>ERZ772999.74-NODE-74-length-64108-cov-16.255507_pt1 | contig 64108 bp, 57 predicted proteins | sample MGYA00511467_ERZ772999 | MGnify/ENA primary metagenome ERZ772999 (study PRJEB29015, sample SAMEA2738064) | human oral metagenome | biome: human oral; feature: human-associated habitat; material: saliva | place: China | collected 2218 ... | reverse complement strand
AATTTTTTCTTTGTTTTTTCAAATCTTTTGTCATATTTGATTTCAACATTGCATTAACAACATGCAATCCATTTAAGACATAGCGACTATTGACAGCTTTTCTCATATTAGAATTATTTGGAAAATCTCTCTCTATATAGTTAAAATTGCAGTCCATCGCTTTGAAAAAATCTAGTATTTTCGGATTGAATTTAGAATTAACTATACTTCCTACTCGTCTATAATACTTATACAGGTTATGTTTTCCTACAGCTATGTTTTTACATGCATTTATATGTTCATAAGCAATTGCTAAATCTTCATATAGTACACCATCAGGGTATGGATAGTTTTCTACTATCACTTTTCTATATAATTTTCCACCCGCATGAGTACCTACTATGTTCCCATAGAACATTTCCTCCAGGGCTGTTTCTCTATTAAGTAAAGTAGCATCTTTTAAATCAATTTCTTTCAATGAATCTTCTACATTATAGCTTCTAACCTCTATTACAGTAGTCGCAGCCATATCAGCATCAAACTTATCACGTAAAGATATTAAGTATTCTACAGCTTTTTTTTCATAATAGTCATCTGAATCTAAAAACATAATCCAATCAGCAGTGGCATTTTCAACTCCCGTATTCCTAGCGCTACTTAACCCTCCATTTTCTTTATGGATAACTTTTACTCGACTATCTTTTTCAGCATATCCATCACATAATAATCCTGAATTATCCTTAGATCCATCGTTTACTAAGATAATTTCTAAATTACTATATGTTTGATTAAGTACACTTTCTACACTATATTTTAAAAACTCCCCAGCATTATAAACTGGAATAATAATCGCTACTTTATCCACAATCTATATCTCCTTTAATAATACTTCAGCAATTCTTTCGCTGGCTCTACCATCTCCATAAGGATTACTTGCTTGGCTCATTTTTTTGTATTCTTCATTGTTTTCTAATAACAATTTGAAGTTATTGTAAATATCTTCTTCTTTTGTCCCTACTAGTTTTAATGTTCCCGCAGCAACACCTTCAGGTCTTTCAGTAGTGTCTCTTAAAACAAGCACTGGTTTTCCTAGTGACGGTGCTTCTTCTTGAATTCCACCAGAGTCTGTTAAAATTAAATAACTCTTATTAAGGAAGTTATGAAAATCAATAACTTCTAGCGGTTCAATTAATTTAACTCTATCCTCATCACCAAAAATTCTATTAGCTACTTCTCTTACTCTTGGATTTTTATGAATTGGATAAATAACTTTTACATTGCTGTGATCTTGTAATACTCTCTTTATAGCTTTGAACATATTTTCCATCGGTTCACCTAGATTTTCACGTCTATGTGCTGTTAACATTATTAGACGATCATCTCCTACCCAATCAAATAGTTCATGTTTATATTCAGGATTAATCGTTGTTTTTAAGGCATCTATACCTGTATTACCAGTAACATAGATTGTATCTTCGTCTCTTTTTTCAACTAATAGATTTTCTTTTGCTTTTTCTGTTGGTGCAAAGTTAAAGTTCGAAACGATAGACACTGCTTGACGATTGAACTCTTCTGGGAATGGACTATAAATATTATATGTTCTTAATCCCGCTTCTACATGCCCTACTTTTATACCAAGATAAAATGCAGCTAGTGCAGTGGCAAATGTTGTCGTAGTATCTCCATGAACTAAAACAACATCTGGTTTTTCATCTTCTAATACTGGTTTAATTTTATCTAATATTGATGTTGTAATAGTAAATAGAGTTTGATTGTCTCTCATTATATCTAAATTATAATCTGGGACTACCTTGAAAACATCTAATACTTGATTTAACATTTCGCGGTGTTGTCCAGTTACGCATACTTTTACATCAAAATTTCCATTTTTCTTTAATTCATTAACTAACGGACACATCTTTATAGCTTCTGGTCTTGTACCAAAAACCAACATTACTTTTTTCATCTGTATATCTCCTTCGATTTTAAATAAATACTATTTATCTATTGATTTTCAACAGTTTTTTATATTTTTCTATTTAATATTTTTATATACCTGTAAATATTTTTTTAGAAATACATCATACTCTACCATATCTAGTGTACTAATTCTTGCCGTTTTTCCTAAAGTTATCCTTTTTTCTTCATCTCTAATTAATAATTCTATACCATCTTTAATTTCATCGATGTTTTCTGATTCAACTATTACAGAGTTGTCTTCACTTATCAAATCTCTAAAACCTAGGATATTTGTTACAACAGCAGTTTTTTCACGTAGAAAAGTTTCCGCTAACGCCAGACCAAAGCCTTCAAATCTAGAAGGGAAAACTAAAAAGTCAAAGCTATTTATCAATGCAGAAATATCATCTCTATATCCTAAGAATTCTACATTACTAGTTAATTCATAAGTAGAAACTAGTTCTTTTAGCTCATTTTCCATTTGTCCCGCTCCAATTATATACATTTTATAATCACTATAATCTAAACGAGCTAATGACTTGATTAATAAATCTACACCTTTTTGATAATCTAATCGTCCTATAAAACCTATTTTTACTCCTGTAAAATCAGTAACTTCAGATGACGTTTCTTTAGAATTATCTACTTTTATACCATTATAAATAATTTCTACATTATTTAAATTCAACTGTTTTTTTAAATGTTCTTTTACCGCTATACTTACAGCTATTACTCTTGCACCTTGTACTGAATATTTATAAAGTTTTAATCTATTATCAAAAATATTATGAGCTGTATAGACATGTTTTACTTTTGGGAATAAATACATTAATAATCTGGCATAAAAAGCTGCCATTCTATGATGTGTGTGAATAATATCAATTTTATGTTTTTTTATAATACTGCTTAATATTTTAAAATTTTTAGCAAGGGTTTTAGGAGATTTTGATTCAACATCTAGTATTTTATGATGTTGGATACCTTGTTTCTTTAACTCATCTTCCCATAATCCACCTGTAGAGGCTATATGAACACTATCAAACTCTTCTTTTAAATCAGTAGCCAATTGATAGACAATCTTCTCGGCTCCACCTATATCCATTGTGCGCGAAATATGTAGTATATTAGCCATTTTGACTTCTCTTTTCTTTTACTATCTCTTTTATAAAAGTGATATTCCCAACGAAATAACGTTTGAATAATCTTCTTGGTTCATTAGCTACTCTAAACAACCATTCTAAATTAGCTTTTTGCATCCATTTTGGCGCTCTTGGAATTGTTCCTGAAAGAACATCAAAGCTGCCCCCAACACCCATAAACACACTGTTTAGACCATTATCTAAGAACTCTTGAACTATATATTCTTTTTTAGGTGAAGTTATACCAATGTATACTATATCTGGATTTTTCTCAGCTATATCCGCTTCGATCCCTTTTAATTCTTCATCAGTAAAATACCCATTTCTTGCACCTACAATTTTTAAATTAGGATAAGTTTCTTTAAAATTCTCTAACATTTTATCTACTACTTCTTGTTTTGCCCCAAAGAAATATGCACTATATCCTTTTTCACAAGATAGTTTTAGAAGATCTTGCATTAAATCTATTCCCGCTACTCTTTCTGGTAGAGGTTTACCTAGATACTTAGAAGCTAAGATTACAGAGGCTCCATCTGCATTTATTATTTCTGATTTTTTTACAATCTCTTCTAACTTTTTATCAGTTTTACATAAATTTAATTTATCCGCATTTACACCCATTAGATGCAGTGGTTTTTTGTTAATAATATATTCTTCTACTTTATTTATAGTTTCTTGATTCGTTAGTGAATCAATATCTATTCCCATAATATTTACTTTGCTCATAGTCTTCCTCCTATTTTCCATAAGCAGCTTCGAAATGACCTACTCTATCTTCTTCTTTTGGTAATTTCATAAAGTCGCCATAGATATTTTCTAAATATTTATCCGGTTGGCTATGTACACTTAATTGCACACCTTCAAACTCCATTTTTTTAGGCTCACCGAATACCTCTATTGGAACAATTTCTCTATCGCGATAAGTCCCTAATACATTACCGCCTCTAGGGCTATTATAAAAGCCATATTTCCTAATTACTTTATGAAGTTTTTTATTAATTTTTTCTGTATTTAAAAATCTATCTATCTTTGTTGCCTTAGCTACTTTTACCAGGGCATTTTCAAATTTCCCTCTATCTCTATCAGAAATTTCATGAACAACAGATAGCTTAGATAACATTCTATAGAATAAAATATGTTTTTCATGTTTCCATTCAGAAAATCCTTTATCTGGGAAACCATCTAGTGGGAAGATGTCTAAAAATGGATTGCAGTCAGTGGTACCAAATGTTACTACAGTAGCAGTATCACGAATAGAAGTATTTCCTAAATTATCAGTATGAGTTTTTAATAGTATATGTTTTGGTAGTTCACTTTCAGCGATCTCTATGAATTTATCATAGTCTTCTCTAGGCATACCTAAATCCATATCGTCGTCCCAAGGGATAAAACCACCATGTCTTATTGCTCCTAATAATGTTCCCCCTAGGGCGTAATATGTTAAATTGTGCTTTTCACAAATATCTGAAAAGATCTTTAATAGTTCTACTTCTTTCTTTTGTACTAACCTTACTTTTTCATTTATTTCCATACCATCGTCTTCCATTTCTTATTATTTTATGCTATAATGTCTTTATTGAATATTAAGGTCTATGTTCTTGTTTGCCGACTTAAACATAGGCTTTTTCTTTTTTCCCTAATTAGCTGTTTATTTACTTCCTTCTCTTTTTAAAACAACCAATATTGTTCTAAAAATAATTTTTACATCTAGCCTTAATGACCATTCTTCTATATATTTTAAATCTAGTTTTACAACTTCTTCAAAATCTAATATATTGCTACGACCGCTCGTTTGCCACATACCCGTTATTCCCGGTTTCACCCGCATTCTCTTGAAGTGATGTAGCTCATATTTTTTATATTCATCATACGTTGGCGGTCTAGTTCCCACAACACTCATATCTCCTTTTAAGACATTGATAAATTGTGGTAGTTCATCCAGTGACCAATCACGTAATTTTTGCCCAAACGGGAAAATTCTAGGATCATTATCCATTTTGAACATTAAATCTGATGATAGCTGATTTTTTTCCATTAGCTCTTTTTTTCTTTCCTCAGCATCCATATACATACTTCTAAATTTATATATTTGGAATTTTTTCCCGTTTTGACCCATTCTTGTTTGTTTAAATATTAATGGGCCCGGCGCTTCTTTTCTTACAATTGGATATATTATTATCGCAACTATACCTGTTAAAATAATTCCAATAATAGATAAAACAATATCCATTAAACGTTTAAATATCATCTGTCTTAATGTAGCTATTTTCATTGCAGATGTTAGATAAACATTATCCCCTTGAAACGTCACTATAGTGTTAGCCCCTACTTCTTGGATTATAGGGGTGATATTTATCTTCATCGGAATTCCTAACAACTCAAACATTTGATACGTTTCACGTAAATTACTATGAGAAGGTAAATTTACATATATTTCATCCACCCTATGCGTCGATAAAAAGTATCTGATTTGATCTAGACCATGTATTACTGGTTTATTGTTATAAATATACTCTTCAGAATTATTAGCATACCCAAGTACATTATAATTCGGAGGTAATTCCCCAATTTTGTCAAGATCCTCAAATTCAGATAAGATTATTATATTTCTACTATCGTCTTTATACTTAGAATTAATCCTTTTTATTACTGTTCTAAACACATACGTAAACACAAAAATCAATACCATGAATTTAGGTAATTCTAAACTTGAAGAAAGATTATAGAAATACTCTCTTTCAAATATCGCTGTATATAGAGCAAATAGTGAAACTAGCTTAACAGTATAGATAAATACCATTTTCAACTCTACTAAATAGCCACGCTCTCCAATAGTTGAATACTCTTCACCCATCACTATAATAGCGGTACTTATAACAACCAGTATCATAGCCAGATATACACTAACCTTAGAGCTCATATTAAAGTTGAAAGTAGTTATGTATGATATTAACAAACCAAGTATGTCAAAAAGCAAGAATAAAACTTTATTATTTTTTCTTACATAATACATATTTGTTACCTACTTATTTCTTCTTTTCTTTTTATCTTTCGGCTCTTCTTTTTTACCATAATCCCCGTAACCACCATAGCTACCATAACCACCGTAGCCTAAATCACGTTCTTCTACTTTATTTAAAATTACTCCAAGGAATTTTGAACCAGCTTTTTCAAGTTGATCTTTTGCTCTTTCTAAAGCTTTTTTCTTAACTTTATTTACTTCTACTACAGTTATAAAGCCATCACATTTTTTCGCGATAATCGCAGCATCGATAACCGCACCAATAGGTGGCGTATCAATGATTATATAATCATAATATTCTTTAAACACATCAATCATAATATTGAAGTTTTTATTTTGTAGTAAACTTGTTGGACTAGGTGGAACCTTCCCTGCAGGAATAATATTTAAGTTCTCAACGTCTGTTTCATAAATTACTTCTTCAATAGCTGCTACACCTGATAAATAACTAGTAAGACCCGTTATTTTGTTAGTAAATTTGAATCTACCTGCCATAACAGATTTTCTTGTATCAGCATCTACTAAGATAGTTTTATACCCTAGTTCAGCAAGTGAAATTGCTATATTTACAGAAACTGTACTTTTCCCTTCGTTTTCACTTGTTGATGTTAGTGCAATAACTTTTATATCTTTTCCTAAAAACTGAATATTTGTTCTTAGCGCATTATAATACTCTGTATTAGTTCTATCTACTATTCTTTCATTCGTTAATAAATTGATTTGCGACATAATCTTCTCCTATTTTTTATTTGTACTTGGGATAACACCTAAAAGTACTAAATTCATTGTTTCTTCAATATCTTCTGGACGTTTGATTCTATCATCCATAAGTTCTATTAACACTACTCCACCAACAGCTAAAATAAATCCTAATAACGCTGCTAGTACTGAATTTTTAAATGCATTAGGTGAACTTGGCGTTAAAGCCGCTTCTGCTTGTTCTAAAGTTGTTACATCTTCTATTTTTGTAACTTCTTTAATTTTATCTGCTGATACTTCTCTTACAGCATTAGCTAAATCACGAGCTTTTTGTGGATCTTTATCAGTTACAGTAATAGAAATTATACGTGTATCTTTTGGAGCATCAACGCTAATTTTTTTAGCAAGTTCCCCAGGTGTTATTGATAAATTATTTTTTGCTACTACGTCACTCATTACACTATTTGATAAAATAATTTCTTTATAGTCTTTAACTAATAATGTACCTAACTGAACGTCTTGTGTAGTAATAGCTTGATTATCTTTTTTCTGATTTACCACATATACCCTTGTTGTACTATTGTATTTCGGCGTTGCAATAAATAAGCTATACATTAGTGCCCCAGCTGTAAAAACTAATGTCGTTAATACTATTATTAGTTTTTGACTCCATATTCTTCTTAATAACAGCATTATATCTATTTGTACAAAATCTTTTTCTTGATTATCCATTCTTGGCTTCTCCTCTTTTCCTTATATAATTTTATTCATTAATAATCGTTCTTGGTTTTTTGAGAATAATTCGAAAGCATAAGATGTTCCATATTTTTTCTCAATTATATTGAATGCTTCTTCCATATACGTTCGTCTATTCGTCATATTATGCATATCACTAGCGATAAAATGCACTAACTCTGCGTCTAAATATTTCTTAGCACGTTTTTTATAATTTTTATGCTTGTCTCCAAATAACTTCGGTTTCAATATGCTAGCTGCATTAATTTGAACTAAACATCCCATATTAACTAGCTCTTGCGCTTTTTTCTCATCAAGATTGTTATACCTTTCTATATGAGCAATTACCGGCGTAAGACCTAATTGAAGTATATTATTTAATGCATTGTACATTTCTTTATAGCGTATCTCATAAGAAAACTCTATTAATATGTAGTCTGTTTGTGCTAGTGTTTCATAATTACCACTTTCAATTTTTGCGATTTCACCTTCTCTATAAAAAACTTCACTTCCTAGATATACTTCTAAGTCATCCGCTACTTCACGAGCGATTTCCTCAACCCTCGCAAAGTTTTCTTTAATAACTTCATTAGATGTTTCAAACATCCCACGTCTTCTATGAGGGGTAGCAATTATAGTACGTACCCCTTGTTTATAACTTTCTTCTAATAGTTTTCTAGTATCATTTTCATCACCAGCGCCGTCATCAACACCAAAGATTATATGTGAATGAATATCAACTATCCTTATTCCTTCTCTCATTTATTTTCCTTCCAATACATTTTTAATATTTTCTTTTACTTCATTTAAACTCTTATCATCTATTTTTGTCATATATAGATTTGCTTCAGGCATAGCGTAAGATGTTAGTCCCATGCTTCCAGTTCCTGTTAATGCTTGAGAACTCACGATGTAGTCTTTTCCAGCACTTAATTGCTCATTCGCAAGCCCCATAGCTGTCTCAAGCGGCATATTAGTTTGAATAGATTCTGTTAACTCTTTAATTATGCTGTTATAATTTGAAAGAGCTTCTTTTGTTGATAATTTTTTAATCATCGCAGTTATAACTTTTTCTTGATTTTTACCTCTATCGTTATCTCCATCAGTTAAGCTATAACGTTCCCTTACAAAGGCTAATGCATGTGCAGAGTCTAGATGTAACATACCAGGTTCAAAATTATAATTTCCTATATGCGATACAAAACTTTGATCATTATAAACATCTACCCCACCGATAATATCAACAATCTTAGTAAATGATGTAAAGTTAAGTCTAGCATAATAATCTATCTTAATATCATATAAATTCTCTAAAGTATGAATAGAAGCATCAACTCCATATATACCTGCGTGCGTCAATTTATCGTACTGGTTATTTCCACCATCGGCTATCTTCACGTATGAGTCCCTTGGCGTTGTTGTTAATAATATCTTACCTGTTTTTTTATTGACCGTCATAATTATGTTTACATCTGAACGAGATACTGAAGATATTGGACCGTGAGTATCTATACCACTTATATAAACATTAAATGTATCTCCAACTTTTTCATTTCCTTTTGAATCAACTTGTTTTGTTATTTTAAGTTCATATATTTTCTTAGTTTTTTCACTAAAATCTGGGTATTGACTAGTTACAAAACTTTCATGCGCACTGTTAAGTATCATAGCCTTACTAGTACCTTTTTCTAGACTTTCATAAGAGCTAATATAACTTTTTTCTTCAACTAAATCTAATGATTTATTGTTGTTTTTGGCACGGATATCTTTCATTAGCTTATTGATATTATCTCCATCACTTGATACTGGAGCTGCTACATCAGCACCACTCAAATCATTTATCGAATTAATATCACTATCTTTTGGCACTACTACGCTCATAGTATATTCACTTACCGCTGCAGTACTATTTAAGTTATCAAATAAGTTAATCGCAGTTCTAAATTGTGAATATGTAAAGACTAGTACTATATTCATTAATACTAACAGTATTGTGGTAAGTACTTTTACCCTTCTTTTAATTACAGAGTATAGTCCCAGTATTAGTACTAACAAAGTACTTATCGCTATAATATAGTTAACTCCTCTAAAGTCCAGGAAATTATGTGAAAACATCGTCCACAGAACTATAGCTCCTAACACTAATAAAGCTATAGTTAATAACCCATTAACTACTCTAAAGCCATCTAACTTCGACTCTTCTACACCACTATTTCTAGTTCTTCTGCTCATTTTTCCTTCTCTTCCTCTTTTCATTTTTTTATAAATATTCCACAAAAAACAAGGAATAATTTTAAATGCAAATAACTCTAATAAATAGTAAATTCATCTTTGTGTTTACTATCCCCAATTATTCACTTAAATTATTCCCTTATTTTCTCTTGATCTTATAGAATTTTTCTACACATTTTATATCTAAAATCCCTTTGGCCTTCTTTAATTCTCCATCAATTTGGTAATGTTTTTGATCTGTCTTGATTTTTATATTTTTTGTTTTTATATATTTTACACCTTTCATCTTCTGATGTTGTTTCAGAAGAAGGCATATATAATTATAGACAAAAGTTCTAAGCTTCATATCGCTCATTACCATCACATGAAGAAATCCATCTTGACCATTTGCGGCGTCGGAAAATTTTATTCCTCCACCTTCGTAAGGCTGAACCATGATATTAAATAAATAGATATTACTACTTTCTAATTTCCCCTCATCATACTCCGCCTTTACATAGTATTTTTTCAGTGACAACAAATTTAAAATCCCACAATAAATGTAAATATACTTCTTTAGGTACTTTTTTAGCTTAGTTTGTTTTTCACGTTTTATTATATCCGCATTAAACCCTATATCTAATCCAGAACAAAATTTCTCCCCATTCACACTAGCAACATCATATATATTTACTTTCTTTGATTTTATTAAATCCATTATATTTTCTGATTTTAGTCCTAGTGATCTTGCTAAATCATTACCTGAACCTTTTGCTAGATAGATAATCTTTTCATCATGATAGTTGTTGATGACTTCATTAATTGTTCCATCTCCCCCTATAACTATCAATTCTTCTGAAGAAACCTCATCCATTAGCTCCTTAGCGGTAATAGTTTTTGATGTTCTATGAACTTTATAAGCTATTTTCTCCACTTTAAATATTTTTTCTAATTCAGATAACTTTTTTACAGAATTTTTGCTGTTTGTATTTACAATTATTTCGATCATTTTATCCTTTCCAAAAAAACACTTTCTCACTATCTATTATATACTATTATATGTCCTAAAACTAGTTAGAAGCATTAATAAATTATAATTTTTCAGATTGTTTTTAAAAAAATTTGAATAAGCTCTAATCATTGATAAATTAGTATTTTAAATCGAAAAATAAGGCTGTATTTTCTGATAATTCATATCTATATTCTTGTTATTTTATCTATCTCATAATTTAAATTTATTTTAAAATATAATTTCTGAGTAATTCGATTCCAAAATTCTATAAAAACCCTTTATTGAAATGTATTTTTTATACCAAAAATTAATTATTTTATATAAAATTTTTTATACTTATCCTCCTTAACACTCAACAATCCTCTGAAACTTTTATTTCAGAGGATTGTTTTATTATTCTTCCTTACTTTCTAATATTTTATCAACTTCTTCAGAATGACCTACTTCCTCAACTTGTTGAGCATCATCACTCATAAGAATTTCAATATTAGCTTGCTCATTATTATTAATAATTAATCTTGCAAATATTTTTTCACCCATATTTCTAATACTTTCATAATCTACTTTATAATCTTTTATTTTAGCTTTACTTGTAAAAGCTAACTTATCTTTTTCTAATATAATTTTTTCATACAAACCACGGGCATCTGCATTTTTTACCTTTTGAACTATCTCTTTATATTTTGGATTATTTTTCATATAAATAACCCCCGCTACAGCTGTAATTAATGTTACCGCCCCTACAAATCTCTTTCTCATAGTTCCGCCTCCTTTTTTCTTTAAACATATAAAATTTCACATTTATAAAAACAAAATGGATATTCATTATCCACAAAAAGCATATTTTATACTTTACTATTGATAATAACTCTTTTTCTCTTTTTTTTCAACTATAAATCTCTCTTCCCCTCTACACTTCTCCAACTCTCCTTAAATAAAAATTCGTGCTTTCTTTTATGTACAGTGCTATAATAAAATTATACATTAAATGAGAGGTATTTATTTTTATGAAAAAATCTATTCTTGTTATGACTTATGGCTCACCAGAAAGTTATGATTTCGATGGAATATGCGAATTTTTTACTAACATTAGAAAAGGAAAACGTCCTAATGACGATGAAATAAACTTATTGCTAGGCAATTATTTAAAAATTAAACAATCACCACTTCAAGAAATAACAAAAAAAGAAGTAGAATTACTAAGAGATGAATTAGGTGAAGAATATTCAATATACTTCGCAAACAAATTCTCAAGACCTTTTATTCCAGACGTTATCAAAACTATGGAAAATGATGGTATAGAGCAATGTATTTGTTTAGTACTAGAACCTCATTATTCTATTTATTCAATAATGGGTTACGAAAGGTTTATTAAAAGTGATAAAATCAAATTTAATATTATAAAATCATGGTACGAAGAAGAAGAACTTATTAACTATTGGGTAGATGAAATTAAAAAAATCATAGAAAACGACATAAAAACCGATAGCTACAAGGCAATTTTCACAGCACACAGTGTTCCAGAAATTGCATTTAAGTTCAATGATCCATATGTTGAACAAGTTTATAATATGACTGATATTATCGCAAATAAATTAGATCTACACCCTGATAATTATGTAAATACTTGGCAAAGTGAAAGTGATATCGGTATGCCGTGGATAAAACCTGATGTTCTAGAATATTTAAAAGAGCAGGAACAACACCCAGAGCACTATATATTTATTCCATTAAGCTTTATTAGTGAACACGTTGAAGTATTGTACGATAACGATGTTGAATGTAAGGAACTTTGCGAAGAATTCAACGTTAAGTATCATCGTCCACCTATGCCTAACTATGATCCGAGATTAATTAAGGCATTAGTTTTAACTATAAGAAAACACGAAAATAACAAGTATACTTTCCACAATCCAGAAAAATCAACCTTTGATGAATTCAAAGAAAGCGAACCAAAAATGCCAGCATTTGTTAAAGAAATGTTAGCTAAACGAGATGCAAATAATAATGGATCAAATCAAGGAAACAGTCAAGAAATGCCGGACTTTGTTAAAGCAATGTTAGGCATAAACAAGAATAACTAATATCAATTAAAGGTCTAGAATTCTAGACCTTTTTATATTTTTTTAAAAAATTATAAAAGAAAAAATAATAATTAATTTATTTTCAACTATTATTTTTTCTATTTTTAACCCTATTATAATATATTTATACTATTCCCCTCTCCTTATTTTCACTCCCTAAAAAGATACACAATATTTTTAATATAATTGGTATTTTCTAAAATATAATTTTATATATTATGTGTAACAATAATTATAATGTTACTTCATTATTTTATTAATATAATCGCTTTAAAACCTTATATTAACAACATTGGTTTGTTGTATATCATTTATTTTAACCTTGTTATGTGTTATAATATATATGTAAAGAATATCAGGAGGAAACTTTCTTATGAAAAAAATTAAAAGACTATCACTAGGTTTATCTAGCCTTCTATTAGCTACTACTCTAGTTGGTTGTAGCGACAATACTGCACGTACTTATAAAGACGGCAAAGAAGCTGATGTAGAAAAAGCTGCAATAAAACTAGTTAATGCGGTCAAAACTGGTAATTATAATCTTATGAGTGCTGATGAACTTAAAAAAGCTCTAGACGCCAACGAAAGCATGGTTCTTGTCGATACTATGCCAGCTGATAATTTCAAAAAATCTCATATCAAAACTGCTGTTAATGCAGTTTTACCAACTAAACTTGATGAGGTGAAACCAGAAGAAAAAGAAGCATTCTTAAAAGCTTTAGGTGATGATAAAGATAAAAAAATAGTTCTTTATTGTGGATTTGTAGGATGCGAAAGAAGTCATGTTGGTGCACTTATCGCTAAAGAAGCAGGTTTCAAAAATGTCTATAGATTCCCGGGCGGAATTGCCGCATGGTTAGATGCAGGAAACAGTGTTGAAAAATAACATAAATACAGTTGGAATTTGTGGATAATAAATGAGGAGTTACCTCACAAATACTTTTTATATTGCATAGGGTTAAAACAAACAGTTATTGTTGCTGGGCAAATTAACAATAGTTAACCACCTCGGCAAAAATCAATCCTATTTTCTAAATTTATTCAAAAAATTCCGCCCCCCTGGGTTGGCTAGCAATAGTCAACCCTCCTTTTTTATACAAAAAGCTCTATATTTATCAATAACCTTTACTATGATAAATATAGAGCTTTATTTTTTGTTCTTTCTACCAAATTTAAATATATCCTCTTTAAACAACGGAACGTTATCAAAGTACTCCCCCTTATAAAAAGGATGACACTTTAATAATCTTTTAACGGTTAAATATGTCCCTAGAAAGAATCCAAATTTCTGATAACTCTCGACTGCATAACTTGAGCAAGTAGGAGAAAATCTACAACGAGGCTTTGTATAACGAGATATATATTTTCTGTATAAATTAATTAAAAATATGCATATTCTAGCCATGTTTTCCTCCTTTGTTTTCTTTTATTCTAACAACATAAATAAAATATTGCAAACTTGAAACTCAAGCCAAGTTAATTAACAAAAAATACTCTCCTCACTAATTTCTTATATGGATATCAATTCTCAATAACTGTCATAAGCAATAAACCTTTACAACTATTTTTTGCAGTGCTATAATCAATAATATAGATTATATATAAAGGAGATAAATATTATGGCACATAAAACAGATTTAAACAAACTTGTAGCAAACTTAACAGTTCTTTATACTAAATTACATAGCTTCCACTGGTATGTATCTGGTCGTAGCTTCTACACTCTACACGGAGTATTCGAAAACTACTATAACTACACTACAGAAACTCTTGATGAAGCTGCAGAAAGATTACTTGCTATCGGAGGACGCCCAGTTTCTACACTTAAAGGTGCTTTAGAATTAGCAACTATCAAAGAAGCTACAGAAAAAGAAACTACTTCTGAAATGGTTGCAGAAGTATTCCATGACTTCGAATTATTAATTAACGATTTATCAAAACTTATGGAAAGTTCAGAAGCTGAAGGAGATCAAGGAACATCTGATTTTGCTTTAGGAGTTAAAACACAATTAGAAAAAAATGTTTGGATGCTAAAAGCTTACCTTGCATAATAAAAATTAGTTATATAAAATTTAAATTATTAAATAAAAAAATATTTGATAGTAGAATTAATCTGCTATCAAATTTTTTTTGAAAATTTTAAGCCCTTTCTATTTACAACCTTTTCATTTGGGTTTATAATAAAGCTATAAAAAATTTAATTATCTTCGGGGCAGGGTGAAATTCCCGACCGGCGGTTAAAGTCCGCGAGCGCAAGCTGATTTGGTGAAATTCCAAAACCGACAGTACAGTCTGGATGATAGAAGATATAGTCGTATTTACTTAATTTATTAATTGATAAATGTTTATTTATAATGTTTTCAATTAATACTTTAACTGAATCAACCATACCTTTAGTCCCGCTTTAGTATATTATTTAAAGCGTGATGAAATAAGAATAACGATATTTATCTATCTCTGATAGATTTATTTAGCTACCCTTATTACATCGCCTTTACATAATTAGAAGGCGGTTATTTTTTTGCCTATGAAGATGGAAAGAGGTTCAATATGTACAAAAAAAATATTCATTCACTTACACTAAGTGGAATGCTTGCAGTTATTGCACTACTTCTATCTTTCTTTAGCTTTGCGGTACCATTTTTACCACCGTTTCTAAAGTTTGATTTTACATTTATACCATTGTTTATGGCTCTATTATTAATAGATTACAAACATGCACTTTTAGTTTCTTTACTAAAAAACTTCTTGCATTTTGCGCTTATTACACATGAGCCAACTGGAGCCATAGCTAACTTAGCTGTAGAATTTATCTTCTTAAGCATCATTGTTTTATTCTACAAAAAAGGATTCACTAAGGTTATTATCGGTGGAGTAGTAGCTACTTTAGCAATAACAGCATTTATGTCTCTATTTAACTACTTTGTTCTTTTACCAGCATATGGTTATATTATGGACTTAGCTGATATTACAAAAAACGTTAAAACTATTGTTACTGCAGGAATTATTCCATTTAACCTTCTTAAAGGTGCATTAGTTACGTTCTTATTCTTCGTAACAATCAAAGTTTACGAAAATATACCTACTACAATTAAGGCAAGATTTTCATAAAATTAACAAAATTAGAGGAGTTGACACTTTGTCAACTCCTCTTTATTTTTATAGATATTCTATTTTATCTACTTTTTCCTCGTTATTATTTTGAGTATTTGTCGTTTGATAGTTTGTACCATCTATATTTTGATTAAACGTTTCTTGTCCTTGGTTATTCTGGTTATTTTGTGTACTGTAAGGATATCCTCCATTAGTCATATACGGATTAAACGGCAGTTGCTCCGGCTCTTTTCTTACGAATAACATAATAGCTACGATTAAGTATGGTATATAAATTAGGAAGAATAGTAAAAATGAAAATAACCCTACTCCTATCGCAGTTAATAAAAATAACACACCTGATACTATTCTAGACTTCATTGTTAATGTTGCCACCAAAGCAAGTACAGCTAATACTAAAAATATAATAAAACCTACTTTAAAAGCTATATCTAACGTTCTTGCGGCATCCGCTGCTGTTTGTCCAGGAGGCGCCTCTCTTAAATAACCTCTTATAAAGTCTGGATTTTCCGCTAGTTGTTTTCCTAATCCTGTAAAAATTGCTAACCCTAACGCTCCTGTGAAAATAAATAACAATGCATTAGCTATCCACGCTAAAACTTTTTCTGTTGTTCTTTTAAATGGTTGCATATTAATCTCCTTTTATATATATAAAACAATTATAACATAAAACTATTATTATATATAGCTATTTTGTATTATAGGAGAATATTAAAATGTACATTTTTCTGTAGTATTTCCTATTTTTGAGAAATATTATATAATTATTAGTACCTTTTAATATCTCTTTTCTTCTTTATGTTTATACTTTTTTATTAATTTTGTATAAAGGAGAATACATTATGAAAAAATTTATCATAATAAACAAGAAAAAAGTGTTTATCTCAAGGAAAAAATATAACTTATTAAAAACAATAGACAATAGGTATTACTATACAAAAAAATTAGATCAAAAAAATAAATTAATACATTTTTCTAGTTATGATACCGAAAACTTTAATGCAGTTAATCAAGTTAGAGATACTAGATCTTTACCAAGCCAACTTTATGAAACAAAAGAAATTTATAATGCATTATATAATGCTATAAATAAATTAGACAAGAGTGAAAAAGTAATAATCTTGGGGATATATTTTAAAAATTATTCTCTTAGAAAATTAGCTAGTATCAGACATACAAACGCTATGGCTATTAGCAGACAAAGGGATAAAATACTTAAGAAACTAAGAAAAGATCTTATTAAATTTGATGATTATTATTAATTTCTGTTACAAACCTTAGATTTTTTAAGGTATATATATGAGAGGAGTCTTTTTAGGGAGGTAAGAAAATATGAAAGACTATAATCTTTCTGATAAACAGGAAGAAGAATTTCAAAAACTAGTTGAAGAAAAACAACAATTAATACTACTAGCTTTAAAAAAGGTTAACATCGCACCTAAAGATTATAGGGAGTTCTACGGGTTTGCGTTAGATGGTTTACTTGTTAGTTTTTTGATTCTAGAAGCTGGGGAGATTAAAAAAGATGATTTTGATAAATTTTCTTTTTCAACAATGAAAAGAAAAATTATCGATGAAATCCGTCGTAGAAATCGACAAAAAATAATTAATTTTGAAGAGGTAGAAAAAACTACTCTATTTTCTGAACCTGACTTTAATATTATAAAGTTTGAATTTTTTTCGAGTATAGATAGCGAATTGACAGATCAAGAAAAAGAGTTTTTTAGTACATTTATGAAAACTAATAATTTTGATAAAACTATAAAATTAAGAAAGATTTCAAAATCACAAGGTTATAGATTATTAAAAAGTATAAAAAATAAATGTACCACCACTTTGCTAAATACAAAACATAATTAAAATAATAGAGATTAATACTCCTCTCAAAAGGTGCTTTAAAAGAGAGGTATATTGAATAAAATTATTCAGTAATTTATACTTTCTTTTGAAACACCTCTTTGTTTTCAATTGATTTTCCATTGATTCTAGTTTAAAATTACTATGATGTTTTAAATAATACGTTATAAAATTTATTTAGAACTTTGTAAACAATTAGAAAGAGGTGTTTTTATGCATGATATGACCAAAGGTCCTATATTATCAAAAATAATACACTTTTCTATTTTTATTTTTATCGGAGGCTTACTTCAAAACTTATACCTAATTATTGACTCTATTATTCTTGGTCATTATGTAGGAGAAAGCGGAATAGCTATTGTAGGTGTTGCTAACCCTATTAACTTCATTGTTATGGGATTTCTTATTGGTTCTGCCTACGGTTTCGGGGTAATTATGGCCAGAAGCTTTGGAGCTGGTGATTTTAAAGAGTTTAGGAAATATTTCTTTAACTCTATTATTTTATCTATTATTATCGGAATAGTATTTACTATTGTTCTATCATTAGTCAACTCTTATCTTCTTGAGCTTATTAGTACTCCAGCCGAGTTGTTTGATGGTGCACATAAATTCTTATTTATATTATATATAGGTTGTGCTTCTTCTTTAATTTACAATTTATTCGCCGCTACTCTTAGAAGTATCGGTAATAGTTTCACTCCCGTCTTATTCTTATTACTTTCAGTAGTAATAAATGCTATTTTAGCTTATGTTTTTGTTGCTGTATTTGGTTGGGGAGTAGAAGGAAGCGCGGTGGCAACTATAATCGCACAGGCCGCTTCGGCTCTTTGTTGCTATATTTATATAAACAGAAAATACCCTCAAATACGACTTACTAAACAAGATGCTGTATTAGATATCTCTCATATGAAAAATCTTATTTTACAAGGCGCTCCTATGGGAATGCAGTTTTCTTTTACAGGTATCGGACTAATAGTTGTTCAAAAATTTCTTAATGGATTTGGAACTAACTATATCGCCGGATACAGTGTAGGTGTACGTATTCAAAATATTGTATCTTATGTCTACGTTGCTTTAGGTACTGCTATTTCAACATTTATTAGCCAAAACATCGGAGCTAAAAGAATGTACCGCATACCAAAAGCCGTTAAATATACGACATTAATTACAATAGGTTGCGCTATTTTTAGTACAATTGTTATTAGATTCTTCGGACCAAACTTTATTTCATTATTTACTACCGCACCTAACGAAGAATTAACACATGCTACAGTAACCTACTTTAACAACGTTACTCTTGCCTATATTCCTTTAGGCCTTATAATACTTTATCGTAGTGCATTACAAGGATACGGATTCCCAATTACTGCAATGATGGCAGGTATTATCGAGTTAATCAACCGTGTTGTTATAGTAATTTTCCTTACAGATACATTTGGATTCTTAGCAATCTGTCTTGCAGACTCTGTAAACTGGGTAATTACTGCAGTATTCCTACTAACAGTATACTTTATAGCTACACGTTCACATAAAAATAAGAATAAAGAGTTTTATATAGAACCTAGTATGTAAAAGAAGTGACTTGATAAAATTCAAGTCACTTCTTTTATTTTATTAATATTATATTTTTCCTAAATATATCTTCTTGTTGTGCTTTTAAATTATATATGCGAGATACTTTTATATCATGAACAAAATAACCGCTAGTCTTACTATTTAAAACTGGTACTAAAGTAATATTGCTTTGATTATTTATTTCTCGTATTATACTAGCTTTATCTTCTTTAGCCGCTAATATTCTAAATACTTTTGTTCCAAAAAATTCGTTGTAATCAGCTTTTGTTGTATTAGTTAATATGTGTAATAATATTCTTTGGATTTTCTTTTTGCTATATCTTTTTGTAGATATACTATTTACCAGCTCTTGATAGTTATCGGCTATATTCGCCATGTCATATATTCTATTTTCTAGACCTTCATTGACATCATATATGTTTTTTAACCCCACTTTTCCTAGAGATAATATCTTATATTTTATTAAGTCAAAAAAGTCCTCTTCCGATAAAATTTTGCTTGCTCGAATATTTTCAATCATTTCTTTAGATAAATAGTTTGATACCACGCTATTATTTATATTTTTCCTAATTGCTGTGGCGCTTAAGAATTGTTTATCTTCCACCTCTTCTTTATTAAGCCCTTGACCTTCTCTTTTAACCGGCAAAAGTTTAATATGAGTCGCATATTTACGAATATTTTTATAATAACTATACGCTAAAATAAAGTTTGGGATATCATTTTGTAACCCTAGTATTTTACTATTAATAGTCGCAAAGTTATATCCTTGCTTTAATAATTCTCTATACTGTACTTCCGTTATCTTCTGTTGTTTATTATAAATTTCTTCAAACGTTTCTATAGAAGTATCTTCTGTTCCAAAGATAAGATGTGTAATTCCTGAATTCGATAAAATTTCTATACTTTTTTTGGCAAAATCATCACTATAAGCAACACTTGCCAAATAAGGAAGAGCAATCACCATATCACAGCCTGCTCGAACAGCTTCTTCCGCTCGAATATAACCATCTACTATAGCTACTTCTCCTCTTTGCGTGAAAAATTCGCTCATAACACAGACAATTTCTCCCCCACCATTTTTTTCTATTATATTTTTTGCTTGATCTATTAAATATTTATGACCACTGTGAAGTGGATTAAATTCAGCTATTATTCCTATACGCATATTTCCCCTCTTGATTAAAACACTTTCAATTATTTGACTAGACAATTCTATTGTGTTATATTTAAAGAACAAAGAGTATTCATAATTCTATCCTAATTTTAATAGAGCAACTAGATTTTTCTAGTTGCTCTCATTTTTATCATTACTATTAGTTGAAGTTGAATTGTCTAAATATATATCAACTGTCCACCCTAATACTGAACCATCGTCAGCTGCTACTTTACTTACAGAGAATTGTCTTGATTTACGATCTTCTTTAGCAAGACGCGCAACCTCACTATTCCCAAACTCCATAGCTTCTTTTTGTGATTTAAACACTTTTCCTGTTGTTCCTAATCCTTCATTCCCAGAAATCTTTTTCCCACCATACTCTTGTGATTTTATTACACCACTAGATGAATTAGAGCTACTTGACCCTTGGCTAGGGCTTGTGATTACATTCTTAGCATTGTTATTCGATGATTGCTTAGATTGTGAACCAGATTGTTGCTGATTTCCTTGACTTTCTTGATTAGTACTGTTGTTATCATCTTTTTTATCTTCGTTTTTATTTGATGATTCTTCTTTATTATTTGATTTATCTTCATTTTTACTTTCATTCTTTTCTGTAACTTGGTTATTAGTCTTTTTCTGATTATCCTCTCCGTTAAAATAACTAACACCAAAATAGACTACACCTACAACTACTATTGCAGACACAAGTCCTATCATTATTTTAAATAGTTTATTATTTTTCATAGTTAGTTTTTCCTCTATCAGATAATTTTCATATTTTATTATAACACTAATTTTAATAATTAGCTAAGATTTATATAAATTTTCTATTTTTAGTGTTATTTCAAAGATTTTTCCCAGCTCTTTAACCAACGATAGTTAGTTAAAACTAAGCATTTACAGTATATAATTAGAACATTAATTTTTTAAAAAACTAACTTAAGCTCTGTACTTGCACACAACTTAAGTTAGTTAAACTTATTTTTTTGGTTTAATATTTACAGTTACTTCACCTTTATTATTGCGTCCTAAAGTGTATTCGTAACCTTTTTTATTCTCTTTAGCTAGACGATTAATTTCTTCGTCAGCATATTTGTGTGCATCTTGAGAGTTTTTAAATGTACCTGGTGTTGAAGATGTTGAAGCATTTGAACCGCTATTATCTTCACTTGGTCTTGATGTGTTAGTGTTTCTATTACTATTTGAGCTATTGTTTCTTGAGCTACTATTTGATGATCTATTGCTTCTATTTGAGCTATTATCTCTATTTTCTCTTGAACTACTATTAGAAACATTGTTATCAGATGAGTTATTTGAAGAGTTGTCCGAAGAGTTATTGTCTGAGTCTTGACCTTCTCTATATTTTTGCTCATCAGTTTTATTATCATCAGATGAAGACTCATCATCTTTATTGTCAGATGAAGATTCCTTGTCATTATCTTTATCTTTGTCTTTATCTTTGTCTTTGTCTTTGTCTGTAGTTGTCGTTGAATTTTCGCTTGATTTTTTACTTGATGAACTATCTCCTCCAGAGAAGTAACTTATCCCTATAAAGATAGCACTGCATAAAAAGATCGCTAGAACAATCCCCCATAAAACTTTTAATAATTTGTTATCCTTCATTTTTATCAGTCCTTCTTCTTTATTTTTTTCAAAATTCCAATACAAAACTATAACTTTCCAAAAACTATCACCTTACATTATAGTATTTGTACCTTAATAATAATTAAAACTCCTTTAAATGTGTATATTAAATTCCAGTTTAATCACATTTCACACTTTTTCAGTGAATATATTATACCACATTTTCATTATAAATTCACATTAACTTTACTAATTTTATTTTTTAAATGTTTTGGGAAATTTTGAATTTTCCTTCGATATATATAGTGTCAGAGGCCTAAGACAAAAAACAAATAATATATAAAAGGAGATTTTCACATGAGAATATTAAAAAAAGTTTTAAAATTAAACTACGCCGAAGAAAAAGGTGACAAACAAGTTGTAAAAAGCTATACTTTCGACGCTAACACTACTGTCGATGAGACTACTTTAAAAGATGTTGGAGATAATATAGGAAAGTTATTATCAAAAACTATCGATAATATCACTGTAACTACTAAAGAACTTATCTAATAAAGGAGAACTAAATTATGGAAAAAAAATTAAATTTATACTTTACTACTGCAGATAAAAAATCTTATCATATCACTTTAAATTATCCAAAAGATAATTTAACAAAAGCGGAGGCTGAAGCTGTAGGTCAAAAAATCATTGCTACAAAAGTTTTTAACAATGAAAAACGTACACTAGCAGAGTTTAAAAAAGCCTCTTACGTAACTACTGAAGAAACTGTTCTTCAATAATTTGGAAGGAGGCGGGTGCGGCGAAAGTCGCACCTTTTTTTATTATGGATATTCTTAATTTTATTAATACTGTAGGTTTCCCAATTTTTGTTGCGGTATTTTTTATAGTAAAACTGGATAAAACCTTACAAAATATTGGAAAAAGCGTTAATGATTTAATTAAAATTATCGAAATTAAATTAGATAGCAAAACTACCAATTTAAAATAAAGGAGGATTTTTATGGCTACACAAGAAGCTATGGTTAATTGGGCTAAAAATAATCTTTATCGTTGGATTGATATGGATGGTATGTATGGAGCACAGTGCGTAGACCTTACTATGGCATATACGCAATACTTTGGTAATTATCGTATGTTTGGCAATGCTATCGATTACCTAAAAAATCCTCTTCCAAAAGGATGGCGTAGATATTTAAAAGGACAAACTACTATAGCACCTGGTGATATAGCTATTTGGCAATGGGGTGCTTGGGATATATACGGTCATGTTGGTATTGTTATAAAAGTGCAAGGCAATATGATTACTTCTGTAGAACAAAATGTTGACGGTACTCCTTCTCGAGGTGGTACAGCTAAGTTGATGACTAGAGACGATACTCACCTAGTAGGGTTTATTAGACCTTGCTACGACAATGAGGATGCATGGCAACGAACAGATGAAATAGGACAATTCAAAGTTAACGTTACATCTATTAATGTTCGAGATAAACCTAGCATCCAAGGGCATATAGTAGCCAACTATTCCTTTGGAGAAAAAGTAAATTATGACAGCTACGTTATGAATGAGGGTTTTGTCTGGATTAGCTATCTTTCATATTCCAATGAACGTCGCTATATGGCTACAGGTAACTGTAAAAACAACACCCGCACTAGCTATTGGGGAAGTTTTAGTTAAGCAACAAAAAAATCCTTAAAGTCTTTTGAACTTTAAGGATTTTTCTTATTAAAATATTATTTATTTTTTCTAAAGTTTAGTGAAGCGATTAATAATACTGCACCTAATAACGCACCTACTACTAATGCAAGTAAGTACATTAATGGATTACTTACAGCACCTACCGCTATCGCGAAGATACCACCATGAGGTGCTTTTGATACAGAACCAAATACCATACTTAATGCTCCTGCAACACCACTTGATAAGAATAATGGTGGAATTACACGTAATGGATTACTTGCCGCAAATGGAATAGCTCCTTCAGTAATAAATGCTAACCCCATTACATAGTTCACTAATGCGCCACTACGTTGAGATTTTGGCCAAATAGTTTTATTAATTGTTGCTGAAACAGCAATCGCTAATGGAGGAACCATACCACCAATCATTACAGCTGCCATTACATCACTACCTGCTGTTCCTGAAGCAGTTAGAAGAGCTGTACCTGTTACGTATGCCGCTTTGTTAATTGGACCACCCATATCGATAGCCATCATTGCTGCAGCTACGAAACCAAGGATGAATTTTCCACTTCCACTTAAACCACCTAAGAAACTTTGTAACCCTACCATAACTGACGCCATTGGAGCGTTAATTACATAAATCATTAATAAGCCCATGATTAGTGACCCTAGGATAGGGAATAAGAAAATTGGTTTAATTCCATCTAATGAACGAGGCATCCATTTGAACGCTAGTTTAAGGAATGAAATTATTCCTCCAGCTAAGAACCCGGCTACTAATGCTCCTAAGAATCCTGATGGTGTATATGCTAATACATCACTTTTCAGACTAAGAATACTTGGATCCGCTAAGATACCACCGACCATACCAACAATAAACCCTGGTCTATCCGCAATACTACGTCCAATGAATCCAGCAAGGATTGGTAACATCATACTAAATGAAATTTTACCTAAGTAGAATAACACTTCAGCATATTTATTATAGCTTGGATCTTCTGGATTAAATGAGTTAATACCCCAAATAAATGAGATAGCTATTAAAATACCACCAGCTACTACGAATGGTAACATATTACTTACACCTTCCATTAGGTGTTTATAAGCTTGGCGCCAAATGCTTTCATCTCCAGCAGAATCCTCTGCTTCATCTTCTACTCCATCGTGATTATAAATTGGTGCTTTACCATCTAAAATAGTTTGAATAAGTTCTTTTGGTTTATTAATACCATCAGCAACTTTTGTCATAATTGTTGGACGTCCGTTAAAACGAGCAACTTCTACTTTTTTATCGGCAGCAACGATAATACCTGCTGCTCTTTCGATATCTTCTTTAGTAAGTTTGTTTTCTACACCGATTTGACCATTTGTTTCAACTTTAACATCTAGTCCCATTTCTTTAGCTGTTTCTTTTATTTTTTCAGCCGCCATAAATGTGTGAGCAATACCTGTAGGACAAGCTGTAACAGCTATAATGTAAGGTTTTTCTCCACTTGGTTTAGCTTCATCTTTTTTCTCTTCTTTTGGTGCTTCTGATTTAGCTACAAAGTCAGAAAATACTTTTTCTACATCTTCTTTAGTTGTTGCAGCATCTAAACCTGCTTTTACTTCAGGATCCATTAAAGCTTGAGATAATGAAGCTAATGCTTTTAAGTGTTCATCTGCGCCACCATCTGGTGCACAAATCATAAAGATATGTTTAGCTGGTTGTCCGTCAAAACTTTCCCACTCCACACCTTCATTACTTTTAGCGTAAACAATCATAGCTTTGTCAAAATCAGCACTTTTAGCGTGAGGAATCGCAACATTTTCACCAACACCTGTTGTAGATTGAGCTTCACGCGCTAATAAAGCATTTAAAAAATTGTCTTTACTTTTAATAACGTTTTTTTCTACTAACATAGTAGTCAATTTGTCTAATGCTTCATTTTTATTTGCCGCACTAAAACCAAACTGTGTTAAATCATAATTAATAACATCTGTTAATTTCATTAAAAAAGTCTCCTTAATTATTTTTTCTTTAATCTATTTTAGTTTTTTTACATTAATTTGAGGTACAAGTTCTTCAATTAGAGCTTTGCTTCCTACACCTACTGAGAACGATGTAGCTCCTCCTGCTGCAGAAGCATATTTTAATGCTTCAGCGTAATCTTTTGTTTCGTTATACTTCGCAACGAACATAGCTAACATACTATCTCCAGCTGCAACAGTTGAAACAATTTTACCTTTTGCCACATTCACTTCAAACACTTCATTCGCCTCTGTAAGTAGGATTGCGCCGTCTGCTCCACGTGAAACAAGTACATTTTTTGCTCCACGATCTTGAAGTTTTTTAGCATAATCTAATATTTCATCTAAGCCATTTAATGTTACACCAAACATTTCACCTAATTCAAATTCATTAGGTTTAACTACAAATGGTTTATATTGTAATGTATCTAACACTAAGTCTTTATTACTATCAACTATTAATGTCGCACCTGATTCAGATACTTTTTTAGCGATAGCTTTAAAGTCTTCTACACCCATTCCTGTAATAACATTTCCTGATAAAAATACTACATCTTCTGATGTTAGTTTATCTAATTTTTTAAAGAATTCATTAACATTATCTTCATTTACCGCACTACTTTGACCGTTAATTTCTGTTTCAGTCTCAGTAGTTAACTTCATATTGATACGAGTTGCACCTAAAGTTTCAACAAAGTCATATTTAACTTCAAGTTTATCTAACTCTGTTTTAATGAAATATCCTGTGAAACCTGCAACAAATCCTAATGCACAAGTATCTACCCCAACATTTTTTAATAACATTGAAATGTTGATACCTTTTCCTCCAACAACATACTTAGCTTCCCCTGTTCTATTTAATTTTCCAAGAGCAAAGTTTTCTGCTGTTGTTAACATGTCTACCGCTGGATTTAAAGTTATAGTATAATACACTTACACTTCCTCCTTCTACTTAATCTCTATTATATTTTTGTAACTTTTATATTTTTCTGGTACTTCATAAGATAATATTGCTACCTCATCTAGTTCAGCAAATTTCTGGAATTTTCTATGACCAAATTTTGTCTTATCTGCCAAAACGTATTTTTTCTTACTGTTTTGAATAGCTAGACTCTTAATAAATGCTTCACTTTCATCAGCTGTAGTAACTCCAAAATTCTCATCAACCCCATTGCATCCAATAAAACACATATCGAAACTATAATTTTTTAATTGTTCAATAGCCGCAGGTCCCACTACTGCTTGTGTTGAATGTTTCAAAGTTCCACCCAATATAATAGTATGTATTTTATTATTAATAAGTTTTGGCAAATGATATGTAGAGTTTGTTACTACCGTTATTCTTTTATCACGTAAGTAATCAATTAATTCATATGTAGATGTACCTGCATCTAAATAAATCGTCTGACCTGATTGAATTATATTTTTATTAATGTACTTTGCAGTTTCTTTCTTCTCTGCTAGGTATTCTGAGCGTTTCATCGCAACACTTTCTTCACTTCCGCGTGCAGATGAGCGTTTCACAGCTCCACCGTGAGTTCTATACAACAAATTCTTTTCTTCTAAAGTTGTAAGATCACGTCTTATTGTTGCTTCTGATACATCACAGAAATTTACCAATTCATGCAAAGTTACAGAACCTGATTCTTCTAATAATTTTAAAATATTATTTTGTCTTTCATTTACCAATTTCTTATTCTCCTTAACTCCCAAATTCATTATACTTAATATATAACAACTGTTCAATCAAATTCAAGCAAAAACAATCAAAAACAATCAAATTTATCGCTTAGTTTGAACGTTTTTATGTAATTAAAAGAGTGGTTTCCATTTTATTTGAGCGTTTCGATAAAAATACACTCATTTTTAGTTAATAACAAAAAAATACCTATAGAGTATCTTCGTTATTCAAGATTTCCTATAGGTATTATTTATTTTAAAATAGACCTGCTATTCTCTTTAATTCATCTTTTTGTACATCTTCAAACTCATCACTAAAATCTAACATAAACGATGCCATAATCGGTGAACTCGCTGGAGCTGGTGTTCCTACTCCACTACCAGGTGAACTTGGATGTGTAGGTAGATTTGGTACCACAGTCGGTGGGCACGCTGGAGACGGTGTTCCTGGATCACCTGTTGGAACTTCTGAAGGTAAGTTAGGGTTCATAGTTGGCGGACATGCTGGTGACGGTGTCCCTGGCTTAACTTGTGGTTCCTCTGGATTCGGTTCTGGTGTCACTTTTGGATCCGGATCTGGTTTTGGTTCTGGTTTCGGATCCGGTTTTGGTGTTGGATTAGGGTCAATTAAACAAACTCCTTCCAACTCTATCACACCTACAAAACGATAACCATCAATCTCCGGTGCATTAATTACATTATCACTAGCTACTAGTATAGTTGGAGCAACTGGATTCCCAGAAAATGCATTAGTATCGTTTATTACATACACTAATGAACTTCCTCCTACTAACATAATAACGAGCATTTTTCTTCCTTGTTTATTTCTTAATAGATAAAAGGCCAATCCCGCTAATACACCTGCTCCTACTAGGTAACCATAACCTACTACATCCCCAGTATTTGGTAATGTTTTAGGTTTGTTGACTGGCGCTCCATTTTTTTCATAAACCAGTTTGTAAACTGAACATTCTTTGACTCTTTCATCTTTTCCTAACGTGCGGATTGCAGCTTTCTCTTCAGCGGATAAACTAGCTTTATCTACATAAGCAATATTTGCTCCTCCATTTTTAGCCGCTTTTAAACCTTTCCACTGATTACTACTCAACTTAGCTTCCACATCTGTTTTTGAGTTATTTGCGAGCGCTGGTTGTGCGTATAATAAGCTACTTGCCGATAATGTTAATAATAATAATTTTTTCTTCATGATATACCCTTCCCCTTTTGTTGTTGTTATTTTTGTAAATTTAATATTTTTCTCCTCTATTTAATTTTTATTATATCATACAGCTTATATTTTTTCCAATACTTATATAGACAGCAATATAATATATTCATAGATTAACAATAATATTATTTTTTACATTTTATTTGAAAATAATTATTTCACCTTTAAAAATATATTGAAAATTTTTATTTTTTTCATAACTTTACAAAAAAAACAAAAAACACCCGTAAACAGCTTTGCTTTCACAAAGAGTTTTTACAGGTGTTTTATTTAGTTTTAAACTAAATCTGTAAGTTTTTTTAATTCATCTTTTTGTTCGTCTTCAAATTGATCACTAAAATCTATAATAAATGGTGACATAATTGGTGAACTTGCCGGAGAAGGTGTTCCCGGTTTAACCGTAACATAATTATTATCTTCATTTTCCGGTTGAGGTTCCGGCGTTGGTGTCGGCGTTGGTGTCGGTGTCGGTGTTGGTGTCGGTGTCGGCGTTGGTGTCGGTGTTGGTGTCGGTGTCGGCGTTGGAGTCGGTGTTGGTGTCGGTGTTGGCGTTGGCGTTGGCGTTGGATCTATTAGACAAACACCCTCCATTTCAATAACACCTACAAAACGATATCCATCTATTTCTGGTGCGTTAATTACATTATCACTCGCTACTAGAATTGAAGGTTTAATGACAGTACCCGAAATTGCATTAGCATCATTTATCGCATATACTAATGAACTTCCCCCTACTAACATAATAACAAGCATTTTTCTTCCTTGTTTATTTCTTAATAAATAAAACGCTAATCCAGCTAGAACTCCCGCTCCAACTAAATAACCGCTACCTATTACATCACCTGTATTAGGTAATGTTTTTGGTTTTTTCGGTGATGACCCATCTTTTTCATAAACCAATTTATATACCGAACATTCTTTTACTCTCTCATCTCTACCTAACGTACGGATTGCTTTCGCCTCATCAGCAGATAAACTAGATTTATCTATATGAGCAATATTCGCTCCACCGTTTTTAGCAGGCTTTAATCCTTTCCACTCTACACTATTTAATTTAGCTTCAACATCTGTTTGTGAGTTGTTCGCAAGAGCTGGTTGTGCACTTAATAAACTACTCGCAGATAATGTTAATAAAAACAATTTCTTTTTCATGATATATCCTTTCTTGTAACAACCTTCCATTTCTTCGTGATTCAAATATTACCTCTGAATATTATTCGTCTCTGTTATAGCACGATATATAATAACTTATCAATAGCAAATCCCTTTAATAAAACGATTTACACTATTTTCATATTTAAATCTTAAACTTTTTTAAATAAATTTTGTAAAACGTATTCTTTTATATAAAACATTATTCTTTCCACTTGATTGCTTTTATTATAGGAAACTCTCCTTCATTAAATTCAGTCACCGCTATTATATTAACATCTAGATCACAAATATATGAATTATTATACGACTGCATAACATATGACCATTCCCTAGGAACTTTAACATGATTTACATGAAGACCCGCACATAAATCCCCCCTCTTAATCGGTATGTAAGGTTCCTCTTCTATTTTTTCTACATCTTCTAATAATTTTCTATAATCTTGAACAGCACTACCTTCTCCATAAAACTTTTCAACAAACTTTTTCGCGTTTTCACCTAAGTTACTTATTTCATCTTTTGTTAATGTTAGTAGTTTATTAGAAAATTCAGTATACATAGCTATTTGTTCAAAGTAGATATCTGCTTTCGACTCAATATTCACTACAGAATAAGGTATAAGATAGCCGTTATAACCATTTTTAATATAGTTTTTATTCGCAAATAATACATCTAAACCAATAACCGGTAACCCAAGTGACATCGCTTCTAATAAAACTGTCGCAAAAGCTTCATTTGGAGAAGTACTTACATAGACGTCATATTTTTTTAAGATAGTCGCATCCTCATAATGTCCATGAAAATAAACATTATTGCTAACCCCTAGACTATTAGCTAAATTTTGTAAATACTCTAATTGCGTACCTTGTCCATAAATATTCAAATAAACATTAGGGTTTTTATTTACAACTAAACGCATTATTTGAATCAGATAGTCAATACACTTGTTATCCTCTAGATAGCTAGCTGTAACTAGTTGTAACGTATTAGTATTATGCGACACTTTATCTTCAGGCGACACCGGTTCTTCTAAATAAAAAGCATCATAAGGGACTACAGTTAAGATTCTATTGGATTTTTTAGGGAACCTCTTCTTAAGATCTTCCGTTTGAATATCATTAGTAGTTATGTAGTAATCAAACTCTCTATGCCAAAGTTGATGATTGTTAGTTACCGATGGCACATAACTACAAATATGGTTTGAATGAACTACACCTATTGTGCGAGCATGTTTCACACCTTCAAACAGATAATTTATAGGTTCTCCAAACCAATCAAAAAAACATAATGCATCTTCAGGTATAAACACTGTTAATAAATGAGTTATCAGACTATAATATGACGAGAATTTTACTCCATTAAAAGTATATTCTTCATTATTTAAATCGATTTTTATCTCATTTTCTGTATTACTTATATGCAGTTCTTTATTACTTTTATTCGTTATATTATAATCACTTGAAAATAGATAGTTCAATATATGATTATCCTTACCAATATTTTTCTTTAGTGTACTAACTATAGTATGAACAATACCTAATTTTTCCAAATAGTCTGTTCTTTTGACCTGCAACCTATCTATTCCATTTAGCACTTTTCCTGTATATGAATTAGAAAAAGAAATAGCTATTTTTGTCATAATAATTGATCCTTTCGATTATCTCTCACCTCTATTATATACTAGATTAATACTATATTTAAATGATATCCTAGATAAATTAATTTTTTAATATGATTTTGTTTTTTTATGAACAATATAGTATTATTCGAATTTTTGTAGACAAAAAAAGATAGAACCCTAAGATTCTATCTTTCTAGTTAATTATTTATTTCTTCTTTTTAGAGTAGTTTGTTCTTCTTCTGGTTTATTTAACTTTTGAAGTCTTTTACTCTTAGCTCCACCTTGAACACTTGACGTTTCATTTACTTCTTTATTTTCTTCAACTGTTTCTTTAACTACTGAAGTTGGAACTTCTTGTTTTTCTACAGTTTCTTGTGGTTTAGGAGCTTCTTTTACAGGGCTTGGCTCTTGGTGATTTGGATTTACACCTTGATTAACTGGCCCTTGGCTAGTTGGTTGTTGTGGTCTTGGTCCATTTGGATTTTGACCTTGGTTTGGATTTACACCCTGATTTTGTTGTCCTGGGTGATTTGGTTGTTGTGGTCTTGGTCCATTTGGATTGTGACCTTGATTTGGATTTACGCCATGATTTGGTTGACCTTGGTGATTTGGATGTTGTGGTCTTGGTCCATTTGGATTTTGACCATAGTTTTGGTTTTGGCCTTGATTTTGGTGCCCTTGATGATTTGGTTGTTGTGGTCTTGGTCCATTTGGATTTACACCGTGATTTTGTTGACCTTGGAAATTCGGATTAATTGGATTTCCATATTGATCAAATTGAGGATATCCTTGATTTTGATTATTATAACTTTGGTATCCATTATTTCCTTGGAAATTTGGATTTTGTTGGTTTTGATATCCATTATAACCTTGTTGATTTTGGTTAAACTGTTGTTGTCCATTTTGGTAATTTTGTTGGCCATATTGATTAAATTGACCACCATTTTGACCTTGATAGAACGTTTGTCCATTATTATTAAATTGACCATAGTATTGTTGAGCTCTTCTCGTTTGTCTAAATAAAAATTTAGAAAAATCATCATTTTTATCTGTTTCTAGACAATTTGATGGTAATGACATTAAAACAAAAATAAAACAAATATCATATAATGGCGTTACAATATAAATCGAAAAGATATTTAATAAATAGAATATAACTATCGCTAATACTATTCCCCATGCAGCAAACCCTACATCGCGTAATCTTCTAGCAAAGCTTGCTGTTGTAGGAATTGCCAAAATAAATAAAATAATGTAGAAAATAACTAGGAAAATAAGTGCATTTGATGCTGTACTCAATAAATCATATCCCGCTGATCTAGTTGTATAATAATAGCTGCTAGATGCTCTATTTCCTATTCCTATTATCGAACTAAGTACACTACCAAAAAAGATAATAAATATTAATATTACTGCTCCATAAATAGTTCCGAATGGAAACCAGTGACCAGCTCTTGTTGAGTATCCTGTAAAATCTACAAAACCTCTAAAATAATCACTAAAAGCAGAACCATAAGTAACTTGCTTTTCTCTTTGATTAATCATAAAAACCTCCTTTTAATTGTAAAAAAAATACATAAATTTATAATATATTATTCTGGACTTTTAGTCAACTTAATTTATAAACTTTGTTACATTTTTTTAGTATATATACTATTTCTCAATTTCCTTATTATTAAGCATACTTTTTTATGTCCAAATGCTAATTTTCATTTATTCACCTTTACTAATAATTAAAAAATTATTCTGTTTTTAAAATATTTGATAAACTATTAAAAATAGAGACTCTGATATTCTAAAATTTTATCTTTTGAAAATTTTTTAAAAAAATCTGAAGCATTAAATTATCAGCTTCAGATTTACTCTTTTTTATTTAATATTTTAAATCTTTATATAATTAAAATGGAAATGCATCATTTAAATACCATCTACCATCAATTTTTTTCACAGTTACACTTACTGTACTGCTATTATCTATTGATACTCTTACTCTCGCTTCCGTATCACTTTTTTCTTTCACTTCAACAATTTTAGTATTTTTTACTCTATCAACAACAGATAACTTCAATATATTAGTTTTATCTTCTTTTAATAATTTTTCTATTTTCTCATCTTTTTCTTTTCTCTCTTCTTTACTTGAATAATAAATATAATTATTTGCTTTTACATAATCATCTTTTTTAAACGCATCTATAAATCCTTGAACCGCCCCTTCAGGACTACTTGCTCCTTCTTGATTATTAAAAAACATAAATATTGCTGCGATTACTATTAATAATGCCGCTGCAATAGAACTTATTATTATAAGTTTTTTATTGTTTTTATTTGATGAAATATTGTTTGTTGTAGTATTATATGGAACATTATTTTGATTTTGTTGATTGCCAAATTGTACATCTTGTTGATTGTAATTTCCATATTGTTGGTTATTATATTGGCCGTTCGGTTGGTTATAGTTACCGTATTGTTGGTTATTGTATTGACCGTTCGGTTGATTGTAATTTCCATATTGTTGGTTATTATATTGGCCGTTCGGTTGATTATAATTCCCATATTGTTGGTTATTATATTGGCCATTTGGTTGATTATAATTTCCATATTGTTGGTTATTATATTGGCCGTTCGGTTGGTTATAGTTACCGTATTGTTGGTTATTGTATTGACCGTTTGGTTGATTATAATTTCCATATTGTTGGTTATTATATTGGCCGCTTGGTTGGTTATAATTTCCGTATTGTTGGTTATTATATTGACCATTTGGTTGATTATAATTACCGTATTGTTGGTTATTATCCTGGTTATCTGTTTCTAAATGTATATCTTTAGAATTATTATTTTTCTCCATACAACTGATTTCTCCTTAAAATTACTCTATACTTAAAATATAGTTAAAACTTATCTTAAATATTATACTTAAATTTGAATAACTTGTCAAAATTTCTTGTATTATTTTTATAGATTTTATAAATAAGAGAGAGTTCCGACAACTCTCTCTTTGAAAAACACATATTTACTAACTATTTTTAATGTTTTTATACTATTTTTATTAAAGTTTTGCACTTTCCATATCTTCATCAGTTATTGTAGTTATATCTGCATTTATATCATCCAATAAGCGTAACGCTAGTTTTTTTCTTAACTTTTCATTTTGATTTCTTATCCATCTACCATTACTATTATCATTGCTTATATTATAGTTATGCGTTACAAATTCTGCATATTTTTCATGATTAAGTTTATAACCTTGGTTTTGCAATTCTAATAAACCAATTTTGTACAATTGATCTACTGTATAATCTTCAAAATTGAAATAATTTGGTATTCTACTTCTCAAACCTTCGTTCGTTTCTAAAAAGTCCATCATACTTTTCGTATAACCTGCGAAGATGATTACTATATCTTCACGATTATCTTCCATAAATTTCAATATTTCATTAATCGCCTCTCTACCGAAGTCATTTTCTCCACCTGTCGCAAGCGTATAAGCCTCATCTACAAATAACACTCCACCTAACGCTGATTCTAGTACCTCTCTAGTTTGTTTAGCTGTATGCCCTATGTATTTTCCAACAAGATCCGAACGTGAAGTCTCAACAAAATTATCAGATTTAATAAGACCTTTTTGATATAATATTTTTCCTATTAATCTTGCTACCGTTGTTTTCCCTGTTCCAGGATTTCCTAAAAATAGTGAATGAAGTGTTAAAGGCGCATCTTCTAATCCTTTTTCTCTTCTAAGTTTATTCATCTGAGCTAACGCAATAAACTCTCGAACTTCAGATTTTACCTTAGTTAAACCAATCATCTCATCTAATTTTTCAAAAGCAGTTTTTTCTCCAAAATATTCTATTTCTAATGTTTCAGCAACAACTACAGGTTGATTTCTTTCATCAATTTCGAAACTTCCTGATTCTTCTTTATACTGTATTTGTCTTAGATTTGCTACATCAAATGATGAATCCCTCTCTACTTTTATAGGAGGTACCGATAATCTTCCCATATTTATAAGATTAAACTTAACTTCACTATTTTGAGCAATATATAAATTTATCTTTCCATTCATTCGACCAAAAATCGATATTACATCCCCTGTAAATCTTGAATTTTCTTCAACAAAGATACTTTCTTCAAAAATAGAGTGTTCATTAACCTTCACTACTGCTCTATCATACATTTTAGCTGAACTAGTAGCAATATTCGAAAGATTTACCGTCGAATTAATTACACATAGCGCACTACTGTAGTTTGGTTGAAAAATCGTCGATGAGTTTATTGATACTTCCGATTCTTTAATAAATACACATGGGATATTATCTTTAACATCCCCACCTTTTATAAGGTTATTGTACATACTACCTTTCGATTTTTCTTTTATAGATAAAGTATTAGAAGCATTATAATCTACTGTAGTATTATCTATTTTAAATTTTGTATTGTACATAGTTATACTTGCATAAATTACTGAAGCATTTATTTCTAACTTTGCATCTTTTGCATAAACTTTATGTACTTCTAGAGAAGAGGGGCGCACTACTGATTTAGATAGTTTTATACTTGCATTATCATCTGCATATATGATTGGATAATTTTCACCCGTTTTAACAGCGTTCTCTATTATTAAACCTTCTCCAACAATAGCCGCCAAATCTTTTACGTTAAGTGCGTTACTTTTTTCTCTATTTAGCCTAATAGCCACATTTTTCAAAGTAACTTCCGCTCCTTTTCTCACAAATACCCCTGTTCTTATTTCCGGTATAAATTTCGACTTGTCTTTTGATTCAAAATCAAAATCCCCTACAATTTTAATACTTTTTGTAATTACTATATTTTTGTCACTTTCATAACAATATCCACTTGATATTATTATGGTATCCCCATCTTTAGCCTCTTCTATCGCTTCTAATAAGGTCCAGTGTTTTCTCTTTTTAAAAAAAGATGAATTATTTGGTCCAACTATAAATTCCGCCATATATTCACAATCCTCTACTTTTTATTTATTACAGTCATTAAATATTATAATATTGTTGTTATAGACTTGTCAATCTTTGTCATAAGCTATAAAAATACATATTGCCATTAAATAAAAATAGCAATAATTACTAATTTTTTAACTAGTAACTATTGCTTATTTTCACTTTATTATTTATACATTATCAAGTATATTATTAACTTTCTATGAATATTTTAGGTCAATATACCATCTATTTTTTACTTTTTTCAACAATAACCTTTTTGATTGTCTATTCCTATTAGAATCTGGTTTTTCTTTCAACAAAGCATAAGGTTCTTCCCCATTTTCTTCTACTATTCTATCTATTTCTAAATCTTTAGAAAAAAGATACATATTTCTATATATGGCCTTGCTTATATGCATTTTGCTTTTATCTTCTTTTTTTACTTCTTCTTGTAATTCTTTTCTAACTTCTTCCCTCTTTTCACTACAAGCATAGTAAACATAATCACTAGCTTTTAAATAATCTTCTTTATTTATTGCATCTAAAAATTTTTGAGATACTTCTTCAGGTGTTTTTTCCCCGTAAGCATTAGATGAACGAATAAAGAAAAATATTCCCGCTATTATAACAACCAATAACGTTAAAACTATAGTTATATTTTTTCTATTTACCCATTTAAACTTTTTATCCTGTTGTTTATTATTCTCTTCACTTAACTGTGAGTCATTATTTATATTATTATCTTGATTTTCCATGTATACTTCTCTCCTTTAGTATTTACACATAAAATTACATTATGTCGCAATACCACCTATCGCCTACCTTTTTCATCTTAAAATCACTATAGACTATTTTTCCTGGCTCACTTTCTCGTTTTAATGTTACTCTCGCTTCATCGCCTAATTCATCTACACTAACTATCTTATAGTCTTTATATGTCTTATACATGTGTCTGTGTAAGCTAGTTTGTATTTTATCTTTATCTTTTAATTCCTTTTTTACATCTTTTCTTATATCATCATTTTCATAATAAACATAATTACTAGCTTTTTCATAATCATCTGAATTTACCGCTTCTACAAACCCTTGAGCCGCTTCCTGAGATGTTTTTGCTCCTACAGTATTATTTGAACGTATAAAGAGAAATACTACCGCTATTAAAGCAACCGCTAAAGTTAGCACAATAGTTACTGTCTTCTCATTTAAATATTTTGATTTTATTTTTTTGTTAGACTGTCCATCGTTGCTTTCTTTTTCGAACTGAGAAGAATTTTCTATCTGGTTCTCAAGTTCATTGCTTTTATTTTCATTATTCTGCACAATACTATTCTCCTTTATTTATTTTCGTAAAAATACCTTAAAATAGTTATAGAGTGATTTAGATAAATCACTCTATATTCCATTTTTAATTCATTTAACTAAAATTCTATTTTTGTTTCTTCTAAAACTTTTTGAGCTTCTTCAAATATACCTTCTATTACATCTTTAACCGGTCTTATTTCATTTACTAAACCAGCGATTTGCCCTGACATTATAGATCCATTTTCTACATCACCCTCATAAGCTGCTTTTCTTAATGAACCTAATGTTAATTCTTCTAATTCCATTAGAGTTGATGATTTTTCCTCTAATTCATGATATCTCTTAGTTAATTCGTTTTTTATACCTCTTACTGGCGCTCCGAATTTTGTACCAGTTAATGTTGTTGAAGTATCTACCGCTTCTATAATAGCATTTTTATAATTTTCTGAGACTGGACATTCTTCTGTAGCTAAGAATACTGTTCCCATTTGCACTCCACTTGCACCTAAGCAATATGCAGCAGCTACTCCTCTTCCGTCCGCAATACCACCAGCAGCAATAACAGGAATATTTACAGCACTAGTTACCTGTGGTAAAAGAGCCATAGTAGTACTTTCACCTACGTGACCACCTGCTTCCATACCTTCTACAACAACAGCATCACAACCAAGTTCTTCCATTTTTTTAGCTGCTTTTACAGATGGGATAACCGGAATAACTTTTATTCCTGCTTCTTTTAGTTTTGGCATGTATTTTCTTGGAGTCCCTGCTCCTGTTGTTACGATTCCTACACCTTCATCAATAACTACATCGATAATTTCATTTATATTATGCATCATTAACATTAAATTAACCGCAAATGGTTTATCAGTATGTTTTTTACAATTAACAATTTCTTCTCTTAATTGTTCTGGACTCATTCCACCAGATGCGATTATCCCTAATCCTCCAGCATTAGATACAGCTGAAGCTAGTTGATATCTTGCTATTTGTGCCATAGCACCTTGAAATACTGGATATTTTATCCCTAATAATTTTGTTATTGTCATAATTATTCTCCTTTACGCCTTTTAATTTTTATTGCTTTTTTCCTATGTCTTTATATTATATCAAGTTTTTCTTGTTTTTAAAAATAGTATCCTAAAATACCAGAGAATTTATTAAATAAAAGAGAGTAATTCTTAATTAATATGAATTACTCTAAAAAAGTGTATTAAAATATAAATTTAGCTATTAGGTAACATACTATCATTAAGATAGTTGATGATAAGAAACAAGCTACAAAAACTCGCATACCTCGTTCTTTTATAACTTTAAAGTTAACACTCATTCCTAAAGCTGTCATAGCCATACCTAAAAAGATATAAGCTGCATCAACAAAATATGGTGCTAACGGTTTTAAAAAGCTAACGTAACTACCTAAAATACTCATAAAGACAAAACCAATAATAAAGTATGGCATTGGCATCTTACCTTGAGCTTCATCATTACTACGGCGATTAATTACGAATAAAACTATTGCAACTACAATAAGCATAAGTACACGAGATAATTTAGTAAGTATCGCAGTATCAAGAGCTACTTGGCCTCCTGCACCACCTGCAGCAACAGCATGAGCTATTTCGTGCAAGCTACTTCCTGTAAAGATTCCATAGTTATAGGCTTCTAATCCTAAATATGGTTTTAATGTAACTTCTATTAATGTAAACACCGTTCCTAATATAGCTACTACCGCAACAGCTAGGACACTATTATCTGTTTTAGCTCTTAGTTGTCCACTTACACCCATTACCGCAGCAGCTCCACAAATACCACAACCACATGACGATAATAAAGCAAGCTCATGATCAACTTTGAAAATTCGACACATTGTATAAGTAAGTACTATCATAAATAAAACTACAAAGAAGGCTAAAAGTAATGTTTTCTTACCTTCAGTAAGCAATTTATCTAATGCTAGTTTAAACCCTAATAAAATAATTCCAAGACGTAAAAATTTATTGCTTATAAAAGGTATATCTCCTTTAGTTTGAGCTTTTAAAGATTTTGACAACTGCAACACCATACCTATTACTAAGGCTATAACTAAGTGCCCAAATAATTTTAATGCAGGTAATGTAGCTAAATACTTAGCACCGACTGATACTACTGCAGTTATCAGCAATGTATAATAAAAATTAAAACTCTTAAATCTATCCACTTATTTTTCCCCTTTATTCTATACTAAAAAGTTTATTAAGACATTTCTGTTTTTATTATACTACTTACATTATTTTGATTCAAGGTACTGAAAAAAATTATATTTGATTCTTAAAAGAAAAAGGACGTGAAAAGTATCACGTCCTTTTTAACATATACTATTGCATTTCTTCTCCTACTTTATAAACATCATCTAGCAGTTTATTTATTTCTTCTTTTATCTCTTTTTCATACTTGCTGTTTTCTTCTTCTGTTAGCTTTCTACTAGATTTATCTTTACCTTGATCTATAGCGCTACTATTTATATTCATATTTCTATCTAGAGTTATGCGGTTGCAATACCCATCTATATACACAAATATTTCTTTAGTGTCCGTAGGAGATTGAATAATAAACTTTGTTTTCCCTTTAGTTTCTAACTCTGGTATTCTATCCATCATTTCTAAATCATAATCATCCACTTGATAACCTGCTTTTCTTACTTGTTCTGCATATCTCATTATATTCATTAATCTATCAAGTTATTCATACTCATTACCTTTGTTATTTTCTCTAGTTAAAACTTTAGGGGCTGCTAATGTATCATACAAGATTACTATTACTGGAGCTATAAAAAATAACAATAATATTACTTTAAAAATTCTGCTCAATATGACTTCCTCTTATTTTTTTATTCATTCTATACATCTCTTTAAATATCTTTTTCTAATACTAATATACATTTTGTATTAAAAGGTACTTCATCTAATTTAAAATACTTTTGTAAATACTGTAAATAACTCTCATCCTTCTCTTCTATTACGCTAGATACTTTGAAGTTTAATGGCTTAAGTAATCACTTTTCTAAATAATCTCGAATATTATATTCTTCTTTACTTTCTCTTTCAAGTGATTGTACGCCCCAAACTACATGAAACATAACTTCATATGCTTCTTTCTCTATAGTTTTGTACTCTTTATTATTAATCTTTTCGACATTTTGTATAATTGAATTTTCTTTAAGTTTTTTTACCCATCTATCAACTTCTTTACTAGCTTTTTCACTTTTTGTATTTATTGTATATGGTTTATCAGAATTGTTATTAGCCCAATCTCTTATAATAAGTTTCCCATCTTTTTTTAAGTTTCTATATATTTGTTTTAATACTTTAGTTCTCTCAGGACGAGACATATAACTTATTATTTCATGGAAGACACTCGACATAAAAATAATGTCATATTTTTCTTTGCTTTTTGCTAAATTTTCATCTGTAATAACATCTATATTTAAATTAGCTAATTCATTTTGTACTGTTGGCGAAATATCATAAGCATAGTATTTTGCACCTGTTTGTTGAACACTCTTAATAAACTCAGGTGAAATTCCTGAACCATAATCAAGAATTTTAGTTTTTTTCTTTAAATAAGGTTTTAATACATCAAATTTAGATAAAGCTGTTTTGTTCATACGTGTGATATATGTATTTTTATCATTGTTATAATTTTCCATTTTCTTACCTCTTATTTTTACAGATTATATTTATCTAGCTTCCTTCCCTTTAAAACCTGAATTTTCCACTTTTCTTTGGATTAATTATACTATACCTTATAATATTTATCAAAATCTTGTTCTTTACTTTTCTAACTAGAATTTATACATTTTATATAACAAAAAAATACCAAGTAAACTATATACTTGGTATTTTTATTAATCTGTTTTTTCTATCCTAATAATAAGAATAAGTAGTGAGCTACTATACCGGCTACTATACCACCGATTGTATGTGAAATTATAGCTTTTGAAGATAACTTCCTTACTCCTAAAGCATCCATCATACCGATATGTGTACTTAAGTATCCACTCCAACACATACCCATCGCTGTAAATACTGCAATATCATTAGCTCCTATAAGTCCACTTTTCAGGAACTCTGGCACTAATGAAATAGCTCCACCAACCGCTCCTAATGCTGTTATTGGGAAAGCTATAGCTTCTGCTGATTTGAATCCGAATAATGGTTCAAGAATAAATGTTAATTTTTCTCCTAACCATGGTAAGAATCCAACACCTTCATAAGCTGCACCAGTATAACCATCTACTGGCATTTTGAATGTTAACATCATTACAAAAGTACATACTATAAGTACCCCTGGAATGATAGCTATACCCATTTCAACCCCTGTTTTACCACCTTCTAGTAAAGTGTCTAAAACTCGTTGGAATGTATTTCCATCTCTTATTATTCTTACTTTTTCCGGTGAATCATCATCATTTGTTATTTCAACAACTGGATCATTTGCCTCATCGCCATAGTATTTTAACGTTTGTTTAAGCATTAAGCGTACACTGACAATACTACCAATAATTGCCCCTATATTACCTATAACTGCCGCTTTGATATATCCTTCACCTTGCCCCATCATAAACATTGTTACGATAAGACCCATACCAAATGCTGTACCTAAGTTACATAACGCTGGCACTTGGTATTTTTTGAAAAACGAAATAAATCGTTTATCTTTAGCAAATGGAATAATAGCAGGGTTGTCTGATAAATATGTTGCAATCGCCCCTGTAACACTTGCCCCTGGCATACCCCAAAGTGGCTTCATTAGAGGTGCGAAAATTTTATTAATTAAAGCTATCGCTCCGAACTCTGATAAAAGTGCACTTATCGCACCCGCTATAACAGCCATCGCCATAATAAAGAATACTGTATTTAGTAATAAATCATGAGCTGTTGCCATCATAGTCTTAAACATTAATGGTGTTCCCATTTTATGAGCCATTAATCCGAATATTAAAAAGAAAATTCCTAAGAAAACATATGTTTCCAAACTTATCGCCTTTTTAACTATTTTCTTATCTTCCCGCCTATCATTGTTGTCCCTAGACATAAAAATCATCCTTCCTTGATTCATATAAATATGAATTTTATTTAATTTTTATAACTCTCTGTTCTATTACAACCCTTTCATATATTATACCATTTTTCACATTATGCTGGCAACTATTTTAATATTATGTCAGATTAACTGACATAACTATAATTATATTTTTTTGTACCCCGAAAAATACACTTGCTTTTATTTTAATGTTTCAGAAGTTTATATATTATTAAACCACTTTATTTTTTATTCATTCCGTAACCTTTGGCTACTTTAAGATTATTGTTTTCCATAATTTCTAAATTATATTACAGTAACCATTGTTTGTTTTATAATTTTTTCTATATAATTTACAGGTTAATTATCGCTTCTTATATTTTAATATTTTGTCTTAAAATTTATGTTACTTTCTTTGCATTAAAACGCTCTTTTTGGTAGAATATAAAGGCAATTAAACACAATACAGGAGAAAAAGGTATTTATGAAGAAAAATAATATTAACAATAAAGTTTTAAAGTTTTCTATTAGAAAGCTTTCTTTTGGTGCGGCGCCTGTTATTATTGGTGCCTTAATTTTTGGTAGTTTTGTACCAACTGATGTTCATGCTGTTGAAACAAAAAGCACTAATGTTAAGTTCACTTACTTAGCGGAAAACGAATTAACAGAGGCGGAAAAAACCTTAATTAAGAAAAGCGTCCCTAATGACATAAACGAGGGCGAAACTTATTATATGGTTTATAAAAAAGAAGATAACTGTACGCACAAAAAAGATAAAAATTCAACAGAGGTAAAAACATTACCTAACACTGGTCAAAGTTCACTTCCTCTAGCTGGATTAGGTCTAGGTTCTGCTGTTCTTGTAGTTCTTTTACTTTCTAAAAAACATAGAAATAAAGTGCTAAGCGTTGTATTAATCGGAGCAATGGGTCAAAGTATAGTTCTACCTTATGAATCATTTGCTTTTGAGAATAAACAACTTGTTCAATATAACAATCAAAAAGTTATTAATAATTCTAGCGAATTAGCTAATGGTGTTATCGACATTGATGGATACTGTTATGTTGGTTACTTCACGCTTAAAGATTTAAACTCTTTACCTAACTCATCTAATAAAGATGATGTGAAAACAATAGGAGATAAACCAACAACTCCGTTCCAATATAAAACAACACCAGATACTGGAGATAAAATATTAGTTGAAAATAAACCGGAATTAAAAGTTACTACAGAAGCTGTTGCTTTTGAGACTGTGACTCAATACGATGCGAGTCTTACTAAAGGGCAAACTAAAGTTATTCAAGAAGGTGTTAATGGTGAACGTACTATTTTAACTGAAGTTTCTGAGGTTAATGGTTCGAAATCTAGCAAAGTTATTAGTAGTTCTATTACTAAGCAACCTACTAATAGAATAGTCGTTATTGGTACTAAGGAAGTAGTTGTTCCACAACCAACTCCAACTCCGGCTCCAACGCCAAGTCCAAAACCGACTCCAACGCCAAGTCCAAAACCAACGCCAACTCCAACTCCGACTCCGAGTCCAAAACCAACACCGACTCCAGCACCAACTCCGAGTCCAACTCCAACACCAACTCCGAGTCCAACACCGAGTCCGACTCCGACTCCGAGTCCAACGCCAACTCCAACTCCGGCTCCGACTCCGACTCCAACTCCGAGTCCAACACCAACTCCAACACCAACTCCGAGTCCAACACCAACTCCGAGTCCAACACCAACTCCAACACCGACTCCAACACCGGCTCCGACTCCAACTCCGGCTCCGACTCCGACTCCGGATACTAGTACTAAACCTGTAGTCACTACTAAGAGTTCTACTGAAGTCGTTCCTTTCGAGACAATAACTCAAAATGATGCAAACCTACCTAAAGGGCAAACTAAAGTTATTCAAGAAGGTGTTAATGGTGAACGTACTGTAACAACAGAATTTACTACAACAAATGGAGTTACAACTAGCAAAGTTGTTGGGAGTTCAATTACTAAACAACCTGTTAATAAAATAATAGCTGTTGGTACTAAGGAAGAAGTTGTTCCACAACCTACACCTACTCCAACACCAACACCTAAACCAGAGGAAAAACAAGAAGAAAAAATTGATAAATCTGCTTTAGAAAAATCTATCACAAACTCTAAAGCAAAAACAAAAGAAGACTATAGCTCATCTAGTTGGGAAAACTTACAAAAAGTTTTAGCTGAAGCTGAGTTAATCAAATCTAACAGTAATGCTAAACAAAGTGAAATTGATCATATTAATAATAAACTTCAAGCAGCTATTGAAGGTCTAAACACTGATAAATCTGAACTTGAGAAACAATTAACTGATGCAAGTTCTAAAAAAGATACAGACCACAGCAATGATAGTTGGAGCGAATTAGAAAAAGCTAAAAAAGCTGCAGAAGATGTTAAAAACAATCCAAAAGCTACACAACAACAAATTGATGAAGCTGCTGAAAAACTGAAAAAAGCAATAGATAATCTAACAGTAGACAAAACTGAACTGAAAAACCAATTAAATATTGCTGGAACAAAAAAAGAAGCTGATTACAGCAAAGAGTCTTGGGGTAACTTCCAAAAAGCAGAGTTAAAAGCTAAAGAAGTTAACGACCAAACATCTCCGCTTCCAAAACAAAGCGAAATAGACGAAGCTGCTAAAGCTTTAGAAGATGCGATAAAAGCTCTTGCTGTAGATAAAACTGCTTTACAAAATGTTATTAACTCTGCAAACAGCAGGCGTAAAGAAGAGTACACTACTCAAACATGGAAAGATTTAGAAAATACATTAGCATCTGCGAATACTATTTTTAACGATAGCGATGCTACTCAAAGCAAAGTAGATGAGGCTGCTAAGAGTCTTACAGAAGCTATTGAGAACTTAGTAAAACTTAGTGAAAAACCTATATTAACTTTTACTAATATCGAGAAAAAAGACTTAGAGCGTACAGCTACAGCTAACTACACTCTAGATAATCCTACTAACACTGAAATTAAATCTATCAAGGCAACACTGAAAAAAGGCGATACTGTTGTAAAAACTGTAGACCTAACTAAAGATAGTCTAGATGCTCTACTGGATAACCTTGACTACTACAAAGAGTACACATTATCTACTACTATGGTTTATGACCGTGGAAATGGTGAAGAAACTGAAACTCTTGCGGATCAACCTATCCAACTAGACCTTAAGAAAATTGAAATTAAAGATATTAAACGAACTGATTTAATAAAATATGAAAATAACGCAGAAACAGATGCTACTCGCTTATCTTCAATTCCTGAAGATTTAAGTAATTACTATCTAAAGATTACTTCAAATGATCACAAAACTAATTTACTAGCGGTTCAAAAAATTGAAGAAGCTACAGTTGATGGAAAACAAGTCTATAAAGTAACTGCAGTAGCTGATAATTTAGTACAACGTAATGCTAATAATAATTTTGCTGAAACATATACTTATCACATCGCTAAACCTAAACCTAGCGAAAACAATGTTTACTACGACTTTGGAGAATTAGTAAATGCTATTCAAGCTAATCCTTCAGGTGAATTCAAACTTGGTCAAAGCTTGAGTGCTCGTAACATTGTTCCAAATGGAAAATCTTATATTACTAGTGAATTTACTGGTAAACTTTTAAGTGATGGTGATAAACGCTTTGGTATCTACGATTTAGAACATCCTTTATTTAATGTTATTAACGGTGGTACTATTAAAAACATTAACTTCGAAAATGTTGAGATAGATAGACCGGGACAAAACCAAATTGCGACAATTGGATTTAACATTAAAAATAATGGTTTAATCGAAGATGTTAAAGTTTCTGGTTCAGTTACTGGTAATAATGATGTTGCTGGATTAGTTAATAAAATAGATGAAAATGGTAAACTTGAAAATGTAGCATTTATCGGAAAAATCAACTCTGTAGGTAATAACTCAACAGTTGGTGGTATTGCTGGTTCTAACTATATGGGATTTGTTAATAGAGCTTATGTTGATGCTACAATCACAGCTAATAATGCCAACGCAAGTATGTTAGTTCCTTTCGTTACATACATGCTTAACAGCTGGCTATCAGGTACTAAGGCAAAATTAACTAACTCTGTTGCCAAAGGTGTACTTGATGTTAAAAATACTAGAAATGTTGGTGGTATTTCTGCTAAAACATGGCCATATGGAACTGTCCAAAATAACGTAACATACGCTAAAGTAATCAAAGGACAAGAGATATTTGGTTCTAACGATGTTAACGATGAAGATGGTGGACCATTTGTAAAAGAATTATTCGGAGTAATTGGCTATAGTTCTGAAGAAGATGGTACTGGTAAAGATACTAAGAACCCTAATAAACTTAAACATTTAACTAAAGACGAAGCTGATACTCGCGTCGCTGGTTACAATATCACTGCCGATAAATTCGAAAGTGAACCATATTGCATGAATACAATAAACAATGTAACTACTAGCGAAACAGCATATAATAATATTCAAGATTACAATCCTGAATATAAACAAGCTTATAAAAACATTGAAAAATTACAACCATTCTACAACAAAGATTACATTGTATATCAAGCTAATAAACTAGATAAGAACCACAACTTAAATACTAAAGAGGTTCTTTCAGTTACACCTATGAATAACAATAACTTTGTAACTGACTTAAGTGATGCAAACAAAATTATCGTTCATTATGCAGATGGAACAAAAGATTACTTCAACTTATCTTCTAGCGATGAAGGTTTAAGTAATGTTAAAGAATACACTGTAACTGACTTAGGCATTAAATATACACCTAATATCGTTCAAAAAGATCACAGTGCTTTAATCAACGGTATCGTAGATATCTTAAGCCCTATTGAGCTTCAATCTGATCCAATTTACCAAAAACTTGGAAGAACAGGACCAAATAAAGTAAATGCGATTAAAAATATATTCTTAGAAGAAAGTTTCGACTATGTAAAAGCTAATTTAAATGCATTAGTAACTAAACTAGTTGAAAATGAAGATCACCAACTTAATAATTCTTCTGCAGCTCAACAAATGATTCTTGATAAAGTTGAGAAAAATAAAGCTGCCCTATTATTAGGTTTAACGTACTTAAATCGTTACTACGGAGTTAAATTCGATGATGTTAACATTAAAGAATTAATGTTATTTAAACCTGATTTCTACGGTAAAAATGTTGATGTTCTTGATAGATTAATTGAAATCGGATCTAAAGAGAATAATATCAGTGGTTCAAGAACATACGATGCTTTCGGTGAAGTTCTAGCTAAATATACTAAATCTGGAGATTTAAATAGTTTCCTAGACTACAATAGAAAACTATTCACTAATATTGATAATATGAACGATTGGTTCATCGATGCCACAAAAGATAAAGTCTATGTAGTAGAAAAAGCTTCTCAAAACGAAGGAGTTGGTGAGCATAAATACCGTGCTTACGATAACTTAACTCGTGGATTACACAAAAAAATGATTCTTCCATTATTGAATCTAGATAAGACAGAAATGTTCTTAATCTCTACTTATGACACTATGTCTTACGGAACAGCTAATAAATACAATACTACTCTAGAAAAACTAAAACCTGAGATTGATTTAGCCGCACAACGTCAAATTAATTACCTTGACTTCTGGCACAGATTGTCTCTTGATAAAGTTAAAAATAGATTATTTAAAGATATAGTATATCCTGTTTGGGAAGGATTCTATGTTTGGGGTCACGGTTGGCCAGGATGGCCTGAACGTTACGGCCAATTCAAAAACAGCACTGAAGTATACGCTCCAATCCGTGAAATCTACGGACCTGTAGGAGAATACTACGGTGATAACGGCGCTGTTGCTGGAGCTTATGCAAGTATTTACGATAATCCAAATGATAATCGTGCTAAAGTAACATTCGTAATGTCTAATATGATTAGTGAATACGGAGCTTCTGCTTTCACACACGAGACTACTCACTTAAATGACCGCCTTGTTTACTTCGGTGATTTCGGTCGCCGTGAAGGTACAGATGTAGAAGCCTTTGCTCAAGGTATGCTTCAATCACCTGCTACACAAGGACACCAAGGTGAATACGGAGCATTAGGATTAAATATGGCATTTGAAAGACCTAACGACGGTAACCAATGGTATAATACTAATCCAAATGAGCTTAAATCACGTGAAGCTATTGATAACTATATGAAAGGTTATAACGATACTCTTATGATGTTAGATAACCTTGAAGCTGATGCAGTTCTTAGTCAAAATAATAAAGAACTAAATAATCTATGGTTCAAGAAAGTCGATAAACAAATGAGAGGTGACTCTAAAAACCAATTTGACAATGTTCGTGCTCTAAACGATGCTGAAAAAGAAATTCAACTTAACTCAGTTGATGACTTAGTAGATAATAACTTTATGACAAACCGCGGACCTGGAAATGGTATATATAAACCTAATGATTTTTCTTCTGCATATGTCAACGTACCTATGATGACGGGTATCTACGGTGGTAACACAAGTGAAGGTTCTCCTGGAGGAATGTCATTTAAACATAATACATTTAGATTATGGGGTTACTATGGATATGAAAAAGGATTCCTAGGTTATGCTACTAATAAATATAAACAAGAAGCTAAGAACAGTGGTAAGAATACTCTAGGTGATGACTTTATCATTAGCAAAATCTCTGATGGTAAATTCTCAACATTAGAACAATTCAAAAAAGCATACTTCAAAGAAGTTAAAGACAAAGCTTCAAATGGGTTATCAACATTTGAAATAAACGGAACAACAGTTTCTTCATATAATGATTTACTTGCCTTATTCAAAGAAGCTGCAGCTAAAGATGCCGCAACTATAAAAACAAATAACAATGGTAGTAAATCAGTATCTACAAATAATACAACAAAACTAAAAGAAGCTGTCTTCAAGAAACTTCTTCAACAAACAGATAGTTTTAAAACTTCTATTTTCAAATAGGTTTAAAAATAAAGGCTAGGAATAAATTTTCCTAGCCTTTTTTAACAAAAAAACTAGCCTAAGGATTAAATCCAAAGACTAGTTATCTTTATAATATAGATACTTCTTTTTTATATTGTTCTTTTATATTTTCATCAAGCTTATCATCACTAATAATCGCAGTTAAATCTTTTAATCTATAAAATGAATAAAAAGCATGCGTAGAAAACTTACTATGATCCGCAAGGACATATCTTTCTGTAGCGTTATTTAATATTGTATCGTTACAACGCCCCTCTTCCTCATCAGATATCGTTACTTTTTCTAAATCAATACCATTAACCCCTACAAAAGCTTTATTGACACTTATTTTACTAAGGGCATCTTGTGTAAAATATCCTACAAAACCTTTTGTTTTAGGTCTGTATCTTCCTCCGATAAAAATAAGATCACATGATGGATTATCTTTAAATTGTTCAAATACTGTCATAGAGTTAGTTACGATATTTATATTTCTATCTTGTAGAAATTCTGCTAAATAACTAGTAGTACTTCCTGCACCGATAAAAATAGTTTCGTTATTTTTGATTAATCCAGCTACTTTACGAGCTATTTCTTTTTTCTCATCAACATTGACAGATATTTTTTTATTAAAATTATCTTCTTGATAAAAGTTTTTCGGTTTTAATTTCGCTCCACCATGAATTCTAGTTAAATGACCATAATCTTCTAGTTCCTTTAAATCACGTCTAATAGTCATTTCAGTTACTTTCATGTCATTAGCTAAACGATTTACCCTAACTAAGTGTTTTTTCTTTAATTCATTTAAAATATAACTATGTCTATCTATTTTTAACATACTTACACCTCTTTTCTCAGATAAAATTATAGTCATCTAAATCATATATAGACTTAGACAACTATAACAATTTTATTTTTCTTGTGCTTTTACTACTCTTGTATTTAATAAATTATCATGTAACAAAATAAGATCTACTTCTCTTGCCACATATTTTTGATACAAGAAATAGAACGATACTAACGGTATAGTAAACCAGAATAAAACTACTTTTGCTAAAAATTCTCTAATTAAATATTTAGAAAAATCTATTTTCTTACCATCAGTAGGAACTATTCTTATTTTACAGATTTTTTTACCTATAGTTTGCCCTTTCCAATTACTTGGTAAGTATCCATATAATAATATCGCAAAAATTATTATTGAAATCATCATATACAAAGCATTTCTTTCATTCTCAGGTCCACCTATTCTTTGAAGGTTATGACTTGTATATTGGAATAAAAGTGCTATTGGTAAATAAATTGCTAAGTCTATTACATAAGCAATTATTCTCTTAACAGATGATGCATCTTCCCCTGTTAAATCAGGTACTTCTTGATTAATTTCTTCAGGTACATTTGCTGTTGATTTTGGAGCTATATTTCTTTCGTTATAGCTATATGAATTATTCTTTTTTATTTTTTTTACCATTAGTTCTACCTAGTCTTCTAAGTTTACGTTGTGATATACTTGTTGAACATCTTCACAATCATCAAGCATTTCTAACATTCTTTCAAATTTAGCTTTATCTTCTTCACTTAAAGTTACTTCATTTTGAGGAATCATAGAAATTTCAGCAACTTCAAATTCTTCAATACCTGCAGCTTTTAATGCTTCTTGGATTTCGTGGAAGTGTTCTGGATCACCATAAACAATTGCTAATTCATCTTCTTCAACGATATCACGAGCATCGATATCAGCTTCCATAAGGATTTCTAATAACTCATCTGCACTTTTTCCTTCAACACCGATAACTGCAGTATTATCAAACATATAGTTAACAGAACCAGTAACACCTAAGTTACCTCCATTTTTACCTAATGCTGTACGTACTTCTGCAGCTGTACGGTTAACGTTATTAGTTAGAGTATCAATAATTACCATTGTTCCGCTAACTCCGAAACCTTCATAACGTAATTCGTCGTAGTTTTCTTCACTACCACCTTTTGCTTTTTCAATAGCTCTATCTATAATATTTTTTGGTACACGATATGTTTTTGCTCTTTCAAGAACAACTTTTAGATTTCTATTACTTTCAGGATCTGGTTCACCACTTTTCGCAGCTTGATAGATTTCACGACCAAATTTAGCGTATATCTTACTAGTGTTAGCGTCCTTAGCGGCTTTTTTTTCCTTAATGTTATTCCATTTACGACCCATAATAAATCTCTCTTTCTTTTATTTAATTTGTTTTAGTTTTAAAAAACTTTTATTTACATTATAAATATCCTTAATTTGTATAAATTTTCCTGTGATTCTATACTTAATTAAAAACATTATACACCCTACTATATTACAATATATAAGCTGTTTTTTCAAGAATTTTATTATCGTTTTTACTTGTGTTTTGTTATATCAAACATTTATTTACAAATAAACACATATTTTACTATTTATAGTTTATAAAAAAATTTTTTAATAAAAAATGCTAAGCAACTTTTTGTTGTTTAGCATTTCTTTAGTATGTTTAATTACTCTAAATTTGACAAAACTTTAAATTTATATTTATTGGATTTATCTTTACCTTCAGCCTTTTTCAAGCTTAAAAGTATAACACAAATCTATATTGTTTTATCTTTTTTTACGTCGCTTAATCATTGTAGCTAACATCATTAAACCTACTCCTATTATTCCAGTATTTGTTGTAGATTGACCTGTTTGCGCCAGTTTCACTTTTTGTTCTTTAACTACCTCTGATTTCCCTGTAACACTTGGATTTTCTAATTTTTTCGGTATCCCTGGTTTTTCCGGTGTTTCAGGTGTTTCAGGTTTCTCTGGTTTCTCTGGTTTTTCTGGTGTCTCTGGAGTTTCCGGTTTCTCTGGTGTTTCTGGTTTCTCTGGAGTTTCTGGTTTCTCTGGTGTCTCTGGAGTTTCCGGTTTCTCTGGTGTTTCTGGTGTCTCTGGAGTTTCTGGTTTCTCTGGTGTCTCTGGAGTTTCCGGTTTCTCTGGTGTCTCCGGAGTTTCAGGTTTCTCTGGTGTCTCCGGTTTTTCGGGTTTTTCCGGTGTTTCTGGTTTCTCTGGTGTTTCTGGTGTCTCCGGTGTTTCCGGTGTTTCCGGTGTTTCAGGTGTTTCAGGTTTCTCTGGTTTTTCTGGAGTTTCTGGTGTTTCTGGTGTCTCTGGAGTTTCTGGTTTTTCCGGTGTTTCTGGTTTCTCTGGTTTTTCTGGTGTCTCTGGAGTTTCCGGTTTCTCTGGTGTCTCCGGAGTTTCCGGTGTTTCAGGTTTTTCTGGTGTTTCAGGTTTCTTAGTTTCTTCAAAGACCCATACACCTTTGAAATTAATATCTGTATTTTCTACAGTTACTGATCCAACTGGCTTATAACCTTTAAATACCCATTTACCTTCTTCTAATGCCACTTCTGTTTGAGTTGGTTGTTTTGGTGTTACTATTTCTCCTTTTATGTAAGTTGCATTATCTAATGGTTTTAATGCCTCTACTACTAACGGTATTTGTTTACCAACAGTTTCGCTTACAAACGTATAAATTACTTTTTGTTCTTTTTCCCAACCTGCATAAGCTGTTATACTTTCTTTAGCTATCGGAGAAACTATTTGATCTCCCGTTACTCCAAATGACTCTTTTGATATTGTAAACTTATCACTTTGATTATCTTTTGTTGTAAACCATCCTTTAAATCTATAACCCTCTCTTGTCGGTATCTGAGTAGTTTCTTGTAGATTTAAATCTGGTTTATATAAAGTTACTACTTCTTCAATAACTTTATTTCCATCTGCAAATTTAGCGTTATCTGCATTCACATCATAAACAACTTTTGCTCTTTGACCTAATACTATTGTATTATTTTCTGGGTTAAGTACATAATCCCATTTAGCTAATGAGTTATGATCTGTATAATCACTTACACCTTCTGTATCTCTTGTGAAGTAATGTAATAATTTAGCATCTTCTTTTGTTGGTGTATATGTTCCATCTCCTTTTGCCACTAAATATCCTACTTGGCGTTTTGATATTTCTTTATTCTCTCCACCTTCTTGTTCACTGATAGAAACATTGATTTTGTTAGTTAACGCTCCTTTTAATACTAGAGCTGATTCTTGATCTAATACTCTTACATCTTTTTCATCAAATTGTGCTTTAGGTGTGATTGTTACATCTTTTTTAGCGTAAACACTTGCCCCAGCATACTCTTTTACTTTTCCGCTGTTTTCTTCATCACCTGCTGTACCGTCACTAACTTTAGAGTTATTTACAAAGTTTGCTGTATCCACTAATAAACTTCCATTATTATAGATACCTCCACCATATTTATAAGATGTATTATTTGCAATAGATGTTTCTGTTCTACCTGATACTTCTACAGTTCCATCATTGTAAATAGCTCCACCTTTAACTGAGAATCCATTCTTAATAGATCCTCCTTCTACTTTTAGTGTATTTCCTTTACCTACGTAGATTCCTCCACCACGTGTATCTTTCCACGCAAATCTAGTTCTTGTATTAATAATATCTGTATTACGAAGTGTTAGATTTACAGAACCTTCTTCTTCTTTTCTAGTAGATAGTGTAATTGCTCCTCCATTTTCATCTGTAGTTACATCTTTTATAGTAGTATTTTCTATAATGGCTGTTGATGTTCCTTTTGATTCAAAAGCAATTGCTCCTCCAAAAGTAGCAATTGATGGTCCGTTCCACCAAGATCCTGCTCCTGTTAACGTTGAGTTAGTTAATGAAAACTTCCCAGAACCTACTATATCTATAAACCCTCCTGCAAATGTTAATTTTGAGCCAGTTGCAGTAAATGTTGATGAATCAACTTTAAGATCACTATCACTACTTACTATTGCTCCTCCACTTATACCATATGCATCACCTAAATTATTGATATCGAATTTAGTATTTTTAACCGTTGTTGTTGCATGACGCATCGCTATAGCTCCACCTGTATTAAATGATTTAGCTACATTAAATGTAGAATCAGATACTTCTAATTTTGTTCCGTTATCTACAAATAATGCTCCTCCTTCATTAGCTTCATCTTTCACTGCAAATGCATGGTTTCCAGAAAAAGTGGTATCAGAAATTTTTACTTTAGAGTCTTTAGTCGCATGAATACCGCCACCATTACCATGTCCGTCTACTAAAGTATTATTTAAAACTTCAGATTTATTTTCTAATGTAAGTTCTGCATTATATGCATATATTCCTCCACCATCTGGACGAACATCATCAGGTGTTCCTGCTTTTTTCACAGCTTTTGAATCTTGAACTGAAGTATTATCTAGTTTTAATTTAGAATCTCTAATAAACACTCCACCACCTTGACTTTGATTACCTGTATTACCTCTTTGAATAGTTGATTTTGTAAGTGTAACATCTGCATTATTACTGATAGCAAGCGGTCTTCCAATATCACCACCATCTAATGTAACACTGTCAAATGTGACATTACCTCCATTTACAGAAACCATATCTATGTTAGGTGTTACCAATTTTAAACTATATCCATTACCATGAATTTTCCCATTAAAAGCACTAGAAATATTTATCGTATTTTTAATATTTATATTATTACTTAATACCATATTTTGTGCGTTACTTTTAATTTTATCATTTAACTCTTGTTCTGAGCTGATATTTCCTTGTAAACCTGTTTCAGCACTAACATTTGATGCCATAGCAATAGTTTTATTTAAAATTGCGGGTTGGGTTAAAGCTAAACCTACAGATAATGGTACTACTCCTATAGCTAGCTTTCTTATTGGAAATTTTATTTTTTTCATGTTTTTTTTCATAATATATTAAACCTTTCCTTTTCTATTATTATCTATACTCTTCTTATAAATTTCTTCAACTTACTTTTATAATTAGTAGTATAATATAATAAAATTTAATATTATTGTATTTTTACGCAATAATTATATCAAATATATTTGAAATTGTAAATCTAAAACTTAAATATACTTAAAATTTTTTTCTAGTTTTATTTTATTTGTGTTGTTTTTTCTTGTTTTCTATATTTTTTACAGTTATTCTTATAAAAATTACTAGTATTTTTATAGAATATTATATATAATGTTTTTTTATTATTTATAATTTAATTACTTTTATTAACAATCTAAATTTGTTAGTTTATACACTTTATATATATTAAATTTTTACATTAATTTATTATTAAGTTAGTACCAAATAAAAACCATTAATATTACAATAAATACAATTAATACTTTTATCACTGTTGCTAAATCTAGCTTTAAAACTTAATTCTAATATTTTTACATAGAACCCAGAATCTTAATACATTATAATTTTAGTATTTTTTATGTATATTTTATATTATCGATATTATTTATCATCCTATTAATTTTAGTATTTTTAACTTTACCTAAATCGGAGAAAAAACCGACAAATAAACCTTTCATTTTACACTTATTTATTATTTTTTTAACTAAATTCTCTTATTTTTGATTTATTATATCTATTTTTGACAAAAATACTTTGATAATATATAATAGTAATTGTAATTAATATTATATTTTTAAGTTTTATTTCAAATATGTTATGAAAAAATAAAGGAGAATATTATGATAAATAAAAATAACAATTTTTCGATTAGAAAATACACATTTGGTACTGTTTCTGTTGCTCTAGGTATTTTCTTCGCCTTATCTCTTAATGGTACTAGCGCTTATGCAGTAGAAGACAATCCTCCTGCTGCTGTAGTAGAAGGTACCCTTCCTACCACTGAACCAGCTACTCCCGATGTTAGTATTTCCGGAGTAGATGTAACTACAAATACAAATGGAGATGACAGCGCGGTATTACCAGCTGTTCCTACTCCAGTCTTACCTGGTTTCTACGCTGACCAAAAAGAGGCACCTGCAGTTGTAGCTGATCCAGAAAACCTTGAAATAAATCAAGAGGTTTACTACTCTAGATTAGGTAAGATTAAATATGTTGATAAAGCTACTGGAAAAACTATAATAGAAAAAGTATATGCAAATGATAAAACAGATGCTACAAAAGCAGCAGATACAGTTTTACCTGATTTACCTTCAGGTTATGAGTTTATTTCTAAAGTCCTTACATTACAAAATGCTACTATAGAAAAAGTTACTAATACTAAGGGAGACAAAGCTAATAAAATAGAAACACAAGATGTTACTACTCCATTAACTGAGTCTAATGGTAAATTAATCTTCTCTCCTATTAACGATATTGTATCTGCAATTAAGGATAGTGTCCCTTATAGTTATAGTCAAGGTAATAATATAGTGTTCTACCTTGCAGCTTTAACTCCAACACCTGAACCAGCTCCTGAACCTAAGCCTGAGCCTAAGCCAGAACCTAAGCCTGAGCCTAAGCCTGAGCCTAAATCTGAGCCTAAGCCTGAGCCTAAACCTGAGCCTAAGCCTAAACCTGAACCTAAACCAACACCTAAGCATATAGTAACTAAAAATACATTACCTAATACTGGGTTAACTGATAGTTCTACTCTTGCAGCAGGTCTTGGAACTCTTGCTTTAGCTGGTGTAGCAGCAAGAAGAAAACAAAAATAATAGAAAACTTTTCTTTATAAAATTATTTACAAACAAACACCCCTAAAAACTAAAGTTCTTAGCTTTAGGGGTGTTTTTTAATAATATCTTCTTTATTTTTAATACTCTACTTCTATTAATTTCACCTGCGGTGTTATTATTCCCGCTTCACTTTTTAAATATAAACCATAGCTGTTTGGCAAATAATCTATAAGGTTATCTTTGTCTAACATCATTTCATAAAATGAAGGATATCTAATTTCTCCTAAATTTGTTTCAAAGCTCTTATCATACTTTTCTTCATCAATATTTTTATCGTTTTTTAAAACTATTAACAATCTATATTTTGTATAATCTTGACAGTGACAACCTATCATATCATCATTATATGGACTCTGTCCATCTGTATAATCTAATATAAATCTATAGTCTACTATATTCTTATTCTTTAATCTATTTTGTAAATACTCTTCAGCACTACTTGTAAAGTTAATATTCATTTTTTCACCTTCTTTTTTATATTATACATTTTATTTTCTCTCTTTAACAAGGAGAAAGGCCCATCTTTCGATGAGCCGTATATTATGAAAAAAAATATTTTAACTTTAAAAATTATTTCCTTAACTACTTTGTTTTAGAATATAATCTTTATGTGTGTTATGTTTATTATTATATAGACACAACTTTACATAAAGTTAAAGCTATAATTAAAGTGTAATTAAAAATTTCCTATGTTTCTAATTCACATAGGAAATTTTATTTTAATATACTCTTTGTAATTTTTTCACTTTTGTTTGAACTACATTTAGTGGTACTGATTCTTTTGTTGTAACACTTGTATCTAATCCAAACCATTTTTCTGGAGTTACAGTTATACGTTTTAATTTTAATCTTAAACTCATAATAAATGTATCAAATGAAGATAAACCATTGTTATTACCCAATACTTCATTTATTAATACAAATCGGAAATCCCCAACTGTTTCTACTTTACCTTTTAAATTATATTTAGTCGGTTGCAAGTCTAACTCTTTATTTTCTAATAAATCAGCTATTACTTGATGCATAAACATATTTATTCGTTGGTGCTCTCTAAATCCTAGATTAAAAGTAATTTTGAATATTTTTTTATCGCTATATTTCGTTACTTTATATTCGCGTTTATAAGGTTTATCTAGAACATTTATATGAACAAAAAAGTAAACATTAGCTCTTTTCGGCTGTTTATTTAAAATTGAATATAATACCGCATAATCAACATCTTCTTCTCTTTTTGCACCTGTTAAATAAACTAAGTTAGTCGCATATTTAGGAATACTCTTATCACCACTTAGCTGTAATAATTGTTTTTTATAATTATCAACAGTTAGATATTGTGATTCTCTTTCTTTAATTTCTGTTCCTTTATGCCAAATAAACATTATTGTAAAGATAAATAACGCTATAATAACAGTTATATATCCACCATTAACGAATTTTAAACTATTCGCAAATAGGAATAATAATTCTTCTGCTCCAAAGAATGATAAGAATATTATTGAAGCTACTTTATTATTTTTAATTTTGAATAAATATATTGATAATAGTATTGTCGTTACAAACATTGTTATACTAATACTTAGTCCATATGCCGCTTCCATATTGCTACTTGTTCTAAAGAATAATACTACTGAGCTACTACATATAAACAGTATAATATTTACCGTTGCAACATATACTTGTCCTTTTAACTCTGTAGGATATTTAATTATTAATTTAGGGAATAAGTTTAATTTTATCGCCTCTGAAATTAATGTAAATGATCCAGTAATTAAACTTTGACTAGCTATTATAGCAGCAAGTGTAGCTAATAGTACTTGTAGTACTAAAAATTCATCAGGAACTATCGCGAAGAATGGATTTTTACCTGCGTCAAACTTATCTGATAGTAAATATGCCGCCTGTCCAAAATAATTAGCTACTAAACATATTTTTACCAAAGTCCATGCCATTCTAACATTTTTTCTACCACAATGTCCTAAATCAACATATAAGTCTTCTGCTCCAGATACACATAAAAATACTGCTCCTAATAAAACAAAAATACCTGGTTGGGTAACTAATAAGTTATAGGCATAATAAGGATTTAATGCTTTTAAAATAGTTGGATTAGCTAGTATTTGTCTACTACCCCAAAATAACAATGATAAAAACCATAAGCTCATTATTGGACCAAATAGCGATCCTATTTTTTTAGTTCCAAAACGTTGAAATGAGAATATGAAAATAAAAATAAGTAATACCATTACTATTACATCATCAGTTTCTAATTTTGGAAAAATATCATGTAGTCCTTCTACCGCGGAAGTTACTGTTATGGCCGGTGTTATTATTCCATCAGCTAGTAATGTAGCTCCTCCTAACATCGCTAATAATACTACGCTTTTTCTCGTTTTATTTTTTATTAATGCAAAAAGTGAAAATACTCCACCTTCACCATGGTTATCTGCTCTTAGTGCTATTAATACATATTTAGTTGTTGTTTGTAAAGTCATTACCCAAAATATTAAACTAACAAACCCCAGGATTAACATTTCATTTAGTGCTCCATCACTGTTTTTAACAAATGATTTCATTACATATAGAACTGATGTCCCTATGTCACCAAAGATAATCCCAATAGTTATTATTACACCAAGAAAAGTTAGTTTTTTCTTATCCATAATATTGCTCTATCCTTCACATAAATAAATTAAAATAAAGATAATTTACTAAAAACCATCTTTATTTCCATATATTATTATAGACCTCTTATTTTTAAAGTCAAGAGGGTATTTTATTAAATTTATACTATTTTAGACTTAATATTATAGCTATTTATATATTTTCTATATTTTGCTGTTTATAAAATAAGTATAATTGATTTAATAATTAAAATTTCTTATTTTATATTTTGATACCTATAGGTATAACCCTAATCTAATAATTTAATAAATTAAAATTAATTATTTCTTAATCTTATACGGTTAGTTTTTATTTTTTCTCTTTATCTTTTTTATTAATTTTTCCCTTAATCTTTTTTTGAAAACATTTACTTTTCTACTTTACAAAACTACTTTTCTTGTGTTACCATAAGTATAAAGGAAAAATTTAACACATTAAATTTTAATAGTAAATGTTTTTTGTGAGGTTAGAGTATTTTCCACAATAGAAGGGGTGTTATTATGTTAATTAAAAGTAAAAAAGTTTGGTCAAGTAGCCAATTTCTTCCTCTTATTTTAGAAGTTGAAAATAATAAAATAGTTGCTGTTTATGATTATGATCACTTCGATAAAGTTGATTATGATTTTGGTAGTAATCGTGTTCTACCTGGTTTTATAGATATACATACACATGGTGCTTACGGTTATGATACTAATGATGCCACAGAAGAAGGTTTACGTAACTGGACAAAAAATTTACCGAGTGAAGGAGTTACGTCTTTCTTACCTACTACTATTACTCAAACTGAAGAAGTTCTTCTTAAAGCTGTAGCTAATGTTGCGAAAGTTTATCGTAAAGGTTATGAAGGCTCTGAAATATTAGGAATTCATTTTGAAGGTCCATATCTAGATGCAGAAAAGCGCGGTGCTCAACCTCTTAGCTGTATTCAAACTCCAAGTGTTGAACAATTTAAAAAATTCCAAGAAGCTAGTGATAATTTAATAAAATTAATTACTATTGCTTGTGAAAAAGATGTTGATTACAAATTAACTAAATACTTAGTTAGTCAAGGTATTCGCGTTAGTCTTGGTCACTCTGCATGTAATTATAAAGAAAGTTATTTAGCATTTGCTAATGGTGCAAGTTCTCAAACACATGTTTATAACGGTATGGTAGGTTTTCATCATCGTGATGGTGGTCAAGTTGGTTTTGCCTTACGTGCTCATGATGTATATGGTGAAGTTATTTGTGATGGTATTCACTCTACTACTGATGCCTTAAACACTTATTTTACAGCTAAAGGTAGACATCATAGTATTATGATTACTGATTCACTTTGTGCTAAAGGTTGTGGACGTGGTTCTTACATCTTTGGTGGTGAAAATATGGAAATATATGAAGATGGTAGTGCACATCGTGATGATGGTCGCTTAGCTGGTTCTACTCTTCGTGTTATCGATGGTTTAAGAGTTCTTATCGAAGATGCTCTTGTTCCTGTAGAATCTGCGATCAACTCTTGTACAAAAAATCCGGCAGAAATGCTTGGTTTTGGAGATAGAAAAGGGAAATTAAAAGTTGGATATGATGCTGATTTTGTAGTTATAAATTCAGATTATGAAGTATTAAGTACTTTTTCACGTGGTAAAGAAGTATTTAAAAAAGACTAATTTTAAGAATTTAAGGAGTTTTATTTATGAAATATTTAGTATTCGAAACAAAAAAAGAAGCTTCTAAAGAAGCGTACAAAATTTTAAAAAGTTTAATTAATGAAAATTCTACATTAGGTCTAGCTACTGGTTCTACACCTATAGATCTTTATGAAGAAATGATTAAAGACCATAAAGAAGGAAACTTTAGTTATAAAAATATTAAAAGTTATAATTTAGATGAATATGTAGGTATTAGCTATGATCACCCAGAAAGTTACCATAAATTTATGGATGTAAATCTCTTTGATCATATTGATATAGATAAAAACAATACTCATATTCCAGATGCTAGTGCTGAAAATCTAAACCAAGCATTAGAAAACTATCAAAATGAGCTAAATAACACTACTATAGACGTCCAAATACTTGGTCTTGGTGGAAATGGTCACATAGGTTTTAACGAGCCAGGAACACCTTTTAACAGTGGCGTACACGTTATTGATTTAAAAGAAGAAACTATCAAAGCAAACTCAAGATTCTTCAATAATGATGTGAATTTAGTTCCTAAACAAGCTGTTACTATGGGAATTAACGATATTATGAAAGCTAAACACATTATCTTATTAGCTTTTGGTAAAGAAAAACAATCTGCCATTAAAAATCTAATAGACAGTGATATTATAGATGAAAGTATTCCTTGTACTGTATTGAAAAAACACCCAAGTGTTTATGTATTAGTAGATAAAGAAGCTGATTTTAGAAATTAAATATAATAGAATGCTGCAATTTGTAGCATTTTATTCATCACATAAATGTAAACGTTTTATAAAATTTAGGGAGGTACATTATGTATAAATTACAATGGACTAAAATTGGAGTAATTGCTCCTCAAGAAGGTTATGAAAAAAATATTGGAACTGCTGGATTACTAAAAGGTGTAATCGATAATAAACTTGTCTTTGGTGGTGGTGCTAACTTTCCTGGTGGTCTACCTGTAGATGGTGGTACTAAAGTAACGCATAAAGATATCTACTTATATGAAATAAAAGATAATGAACATGTATTACTAGATCAAGTTCAATATGATTATCCCCTAGCTTATGGCCCTAGTGCTAACTATAAAGATAAATTATATTATATTGCGAATAAAGATGAATCTTCATCTGATATATTAGAATTAACAATAAAAAATAATAAATTAAATATCAATGTTATTGGAACATTACCTCTAACTGTAGAAAATACTATAGCTGAAGTATATAACAATAAACTATATTTCGGTATTGGATCTATAAATGGAAAAAATACAAATGAACTATATTCATATGACTTAGAAACGAAATCTTTTGAAGTTGAAACAGAATTTCCTGGGGAATTACGCTCACAAGCTTTAAGTTACATTTACAATGACTCATTAATTGTTTATGGTGGCGGTGCAGCCGTAACTTATAGTGATGGGTATAAATACGTCTTTAAAGAAAAAACTTGGGCTAAACTAGCAGATATAATAATAGATAGCTATGAATATTCATTATTAGGAGCCGATTGGTGTAAACTAAATGAAGATGAACTGTTAGTTATAGGAGGCTTTGATAAAGACGTCTGGAAAGACGCAGTATTCAATCTTAGTACTCTTACAGGCGAAGAACACGCAAAATACCGTGATGCTTACTTTAGACGTCCTGTAGAAGACTTTAAATGGAATAAACATGAACTAGTTTATAACCTCAAAAATAATACATGGACTAAACTGGACGAAATAAACTTTGAAGCACCATGTGGACACGCCTTACTATCAACAGATGCTCACATATATTCTATTATGGGAGAAATAAAACCAGCAGTAAGAAGTCCATACATACATCAAGCTAAAAAATAAAAATATAAATCCTCCTTATTAGACAATAATCTAGTAAGGAGCTTTATTTATATAAACTTTAAGTACAAAAAAAGACCTTCCAAAAGGAAGGTCACTGTTGCCTGGCAACGTTCTAGTCTCGCAGGGCGTAAACCCAACTACATTCGACGCTAAAGAGCTTAACTTCTGTGTTCGGTATGGGTACAGGTGTGTCCTCTTCGCTATCGCCACCAGACGAAAACTTCATACATCTATTATATCATCATTTATTCCTTTGTCAACCTCTTTACCTAAAGAACTTCACTTGATTAAGTCCTCGACCTATTAGTATTAGTCAGCTGAATGTGTTACCACACTTACACTCCTAACCTATTCTCCTTGTCGTCTTCAAGGGGTCTTAATATCCGTGGGAAATCTCATCTCGAGGGGGGCTTCATGCTTAGATGCTTTCAGCTCTTATCCCTTCCATATTTAGCTACCCAGCTATGCCACTGGCGTGACAACTGGTACACCATTGATATGTCCATCCCGGTCCTCTCGTACTAAGGACAGCTCCTCTCAAATTTCCTACGCCCA
>ERZ772999.70-NODE-70-length-67173-cov-3.873402_pt1 | contig 67173 bp, 61 predicted proteins | sample MGYA00511467_ERZ772999 | MGnify/ENA primary metagenome ERZ772999 (study PRJEB29015, sample SAMEA2738064) | human oral metagenome | biome: human oral; feature: human-associated habitat; material: saliva | place: China | collected 2218 ... | reverse complement strand
CCTAGTACTTGCAGCACTAATCACCATTCTCGACGTCACTAAAATTTTGAGGTAATATGAAATCACTTTCATTCCATTTCAGGAAAACTTTCTCAAAAGATGTTTTTTACTGCCTCGGCCTAGTCTTTTGGGTTCTAATTGTTACGGTCGGCACCCAATACGTTATCACCTACGCCATGCTTTGGTTGCTCGGACGCACTAGATTAACCGAGCCACTCTGGACTACTGTCACGACCGCTATGGTTTACCTTGCATCTGCACTCGTTATTATTCTCCTGCCTCGCTTTGGTCAAAAACTAAAATTCAGTCGCAAAGAACTTGGCTTATCTGGACTCCTCACCTATACTGATATCGGTATCGCCATTCTTGGCTACATCCTAGTTATTATTACTGCCGGTTTTACACTTACCCTACTTACCAATTTACGCCTCATCGACGCCACCGAAGCCCAAGCCCTTAATTACCAAAACCTCACTAATGGTGCCGAGCGTGCCATTGCCTACATTGGACTTGCCATCATTGCTCCTATTGCTGAGGAGATCGTTTTTCGTGGTTGGCTTTATGGTAAGCTACGTCGAAAGATTCATCTTCTACCAGCCATTCTTTTAACGTCCATTTTATTCGGCTTCCTCCACGGACAATGGAATGTTGGCATTACAGTCGGCATCCTGAGCATAGTTAACTGTCTTGAGCGCGAACTGACTGGTACCATCTACGCCGGAATTTTAACGCATATGATTCAAAATAGCCTAGCCTTCGCCCTCCTAATTCTTCGCGGACTACTTTAGCTATTCAACCCTCTTTAATCCAGCATTAAGCACATAAAATCATTTTCATCAAAAAAAACACTACGCCCTCCCGTAGTGTTTTAGTGGATTGATCCAGAACTAAATCTTCATTACTTCCGCTTCTTTTTCTTTAAAAAGTGCGTCAACTTTATCACTAAAATCCTTAGTCATTTCATCAATTTCTTTTTCAGCCCGTTTCTTCACGTCCTCTGACAAATCTGTAGCATTTTTCAACTCTTTACGCGCATCTTCGCGTACATTCCGCATACCAATTTTTGCTTCCTCAACTTTAGCGGATGCAGTTTTCACAATTTCACGACGACGCTCTTCAGTTAGAGCTGGCACCGGAACTCGCACTACACGGCCATCATCTGCCGGATTTAGTCCCAAAGTCTGGTCTGCTCGAATTGCAGCACTAATCGTCTGAATGGTCGATGGGTCAAATGGCGTCACTAAAAGCATCGTTGCATCAGCCACCGTTACATTTGCTACTTGATTTAATGGCATGTATTGACCATAGGCCTCGACTTTTATGCCGCTCAACATATCTGGGTGCGCCCGCCCCGTCCTCACTTTAGTCATCTCATTCTTAAATCTTTCAATCACTGCTTCGTAAGCTACGCGATATTCTTTAGAATCAAACATATTCTTTCCTCTTAATTATCATCATTGTATCAAATAATCCAAAAAACCTCCAGCACTCGGAGGTTTAATGATATTTAATTCTGCTTAGTTGATTTCGACTATTTCACCTTTGTTGCCGTTCGGCAATTCAAAAGCGTCTCCAACTTTTTTGCCCATCAAAGCTTTTCCAATTGGCGAAACATCTGAAATTTTACCGTTCAAAGGATCTGCTTCTACCGCCCCCACTACTGAATAAGTATTTTTCTTACCGGCAAGTGTAACGGTTACTGTCGCACCCATTGCAACTTTATCGTGTGTTGCATTTTTAATAATTTTTGCCGATTTCAAAATATCTTCAATCTCGAGAATTCTATTTTCAACTTGTTTTTGTTCGGCTCTAGCAGAACTATATTCTTCATTTTCCGAAAGATCACCAAAAGCTCGTGCTGTCGCAATTCGTTCGGCAATCGCTGGACGCTGCGAGATCAAATCGTTCAACTCTTTTTCAAGTTCCAGTTTGCCGTCTTTAGTTAAACTAACTGTTTTTTTCATAATCTCTAAAATATCGCAACCACACCTTTTTGTCAATGTTCAATATATTTTCTCTCTTAAGTATGGTATAATTTAACTATCAATATCACCTAAAATAAGTCAAAAATCATGAAATTATCAAAGACATTCGTAAAAACTTTTCGAGAAGTAGGTAAAGAAGAGACCGCTGCTAACGGCAAACTTCTCATTCAGGCTGGCTATATTAGTAAAGAAATGGCTGGGGTTTACACTTTTCTCCCTCTTGGACTTAAGGTCATGGAGAACATTAAAAACATCATTCGCGAAGAACTGAATAAGATTGACTGTGAAGAGTTCCAAATGACCGCACTCCAAAATCCTGAGCCATGGCAAAAAACTAATCGCTGGGACTCCGAACAGATGGATATCTGGTTTAAAACCGACCTCTCAGCTGGCGGCCAACTTGGGCTCGCCCCGACTCACGAAGAGCCAATTACCACTCTCATGAAAAAATACATCAGCTCCTATAAGGATCTGCCAGTTTACGCTTACCAATTCCAGACTAAGTTCCGTAACGAATTGCGCGCCAAATCCGGTATTTTACGTACCCGTGAATTCATGATGAAGGACCTCTATAGCTTCTCAGTCGACGAAGCTTCTCATGACATCTTTTATCAAAAAGTAATTGATGCTTATTTCAAAATTTTTGATCGACTTGGTTTAGGTGATTCCACTTATAAGTGCTTCGCATCTGGCGGCGCTTTCACTAAATACTCTCATGAATTTCAAACCATTTTGCCAGTCGGTGAAGATGTTATTTATTACAACAAGGACCGCTCCGTAGTCTTAAATGAAGAAGTCGTTAACGACGAAGTTCTAGCTGATTTAAAGGTTAAGCGCGAAGAGCTTGAATCTACAACCGCCGCAGAAGTTGGCAACATTTTCACCTTGCGCTATAAATTTTCCGAGCCACTTGATCTAGTTTTCAATGATCAAACTGGCGAACGCAAAACTGTCTACATGGGCTGTTATGGTATCGGCGTTTCACGCGTCATGGGTGTTATTATCGAAAAATACTCTGACGAAAAAGGCTTAATTTGGCCAACTGAAATCGCTCCTTATAAATACTACATCATCGGCATTGGCGAACAAGGCTCAACCATAGCAAATGACCTACATCAAACCGCATCCGATCAAATCATGCTAGATGACCGCGATCTTCGTCCAGGCCAGAAATTTGCTGATGCCGAACTTATGGGTATCCCTTATCGCGTAGTAATTTCCGATAAGACCCTGGAAACTGACTCCGTAGAAATTACAGAACGTCGAACCGGCGTGTCTAAGCTTATGACTGTAGCTGAATTCAAAAAACTTATTGAGGAGCAAAACTAATGGCTACCCTTGAAGATTATCGTAATGAGCGCCTGCGCAAATTAGCTGAAATTAAAGAGCTTGGTATTGATCCTTACCCAGCTAAATCCTATCGCTCGAATCAAATCAGCCAAGCGCTTGAACAGTTTGCTGATTTCGAAGGTAAAACCGTCACCTTAGCTGGTCGCATTGTCGCAATTCGCTCCTTTGGAAAACTCGCTTTTATTAAAATTCGTGATTATTCTGGTGAAATCCAAATTTTTATGACTACGACCGACGAAGAATTTAATGGACTGCTTTCCACTAAACAGATCAAATTACTTGATTCCGGTGATTTTATTGAAGCGACCGGCAAGATTGGTAAAAGCCAGACTGGTGAAATTTCCATTTTCGCCAATGCCGTGCGTTTACTCACAAAAACTCTCCGTCCACTACCAGGCCGTGACGGCTTCACTAATAAAGAAGAGCGTTATCGCCGCCGCTATGTCGATATGAATGTTAACCCAGAAGTTCGCGAGCGTATGGTTCGCCGCAGTAAATTCTGGCAAGCTACTCGTGATTTCATGAACAGTCACGGCTTTATCGAAATAAACGTGCCGGTACTCGAACATACCACTGGTGGCGCAGATGCTGCTCCATTCGTTACCCATATCAACGCCTACGACGAAGATCTTTATCTCCGTATCTCACACGAACTCCCGCTTAAGCGTTTACTCGGTGGTGGCTTTGAAAAAGTTTATGACATTGGCGTACGCTTCCGCAATGAAGGCGTTGATGATGAACACCTACCAGAACATATAGCCTTCGAAAGCTATGCTGCCTACGAAGATTATGAAGATGGCATGGCTCTTTATGAAGAAATGATTAAATATATCGCTAAAGAGACTTGGGGAACTTTGAAATTCAAGCTTGGAGAGTTTGATATCGACCTTGATCAACCTTGGCCACGCATTAAATATGCCGACTTATTAAAACAGCATTTTAACCTTGATGTTTTTAACTGTGATCGCGCACAAGTTATTGCTATCCTGAAAGCCAATGGCGCCGAAGTAAACGAAAATGCCACCTTAAACCATCTCATTGATGGAGTTTGGAAGTTAATTCGTAAAAAATCGGCTGGTCCATTCTGGCTTATCGAAGAACCACTCAGCCTCAGCCCGCTCGCTAAAGTTGTACCCGAAAATCCGTTAGTCACCCAAAGATTTCACCCAATCATCGCTGGAACCGAAATGGGAAATGGCTATTCGGAGCTAAATGACCCATTAGATCAGCTCGCGCGTTTCAACGAGCAACAAGCTGCTCGCGATGCGGGTGACGACGAAGCGCAAATGCTTGACGCTGATTTTGTTGAGATGCTTGAATATGGTATGCCGCCAGCTTGTGGCTGGGGAAACAGTGAACGTGTTTTTTGGCTACTCGAAGGAGTTTCGGGTCGAGAAGGAGTACCGTTTCCACTCATGAAACGCCGTAGTAACGATAACATTAAAGAGGAGGAGTAAATGTTAGATATCAATTTTATTCGAGAAAATCTTGAATTAGTCGAACATTCCACTAAAGAAAAAGGCTATAAAGATATTGATTTTCAGGCCCTGCTAAGCTTGGATGATCAGCGTAAAGCTCAACTTCAGAGCGTCGAAGAACTACGCAAGAATCGCAATGAAATCGCTGCCAAAATGAAGGGGGGTAAACCGGCTGAAGAATTAGTCAAAGCTGGTCGAGATATTAAAGAGAAACTTACCATCGAGGAGCAGCAATTAGCCGAGATTGAGTCTAAAATTAAGACTATTCTGAAGCGCGTACCAAACATTATTTTTGAAGACGTGCCACTTGGTCCAGAAGAAAACTCCGTGGAGATTAAAAAATGGGGCGAGCCAAAGAGCGAAGGAGTTGACCATCTCGATTTTGCCACTGCTCGTGATTGGGTTGACTTTGAGCGTGGCGCAAAAGTCGCTGGTGCGAAGTTCTATTATCTTAAAGGCGGACTTGCCCTACTCGAAAATGCCCTCCTTCAATTCGGATTAAAAAAAGTGACTGAGCATGGCTTCACTTATCTGACCGTCCCAGATCTTGTTTCTGGCCGAGTTCTCGAAGGTTGTGGCTTTAACCCTCGCACTTCCGATCAGTCCGATGAATACTACATCGAGGGGGAAGACCTAGCCTTAATTGCTACCGCCGAAATGCCACTCACCGGTTATCACATGGACGAAATTATTGACGAGAAAGACTTGCCGCTCTTCTATGCCGGCTATTCTGCCTGCTTCAGAAAGGAAGCTGGCGCTTACGGCAAATATACTCGTGGTCTTTTCCGCGTACACCAATTCAATAAACTTGAGATGTATGCCTTCTGTTTACCTGAGCAGTCCAAAGAAATTCATGAAAAAATTCTCAGCATCGAAGAAGAAATCTGGCAAGAGCTGAATATTCCTTATCACGTCATCAATATCGCCGCCGGAGATCTTGGCGCACCAGCCGCTAAAAAATATGATCTTGAGTACTGGAGCCCAGTCAACCAAAAATACCAGGAACTCACTTCCTGCTCTAACTGTACTGATTTTCAAGCCCGCGCAGTCAACTGTCGCGTCCGCCGCAAAGATGGCACCATTGAATTTGTCCACACCTTAAACGGCACCGCTATTTCATTAGCGCGCACCATGGTAGCTGTACTAGAAAATTACGCTACCAAGGATGGAAAATTCATTATACCAGAAGCTTTGAGACCATACTTTAACAATAATTCCGTGCTATAATTTAAAAAAGGAGTAATATGATTGAAAAAATTGATATCAGCGGTAGTAATTACAAGCCAGAAGAAAGCTTCAAAAAATATACTATCAAACGTATCGGCAAACTTGACCGTTACCTTCCACGCGGCAACAAAAAAGATGTAGTCGCTAAAATTGTCGTCACTGAAGTCAATCGTGCTCACGGCAATAAATACGAAATTTCTGCTAATCTCGAGATTCCTGGTGGCAAAGTAATTTCTGCTAAAGACGAGTGCTCGAACGTTTTTGCCGGTATCGACATTTTGGAGGCTAAACTCACTGGCCAGATTCGTCGATTTAAAATCGAATCTAATCCGCACCTCCGCAAGAATTTCCTAGAAATTTTCAAGCGCAATAAATAAGTTCCTCTCTTTATTTTGAGAGTATTCTATGATAAAATAAACCATATATAATTATCCTGATTTGGAGGTATTGACTGCGATGGCTAAAAAAGCAGAGCCGAAGGCTACAAAACAAACGAGAACTAAAGAGAAAAAACCAACTGATAAACTCGCTGATAAGACTTTGATGACTAGAATTCTTCAAGGCATTTTTGGCGATGCCCAGAAAAAGACTTTAGTTCGTTACGCTAAAAAAGCCGCCGAGATCAATAAACTCGAGCCAAAATACGAGGCTATGTCTGACGATGAGCTTGCTTCACAAACCGAAGTTTTGCGTCAAAAATTTGAAAAATTAACTAAAGCCGAGCAAAAAAAGGCTCTTTCGGCTAAAATTCAAGCTAAAACCGCTAAAAAATCCACCAAAAAACTTGCTTTGGACAAAAAACCTAACGATAAAGCTCTGGACGATTTGCTTGCCGATGCTTTTGCAGTCGCACGTGAAGCTACTCGTCGTAAATTAGGCATGCGCCACTTCGACGTTCAAATGATTGGTGGTATGGCCCTACATGAAGGCAATGTTGCCGAAATGAAGACCGGCGAAGGTAAAACCCTGGTTGCCCTACTCCCAAGTTACCTCAATGCACTTTCAAAAAAGGGTGTACACGTAGTCACCGTTAACGATTATCTCGCGCAACGTGATGCAGGCTGGAATGGTCCAGTATTCGATTTTCTCGGCATGACAGTCGGTGTCATTATTGCCGAAGCTAGCTTCATTTATGACAAGAACTATGTCAATGAAGAGCATGAGGATGAACGTTTCCTCCATCTCAAACCTTGCTCTCGTAAAGAAGCTTATGCTGCCGATATTACCTATGGTACTAATAATGAATTTGGTTTCGATTATTTGCGCGACAACATGGTGAATGAGGTTAACTACCTTCGCCAACGCGAACTTAATTTCGCTATCGTCGATGAAGTTGACTCCATCTTAATCGATGAGGCTCGTACCCCGCTTATCATCTCCGCTCCAGCTGGCGATAACCCAGATTCTTATTATCAGTTTGCTAAAATCGCCGCTAAATTAGGTACCGAAGATTATATTTTAGATGAAAAACGCCGTTCCGTCACCTTAACTGACTCTGGCATCGACAAAGTTCAGAACATTCTCGGCATTGATAACCTTTATTCAAAGGATAATGCGCGACTAGTCTATCACATGGACCAAGCTTTGCGTGCCGAAATCGTCTTTAAGCGCGATAAAGATTATGTCGTCACCAACTCTGGTGAAGTTATTATCGTTGATGAAAATACTGGTCGCCTTATGCATGGGCGTCGCTATAACGAAGGTCTTCATCAAGCTATTGAGGCAAAAGAAGGCGTCGTCGTTAAAGAGGAATCTATGACCCTCGCTACAATTTCATTCCAAAATTTCTTCCGCCTCTATAAAAAACTTTCCGGTATGACTGGTACCGCTTTCACGGAAGCTGAAGAGTTCCAGCAGATTTACTCACTCGACGTAATTCAAATTCCACCTAACCGCCCAATTCAGCGTATCGATAAAGACGATTTGATCTATCGCACTGAGGATGGCAAAATTCGTGCTATTGTAGCTGAAATCGAAAAATATCATAAGTTAGGACAGCCGGTCCTAGTTGGCTCCGCCTCTATCGTTAAGAATGAAAAAATCGCTCAATATCTCGATGCCGCAAATTTACCTTACGAAATTCTCAACGCAAAAAATAACGAACGCGAGGCTGCCATTATTGCTAAAGCCGGAGAAAAAGGTGCTATCACCCTTGCAACTAATATGGCTGGTCGTGGTACAGACATTAAATTAACTGATGAAGTCAAGGCGCTTGGCGGACTAGTGGTAATCGGATCAGAACGCCACGATTCTCGTCGTGTTGACAACCAGCTACGTGGACGTGGCGGTCGTCAAGGTGATCCAGGCACCACCCAGTTCTTCGTTTCTTGTGAAGATGATCTTATGCGCATCTTCCAGGGTGATCGCATCGCAATTTTAATGCAACACCTAGGTGTAGATGAGGATACACCAATCCAAAATCGTTCCGTCTCAAAGACTCTTGAAGCTGCCCAAAAACGCATTGAAGGTTTTAACTTCGACTCGCGTAAAAATGTTGTGCAATACGATAACGTTATTAATCGTCATCGCCGCGTCGTCTACATGATGCGTCGAAAAATTCTCGAAGGCGAAAACATCCATAGTGAAATCGAACGCTTAATACATGATGCAGCTGAAAGTCTTACCATCTTCAGCTCCCGCACCAACAAAAACTTCAAGAAAGAATTTCAAGCTGTTTTCGATTTTGATGAGGTCTTAATCGACGAAATTGGTAAGCTTCGCAAAGACACTGATCGTAAAAAACTTGCCATCACTGCCATCAAAGAAGCTTATGCCATGAAGGATGCTGAAATCGGCGAAGAAACTATGCGTAAAATTGAACGTGAGGTTTACCTCCAAGTGCTTGATGGTCTCTGGATGCAACACCTCGAGAATATGCAACATCTTCGCGAAGGGATCCATTGGCGTTCAGTTGGTCAACGTGACCCACTAGTGGAATACCGTGCCGAAGCACAGGTTCTATTTAATAGTCTTCAAAAGAATCTCCGTGAAATTGTTTTGCGTGAACTTCTATCCATCACGGAACATGATGCTAGCGAAGCCAATCTCACCGACGGTAAAGAATATGAATCCGAACTCACAAAAATGGCTGAGGCTTCAACTGAAAAAGGTGTCAATGAAATTTCTAAGGGTATCGAAAATATCGATGATGAGTTTAAGTCTAACACTCGATCTACTAAAGCCAAAACAGCGGCTAAAAATCGCAATCTTGCTCGCAAGAAGAAAAAAGCAGCTCGTAAAAATAAGAAAAAATAGTCCCGTTATCTGTCATGAAACATAGCGTTGAAGAAATTGAGCTAAAAAATGGCGCAAGAGGACTCCTGATTGATGTTCCAAACGCCTCAGTTATGACCACTAAAGTCCTCTTTCGTGGCGGCATGCGTTATGCTAAGAGCCCAGAGGTTTATGAAATCGCGCATGTGGTTGAACACCTTAGCTTCGGCGCCAACTCGGCTTATAAAAACGAAAAAGACTATGAAGCCGAATTCACTAAAAACGGCGCCTACCATAACGCTTGGACTTCAGATTTTTCAGTCTGCTACGAAACTGAGTGCGCTGATTTTGAATGGGATCGCATTCTTGATCTAAAACGCATCGCCATCACTTCACCTAAATTCAACGATGAAGAGTTAAAAAGCGAAAAAGGCAACGTTCGCGCCGAATTAACTGGATATATGAACGACTACTCTAGACTCCTTTGGCCAAGATTACAAAAAGCTATCGGGGAAAACGTACCTGACTTACGCGAACGTATCAGTACTCTACCAAACATTGAATTAAAAGATATTCGCGAACATTATCGTCGCACTCACACCGCCAAAAACATGCGTTTTATTATCGCTGGCCAGGTCAAGAAGCGTAAAAAAGACATTATCAAAATGCTCGAAAACTGGGACTTAAAAGAAGGAACTCGTTTTGAAGTACCGACCGACGAGTTACATTCCTCACCAGCCATTCTCATTCGACGAAAAGACGCCAACAACCTTACTTTTGGCTTTTCGCTCGTCACCACTCGTAGACTCGATGCTGCTGAGACTGAGGCCATGAACGCTCTTAATCATATCCTAAACGGCACTATGAGTTCTCGCATTTTCGGTGAAGCTCGTCGTCGCGGGTTGGTTTACGGGATGGGTTCCGGCATTTCACATAGCATCAATTATTCCAGTTGGGATTTTGATGGTGAAGTTAATGAAGACTCTGCCGAAGAACTTTTCGATCTAATTCAACACGAAATGGTAAAAACCCTTAACGGTGATATTGAAGAAAGTGAAATTGATGCCGCCAAATCTTATGCCCTCGGACGCTATCAAATGTGGGCTCAAACCGTCAATCAAATCTCCGATTACTATGCCGCCAGTTATTTTTCAACCGGTGAAATTAACCACTATGACCAAATTCCAACCATTATCAAAAAAATCGATAAGGCCACCATCGTTGAACTAGCACGCGAATTCGCTGGCTCCAACATCCATGCTTTTGTCGTAGTCGGCTCTTGTGAAAAAGCGCTCGTAAGTGCACTTGAAACTCGTCTAAAATTCTAGCTCCAACCTCTAAGCTCTGCAATAAATAAGTGTGCTATAATAAAATATATGAATATCGCTGTACTTGGTGGGGGCGTTGAAGGCAAAGCTCTCAAAAAATACTTCACATCACATGGTCACCACGTCCAAATTTTTGATAACTTCAAAGATGAAGACATCAAAAACTTCCAATTATCCGATTTTGACCAAGTCTTTCGTAGTCCATCCGTGAGACCACTCGACAAAAGTTGGACCTCTATGACCAAGTATTTCTTTGAGCATTGCAAAGCTAAAATTATTGGCGTTACCGGCACTAAAGGAAAAGGCACCACTTGCTCTATTATTACCTCCATTTTACGCTCCATTATGCAACAGTTCGAATGGCCATCACGCACAGTTTGGCTCGTCGGCAACATCGGCATCCCCAGCATCGAAGCCCTCGATCACATTGCCGAAGACGACATCGTCGTTTTTGAAATGAGTAGCTTCCAACTCTGGGACCTTAAACAGTCCCCACATATCGCTGTTGTCCTACGCGTTGAACAAGATCATCTCGATCGCCACTACAGTCTTGAGGATTATCATCAAGCAAAAGCAAATATCACCAAACATCAAACTAGCGAGGATTATTGTATTTACTATCGAAACAACCAGACCTCCGTTATGATCGGAAATCTAAGTATCGGCAAAAAACTCACTTATCCCATCCCAGAATCAGATCAGCTCACAGAACTTCTTGACTGTCTTTCCATCCCCGGTGCACATAATCGCGAAAACGCTGAGGCTGCCATCTTAGCTGTTGCCAGTTTTTTAAATCTATCGTTAACCGACCTTCTCACTAACTCTAACCTAGCAGCCGCCGTAAAATCCGGCCTAACAAATTTTACCGGCCTACCTCATCGTCTTCAGTTTATTCGTGAATTAAATAATGTCCGTTACTATGACGATAATTATTCTTCTGCATTTCCTGCAACCGATGTCGCTCTAAAGACTTTTGAAAACGACCCAACCATTCTAATCGCCGGCGGCAAGGACCGCGGTCTCGACCTAACCGATTTTAAAGCTCGCTTATTTAATGCCAAAAATCTTCGTCACGTTATTTTAATTGGCGAGAATAAAACTCGCCTAGCTGCCGACGAAGACCCTCAAAAATTTATTTTAGCCGACAGCCTTGAATCTGCAGTTAACATCGCTCAGTCGCTAGCCGAAAAAATCGTCGAAGATACTCGCTCAAATTATGATCTCTGTTTACCCGTCACTGTCCCACTTCGTCCGGTTGTTCTAATGTCACCGGGTTCCGCCAGCTTCGATATGTTCAAAAACTTCGAGGACCGTGGTCAACAATATCAAAACCTTATCAATCATTTAAAATAGGAGCCCTATGCAACCTAGCGCAAATTATCTTCAAAATCCAACTTCAGCTACTCAGTCTCCCGTCCAAAATCAAGCTGCCTTTAAATTCCTTAGCTACTACTTTGACAAGGCCTCGCTCACCGGTACCTTCGTCTACCAGGGAATTGATAATACTATTTTTACCGAAAAAATTACTTTCGCCAATCATCCAGAGTTTAGGAATGGCCGCCATTTTAACGCCTTAGGTGATCAGTCACTTGATAGACTGCTTGATCGCGCTATGTTCTTAGCTTTTATCCTGCTCGGCATTAGTTACTATAAAGCTCATCCGACTCCTTTCGTCCATCTACCAAAGCCAATCGACCAATTTCAAGCCAATTTTTTCAACCAAGTTTTTCAAGCTGGTCTCGGTCAATACGCTTTTGAAAACGGTCTCACCCGTCAACATCTCGCTCATTTCACACCTACTACCGCGAATCAAACCGAACTAGCCACGCCTTATCATGGCAACGGCGTACTTAGTCTTCAGTCTGGCGGCAAGGATAGTCTATTAGTCGCAACCTTACTAAATGAAGCTAATATCGATTTTACCCCTTGGTATGTTTCAAGTGAAGTCGACGGTTCACATCCTCACGTAATCGATGATCTATCACCTCAGTTCATTCACAAAAAAGCTAGCATTGCAATTCGCAAAATCGACCACCATAACCTTAAGCAGACCGGCGGTCTTAATGGCCACGTCCCAATCACCTACATCAATACCACACTCGCCATCATTCAAGCAATTCTAAATAATCAGAACATCATTCTAACTAGCATCGGCGACGAAGGCGTCGAGCCGCATAGCTATATCGGTGACCTGCCAATCAATCATCAGTGGTCTAAGACTTGGGAAGCTGAACAGTTGATGGCCGAATATGTTCAACGCTATCTGTCTCCAGACTTAAAAGTCGGCTCACCTATCCGTAAGTTTTCCGAGCTGCGCATCGCTGAACTCTTCGTCAATAAGTGCTGGCAAAAATATGGCTATCGTTTTAGTTCCTGTAATTCTGCCAACTACAAACAAGGCGTCAAAAATAACACTTTATCCTGGGATGGCGAATGCCCTAAGTGCGCCAATGCCTATCTTCTGTTCTGTCCATTTCTCGCTCCACAAGCCCTTCAATCATTATTCCGCGACGTTGATTTGTTTAAAAAGCCGAGCCTAGTTAATACTTTTAAGGGTCTACTCGGTGTCGATAATGTCATGAAGCCATTTGAATGTGTTGGCTCAGTCGATGAGTTACGCTTCGCTTATCAGCATCGTGTACGCACGGCTCCAGCCCAAGTTTCAACACCAGGCCAAAATCCAATCATTCCAACCTATGCCGATTTACCATTCGCTGTACCGACCAGTCATTTTGATTACGCAAAAGAAAATCATTCCCAACCATTCTTCCGTAATTTCTTTGAGGACCACCGTCAATAACTTAACGACCATCGCAACTTCTTTAAATATATAGTTAGTGGTCTCACTACATTTTCTTCTAGAACATCCGTCTCTAGGCCTATCAAAAAACCCGCCACTCGGCGGGTTTTTATCATCAGAAGTTCTAATCTTCAATTGCTTTATGGCAGAGCCACCAGTCCTCACAAACGAACTCACCGGCCTTCGCCTCAGCGACACGCTTCTTTGCAGTTTCCACGTCTTTTGCTGGTGGAATAATCACGTGATCGCCCAACACTTCATTGTTTGGCCAGTTTGCTGGCAATGCAACTTGGTATTTCTCGTGCATTTGGAAGCCCTTAATCATACGCAAGATCTCATCCAAATTGCGACCAAGTTCTTGTGGGTAGTACAAAATTGCACGTACCTTACCAGATGGGTCAATAATGAAGACTGCACGTACAGTATTAGTGTCGTTACTTTTACCTGGGTGAATGAAACCTAAACGGCTTGCGACTACACCGGTATCAGCAATAATTGGGAATTCAATTTCAACACCAAAGTGCTCCTTAATCCATTCCTCCCATTTGATATGTGACCAAACTTGGTCAACTGATAAACCGATTAGCTCACAGTTTAAAGCTCTGAAATCATCATAATGTTTCTGGAATGAAACAAACTCAGTTGTACAAACTGGAGTAAAATCGGCCGGGTGACTGAATAAAACAACCCATTTACCATTGTAATCTGCTGGTAATTTTTTAGTACCATGAGTGGTTAATACTTCCATCTCTGGAAAATTTTCTCCAATCAAGGGAATGTTTACCATAGTATCATTATTCATAAAATTCTCCTTAAAATCCTTAATAAATCATTAGCCTGATTTTTTGGCTGGGTCGGCAGGATTCGAACCTGCGCATGACGGGACCAAAACCCGTTGCCTTACCACTTGGCGACGACCCAAGGCTCTCTTATCTTAGCATTATTTTTGCATTTTTTCAAGCCATGCTAAAATATAATCATGAGCAAAATCTTGGAAGCTATCACCATTGGTATCCTTTTAGGATTATTAACTCATGTCGCCAATAAATACCTCCCCTCAGACCTTCATTTTCTGGTTGACACTAAAATAATTTGGTTACTGCCCGCCTTCCTAATTGCTTTCAATCTTCCATCTCGCTATAAGCAGCACGACACCATTTTTATCGCCACTCTAACCATATTCATTACAGGCTTCACCTATTATTCCTCCGAGCTAGTTAAACACTACGAAGCATGGTATCTTTCAACCGACCTTGCCGAATTTCTCTGTTTAGGTCTACTTGCCGGCATTACTACTGGAATTGTTGCACATCTCGGCCGTACCGCCACCAACCAACTTATTCGCTATGGCTCCGCCAGTCTTCTACCTGCCATTTATACCGGAGACGGCCTCAATGAAATCATTAAAACTCTAAAACACTTTGAGTTTACGCCTGAAATCGGCTTTAAGGTGCTCGGCGGTATGCTTTTTTATTTTCTGATCGCCGGCCGACACCGTTTCAAAGTCAAGAGCCTTCTTGCCTATCTCGCGCTGGCTGCAGTCGCCGCCCTTGTCTATCTTTATATGCTATAATGGTGACTAGTTATGGACGACAGTAAGAACCGACTCAATATTCTAGCCGACAATTTAGCTGATGCTTGGCATAAATTAAAGCTCGATCAAAAGCTAACGCGACTTTCTGAACTCGAAGAATTAGTAAGTAATCCTGATCTCTGGAAAAATCCTGAAGATGCTAAAAACAAAAATTTAGAATTAAGCCGTCTCGAAAGTGAAATTCATCCGTGGCAAATTTTAAAAGCTCAAAGCATCGATCTAAAAGAAATCATTGACTTAAATGAGAAAGATTTAGCTGAAGAAATCTCATTTCAGCTTTCCGCTATGGAGCAACAGCTCGAAGAGCTTAGGGGAGCACTTCGATATAACGGGGAATTCGATCAAAATGATGCCATTCTACGTATCACTGCCGGCGTTGGTGGCACCGAAGCTATGGACTGGTCCAGCATGCTTGAAAGAATGTATCTTCGTTTTTTTGAACGCAACCAGTATTCAGTTAAATTGATCGAGCGCCAAAGCGGGGAAGAAGCCGGCATTAAAACTGCCGTCTATGAAGTGTCCGGACCTCACACCTACGGCTCACTCAAATCTGAACACGGCGTTCATCGTCTCGTCAGACTCAGTCCTTTCAACGCCGATAATTTGCGTCAAACTTCTTTTGCTCTCATTGAGGTTTTACCAGTTTTAACCGAAGACAATGATCTCATCATTGACGAAAAAGATTTACGTATCGACGTCTATCACGCCTCCGGCCACGGTGGACAGGGCGTCAATACAACCGACTCAGCCGTGCGCATCACACATCTCCCTACTGGCATCGTTGTTGCCATTCAAAACGAACGTTCTCAACACGCCAACAAAGATGCTGCTATGGAAATTTTAAAAGCTAAATTAGCTCAAATGAAATTAGAGCAGAAAGCTCAAACTCTAGGTGAACTTCGTGCCGGTGAATCAGCAAAATGGGGACAACAAATTCGCAATTACGTTATGCAACCATACAAACTCGTCAAGGACACACGTACTAAATACGAAGAGACAGACGTTGATGCCGTTCTGGACGGTAAAATCCAAAATTTCATCAATGCCTTTTTAGAGCAAAATCTCGGCCAAGTCTAGCCTGCTAACTTAACCTTTTATCTCATTTTATACATCATTTTTCATTTGCAACAGTATTACGTTTATGTTAATATAAAAGCATGATATTGTTTGATCACGTCACTAAGGCCTACCCTAATGACAAACGTCCAGCTCTTGACAATGTTTCTTTTCACATTGAAGCAAACGAGTTTGTCTTTTTAGTAGGTAAATCCGGTGCCGGTAAATCAACTCTCATAAAAATGATCACTAAAGAAGAACGGCCCGACGATGGTAAAATCATCATCGGCGGCATCGACCTTGATTACGTTAAAAAACGTCACATTCCACATTACCGCCGTCGCATCGGTGTCGTCTTCCAAGATTTCAAACTACTTCCAACTCGCACCGTCTATGAAAATGTTGCTTTTGCTCTCGAAATTGCTGGCATGAGCAATCATGATATTGAACGTAGCGTACCTCGAGTACTCGATCTTGTCGAACTTTCTGATAAAGCTTATAAGTTTCCGGACAACATCTCCGGTGGTGAACGTCAACGCGTTTCGATTGCCCGCGCCGTTGCCAGACAACCCAAAATTCTAATTGCCGATGAGCCGACTGGCAATCTCGATATCGAAACTGGTCATGGTATTCTTGATCTGCTCCAAAAAATTAACGATTACGGCACTACAGTTCTAGTCACCACTCATGATGCTAACGCCGTCAACCATCTTAAAAAACGCGTCATCACTTTACGTGACGGTAAAATTGTCAGCGACCAAAAAAATCACGGCATCTATCGTCTCGACGGCAATAATGACGGCATCTCCCTCCCTCATCCAGGCCATCTTCGCCCGGAAAGCTATCTTATTCGCAACGATCAAAACCAGGAACCTTTTCATCCACCTAAGCGGAGACTAATTCAATGAACAAACAAAACTCCACCAGTCGTCTAAAAACTATGCTTAAAAATTCTAACCGACACAATATGCGCAATCTTAGTCGTATCTTCAAATACGGTGTCATTGGTTTTATGCGCAACATCTGGCTTTCTATCACTGCCACCATTGTCACCACTCTCACTCTAGTACTACTTTTTGCTACCATTGTAGCCGGCTCAGTCCTTTCGGCTACTGCTGACAATATGCGCGAAAAAATCGACATTTCAATTTTCTTCCAGCCAGGCACTGAAAAGAAAAATCTTATTAGTATGGCTAACACGATGAAGAAAGATCAGAATGTAAAATCCGTCAATGTCTCAACCTCTGAAGAGGAATTTCAGAAACTCAAACAAGAGTATATTGAGAGCGATAACCAAAAACTATTGACCACGATTGAACTGGTTGGCGAAAGTACTTTTATTAAGAAGCAACCTGCCGCCATGCGCATCAAAGTTTATAACACCAACGATCTCAGCAGTATTAAAACTATCGTCAACACCAATTCCGAATTCAAAGAATATCTACATAAAACCGAAGATCCAACCTACGACGCTAACAGTTCAGCAATTTCGACCATTTCTAGCTGGGCAAATATCGCCACTCAAGGCGGCACCGCACTCTGTATTCTTTTCCTCGTAATTTCTACCCTTGTCATTTTCAATACTATTCGTATGGCCATTTACAGTCGTTCCGAAGAAATCTATATGATGAAGCTAGTCGGCGCAGACAATAGCTTCATCCGCGGCCCGTTCATGATTGAGGCCATGCTATCTGGCATTTTTGCTGGCTTACTTGCTGGCACCATCAATTTGATTGGCTATCAGCTACTTACACCAAAACTAAAATCCTACGAAATTAGCGTTGGCGCCGTTGATGCCTTCTTGGCCGATTCAAAAAACATCTTCCTCGTTTTCTTCACTCTCATCAGTGTCGGTATTGTTATCACTTTCATCTCTTCTCGCCTTGCTATTCACAAATACCTCAAGCGTTTCTAATCTCGGGATTATAGCACGCGCATTTTTCAATCTGAATCGATCCATCTTCGCTTTATCCCATTTTATTTTCACCCACATCTTTCCTATACCACTTGTTTTTTGATTTCGCTTATGCTAATCTATTATTAGGAGCATTCTCAATATGAAAACAAAAAAACTAAAATTATCTAATAGAATCTCACTTGGCCTTATCGCCCTAGTCATAGTATTGACTGGCACATCTGGTCTTTTTAATACCATAAAAACTTCTGCTACTTCACGCGAAGACAATTTCTGTACCACTCAACGCTGCAAAGATGCTCTAACTGCCGAACGCGAAGCCAGTGAAAAAGCCAACAGCGCCTCCACCACTGCTGACACTCTTGACGGTGAAATCAATCGTCTCAATCAAGAGATTGCCATGTACGAAACTCGTATCATCGCCAACCGCGCCAAATCAGAAGATTTAGCTGGTCAAATCACCGAAAACGAACGCAAACTAGAGATTCAAAAAGAAGCTCTCGCAGATATGATTATCAATATGTATTTAAACAGTGGCAACAATGATGAATTATTGATTCTAGCAAATTCCAGTTCACTTTCTGATTATGCCGAAAAGCAGACTCGACTCACTTCCGCGCGAGACCAAATCAGCAGCTCAACCGAAATGGTCGAATCCCTCAAAAATGACCTTGAAACTCAGAAGAAAGAAGTTGAGCGCATTATCGCCGACCAAGAAATTCAACAAAAAGCCATTGCCGAAACCAAACGCCGCGAAGAAGCATTAGTTACAGAATATAAAGCCAACGCCGTCGCTTTCGCCGCTGAATCAGCCGCCGCTCGAAAAGTAAAGGAAGCTGAAATCGCCGAAGCTATTCGCAAAAACAACAGCACCGGTCTTATTGGCTCCGGCATTAACTCTTATCCAAAGCGCGGCGTTTGCCCGCGTGACAATTTAGGCTACAATTTCTATGGCGGTTACGTTTGTCAATGTGTCTCCTATACCGGCTGGAAAGTTTACGAGCGCTACAATATCCGCATTGCTGGCTGGGGTAACGCCAATACTTGGCATATCAATGCTCGAAACAGTGGTTACCGTGTTGACCACACCCCAGAAGCTGGCTCCGTTGCCGTCACTACTGGTGGACCTTACGGACATGTGATGTGGATTGAGCGTGTTAACGATAACGGTACCGTCGATTTATCCGAATACAATAACTCTTATTCCTCTGTCTCCGGACTCCCAGGCGACTTCGGCTACCGCAAACAAGTCTCTACTAGTGGCATGTGGTTCATTCATTTTTAGCCCCATTCACGCTAAAAGTGATACAATTAAATAATGAATAAATCTTCAAAAAAAATTACTGCAGTTACGCTCGGCACTACGGTCGTTAGTTGCATTATTACTCTCATTATCGGGTTTTATGTTGGCTCGAACTGGGATAGTGTTTTTAAAAATTTCAAACCCTATCTTGGATTTAAAACCACTTCTGAAGAAAAAATCAATCTCGATTCCGTTCAAAATCTCTATTCCGTTCTAAAGGAAAATTATGATGGTGATCTCGATAAAACGGCCCTTGTCGAGGGAGCAAAAAAAGGCTTAGTGGCCGCCGCCGGTGATCAATACACTGAGTATATGACCGCAGCTGAATCGACTGAATATAAAAAAGCCCTTGAAGGCACCATCGAAGACGCTGGCATCGGTGTCAGCTTATCACTCCGAGAAAATTACACTCGCGTCATTCGCACCCTACCGGACAACCCCGCTAGACGAGCTGGCATCTTAGCCGGTGACATTATTTACGCCATTGACGGAAAAGAAGTCTGGAACGAATCTACCGATTCTATTGCCACCAAGCTCCGTGGCCAAAAAGGCTCAAAGCTAAAACTCACCGTAGTACGCAACAATCACAAACTTGATTTCGAACTCACTCGCGAAATCATCAATAATGTCTCCGCCGATCTAACTTACGATAACGACATCGCCATTCTCAGCATCTACCGTTTCTCAAAAGACACTGGCTCCTTAGTCACTAACCTCGCAAAAGAAGCCGTCAGCAAAAACACCAAGGGTATCATCGTTGACCTTAGAAACAATGGTGGCGGCTATGTTTCAGCTGCCCGAGACATCATTAGCCTCTGGATTGACGGTGAAGTTGCCATGCGCCAAAAATCTCGTACCATCGGCGATTCTACCACCATGGCAATCCACGGTACTGCCATTCTAAAAGACGTAAAAACTGCCGTCCTAATTAACGGCGGCACTGCTTCCGCTTCGGAAATTCTCGCCAGTGCCTTGCAGGACTACAAAAAAGCTACCATTGTCGGTGAAAAATCCTACGGCAAAGGTGTGATGCAAACTATGCTTAATATTGACGGCGGCGGCATGTTAAAAGTCACTAGCGCTCACTGGTATTCGCCAGATCATCATGGCATCAACGAAAAGGGGATTGAACCTGACGAAAAAGTTGAGCGTACTTATGAGCAAATCAACAAAGATGAGGACCCGCAGCTCGACAAGGCCAAGGCTATTCTAATTTAGAAACAACAAAATAACGCACCACCCAGTGCGTTATTTTTGCTAGTTATACTCTTATGGATTAACTCGCTTTAGTTTAGTTTTTCTAGTAGTACATTTGCACGACGAATCATTTCCTCAAACTCATCTGTGCGAATTACATAGACTGGTTTACTGCCTTCCGCCGAAATGTCCGTATGTCGCTCTGGCATCTCGCCGACATTTTTCGACTCATCTAAGGCAAAGCCTAGATACGCCAATTTCTGACAAACCATTCGCCTAATCTCATCTGAACGCTCACCAATCGTAGCGGTAAAAACAATTGCGTCCACGCCGCCAAGCGACGCCACCATCTGGCCGATCGCCGACTGGATTCGATACACATATAGCGCATGCGCAAAAGTACCCTTAGAATCACCTTCATCTCGCAAGCGAATAATTTCACGCATGTCATCCGACTGTCCAGACACTCCTAGAAGTCCACATTTTTTATTCAAATACTTCTCCAGCGCTTCTTCAGAATGGATTTTTAAGCTTCGCTTTAAAGCTAGCGCCGCCGCCACGTCAATCGAACCACTACGAGTCGCCATCATCACTCCCTCAAGCGGAGTATATCCCATCGTGGTATCATGTGACTTTCCGTCAAACACTGCCGTCACCGACGAGCCAGAACCAATGTGACAAACTACCATTTTTTCTTGCAAAATCCCCGCCTTCTTCATATAATGCGCAATCGATCCAACTGAAAGCCCATGAAAACCCCAGCGCTTAATATCATATTTTTCTGCCACTTCTTGGTCAATCGCATAAGCCTTCATCAATTCTGGGCGCTCTGCATGAAAGGCTGAATCTGAAATTGTCAAAATCGGCGTACCCTTAAACGACGCTAGAAAATGTTCAATTTCACCTGCCACTGTCGGAACGTGCAGCGGAGCCTTCTTCTTTGCTTTTTCAAGCTCCTTTAAGCACTCCTTATCCACTAGATGGTCTCTCGAGAAATACTCGCCCGGCGCTACTACTCGCGCTAAGATCGCATCCAGCTTAATCATACCGCCAAGATATCCCTCATTCACCAAAATCTCTTCTAGGTTCGCCACGGTCGAAGTCAAAGCCTTAAAATCGGTTTTTATTTTCTTCTTCGTGCCATCCGTCTGCTTCAAAGTACAGACAATATCTTTACCCTCAAACTCGAAGTGGAGGGAACAAATCAGCTCTGAACCCCGATATAGCGCATATTTACGTGATGAGCTTCCAGGATTCGTAATCAGAATCAGGCGGTCTTTATTCATTTTTTCTCCTAAACCGTTTATAGTAATGCCCTCATTATAGCACAACTTCTCGCTAGAATTAGTAGTTTTATTAGGGGATTTTAGCACTCTTGCATTTTGAGTGCTAGCGTATTATAATAATTATTATGGCAGAACAAAGTTACTATGACATTCTTGGCATTTCTAAAAATGCATCTGATGATGAAATTAAAAAGGCTTACCGTAAATTAGCCCTTAAATACCACCCTGACCGCAATCCAAACGACAAAGAAGCCGAAAAAAAATTCAAAGAAGTTAACGAAGCCCACGAGGTTCTCTCCGACAAACAGAAGCGTAGCCGCTACGACCAATTCGGTAAAGCTGGAGTTAATGGCGCTGGTGCCGGCGGCAATCCATCCGGCCAATACGGTGGCAATCCATTTGGTCAACATGGTGGCTCCTATTCCTATTCCTTCAATGGTCAAAATGTTAATTTCGGCGACATCGACTTTAACGATATTTTCAGCCAGTTTTTCGGTGGCGGCTTTGGTGGCCCACGTCGAAACCGTGGCCGAGACCTTCAAACTAATCTTACGATTGACTTCAAAGAAGCAATTTTCGGTGTCACTAAGACCATTAACATTAGCGGCAAGGATCTAAAGGTCAAGATTCCTGCCGGCATTGACGACGGTCAGTCGATTCGCCTCACCGGACGAGGTGGTGAGGCGCCTGAAAAGGGGGGAGAAGCTGGCGACCTCTACATCGTCATTCGTGTTAAGCCACACAAAACTCTTACTAGAGATGGTAGAATTATTCTTTCCGAACACCATATTTCAATGGTTGATGCCGCACTTGGCTGCGAAACTAAAATTGAAACGATTGACGGGCCTATCACCATGAAGATTCCAGCTGGCACCCAATCTGGCACTCCATTTAAGCTTAGTGGCCACGGTGTTCCATTCCGCGCTGACGGCGATCGCGGACCACACATCGTCGCTATTATCGTTGATACTCCAACTAAGCTCACTAAACGTCAGCGGGAACTACTTGAAGAATTAAAAGCTGCTACTAAGAAGCATGGCTTCTTCAACTAAAGCATGATTTCTTCAATTAAATCTGTTATAATTAACTCATGCAGAAGAAAAAAATAATCCTTCCTCTTCTTTCTCTCATTTTAATGTTTTCTTTTTTAACCGTCACCCATACTTTCGCTAATGACAGCATTTTATCGAATGATCAAGCTGAAAACCTAAAAACTAATTGTAGCTCGATTAAAAATAGCTTAAAGCAGATTCAAAACTCCGATCGCAACACTCGTATCTCAATTGGCTACACCTACCAGACCATTCTAGCTGATTTTATCACCCCTTTGAATGTGCGTTTAATTAAAAACAACTCCTCCGACCCTAATCTCTCTCAAATCCAAAATCAATTTGTCGCACTGCGCGAAGATTTTAACCATAAATATATTGAGTACAGTCAGGAGCTAGAAAGCCTACTAAACATTGATTGTTCAAGCGAACCCGTCGCTTTTTATCACCGCCTCGAATCAACCCGCAATAAACGCTCCGAGATTATCACCCTCGCCGAGGACATCAATAAAACCATCGAACAACACCAGTCGTCCGTCAATTCACTGAAAGATTCCTTAAAGGAGATCCAGAGTGGACAATAATACTTCCAGCCCAGCTAAAAATCACGGCGCTAAAAATTTAGTCCTACTTGGCACTGCTTCGGTTCTCATTGCCTTAATTGCTAGCGTCGTTTCGTTGCACATCTACCACAAATCTGGTGATATTTATCTCGACTGCTCTTTGCCAGAGGCTGATTGCCCAAGCGCTCGCGCTGACAGCAAAGAAAATAACCGCGAAGATTCTTTTGTCTTTCCTGAATCTGGTGAAATCACAAAAAAGGCGCTCGACGAATACCTGAATGAGATCAAAAAACCTACCACTCGCGCAAAAGACACTGTAAAATCTTTTAGCCGCGATGCGCTCTCAAATGAATCACTCGGCATTTAGCTCTATTAAATATAGTCCTGTCAAGTAAAATTGCTTGGTAGCTTTTTCATAATCTCAATCTTTCAGCTTATCCTTTCATTTTTTCGCTTACCATGCTAAACTATCTAAAATAATTGGAGAGATGTTTTGGGAACGATTACTGAAGCCCTACTTAGAAATGGTGTTTTCCTCTACGATGGCATGACCATAGAGGACGGTTTTGGCACTTATCTTATCGTTCGCGACAGCTCTGGTGTTGCTCGCTATAAAATTCGTAGCGCTGAGCTCAGCAACAAACTCATTGTCGAAGACTATTACAGCGGTCTCACCGTCCGTACTATTGACACATTCTAATCCTAGCGAACGACACAGCGCTTTTTACTAGACAGGGGAACCCGGAGCCTTAGCGAGCGAGACAACGTACAGAGAACCCCTCTAACTTACCGTAGGTTCTCACGGGGATGACATCCGATAACCCCACGCGCAAACCTAAGGCGTCTTCGTCTGAGTACACCGTAGAGGACCAATAGTAACCGTAGTAGTCCTGACTGTAGTGCGAGCTACCGTTCACATTGCCGGCAAGCTTTAGGTTTATTGGATCATACAGTAACATCGACGATGAATTATAGTTATTATAGAGAGTTAGGAATTCACCACTAGTTCCACCGGTTGGTAACCTCCAGCCTTTCGGACAGATGGAAGCTGGAGCGTTCTGGCCCTGGATAGTAATTGCGGTGGTACCAGTACCAGCGGTAGCGGTATACCAGACATAATAACCACCATATATATTGTTTAAGTAGTATGTGCGTGAAGTATTGTAAGAGTAACCTCCATCATTAGAAGAGGCTGGGATAGTGTAATTAGCGGTGACGTCGGAATCAGCTGGGGTAATAGTTTTATCAATAATCCTCAGGTTCTGCGTCATCCAGCATTTGCCATCAGCAAGTTTTGAGACGGTGTAGGTATTATTATCTCGGGTATCTGCGAGAGTTTTAGTTGGAACGTAGTTTACATTTCCTCTATAAGAACCGTTAGTATCAAGTTGGGTGGAAGTTTTTAGCGGAGTAGTAGTGGCAGCGCAAATTTCGGGAGTCATCTGCTGCATAGTGGAAATACTATGGATGGTTGGGTCGTCAGCGATACAACGTACGGAGAACCCGTTGCTCTTGGCGCTGAGGCCTGCAGGGTAGACATTCGAGGTACCCAGGTACAGATCGTAAACGTTGTAGCCTGAGAGTACCGTAGAGGACCAATAGTGGCCGTCCGAGCCCTGATAGTGGCGCGAGCTGCCGTACACGTAGCCGGAAAGAGTGAGATTCACTGGATTAGACCTTAGAACGAAGGAGTAATTGTAGTTATTATATAGAGTCTGGAATTCACCACTATTTCCACCAGTTGGCAACCTCCAGCCTTTTGGACAGATAGAAACTGAGGTATTTCCCGAGGATATGGACTGGGTGCCAGTACCAGCGGTGGCGGTATACCAGGTATAGAAACCACCGTCATTATTATCTATATAGGCGTTTGAGGTGTCGTAATGGTCGAAGCCGGAGATCGAGGAAGCTGGGATAGTATAATTCGAGGTAACGTCGGAGTCAGCTGGGGTGATGGTTTTGTCAATAATTCTTAGGTTTTGTGTCATCCAACATTTGCCATCAGCAAGCTTTGAGACGGTGTAGGTATTGTTATCTCTTGTGTCGGTGAGAGTAACGGTTGGGACGTAGTTTGGGTCGCCGTGATGGGAGCCATCGGTGTCGAGTGCTGTAGCAGTAGCTAGTGGGGTAGTGTTAGCCTTACAGATATTTAGGTTCATCTGTTGCATGTTAGAAATTGTGTAGATACCCTTAGGTTTTAATTTCCATTTAGCAGTAAGCGTTATTTCGTCTGCATTAGTAGGGTTAATGTCTACATTGGCACCATCATTATATGTAATAGCTGAAGTAGTAGGATTGTTCGTTGTAGCAATCCAACCCATAAACTCATAATCGGTGCGAGTTGGGGTGAAGTCGGAGAGGTTAACTTTTGTACCGTAGGATAGCTGTCTGTCAGTGTAGGTTGCGCCTGGCTTTCCAGTTCCCTGATCTAGGTTGAATTTTAGAGTATATTGGAGGCATTCTGGCTTTACGTTAACGGTATAGACTAGGTCGTTAGTGTAGGTACCGGATGGAATAGTATCATCAGTCTTAACAGCGTAAGTGAGATTAAGGTTTTCTGGAGTGGTGGTGGAGGCTGTAGCGGTATTTGTATTATAGATAGTAGCTGGAGCTTGGTCTTTGGTTGGAACTGGAGAATAATTAGTATTATCTAAAGTGTAGCCCCAGGAATTATCGACTAGGTTTCCGGTGTTTGCAATTGAAGAGATAGTTTTAGTTAAGGTATCTGTGCCTTGTCTTTCTAGGTTATTGTGGGATTTATTAGTGGAGAGGGTGATAGTGGCACCTTTTTTGCAGGAGTTGGTGATTTTTAGGGCTGTGGTTTTAGAATAGATCTTTTGGGTTGGAGTTGGAGTAATGTTAATAGTAACGTTATCTTCTGTGGCGAGAGAAATAGTGCCAGCTAGAGTGGAGACCTTAGCGGTGTTTTCGGTTTCAGCATTAGAGGCGACGATGGGAGAAAAAAGCTGGAAGATCATAAAGGAAAGAGTAAGAAAAGAAAAAAGGATAAAAAGCTTAGTAGATAAAATGATGGGGAGTTGATGCTCTAGATTTTTAAGAGGTAGAGCTCTACTATTAGCCGATAGGACCTTCATATGCTTTATTATAGCATAAGTGGAATGGGAGTGGGGGAAATTACAACCCATTCTCCCTATCCTTCTTCACAGAACTTTGATAGTTTGCGCCAGATAAACGATCAAATAGAAATCTCTTATTTAATAGGACTGTCGCAAATGTAATTATCATAAAAAGCGCAAGGCCTAAAAAGGCGAAACAAAATAAACAAAATGCGAGGAGTGAATCTATGCCATCATAGTTCAGTTCGTTCATAATGTCCAGCATACCTGATGGAATGAAATGAAAATAAGCAACTAACATCATACCCCTTAAAACAGTGCGGAGCCACTTTGTTTCTTCAAAGACTAAATTAAATTTCAGAAGAGCGCTACCGAGGGTTTTACCATTTATCAAGGGTATAGAGCTAAAATAAATCACTAAAGAAACCCAGAGCGGAAATGGTAGCCTCAAGATGACATGTATGAAGGTGATAATCACGGTATCGATTACAAGAGATAAGGAGATTCGGATACTGGAGACCTTTTCACCAGCAGACAGCGACCTCCTGTCGATCTCTTCCCTGGACGGTAGAATACGTATTGCAAACCAACCCAAAAAGTAGCCAATACAGCCGCCTGTAGTGTTTTGGATAATGTCATCAATATCACAAAAACGGTACGGGCCTTTATAGATAAAGTAGAGGCCAGATAATTGAGTTAATTCAAAAAATAAACTCAGTAATGCTGTTAGCAATATAGTCTTTTTAAAGTTACATTTAAAATAATACCGCAAATAAATCCCGAACGGAATTAACATTAAGATATTAAAAGCCGGCACATAAAAAGTAGAGTGCTTTAGCGCAGGAAGCCAAGTCGCGGTATCAGATAAAATAAGTGGAGTATTTTTAACAAAATTAACAATGAATGAAAACGGCGTTAAGAGTAACATTTCGGATCGGTTAGTATGAACACTGTCGGGGTGAGGCAGTGGTAAAATCACCAGAAAATAAATAGTTATTAAGTATAAGACGAATGAATATAAAATTAAGGTTCTCAGTTTATTGATTGAGCCGTATTTGCGATAGTTGAAAATCATATATGGCAAAGTAATAATAAAGGCTAGAGCTGGAAAAAATAAGATCGCCGCTTTAATGGAAATCAAGTAAGGCATCACATTCCTTTCCGGGCTACAGTTTCAGGTTTTTCGTAAGTAGTGATATGTAGAGTTTTATCGATATATTCGCCTAGAAAGACTTCACTATACTCATCGACTCCTTGCTTTTTTAATTCCCTTTTAAGCCAATCCTCGTCCTTGCCAATAAAATTAAGAACATCTTCTTGAAGCTGGCCATCAGTAATAATTGGAAATTTAGGATTTTCTTCTCCTGCTTGCACTATAATCAATTGACCGTTTTGTTCAATAATCGCCCTCTTAACACTTTTGGACGAATAGACCCCATTCGTACGCAACTTAAAGGCGACGTCATGCGCTGAAAGACCAGCTCTCTCGCAATTTTCAATATCAATTTTGCCATTATCTATAATAATCATAGCTTTGCCGTCGATTAACTGTTTGGCTTTTACACTATGCTGTTTTATCCATTTCATAGATAAAACAAGAACGCACCAGATACCTAAAATAATAATAAAGTCATAAATACTAATACTGTTATTATAAATAACGCCACCGATAATTCCACCGAGCACATAATTTGTGATTTGATCACTAGCCGATGAAGGCGCAAGGTTACCCTTTCCGGAAACATTTATGATAATTACCAGTGCGAAAAAACCGACTAACAATTTTATCGTTACTAATATAAATGGGTCCATTTTCCTCCTTTTTGTCTATATGATTATAGCTAGATTTATCAATTACATCAATGAAATACCTTATATAAACGACTTTTTAAGTAATTTTTAACTTTAAAAAGTGGGCGGAGCCAGACATAAAGAACTGGAAACTGAGTACTAAACTTTAGCTCATGCGAACGCGCATGTTTTTCACGAATAAAATAATTTGGATTAAACTTTTTTGAATCAAAATCTCGCTTTGCAGTTTTCGCAAAAATTAAAGCATTTTTTAATTTTAGACGATTTAAATTCCAGTTGTAGCTGCGGAAACGACAGGCACTAGCGATAGTATCAAATTGTTGTTTTGTTTTAATGAAGTCATCGACGCTATCAAATTCAACTTTAATGGCATCAACTTTTTTATCGGATTTTACACTTGAAGCTAAATTGTCGCGGCGATAGTAGTAGAGTGGTTTCTCGAGACAATAAATATCTTTCGCGGAAGTAAAGGCTTTGAACTGGAAGCCAACGTCTTGATAGCTAGCGCCAGCAGTTTCTAAGAATTCAATGTGATTTTTTTCTAACAGTTCTTTTTTGTAAATAGCCGACCAGACGGTTGGGTCCACCAGAAAGATTTTATGATTTTTAGTTGGATCAATTTTAATGCCGTTTGCTGGAACTTTTTTTCGTACTTCATGGAAAATGCGTGCCGGCGTTGCCCGTCCAACCTGACCATAAAAATTCATAAAACCACATTTTACAATATCGTTTTTATGGGCTAGTAATTTTTTATACATGTCGCGATGAATAAAATCGTCTGGCTCAACGATACCAATGTATTCACCTTTAGCAAGTTTAATTCCCTTATTGAGACTGGCGCCGTAGCCAGAATTTTTATGGCTAATTAGGCGAAAGCGAGGATCTTGCTTAACGTAAGATTTTAGAATTGAAAGAGAAAAATCAGTTGATCCGTCGTTAATTAAAATACATTCAAAGTCAGAAAAACTTTGATTCATAATACTATCTAAACATAATGAAAGATAGGCACTGACATTGTAAACTGGAACTAGAATGCTGAGTTTTGGTGAATGATCTTTGGGTTGCTTCTTCATGTTCTTTATATTTTTCATCTTCTAAATTTAATAATAATTTCGGCTAAGATTAGCTGAAATAGTCCGGTGTGTTGGAGTTTATGGCCGAAAGATTGACTACTTCTCGCAACAGCTAGGGCGTGCGATATTTTCCACCGCAAATAAATGCGATTAAGATATTGATTAGCTTTTTTGCTGCGTTTTTTACCGGCAAATTTAATAAAATCTTGATAACTTTTTAGCCAATTTCCCCAACTAAGTGACGAGTTGCCGACTATGCTAGTAGTGGTGCCAAAATTATAGTGATAGAGTGGCTCTAAAACATATTCGATCCGATTAAAGTGGACGCGACTGGCAGCGGTGAGATATTCAAGCGTAAACTTTGTATCTTCTGCAAAGGTCATTGATTCATCAAAGGCGAGATTAAAGTGTTGTATGATATCGGCGCGAAATAGCTTATTCGAAACGGCATAAAGCCGACCGTCGGTATACATTACTCGCAAGACATATTCTTTAAAAGTTTCATCCGGAGCACGACCTTTAATTTCATTGCAATAAATATCTTTTTTATGTCTAGTGTTTAATCTTTTATAATGAACGCCTGAAACAGCAAGGGCAGCTTTTAGATCTCGGGTTTTTAAGTCTTCGTATTTTTTTAGAGCCGTCAGGAGTTTTTCATAAAAAGTAGGGTCAACAGAATCAGTAAAGGCAACGTATTTGCCAGTAATTTTTTTCAAACCAAAATTGCGAGCGGTGGAGGCGCCGCCATTTGATTTCGAAAATAACTTAATAGTCGGCTTGGACTGATTTTTAAATCTAAGGTTGTATTGACGAATAAACTCTGTGATTAGTTGTTTAGAATCATCAGTAGAGCCATCGTCAACTACAATTAACTCAAGATTTTTATAGCTACCTTTAACTATTGAAAGAATTAATTTCAGGGCAGATTTTCCAGTATTGTAGACTGGAATGATAACGGATATTTTATCCGTCAAATTATGCGCTCCCAAGAAACTTAATAGTGTCACGCATAGCATCTTCTACAGTATGAGTTGCAACCCAACCGAGCTCCTCTTTTGCCTTAGTAGCGTCAGCAGTAAGGCAGGCGAGATCGCCAGCACGACGAGGTGCTATTTTATATGGTAATGGCTCACCAGCAGCTTTTTCAAAGGCCTTAATCATTTCGAAAACTGTAGTGCCGTTACCGGTACCGAGGTTATAAAATGCTACACCTGGCTGCATATGTTCCATAGCTAAAATATGGCCGACTGCAAGGTCAACAACATGAATATAGTCACGAATACAGGAACCGTCGCGCGTTTCATAGTCATCACCGAAGACTGAAAGTTCAGCAATTTGTTTTTGATGAACGCGCATAATGATTGGCATAAGATTATTTGGAATACCGTTTGGATCTTCGCCGATTAGACCCGATTCATGATTCCCTACTGGATTAAAATAGCGCAAAATTGAAACAGAAAGCTCTGGATCAGCAAAGGATGTATCTTTTAAGATTTCCTCAATCATGTATTTTGTTTTACCATAAGGATTCGTTAGACTGCGGCCAGTTTCTAGAGTTTCAACGCAAGTTGGTTGATGTGGATCGCCGTAGACTGTAGCAGAAGAACTGAAAATAATTTTATGTACACCGTGTTTTTTCATGGAGTCTAAAATGTTTAAAGTGCCGTCAATGTTGGTTTTATAGTATTCAAGTGGTTTTTCAACTGATTCACCAACAGCTTTAAGCCCAGCAAAATGAATTACGGTGTCAAAATTACCATTGGCAAAAACTGCATCGACGCCAGCCGCGTCAAGCATATCAATTTGATGGAATTTTGGCTTAACACCGGTGATTTTTTCAATTTTATCAAGCACTTCAATTTTCGAATTAAAAAGATTATCGAGGATTTCAACCTCGTAGCCTTTTTTAATTAGTTCAATGACAGTGTGTGAACCGATATAGCCAGTTCCGCCAGTTGCAAGGACTTTATTCATATAATCTCCACTTAAAATTCTAGACTTATTATAACATAAAATGCTATAATTTAGGGAACAGGTGGGCTTAAAAGGAGGTGATGTGGCAAAGAGAGCCCAAAAGTCTTTAAAGAGACCAAAAGTTTCGATTGTGGTACCGATTTATAAAGTTGAACGCTACCTTAAAGAGTGCGTCGATAGTATTTTAAATCAGAGCCTAAAAGAGATTGAAGTAATTTTAGTTGACGATGGCAGTCCAGATAACTGCGGTAAAATAATCGATGAATACGCTAAGGCTGATAAGCGGGTAGTGGCGGTGCATCAAGAAAACTCCGGTTATTCAAAAGCGGTAAATCGTGGAATTGAAATGGCGCATGGCGAATATATTGGAATTATCGAAAGTGATGACTTTATCGAAAACGATATGTATGAGTCGCTTTATTATAATGCAAAGAAAAATAAAACTGACATTACAAAAGGGATGTTTTATATTTTTCGAACAGTGCCAAAGGCGGGAGAGGGTAATAATGTAGTCTATCGCAATCCTAGTGGAATCGATCTTCGAGCAGCACCAGACGGAGCCTTTAGTCCGGAAGATTGGCCAAAAATTATAGCTTTTCATGCTTCGATTTGGTCTTCAATTTACCGAGCGGAGTTTGTGAAAAAAATTAAGATTCCAGAAACGGCTGGTGCCTCATACCAAGATTTTCCATTCATGGCGGAGGTGCTCTGCAAGGCAAAAAGAATGTCAGTCGTAAAACGGCCGTTTGTGCATTGGCGAAACGACGAAGGTCAAGGTAATTCAACTTCGGCGAACGGAGAGAAGCTATTATTAATGGCGAAAAATTCAAAGACGGCATTAGAAATTTTAAAGCGACAAAAAAAATTAGAAGTCTTTAAAGAGGCGTTTTTCGTGCATGTATTTTGGGCAAATTATGATTTCTTTAATCGAATCGACTGGAAGTTTAAAAAAGACTATCTCGAGCAACTTGCTAATGTTTTTGCAGAAATTAAAGATGATAAAACTTTTAAGTTTGTTTATTTTTCAGCTTTCGATAAGATGATCGTGCGCTACTTTCTAGAGGAAAATGGCTATCAATTATATGTCAGGAAAAGATTTCTACATACGCTTAAAACAAACGTTATTCGATTAGCAACATTACTACTGCCAAGCTACAAGATGGCACGCTTTATAAAAAATCAGAACTTTGATATTATGCGACAGAATGAACTATTAGCAGAAGAAGTGATGTCACTTAAAAAAGAGATTGAAGGATTAAAAAATAGCCGCCACTAGGGGGCTATTTTTAGTATTTATTGATTAATGTATCCACCTTCGTAAAGTTGATGGCCGTTTTCGATGTCTGATTTCGGAAAACCATACCGGCCGCTCTCAAAGCCAGATTGTTGCCATTTTAGGCGAATATTTCCACGAGATTCGTACCAGCCTTTTTGATCGTTACCAACGATGACGCCGTTTTCATAGTTCTGCCATTCAATGCCAGTTTGAGAATTTTTCTGAAAGTCGCTGGTTGGGAAGCCGAGTGGTCCACCTTCAAAACCTTTTCGAGCCCAAACTTCGCGACTCTTGCCGATTGAAATATACCAGCCTTTTTGATCGTTACCAACGATATAGCCGTTCTTAAAAGTGTACCATTCGATTTTAGTTAAGTCATTTCGAGCTAATGATGCGACTGGTGCGCCAAGCATATTGGCATACTTTTGGCGAAGCTCAAATAATTGCTTATTCACAATACTATAACCATTTTTAGCATCGCCAGCAATAATGCCATTTTCGTATTTTTGATAGGTTAAGCCAAGAGTTTTATCCTCAATAATCTCGCCTAGACCAAAGCCAAGTGAGCCAAACTCATAACCATGGCTTGCCCAAACCTCACGAATTTTACCAGTTGAAACGAACCAGCCTTTTTGATCGTTACCGACGATATAGCCATTCTTAAAAGTGTACCATTCAGCTTTGGTGGCACTGTTCTTTTCTAAGCCAGAAGTGATTTGTCCGAGAGTTTGGTAATTATTCTGATAGAGCTCAAAGGCTTTCGTTTTTATTTGGTGATAACCGATTTTATCATTACCGAAAATAACACTTTTTTCGGTCTTAAGAACACGGAAATTCTGATCTTTTGTAAACGCAGTGGCTTCACCAATGATTTGGCCAAAATTTTTACGTTCTTTAATCCAAGTTTGGTAGATTGGATCTTTTTGCTTTACGACTGTAAGTTTTTTATACTCGGTAGCGTCAGCGCGGTCATAAAATACGGCATTTTTCTCGGTTTTAACTTGCGAAATAACGGATGTATTCCAAAATAACGTGCCTTTTTCAAAATCCTGATAACAAGAATAGTCGCCATCGTTTTTTGAATCAGTTGGCTGATTTTCTTGATTCAGACAAATCGTTTCTCCTGTCAGTATACCGGTTTTAGTTTTATTACTATTATAGTAATTTTGGGCGTAAGTGTATTTTAATTTCTGAGTTGAACCAAACCAATTATTAAAGAAGATATAAAAATTGCGATTACCATAGGCGCCACAAGCAGCGGTACCAGTATAAGCGTTGATTGCGCCAGTGTTTGGTTGATATGGAGTATAGCGGTAGAGCGCGGAGGTAGCCAGATTTTCAATAAAAACCTTTGAACTGCCACAGGAAGGGTCTGGCGAATAGCGGATATTATTCCAGCCGAGCGGATAGTTAGTCCAGCCACCAGACAAAACCGAATTAAAAAGTTCGGCAGCTTTACGAATTTGATTTTTTAGGCCATAGAACTTCGCATCACAAGCGGCAGTGTCAGGACAGCCATAGCCAGTGGCGGAGCGGTATTGAAAATTCACATTTGGCCAAGTATCACTTATAAGACCCTGTTCTTTTTCAATCAACACCATCAAGACCTGAGGGTTAATTTTATAATCCTTAGCGGTTTCATAAATAATGTGAGCAGCAGTTTCTCCGTCGAATTTCTCATCCGCTAGACAAACAAACTTATCATTCAAAACGTGATAATAAAAAGTCTTGGAACCGTAGCGATACTGATAATTATATTCAACGCCATTCATTTTTTCCGGATTGATTTTTTGGAAATTTTGCATGCCATGAATTGATTTATTGCAAGAATTTTTACTGCGCAAAAAGGCCTGGATTTCCTGTTCGGTCATTGAAGTGTAATTTCGCATTACCTCATCGGAGATAATGTTTCCGGCTTTAAATTGTGAGAGGTCAGCAGCATGCGTAATTTTCATACTACGCGTAACCATAAAGCTAAAAGTTGCAACAGTGACAAAAATAAAAATACCAAAAAGTAAAAAACGTCGAGAAAGTCGACGATGCTCGCCATGTCCGTCAATAATTTTATAGATAATGTTTTCGTTATTCAATTTACTTGCCCGCTGTTTGTTTGATGCTTTTTTATATTATAGTTGATTTTGCTTATGGTTGTCAAATGTTATTAAATGTTAATAATGCCAGTGATGGTGCCGGTTTTACGTCCGACGGTAGCCTTAATAGTAAAATTATAAGTGCCACTAGAAATACCCTCAGTCAAAACATCAAAGCCTTCGCAAGAAGCGGAGGTGGCGCCATCATTAAAAGTATTAGCGGTGCGCTTCAGATAATCACCACTACTAGACTTCATTTCAAGTACACATTGCCCTGCTTCATTTAATAATTCATAAATAGTAATCCGAACTTGGTAAATACGTCGACCTTGGCTATCTGTTGTAACTTCATTTTTAGTGAGGCTTAGATTAAGCTCGTTTGGCTTAATGTTAGGAGTAGATTCAGTTTGCTTTGGTGTTTTTTCAGGATTTTCAAGATTAGACTCAGTAGATTCGGTGACCTCAGAAGAGTCAGACGTGGATTCTGGTTTAGTTTGAACCTTAGCTTTTGGCGCAGTCGCAATCGTATCGAGTGGTTTTTCGGGATTTTGTTTTTTAGGTGGCATTAGTAAGAAAAAACAAAGAAAAGTTAGCCCGGCAATAAAGATAACTCCAAAAAAGAAATAAAGAATTTTATATGAGGATTCCGTTCTTCTTGAGCTAGATCTCTTCATAGCTTTAATTATACAGCTTTTGATTATTTTTTAAAGGCACCGCTATGCTTTTTCTGATCGTAGATTAAAGTTGGGATGGTTTTAGCGCGAATTTTATGGTCAACTACTGAACGATTTTTATCAAGTTCAGTTTCAACCGCTTTCGAGTAAACCAGCTCGTTTATTTTCTGAATAGTTTCGGCCTCAGCCCCGAATTCTTCTAACCAGCCATTAAAGGTTTCAATCACTTCTTGCTCATTAAGATCATTATTAAGACGAGTCTGCCAACTAATCCCCTTCTCATCTTGCTCAAGGAAAATACGATTGATAATTGATCCGGCATAAGACTTAGCTTCATCGCCAAGTAATTGTGTAGAAATAAGATACTTAGCGGCAATTACTGAATTCTTAAAGCGAGGGGAACCGTCGGAGCTTTGGATTGGGTAAACAACAAGATAAGTTTTATATCGAGTAAAGAAATCTGCAGAAGTTTGATTCTCGAAAGAGTTTTTACAAGCGATACAGCCTGGATCAAGAATATCATAAGCAACCTTATTAGTTTCGACTAATTCCGGACTGAGCAGTGGGAGATGCGCCAATTCCTTAAAATCATCAGCGCCCCAAGCTCTTAGACGATCTGGAATAGCATTAAAGATTTCACCCCACTCACCAACACTTTGTCCGATTTTAGCAAAGAGATTATCCGGCACCTCAGCATCAATCGAGCAAGATTCAGAAGTTAATGAACAGGCGCTTGGTTTTGAAACATTGCAAGTACCAAACACCCAGAGCGCAAGAAGAGATTTGACCGAAATCACAATCGACCAAATAGTTATTGCAACAATAAGGATCGAGAAAAACTCAATTAAAACGCTTAATGGCTTAACTAATTTTGGCCGCTTTAAAATAACTTTCTTTAGAATAGTGTTTTTCACGTCATCTTTAAAATTCGTGTCGCATTTTTGGAGGCGGACTTTTTTAAAGACGCAATGCCAAGCTTTCTTAAAAACTGTAAAATACTTTTTACCGAAATCTTTTTTAAAAATAGAAATGAAGGCGACAAAAACGCCAACTACCGATAAGATAATGAATGCTGCAATACAAACCATAAGCTAATTATAGCACTTTCTTTAAGATATTTAATAAATGATCAATGTCGTCTTCGGTATTATGATAACCAAGTGAAATGCGAACTAGTGGCGGAAACTGCATCTTATGATCCAGGAAATAATGGACACAAAAGTAGCCAGTACGCGCCATAACACCCTCCTCTGCCAGCGCCTCACCAAGCAAGTGTGAGTCGAGACCATCAACATAAAAACTGAGAGTTGGAGTTGGGGTGGAGTTTAGCAGATGAAGTTTTTTACTAGACTGATCGCGCTGATTTTTTGATAAGTTGATATTACCAGTAGTGCCGTTAGTCTCGAAAAAATCAAAAATGCGTTTTGCGTTTTTAGCTAGTTGCTCTTGCTTATTTTTAGAGATCCTCTCGAGCCAAGCAATAGCTTCGCCAAGAGCAATGATTTCACCCCAAGCCTGTAATCCAGCTTCAAATTTAGTGTAAAGATGATCTGGGTTTTCAGTGGAAAGTAAGTACGTATCCACATCAACATCGTCAACCATACCGCCGCCAATAAACTGCGTTTCAATATATTTAGCAAAATCTTTTCGAATAATCATCACTCCGAGAGATGGAGCATACATTTTATGGGCGGAAAAACAAATTGCGTCAGCTGCAGTTTTTTCTAAAAGAGTTTTATTATGAGACATTGCTTGGGCTGCATCTATCACTATAAAACCATTCGTACTATGCACGTGTTTGATGACTGCATTCAAGTTGCCGAGCGTGCGCCCATCAATGTTTGAGGCAACATTTAGCACAACAATTGAGTGACTCGGGATGTCACTTAAATTAACTGAGCCGTCAGGATTTCTGGAAATTATAATGCGCTGAAGTTGATGTTTTTTCGCAAAGGCAATCGTGGATAAAAATGGTGAGTTATGCTCAATATCAGAAGTGACCACCTGCTTAATGCCAGCTAGAGTTGGATTAAATTGCGACAAAATAAGATTTAGGCCATAAGTAGTATTTAAAGTGAATGATACAAAATAGTCACGATGTTTTAATTTAAGATAATTAAGCACTCGATCGCGAGTAGCTTGAACCTTTTCGTCGGTAATTCTACCCCACTTATATTTCACACGCTCACCGCAAGAATTAAATTCCTTATAGTAAGCATTGAGGGCGTCTATAACCGGCTGAGGACGAAGCGATTGGCAGGCGCTATCAAAATAGATCGAGCCTTTAGCTAAGTATTCAAAATCGTTAGTTGATTTTTGCTTTAAGAATGCCATATTTCCTCCTTAGTTTTCCACAGTTGCGATTAAGTTGTTCGGTGCTTTCGTTCGGGTTTAGTGTTCGGATTTATGATTTCTGTTCGGTTTTATTGGGGTCAGGAAGGTTTTTCGATTTCTTTTTATTCACAATGAAGAGCGGGCGGTTTTGGGTTTCGGAATGAATTTGGGAAATATAAAGAGCGGTGATAGATTGAGAAATTAAAACAAGTCCAATTAGAAAAGTAATGAAAATCGCCATCTGAACAGCGCCATTCCAATAAAGATGGAGTGGGTCATTCAAGAAATACTGATTAACGATGCAGAAAAGACCTAGTATAAATGAACTGAAGGTGATAAAGATGCCAAGATAGCCAAAAATCACCAATGGAGTGGTGGACATAGAAACAAAACTATCAATTGCAAGGCTAAAAAGCTTTTTAAAATTATAAGATGGGCGACCAGCCATACGTACGCCGTAGGTATAATAAATATCTGCCTTTTCATAACCGAGCCAGTCGATTAACCCACGCGTAATACGATTATGCTCAGTCAGCTGATTGAATTGATCCACGACGACACGATCGATTAAGCGAAAATCAGTCGAACCAGGAACAGTAGTTTTATTCCCCATTAGACTCAATAGCCTATAAAATAGTTTGGAGCCTAGTTTTGGAATTAAACCGTGCTTCGTATAATGATCACGTACACCCGTTACAACTTCGGCGCCTTTTTCCCAGGCACGAATAAAATCAGGGATTCGCTCCGGAGGCTGCTGACCATCAGCATCAATCGTTAAAACAGCGTCACCTTTTGCGTAAATGAAGCCAGCCGAAAGGGCCATTTCTTTACCAAAATTACGAACGAGAGAGACGATTTTAATTTGAGAATTTTTCTCGGCATAGGTATTTAGAATCTCGAGAGTTTTATCCTTTGAGCCATCATTAACAAAAATATACTCAAAATTATATTTTTCAATATCATGAATCACCGGAAAAAGACGCTCGTCAAGAAACTTGCGAATACCTTTTTCTTCATTACAAACTGGTATTACGATTGAGATTAGTTTACTCATTGTCATCAATTCCCTCTAGGCCAAGGATTTGAGCGGCCTGTTTTAAAAGCTTTTTTTCAGCATCAGTTGCAATATACATACGAGATTTAAAAAGTGCAGTAGTTTCTGGAAAAGTTAAGTCAACCACTTCAAGCAGGCGTCCAGATTCACTGTTTTTTCGAATAGCTCCCAGTGCGACAAGATTATCAATATGCTCTGCAACACTAGAAACCGATTTTAGGCCAATACCGGCAGCAATTTCACGATACGTTGGTGATAAACCATTTTTATCAGTAAAATCAACAATAAAATCAAGAATTCGCTTTTGTTTTTTAGTAATTTTAACTCCCATATTGCCTCTAGTATAACACAAACGCCTAAGTTATTCGATTGAATAACCCACACCAAGAATTACCACAAAGTCAACACCGTCGAGAGTAATGCCACTCGGTAAAGACTCTTTAGAGAGAGCTTTAGTATTGTAATAAGTCTCAAGTTTCTCCTTAGTGGCAGGCTTACTGTTAATTTGATAGAGGTAGATTTTTTCAAAATACTGACCAGCAGGAGCGTTACCAATAGAGCTAACTTTAAAATTAGCCTTCTCTAGTTCTTGTTGCTCAATAGCAGCAGCTCCATCAACACCAGAGCCATTTAGAACTGCGACTTTGGCGTTTTCAAGAATGAGTGGATTTTTAGTGAGCGCTCCCTTAAGATAGGATTGAATCTTAGAATAATCATTAACGCCAGCAACAGGGTAAACATAGGATATCCCCTTAATGTTACCAGTGGTAAGGTAATTATTATCAGCGCCGATTAGTGGAATTTGACGGATAGACTCAAAATTAGTGCTGGAAAGAATTTTAGCTCCAGCGTAGATCGTATCAGAGTTAAGGTCTGAACGGATATTTTCACCAAGAATGTTAGCAAGATTAACAATCTCCGGAATACCAAAGTTCATAGCGGAAATCTTATTTTTAATTGCAATGATAATCTTTTGTTGTGATTCACCGCGGGTAAAATCACCGTTTACGGTACCATGGCGAGCTCTAGCAAGACCAAGTGCGCGTTCACCATTCAAGTTAACAGGAACACCGGCTTTCAAAAAAGTCCCGGTCATATCATCGCTAATATCACTATCAACTGTAACTGTGATTCCCCCAATTGCATCAACAATCTGAATGAGTGATAACCAGTTAAGGTGGATGTAATACTGAAGCTCAAGCCCCAGCATTGACTCGACGCGGGTTTTTAAGGCGTTAGCACCAACAGATTCATTATCACCTCTTGGGTTAGCACAAAAGTAAAGTTCATTGATTTTTTCAGCAATAGTACAAGTTTTGGTTTTTAGGTCGCGTGGTAAACTAATCATCGCAACATCTTTGCTGGCTTGATCAATTGATAACACCATAATCGAATCGGTTAGCTGAGCACCATCATGCACACCATCACCTTCACGACCAGACATATCATACCCTGAAGTACCAAAAATTAACACATTCGTGCGGCCATCAGCACCAGTTTTTAGAGTCGCATTACCGGAAGCGGCTGTACGAAGAAAATCAAAAATACCAGATTGACCATTAGTAATACGCAAAAGGATAGAGTTTCCCCAAAAGAAAGCAATAAATAAAAACACTACAGTTGGAGCGATAATAAAACTAAGAAATTTATGTTGAAAAATAAACTTCTTAAATTTTGGCTCACGAGTAGCCTTCCCCGTTCGCCTACGCGCCCGATGCTCAAGTACGAGCTCTTCCGAATTTAGCTCGATTTCGTCATCACTAATCCCTAGAACATCCCGAGCATAGGATTTTGGCCGAGCGACAGGTCTGTTTGTTGATGAGGTTGTATTAAATTTAGGTGTCGGATTATTTTTTAGAACCGGAGTCTTTTTAACTAGTTTAGTTTCTTCAACAATTTTATTGATTTCACGACGAGAAGAGCGAGTAGTAGTACTATCGCCAAATTCCAAATGCACATGACCGGACGAAAAATGAGCTTGATTCATTTTTGATGAATCAAGGTTTTCGCGACGAGATTGACGCGGCTTAAACCGTCAATAAATAAATCATTAGACAACTTACACTCACTCCGTTTTATCTTAATAATTATAGCATAAGCGTAAGTGAATTTTAAGAGATGTGGTATAATTATAGCGATATGTTATCAAAAAAATACCGTTTTCATTCACGTGGAGGAGTACGTTTCACTTACCAAAAAGGTAAGACAATTCGCACGCCAAAAATTTCATTAGTGTTTAACGAAAATGCACGAGGACGACAACGGTTTGCAGTAGTGATTTCAAAGAAAGTAATTAAATCGGCAGTGGGACGAAATCGAGTACGTAGACGTGTATATGAAGCAATTCGAATGATTTTACCTGATTTTAAAGATAAAAAAGATTGCATTTTTATTATTTACAATAAAGAAATAAAAGAGCTCGATTTTCTAAAATTGCAGCAAATGATTAGTGATTTACTCGAACAGAGTAAGATTCAATAATCTAAAATTACAATTTTAAGCCTCAGATTTTTTTGAAATAATAAGATGACGAGAGCGGCCCTCACCTTCAGAATGCGTTTCAATATCAAAATAATCTTCAGCAAGTTTGTGAACAACCCGACGATCAGCAGCATTCAATTCAACAGTCATAGGTTCACCGGTTTCGCGAACTTTTTTAATCCATTTTTCAGCTTTTTGCTCAATACGATCTGCGCGCTGACGTTTATAATCTGCAACATCAACATTAACACGAGTCAATTCAGCATCACGAGAAACGAGAGATTGACTAACAATGTATTGTAAGGCACGTAAATTATCTGCGTTATGCCCGATTAAGAGTGAGTTTAGATTAGTAGATGGAACGCTAAGTTCAATTACTTCATCTTCAACGGTTGACCAAACAGCAACATTGATACCGAAGAAACTTAAAAGATCTTCAAGATATTTAGTAGCGAAACGGATAGATTCATCACGATTCATATTTTTCTCCTATTTTCTCCTAGCCCTTTTCGGACTGGGGTTTAGAGTTGTCTGATTGTTTATTTTTAAGATCTTTGGCTTTTATACGAGTAATGCGTGTGCCGGTTTTTTTATTCTCAACGACCTCAGCTTCTTGAATAGTTTTAGCTTTGTTTTTTAGTTCTTTCAAAATCGCACGGTCAGTATTGTCATCCATCTCACGATCAATCTTATTCATAATATATTGCTGCTGGAATAATGCAATAAAATTACTTAACATATAATAAAAACAGAGTGCGCCAGGTAGATTAATAGTAATCATTAACATCATAACCGGCATCATGAAGGACATTTGTCCGCTCACCATAGCGTTAATATCATCCTGATTCGGATCTTTGCCATCTTTAGCGTCAGCCATCATCTTCTTCCAAGTGGTTTTAGCTGAGTTTTTCTTACCTTGTTTCCCCATTTGGAGTTTTGAGGCAAAATACTGAATAACGGAAGCGCCAATCGCAAAGGCAAGAACAAATAATTCAGATAAATTACCAGTACCTGGGCGAACCGAAAGATCAACCGTATTAAATAACATTGGTTTAAATTCATAAACTGGTGTTTCGGTTGAATCATTGCGGCTGAGCTTCTCGAAATAGTTTGTTTGATGTTCGATAACAGTACGGATATTTTCAAGAGAGGCAACTGGTGGATAAGCTCGCTTACTAACATAATCTTGATTAGTTGGAACAGCCATCACTCGAATCGCCGTAAACATACCAATAAAAATCGGGAGCTGAATTAGGAGATTCCAAAAACTAGCCATCGGTCGATAACCTTTGCGCTTATAGAGTTCCATCATCTGTAAAGATTCAAGCTGCTTATTACCATTACAGCGCTTGCGAATCTCAGTTAACTCAGGTTGAATTTCGCGCATAAGCTTAGCCTGGTGAAACTGTTTTTTAGTAAGTGGAATAGTTAGAATTTTAACTAAAATTGTAAATAAAATAATTGCTAAACCAAAATCGCCGACAAAATTATAAATTACAAACAAGATATTAACGATTGGATTGACGATTAAAAAATCAATTAACTCAAACATATTAGAGTTATTATACTACATTCAATCAGATTAGCAAGTTTAGGAAATAGTGTTTATTTTAAGTTTCTAGATTTTCGGGTTCATTGATGTAGCCGCTAGTATCATTTGGGAGCGGAATAATATCATTATTAACACTAGGCTCAGAATACTCTTTAGTTCTCAATTCACGATAGAGTGCAGATTTTTCAAAAACCTCAGCATTTTTACCTTTAGCCACAATTTTACCCTGTTTTAAAACAATGACTTGATCAGCCATTTTCATAATCTCAGCCTTATGAGTAATAATTATTACCGTATGATCTTCCTTTAGATCCTTCAGAATAGCTAACACATCCTTAATTGAGTCAGGATCGATATTCGAAGTAACCTCATCAAATAGCAAAATTTCCGCTTTCGATAACAGAGCGCGAGCAATGGAAAGTTTCCTAATTTGACCATCCGTTAAAATAGGGTTCTCGTCATCAATAATCGTATTAATACCGTAAGGCAATTTTTCAATATCCTTAAAAATACCAACTCGCTTCATGGCGGCAACTTGATTCTTTAAGTCATGATCGACCAGCGAAAGATTATCGCGAATACTCATTTTAAAAGTAAATGGAGCTTGAAAAACCCCAGAAACATTACTAGTGTAGACTTTTTTGGTGTAATTATAAATACTCTCATCATCAATTAAAATTGAACCAGATTTAACATGACCGAGACGATAAAGTAGATTAATAATTGTAGTTTTACCAGCACCTGGACGACCAACAATAGCAGTAATTTCATTAGGGAGGGCTTTAAAAGTAATGTTTTTTAAAATTGGTTGGCGATTTAAATCATAGTTAACGCGATCAAAAGTAACCAAACCATCGATATAATCATTATTAACATTTCCAAAATCAGCTTCAGACGATTCGTTAGTGTAATTTAAAATATGTTTAATGCGATTAATGCGAACCTTGTTATTATTCACACTTAAAAATTGTTCAAGAATGGAATCGGTTGAAGAGATGACGGTCTCAAAATATGAAATCAATAAAACAAGTTTATTGAGTGGAATTTGATCGGTAAAAACAAGAAAAGCCAGAAAAACATAGAGCGAGATTTTACCGATATAAACAAGAATAGGAATGCGACAATAGCGGTTAATTAAAAAATTATACCTAAGGCTATATTGCTGATCATAACCATTACGATAGCGATCAATACGCTTAGTGAGATTTGGCATTAGATTTAGAGTTTTAACTTGCTTTAAGTTGCCAAGCATCTGATTTAAAATATCGATAATTTTATCTTGATACTTTCGGATGCCGTCATAATGTTTTGCAACTTTACGAGAATTTTTATTCATTAAATAAAAATAGAGGAGATCGACCGCCAAGGCAAAAAGAGCTGCAAAGATATTATTAAAAGCAAAAATACAAAAAACGATAGCAAGTTGAATAATGCTAGTTGTGGCATTACTGATATGATCGATAGTATGAGAAATATAAGAAATATCCTCAGAGCAAGTATCCGCAATCTTCCCTCGCCCAATTTTACGCAAGATATTATCATTACTAACAATGTGTTCAAAAAGTTTTTGCTGAACAGCATTATAGTAATGGTGCGACAAATCAATTAAGATTCGGTAGTTCCAAGCCAAAAAAGCAAAGCTTGAAATATAAAAGACAAGATACAAAACAACGTAGAACCAAATATGATTAAAGTCACCTTTATCGGTTAAGATGGCAATAATACCGGCAGTAACAATCGGTGGCAATAAATTAATAATGCGATGAAGCAAATCAGAAAGAAAAAGTTTCGCAATTTGGAGATTCTTGCCTGGTGCGAGCGCAATAATATCATAAAGAATATCAAACTGTTTAAGCATAATTACTAAAATTATAGCACAAAAAATCACCCCAAAAGTTGAGGTGATAATTTTTATTAGTAAGTAAGGCGTGCGCGGCCTTTAATGCGGCGGCGTTTCAAAACTTTTTGGCCATTTTTTGTAGCGTTACGCTTCATGAAACCATGCTCTTGTTTGCGTTGACGCTTATGTGGTTGGTACGTACGTTTAGGCATATTGTCTCCAAAATTTATTTTCTAATGTTTGCAAATTACTTCATATTATACTCTAGTTTTCCGCTAAAATCAAGAAGTTTTCCACATCACCTTTAGATTATTTTGTTTTTTGTGGAAAAGTCTTACCCCTATAATTTTTTACATATTAAAAAATGTTTTTTATTTTAGGGAAAAAACTGTGGAAAAGTCATTAATGTTTGGTATAATGGGGTTATTAGAAGGTCAGGTTGACGGAAAAACTAGCAAAGGAGGTAGTGTGATGTTTAATGTGTGGAATAATATCCTAGAAGAAATCAGGAAGACTATTACACCTGAAAAATTCAACACTTTCCTCGCCAAAACAACTTTAGTTTCATTAGATGATGGGTATATTAAGGTTGGCACACAGAATACTTTTATGCAAATCAATGTGCAAAAACTATTCGATAAAGCGATTCGCTCGGCGTTTGAACATAATAATATAGAAGTGAAGTCAATTGAATATGTAATATCAGATACGACCAGTAAAATTTCGAAGCCTCGCGAAGTAGTTTCAATCCACACAATAAAACCAAAAACTCATAAAGCCTATATTTCACAGACAGGATTAAAGCCAACATCAACAGAATTATCACCAGAATACACCCTTAGTAATTTTATTGTGGGAACAAATAATGATCTTGCGGTATTGATTGCTAAAGAAGTAATTGAAGATCCAGGAGGAAAAAGAAATCCGTTTTTCCTGTATGGCAAATCCGGAGTGGGAAAAACTCATTTAGTACAGGCAGTTGGAAATGAATTAGTCCGCAAAAACCCAAGTCTAAAAATTCTATATACGCCGATTAATCGTTTTTATTCAGATTTTATTGACTCGATTCAATTCAAAAAACCTGAATTATTCACAAAATACAAAGATCTTGATGTGTTAATTGTGGATGATTTTCAAATGATTCAAGGTAAAGAAAAGAGTCAGGATGAATTCTTTAATCTCTTTAACGATATGTATTTATCAAAACGACAAGTGATTGTCACTTCAGATAGGATGCCAGAGGAGATAAAAACAGTTGACCCAAGATTAGCTTCGAGGTTAACCCAAAATGGAGCATACGACATCCAATTGCCATCATTTGAAGACAAATGTGCAATTTTGAAAGCTAAGGCGGAATTTAATGGTGTGGAAATCGAGCGTGAAGCGATTGAATATATTGCTGAAAACGTAAAGACTAATATCCGTGATTTAAACCGAGAGTATGAGCAACTGATGGCTTACGCTGAACTTAGAGGAGTAACACCACTTGAAATTATTAATTCTGGTTTTGCGCATTCAACTTTTTCGTCATCGCGAAACACAACAACAGTGAAGAAGATTGTTGATCGAACAGCTAAACATTACGATATGGATGTAAAAGTGATGCTTTCAAAATCACGGGTGGCGAATATAAAAAATGCAAGACAGGTGGCAATGTATTTAATGCGTAATGAGTTAGGTCTTTCCCTACCAAAAATTGCATCTGAACTCGGGATGAAGGATCACACAACAGTGATTAACGGGATTAAGCGCGTAGAGTCGGAAATGAAAATGAATTTTAGATTAAGAGAGGATTTAAATATCCTACGGGAACGGGTTTATGAATAGTTCAACTGTGGAAAAACCTGTGAATAACCTTGCGAATAAGCTGTATGTAAGTATGTGGGTTAAAATTGTGGATAAGTTCGGAAAAATGAGTTTTCCATATAAATACACAGCTTTTATGAAAGTTTTACAGTATAAATCCACGGAGTTTTGCACAGTATTTTCAGATGTTTTTAATCTGTTATGTAGGAGGTTTTACACATTTTCCACATAGCTTACTATTACTACTATTAAATAATTTAATAAAGGAGGATTTATGGAAATAAATGTTGATCAAGGAAAATTAGCGAAAGCATTAGCGATTGTTTCAAAAGTGGCAACTGGTAGTCGAGGGACTTTGCCGATTTTAAATAATGTACTACTTAAAGTGGTAGATGCTAAGGTAACTTTAACCACCACTAATTTAGATATGGCGGTAGTAGACTTTTTGCCAACTATTAGTTCAAAAAATGGTGAAATTACCGTTCCAGCAAGACTATTGGCGGATTTTGTTGCAAATCTACCTAAAGGTGAAGTAAAAATCGAATTAAAGGACGGGAAGGTAGTTACCTCTTCTGGTAAGTATAAGTCAGTGATGAACGGAATTTCCGCGGTGGATTTTCCGGAATTACCAGAAATTGATGAACAAAAGGCAGTAATTTTTAGAATACCTGTGGAGGAATTTAAAAGTGGAATGAGTGCAGTAAAAATTGCAACCTCAAATGATACTACGAGACCAGCTTTAACCGGAGTGTATTTTAATACTGATAATAATGGTTTATATGTGGCGGCAACAGACGGATATCGTTTAGCTGAGAAAAAATTGATATCAGATGTGAGTTCTGAGGTAAAAGCGATTGTGCCGGCTTCAACAATCACTGAAGTGTTATCCTCGATTTCGGAAGATGCAAATGAGGTAGAAATTTTATTTGATGAGAGTCAGGTCTGTTTTAGAATGGGTGAAATTGAGATTATTTCGAAATACATTGATGGGTCGTTCCCTGATTATCGAAAAATCATTCCAGAAAAAAGTGAAATTGAACTTTTGATTCCAAAAAATGAGATTCTAAGGGTAACAAAGCTGGCTGCGTTATTTGCAAAAGAAGTTGGCGGTTCGATTGTGCTTGAAACTTCGGTTGAGAAAGGGGTTTTGATGGTTTCTTCGGTGGCGAATGAGTTTGGGGAAAACACGTCGGAGATTGAGATGGCTGTGGAAAAAGATATGAAAGTGATTTTAAATTCCAGATTTTTATTAGACGCATTAAATTCACTTGAAAATGATGAGGTGAGAATGGGGATCACTGGCAACTTAATGCCGGTGAAGTTGATGAATGATAAAAATAATACCTATGTGCATATTGTTATGCCGCTTAAGGGATAGAAATTGATTATTAAGTCGATTAAATTGAATAATTTTCGATGCCACGATGAGTTTGTTTTTGATTTTAAAAAACAAACTTCAGTGATTGTGGGGGAAAATGGTTCGGGTAAGACATCGGTATTAGAGGCAATTTATGAGACTTTAAGGGGAAAGAGTTTTAGGGCGGTTGACCAGGAGATTTTAAAACGTGAGTCTGATTTTTATCGAATTGAGGTGCATTTTCAGTCTGGTGAAAAAACTATAGTGGCTTTTTCAAATATGAATGAAGGCGGGGTGTTTAAGAAGCAATTTTTAGTGGGTGGAAAAAAATATCTAAGACTACCGAAGAAAAATAAATATCCAATTGTGCTGTTTTTGCCGGATGATTTACATTTAATCGGTTCTTCTCCAACTAGTAAGCGGAGTTTTTTTGATCGAGTTTTATCTGAATTAAATGATAATTATATGACGATATTAAATCGCTATGAAAAAACTTTAAAACAACGTAATGATTTGTTAAAAAAATACACGGAAGAGCAGATTAGTGAGGTGAGGAGTTTGATTTTTTCATGGAACTTATTGCTTGCGAAATATGGAGTGGAGATTAGGGTGGAGCGGAAAAAGTTTATTAGTGAATTAAATCAGAGGTTAACTGGGGTTTATCGTTCGATTGCGGATAATTCGGATGAGGTGACGGTTTCATATATATTGCAAGATGATGAGGCTTCGAGTGATGAGTATTTTAAGCGGTTGGAGCTGGATTTAAGGCGAGATTTAATTGTTGGGCACACTAGTTTTGGGGTGCATCGAGATAACTATAAGTTTATTTTTAATCAAAAAGAAGCAAATGGTTCAGCAAGTAGGGGTGAGGTGCGATCAATTGTTTTGGCGATGAAATTTATTGAAGCGCAGTTGATTTTTGAAAAAACTAACAAAAAGCCAATTGTGCTGCTCGATGATGTTTTTTCTGAGTTAGATGAGAAGAGGCAGAAAAGTTTAACGCGTAATTTCAAAGATAATCAAGTAATTATTACCAGTGTGGAGTTTAGTGAATAATATGTGAGTGTTATTGATTATTAATAATTAATGACGAGGTGTTATAGATGGGATTTTCTGGTTTATTTAAAGATACCCAATTCTGTAGAAGTTTTACATAATCAATTTTTTGGCCAAACATATCTCGATCTTCATTATAATCAAAGAAGATGAAAGAGTTGGTTTTTTTGTCGGTTCTAGTGATAATTGAACCTAAATAATAGTTTCCGTAGTTTGGATCCTCCAATACTTTAACAGAATATTTTCTATTGTCTGAGACTTCGATAATAAAAGAATACTCTTTTTCATAATTAGGATTTTCTTGTGATTTGAAGCTAGTTTCTATTATATTTACTGTGTATGTCGCAAAAAGATCAGTTGTAGATTTATTTTTTGTTGGTGCAGATTTTATCTCTTCCTCATTTAATACTACGGACGTGATATGGTCGGACAGTTCGTTGCCGGGATTTGTATCTAAATTCTTGGTTAAAAGATATCTATTATTGAACGAGATTGAGTGGTCGGGTAAGCTTTCTCCCGTATGGTGATGAGGTTCATTTATTTTTGAGAAAACAAACACAATTATAATAAATATAAAGAGTACAAGAAATGAAATAATAACTAATAATGGTAGATTTAATTGATTTTTATTATGAATGATGGGGGTTTTAAATTTCATACTGTTCCTTAATTTGGTAGTTTCTCATATAAAGCATCTATTACATCTATAATGTAGCGATCATTTGCTGATTGGGGATGAACATTCATATGTAGATGAGCTTGAGTGATTTGAGCACATTGTGGTAGTCCGATTTCGCCGATTACATCACCGGCCTTAACTGTATCTCCGCCCTTAACTACGCCTGGATATGATAAATGTCCAAGCCAGTATTTTTTACCATCTTCACCACTTAACATAGCTTGTCCACAAACATTATGATATGCTTCTGGTACCCTATTTGTATATGGTAGGAAATAATCAATTTTACCACCAACTAAGGCTACCACTTTAGCTCTGGTTGAAAAGTAGTACATATCTGAAAGTTTATCTGCTGGATGGTTGGATGCTTTTTCGACTCCAAGATTAATACCTAGATCTACTGCTGGATAATCATGATGGCAGACTTTACCTGCTCCGCAAGGGACTTTTGAAAGTACACTTTCTCCAGCTTTTCCGCCAGGGTTTAAGTAATTTGATTTAGTGGCCCCCTGTATTGGGAAGGCATATGTATAGTTTCCAATCTTTTCGCGCACTGATTCTCCAGATACGCCACTACAATCATTTTGATTTTGCTTTTGAAGTGTGCCATTAGTGATAGCTTCGTAAAGAGTTTTTGCAAAAAGCTTAGTACCTTTTTCATATGTAGGGTGGACATCTATGTTATTTTCTTTAGCAATATAATCTTTTGGGTTAGAAGAAACAGCACTAGCCCAGTCCGCAATAATTGCGCCAGAAGATTTTAATGCAGTATTAGTGTTGTTGTATGCTGAAGTATGTAATCCTAATGAGTAATTTGTAACAAAAATAACTGATGTGTTTGCTCCAGCTGTTTTTATGACACTATTTATGCTATCTATATTTATTCCAGATGTATTATTTGAACCTAAAGCAAAAACAAGTATTTTTCTTTTTTCTGGTGTATTTTTTAGAATTTCGTAGCCTTGGTTCCAGTTTCGTCCAACCATAGCGTCAATCTGAGCTTCTGGGAGGAGTTTTTTAATTTCGGCTTCTGAGCGAACGGTAATTGAATCACCTATAATAAAAACATTTGATCCATTTTCTTGACTAGAAGTTTTGGTTGGTGAGTTTTCATTTCTTGAAAGCTCTTCGTTAGCTGAAGCAGAGGATGCAGTACTATTGTCAACGGCATTAAAGTCTCCGTTCTGATATTTTTGATAGATTTTATTGGCAGTTTCGACGCGAGCGTTGTATGATGGTTGACCTTTTCCACATGATGAGCAAACTTCATAAACAGATGCGATATATCCAGCTAATTCACTTGGGCTATTGCCATTAAAAAATGCTTCATATTTTCCGCCACGTAGTTCAGTGTTGATCCAGCCAATTGCTGCGCACCATAAACTCCAATAATCTTGATCTGAACCAGTGTTTTCTTCAATTTTAGCTTTCAGCTGGTCATCTGAGAGTGAGCCGTAATGGATGTAGGCATCATTTTCAAAATAAGTATCCTTGAGTCCAAACTCCTCCATTTTTTTAAGTAACCCTCTCTACGACTTCTAGCTGTCCATTGGGCAAAACCAAGTCCAATTCCAGCAATTTTTTTTCCAGCGGAATAGTGACTATAGATATGTTCCATACAAGTGGAATGCGTCTCATTTTCATAAGTGTGAACTGTATATGGATTACCTTGTTGTGTTTTACATCCAGCTCTACGGGCTGAATTGTATGATCCTTCTTGTGTAGTAGGGGTTCCTCCTTCATGTGCGAAATTACCCATTAGTGCGGCGGTTTGCTCTGGGGTAAAACCATATCCGCGAATTCCAGACCAAAGTTTTTCATCTTTTGTATTACCAGAAATATTACATGTTCCTACTATTGAATTACAGTTGCGCTGTCTTATGGTGCCATTTGGATTGTAAAACACAATGTTATTTTCACCAAACTCATCTTCACGGCCAGTAGGAAGTTTTACTTCAGCAAAAACTGACGTAGTGAGGATTGAATTTAAAATTAAGCAGATTGAAAAAAGAAAGCAGAAGAAAGATTTCAGAAAACGTTCGACCTTCATAGTAATTTAATTATAGCATAAACTGTTTAAGAACAGTTGGAGTATTTAATAAGATAATTTTTTGGATCAATTTTATTCTCTTCTAGGTAGTCGAGAGCTTTGGACTTAAGTTTTTCAAGACGACTATTAGTACAGGTGTAAAGATAGATGTTGATGGTGATACGGCCATCCTGATTTTTTTCGGCAGAAATTTTATAGCCAGAATTATAGTCGTTATATGGGGTAACGTTCCAGATTTGATCGGTGCCAGTGTAAGTTTCATGTAAGAGATCGGCTTTATGATCGGCAATTTGTTGAGTCCTGGTAGACTCTTTTTCGTGATCTTTATAATAAGTGCCATTTTTATCGAGTTCGGTTAGATACTCATAAATATAGGTGGTTTGATCTGGCTCGGTAGTAATAGTGGTGTTAAGACTGGCAAATCCTGCTTTTTCGATTTTTAATGTATAGGTGCCTGGTTTAAACTTTAAGGTGGTGTCAGTAGAAAAATCTCGACCATCAATGCGAACTATAGCGTCACTTGGCGCAACTAGGATTTTGATAGTAGAGGTTTTATCCTTGTTGATAGTAAAAATAATTAAACTATAAATAATTAAACTAATAAAAATAAATGCAAGAAAGAGTAGCGAGAAACGAACAAGTTTTTTTTGTTGCTCGGTGGAGTCATGTTTTAAGAGATTGAAGTTTTGCATATAATTCCCTTTTAATTTCCTTTCCAGCGATAAGCTTTAAAAGTGCCAGCGTTTTGATAAAATGAGCCAATTTCGCCAGTGCGGCTACCGTGGCTGGCGCTAGCAATTTTACCAACACCATTAACTTCAATATACATTTCAATATGACCGTTGCTGAGACGGATGTCGCCGGACTTAAGCGAGTCTATGGTGTTTGGTATTTCGACGAATTTGCCGGAATTGGTGACGTAATTCCAGGTGGCGCCGTAGTTAGAAACGCCACAGCAAACAAAGTTAGGATCGATGCCAGATGAGCGATATACGGTGGCGACAAAAGCATCACAGGAAGCGCCAATGCGAGCGTATTGATCACCATAAGTAGAAAGTCCAACATCAGCCAAAGCTTGTTTATAGGTGTCGCGAGGAGTGAGCCCGTGGCCATATTCTGGCCAAGCTAAGTTAATAGCAGTTTGAGTTAAATCGCCATTACCGGAAGCGCTACTACAATTCGAAAGACCGCTAGAGCCACCAAGGAAGGCATAAATAACAAAGGCGCCTGGTTGGAGATTGGCTGGACTATCCATTTTACCTCCATCGTGAATAATTTGTTTCCAGTTGGGGTTTTTACGGCTATCACGCTGTTCATCAGCTAGATTCATAACGTAAGGTGAGCCTTCACCATGATTCGCTTCAGCTTCATTAAAACCTAGATCGCGAGCTTGGGCGATATAGGATTTGGCGGTGCCATTGTAACGGAAAAAGAAGGTTTTGATATCGTCATCGGTATTTAAATTAAGATTAGCGCCATAATTATTTTTAACAAGGTCAGCTACAATATCGGTTTGACGCTGAAATTCCGCATCAGAGATTTCACCAGCAGGCTTAAAAGCATTTTCGTTAGTACCACCAGCAGTGTAGGAATAGAGTTGGTAAGCACCCTGGCCGTTATTGGGGTTATAGCGATTGGCGCCGGCTTCACGAAAATGTAGGGCGGCAAGTAATTGCCACGGTAGATTATATTTTTTAGCGGAAGATTCGTAGAATGGTTGGTTTTTAGTAATTTTTTGAAAAGAGTTCTGGTCAAGAATTGCGTCACCGCTATAAAGTTGATTGGAGCCGGAAGTAATGGAGCTGCTACTAGTGGTGCAATTTTCGCCATCTGGATTATAGTAGAAAATGTTGTTTAAATCATAGGTGTCCCAAGTTTTTTCTTTTAAAGCTTGGGTTGATGGCGCGAAAATAAAGTTCAATAAAATGGAGCTAATGAGAAAATAGCTTTTTAAGTTGGACTTTGTTAGGTTTTTCATGCTGCGAAACTCCTGGTTCTAAGATCAGAAAAATTGATTTTTTGAATCATGAAAGCTAAAGTTGGTTTGAATTTGGAAGATTTAAAAATACTAGGCTGATTGGTTTTTATTTCGACTGGTGGTTGGTAGTGGGCGAGATAATTGTAGTACTCAGCGAGGGCAATGAAATTTTCAGCGGTTTCTTTGGATGAGCCGGTGTAGCGAGCAAGGAGTCCGGCAGGGCTGGTATCGATCGGGTTAACTTTATACCAAGCTTCTTTATAGGCAAGAGTAGGGTGTTTAATTGAACCATCTTCACTAACGGTTTCTTTTAATTTGAGTTGGGCAGCGATGCGTTGATCTTCGGTGAAATGTTGGAGGTAGAGCATTTCTTCGTAATGTGGGTTGGTGTCAGGATTCATGACGCAGAAGGAGCCGCGAGCCCAGCCTTCAGTTTCGGGATCCATTTCTTCAACTGCATTAACAAGATCAACCACGTCATTTAAGATTGGAATGTTGTCGGCAAAACCAAAACTGGTTTGGAAGGCATTGGCAATATTGGAATCATAAACTCCGAACGGACTATCACGCTCATCGCAGTACATGGTTTTATTAGCAAGCAATGAGTTTGGGATGACTTCATAAGTGCCATCAGTTTTTTTGCGGACATTGCGACTAAGAATGGATTGATATTTTTTGTCGTCACTAGAAATTTTCATAAAATCAGGATGAGTAGCAGTGATTTCTTCACCATACATGCCGCAAGCCGCACCAATTTCGGTGAGATTTTTACAAGTAGATTCGTCGGAATAAATAGTGGAATAGTCGGTGCCAGCAAGGTCATAATTTACAGTATATTTTGGATTGGAAATGTTGTCGGCGAAAGTTTTAGTAGTAGCCAGGTTGATAAGTCCAGAGAAAGTGTTGCCAACAATTCTACTGGTAGTGTTTAGTGAACCAATTAGTGAGTTTCCGGTGGTAATTGAACCGAGCTTGGTGGTGATTTGACCAAGGAAAGTATCGGGAGAGGTGGCATCGAGAGGACTTCTGTTTTTACGATTTAACTCAGATTCATAAGCTTTTGCGATCATAGATTCACGGGCATAGGCGGTAGCAACTTTTTTATCAGCAAGTAGTTGGCCGGAAGAGCTACGTGCGATTTTCTTATTGCCAGTGGCAGCACCTTTGACGAAGGTTTCGCCGGCTGGAATACCCATGAGTGATTCGGCGGTATTTTCAAAAAGAGAGGTAGCGATTTTTGGGACTAATGCACCAAGGATGGCGACAATTCCTTGCTGCAAGGCAAAGTTAACTAAAGTTGGTTTTACCAGTGTAGCAAGCGTTTTGGCGATGCCGCCACCAAGTAGGCCGACGACGACGGAAACGGTAGCACTAACTGCACGGAGGCCACCACAGATTTTATGATTAGCAGCAGAGAGTCCGATAGCGAAACTAGAAGTCAGGAAGGCAGATTCAACGGAATAATTTTTAGTTTTACTTAAGTCAGGATTGGTACCCGCGAGAACATTGGCAAAACCTTCAGCTTCGATTGGTGCGCCAGTGACTTGTTTTTCGGTGCCAGTTTCGACGTCGGTATAAGTGGCGGTGGTTGGTTCGTTAAGAAAATTCAAAACATAATTTTGGGCAGCGTAATTCCCCTCGCCGGCCTTGGTTTTACTAAAATTCTCAGCCTTACCGAGAAAATAGTTAATGGCTTGATAAGTTTCAGCGACGGCGATTGAGACAGAAACTAGATTGGCAACCTTTAAGGCTGCACAGGATAGGCTGGTAGTGTCGGCAACACGACCGGCAATGTCGGCGAGGTAACTCTTAGCCTTAATTTTAGCGTCGCCACCCTGGGAGCTTTTAATGTTATCTCCAGACGGAGCTCGTTCGGTGACTGGATTGCCGTTTTGGTCGGTGACGGGTTTTCCGTCCTCAGTTTTTTGACGTTCAGTGACAGTGTTGAGTGAACTGGAGGAGGTGTTATTAAAGAGATCGGATTCAATTTTACGATGAGCCTTAGCGTCGGCGGTAGCATCACCGGTTTGACGATATTTGCGATAAAGGTTGCGAGAAATACCAAGCTTAGTAAAGGCAAAAGTGGCACTGAGATCGAAAAAGTTGCTAGTGCGACCACGCTTGGCTTTAGTAAAGGCTTCGCGGAAATTGACGTCGTTTGAGTAGGTGTCCCTAAAAGTGTTGGCGGAAATTAGTAGGCCAGACCACTCCATAGAATAGCCTGGGTTAGCGGTAGCAACTTTGATTCCCTGTTCTGAAAGGCGATCTTTAAAATAATCAGGAAATTCGCCACGCTTACCGGCGAGTAGCTCTTCGGTAACACGGATTGAATTTTCAGAATAGGAGCCGAACATGGTGTCGGTAGCACGAGTGATGAGAGTTTCAATTTGGTTGCCAAGATTGCCAACTAGTGTGAACATAAAGAAAATGGCTGCGAGTAGAAATCCGCCAATCAATAAAGCTGGACTACCTTTTTTAAGGCGACCAAAACGACCACGTCCAGGTTTTGCCGGAAGGGTTTTAGAGAGAGATTTACCACGACCGGTATAGTTAAAGTTAGATTCAGGTTTCTCGAGAGCGCGAGCTTTATTGGAGGCGGAGATTTCGGAGTTGTTTGGTGTTATTGTTGGAGAGAGAGCGGCAGTTTTTTCAGTGGAGCGTAAAAAATCAGGAGTGATGCTGTCTTTACCGAAATATACCTTCTTATCCATAACTTTAAGATTAAATTATGGGTATATTATAGCATTTTTAAGCTGGTTTTCAAAACATAAGCACTAATTATTCGTGTTTAATATCTGATATAATGTTGCGCTGAATATTAGTGAGGGCAGTAGGGATGGTGGCGAGAAGACTGACGAGATAGACGCCGAGAATAATAAGTGTAGTAGTTGGTAGGTCGAGGGCAAATAATGAGAAATCAATATTTGGAAAACCGGAGTCGCTAATAAGACTTTCGATGATTTTTGTTGAGAAAAAGTTATTGATGATGAAGATGGTGACGAGAGTGATAATGATGCTGGTGATGATGATTCTGGTGGCGACGATAAAAGACATGGAGGTGTAAATTTTTAGAATGTCGGATTTTTTAGCGCCGATAGCACGGAAAATGGCAGAATCTTTACGACTTTCGATGATGAGTTTAATTATCATTAAGGAGAAGATTAAGAATAGGATAATGATTGCAATTAGAATAATTAGAAATTTTAATTTATTGATTTGGCTAGAAAGATCATTAATTAATAAATAATTTAACCCGAAAATTTCAGAACGCCATGGTTTGTCGCAGGAGTCTGTGTTGGCATAAAAATCGCAAGAATAATTGTTCTGAAAATTTTTAACTTGCTCGATAGTTTTAAAAGATATAATGTGAGGACTAATTTTGTTTTTGTAAAAAATATTGTTATTTATAGGACCTTCGAAAAAAAGTTTACCTTGTTTTTCGTAGTTTGAAATACTTTTGAAATTATTTATGGGGATTAATGCGCCAGAATCGAAACGAACGTTAACGATATTATTAAATAGATCGCTGATATCTGCTGTCCTGCTTGAAAAAGATTTTTGCAGAGGAATTACTCCAACAATTTGAAATTTTAGAAGCTCATCATCGGTGCATTTGTTGATTGTTGAAAGATTTTTTCTGAGACATGAATAGTAAGTTAATCCCTTTAAGTTCTTATCCCCAAAAAGGGCTCGCCCTTCTTCTTTTGTAATAATTATGGGGATTGCGCCAGGTTCTTTTTTAAAATCTGTGTATAAAAATTTTTCTATCAATTTATCGTCAATAAAAGTATAAGAATTTCTTCGAACGTGAAAATCGTATGATCCGTATGGAGAAGAATCTTCTTTTTTGAGATCCAACAAATCTTCCTTATCCTTGTCTTCACCTATAAAGTGAAGTTCTTTTCTGTCAAAAAATAATTCTAAATTACTATATGTATTAGCTATGTTGAGAAGATTCTTGTTTGACTCTAGTGATTCTAAAGTGTTTTTTGCAATTTTCACGTATTCTTTTTGAAGATGTTCTATGTATTTATTATAGTTGGGAGAACTGTAATTTAACATATACCCAGACTCTGTTTTTATGTCACTGATATTGTCAGGTATCAACATAGTATCTTTAGCCGGAAATGTTTTTTCAAATGTCTTTATGTCTTCTACCTGCGTCTTTGTTAAATCGAATCTTGGTAGTGAAATAATATTAGGTGGTATGTTTGGAGCAATTTTTACTAGATATTCATGATTCAAAGACTCAGCAATATAATTGTTTATGCTTTTAATGATACCACTTGAAAAGGAGATGAAAAGAAGCAGCGAGCTAATAGCTAATGATGAAATAAAAATAGTGATATAAGTTAGTGTTTTTTTGTATTTTAGTCTTTGATGGCTAATATGGAAGGCGTTGACGGTAGATAGCATTAGATTAGCTCCCCATCTTTGATGGTTAAAAGTCGATCGGCGAGATTGGCAATGCTTGCTTCGTGGGTTACTAAAATTATGGTGATGTGAAAATTTTGGTTAATATGCCTTAGAATGGAAATAATGTTTTCGGTGTTTTGGCTGTCGAGGTTGCCGGTTGGCTCATCTGCAAAAATAACAGAGGGGTCGTTGATTAAAGCCCGTGCGATAGCGACACGCTGACATTGTCCGCCAGACAGTCCTGAAATTTGGTGGTCTCGCTTATCTTCTAGCCCCATGATTTTGAGGAGACTATCGACTTTTGATTCAATCTGGGCTCGCTTTGAGTTTTTAAGATAAGCTGGAATGGCGATGTTGTCATAGACAGATAGAAAAGGCTGGAGGTTATAGGATTGGAAAATAAAACCGATGGTCTGATTGCGAAAATTTGAAAGAGCATTGTCGGAAAAACTCGAAATAGTTTTACCATTATAGCGAATTTCGCCGCTAGACGGACTATCGAGTCCGCTGAGAATGTTTAGCAGGGTGCTTTTACCGCTACCGCTAGCCCCGGTAATTGCAATAAATTCACCTTTATAGATCTTAAGATTAATGTTTTTTAGAACGGAGTATTGATTTTTTTGACCGAAGTTTTTTGTTAATGCAATCGCTTCTATGATCGGTTCTTCCATGACTTAATTATATTATATGTTGACAAAAATAATGCAGTGTTTTTATGGGTGATAAATGTAATATCTGTGTTTTTTATCGGCGGGCGTTTGGATTAGTAGTGATGAGGCCTTCCTCGGTTTCGGAAGCGATAACTTGGATGTGAACATGGTTCTGACCGGCAAAGAAGAGACCTTGTCCGACTGGGAAGTTTGAGAGGCGTTTTTTCTCTTCTTCAGTTAATTTAAAGACGTCAGAAAGCACATCAACTGCGGCGGAAGATTGCTTCAAAAGAAGCTGGAGTGAAGAGTTATGGACGATGGCACGCCCCATTTTGCTAGACATAAAGTCTTCCACGTCCTGGGTGATGGTGGTAAGTCCAAGAAAGTATTTACGTGCACGCTTGGCAAGACTAAAGAGGAAGTTGGCGGAGTCGTCATATTTCATGAGTTGCCAAGCCTCATCGACGAGGAGGAGGCGCTTTCTTTGATCGGCGCGCACAATGTTCCAGATATGAGAGAGCACGATATACATTGCAACTGGGCGAAGTTCGTCTTCAAGGTCGCGGATATTAAAGACGACCATTTGGTTATTGATGTTGACGTTAGATTGTTGAGAGAAGATGCCCGCGAAGGTGCCAGTAGTATATTTACGGAGACGTTGCGCTAATTGCGGACCAGTGCCGCCCATGTGAAGAAGGGTATCGTAAAGATTGATGATGGTTGGCGGAGTGGATTGGTGGGTGAGCGGATCCGAGGTGATACCGGCACGAGCATAGGTGTCGATGAGGGCTTGGTCGAGATCGGCTTCTTCGTTTGGCGAAAGAGCGGAAATCGGCTGGCCGTTAGCGGAAATTTGAGTGCCGCCGAGCATGAGACGGAATAAGCCATGAAGAGTGACGAGGTTAGCGCGGAGCGCATCCGAAGCATCTTCGCTGTCGACAACTTTCGGTAAATCAAATGGATTGATGCGGACATCAGAGTTTAATGAGAGTCGAATATAGGAGCCGCCGACGGCATCGCAGAGTTTTTGATACTCGTTTTCTGGGTCGATGATAAGAATTTCCGCGCCAAGCATCATGGAACGAAGAGCCTCGAGTTTAACGGTGAAAGATTTACCGGCACCGGATTTTGCGAAAACTACCATGTTGGCGTTTTCAAGAGAAAAACGGTCAAAAATAACAAGGCCATTGTTGTGCATATTGATACCATAGAGAATGCCACGTTCTTGAGTAAGGTCGGCAGAGGTGAATGGGAAGGACGTGGAGATAGCGCCAGTATTCATATTGCGGCGAATTTGAAGCTGATCAGTACACATTGGCATGGTAGTGTTCATTCCCTGTTCTTGCTGGGAAGAAGCTACTTTTGAAAAGACCATTTGTTGGCCAAAAATGGTTTCAATTTTATGTTGGACAAAATTAAGTTCATCGAGTGATTCGGCCCAGATGGTGACATAGAGCCCAAAACGGAAGAATTTTTCAGAACCGACTTGGAGCGCATCACGAAGTTCTTCGGCGTCTTGAATGGCGGCATCAGTTTCAGGATTTCTAATGCGGCCTTTTTCAGCATTTAAGGAAATGTCGGCTTCAAGCTGAGTAACTTTTTTGCGAAGGTTTTTCATCACAATAGTGGTGTCGACTGGATAGATATACATAGAGATATCAAGCACCTCGTCGATATTGATGAGAGGTGAAAGCCAACCAGTGTAAAGGGTACGAGGGTAGCCATAAACATAAACGGTGCGGCCATATTTAGTGCCAAGTCGGAAATAGCTAGAATGGATTTCGATAGAAGACGGTGAGATGAGGTCACGTAAAGTAGTGATACCTTGCTCAAAAGCACGCTGGACTTCAGCTTCTTCCATAGATTGAGCTTGAGCAGCAAGTTCAGCTGCGGTAAGTTTTCTTTTTGCCATTATTGTTGTACTCCTTGAGGTCGTTCCCCCTTCTTAACATATGTGGTTGCTATTTTAGAAAAATCAATAAACGGTTCGCGAACTGCGGTGTCTGGGTTATTGACGTTGTAATAGAGTTCAGAGAGTTCTTTGGTGTTAAGGCGGACAGAATGGATGCCGATTTGGAAGAGGCCGGAAATGACGGCTTCGGTGCGATTATTGATTTCGGAAACAGCTTTGTCGTAAGTGATGCGGTCAATTTTAGTGATGGTTGGTTCTTTGGAGCCAAAAAGTCCAGAGAAGATATTTTTTGGTTCGGTGATAACTTTTTCAGCATCCTTAGTAGTGTAATAAGGGATGATTATAAAGAAAGACTTATCCATGATGTTGGCTTCTTGGGAAAGAATATCAATGAAGTTAATGTAATCATCCATGAGAACACCAAGTAGCATATTGTCCGTATTGCGGCGAATATCGGAAAGTCGTTCAAGGTAGGGTCCAATATCGACGCGTTGAGAACGAATCATAATTTGGGTGGGAAAATTAAGTGAATTGATGAATCCTTGATAGGAATACTCGACGGCTTCACGTTCAGATTCGGACATGAGGTCAAAGTTGATGGATTTACAGGCAATGACGGCACGAAATGAGCCATCTTTCATGATAACCATGCCATCGCGGAGCTCGGAAATGAGGAGGGTGGTTTGAGTAGCGGCAGGAGCGTCGGCTTGAGTGATAGTGACGTCAGCCGTAGCTTGCGGAATGATGGCTGATACATTTTGAGGAGCTGCTTGTGGCATGGCCTGTGATGGGCCTTGTGGTGTTGGCGGGATTTGCGATTGAATGTTTTGTGGGTTCATGAATTCTCCTTAATTTTGCTGGTTGGTGCTAAAAATGGCTGGCGGTGGACCGTATAAGTCAGGTGGGTTGATGGCTGGTTGTGAAGATTGAGGTTGAGCGGATTGGGGTTGTGGTGACGGATAAGATGGTTGGAGTGGAGTCGATGATTGAGGCATAGGTTGAGGCTGGAATGTTTGCTGAGGTTGGAACGTTGGTTGAGGCTGAAGTGTTTGCTGAATGCGATTAGCTTGTTGTGCGATAGTTTGAATGGAAAAAGAGTTATTTGTAGCAAGATTTTGGAGCTGTTGGTTAATGGCAGTTGGAGTAGTTGGCATAGCTTGAGGTTGAGGAAGTGAAGGAGCGGGGAGAATCGGTGATGGGGCTGCGATAGTGGTATTAGCTGAAGGGGTGGTGATGAGATTGTCGGTGCGATTAATGGCAGTACGCATTTGAGCAATAAGTTCTTGTTTGCGCTCTGTTTGTTCTTGTTCGATAATGCGATCAATAACTGGGTTGTCGGCGTCAAGTACGTCTTCAATAGTGTCGGCTTCGGCAGCGTATTCATCCTTCATGGATGAGTCGCCTCGAATAGCATAACCTTCAGTATCGATGATACTGGCAAGAAAAGAGAGACGATGGGAGGCTTCTTCTTCAGTAAGATTACGAGTGCGAGACTTTTCGGCTTTTTTTGGAGCAATAATTTTAATGGTTGATTCCCTTTGGCCAGCAGTCCAGATTCGACGATTAGGTTTAAAATAAAAACTAATGATTGCGGCAAGATAAGTTTCCATCGGCTGATCTTTTTTGAGCGGGAGGGCTAAGACACCAAAAAAGAATACGAACGGAAGAGGAATGAGCGCTAAGAGTGGAAATAATTGAAAAAGACCCCACGCCCCAGCAATTCCGGCCGCCGCAATAAGGAGATAGATAAACTGCCTAAAGGTAAACGGCCCTAGAAGTTTATCCTCTGCCTCAACATCTTGAGGGACCTTATATTGAGCCATATATGCTTATATTTTATCATAAACAGATTTAAAAAGACAGAAAAATAGCCCCATTTTTGGGGCTATTTTGTTAATTGATGTCTTCGTCATTAAGCGGATCATCTAAGTCGTCGTTTGAGTGGTTAGAGTTATTATTGCCTTTTTTATTATGATATTGGCGTTTAAACTCTTCATTTTCGATACGACGTCTATTAATCTCTTCCTTGCGGCGTTCTCCAATTTTAAGAGCATTGAAGATAGGCTCTTTCATCATATCGATATTCATGTTACCAGAAGCAAGCTTGTCGATACGAGTCTTGAGTTTTTCACGGAGAGCTTCATATGCTTTCTCCTCGGCTGCCTTGTTGCCTTCATCGGTGGAGAGATCAAGGTTATTTTCCTCAGCCTGTTCGAGCTTGAGGCGGGCAACGATACCACCCCAAGTATCAGATTTCATCGAAATTAGGTCACGAGCGGTGAGAGATGCAAGATATTTGTCCATAACATGTTCAACGACTTTGCGCTCAACTTCTTGGTCGGCTGCACTACCGTTTTTAATGTTATTTTCCCACTTACCAGTAGTAGAATTATATTTCATACCGGTCATGTGGCCAACCATTGAGCGAATCTGCTCGGAGCCGGAAGCAAAGGTTGGAAGAGCAGAAACCATTTGTGGTAACATAGCATTTTCAATTTCAATGCGAGCTTTGATGGCAGAATCTTGGTCGAGACCGTTGGAGACTGAAAGTTCATTGGTGAAGGCCTCGATAGCGCCAAAGGCGGTACGGTCAATTGCATTAAGTTTGGTACCTTCAAGACCAGATGAAAGTTTGATCTTTGTGGTAACAGGAGTGCCATTCTCGTTAGTTTCGCCTTTGATAATACCAGTAATGTATTGGTCGGCGGTAACTTCTTGAGTTTGGCGTTTGCCGCTAGTATAAGCCCAGGTTTCCATATTGATGAATTTACCAAGACGGGCAAGGCTTGGAGCGCTGCCAGACATACTGAGAAGGTTCAGTGCTAAGGTATTAGCAGCGTCTTCGCCGAGCTTAACGGCGCCGGAGTTTAGATAGTCTTTTATGTGAGCGGCAATTTTATCGTAATCACCACGCTTAGCGAGGACGTTGTGGGCAGCAATAATACCGTCGATATCCTTGTGCTTAATCATGTTTTCATACTGCTCGATAACTTCCATAGTAACTTGTTTACCCATGTAGGCTTCGAATCGCTTAATGCTACTAGCACGTTGGGCTTCACTTCTGGAGTAAGCATCACCAATTACGTTTACGCGAGCCTCATTGGCTAGACGCTTCCCTTCTTCGGTGAGTTGGTTAATGGAGTAACCGCTGGCACCGAGAGCGCCATTGATATAGTGGTCGTAGGCGGCTTGATCGCGAATAGTGGAACTAATAATGTTGCCTTTACTATCCATAACGGTGTCGCGCTCAGCAGCTTTAATAACAGTGTCGTTATAGAAGCGTTCATCCGCTTCATCATTACGAGCTTTAGCGGTGAGTTGAGTGCGGTAATCGAGGTAATGACCGCCCATACGAGCAGCAGTTTTAACGGCTGCGCCTTTTTTGATGCCATGTTCTTTTTGGTAGTCACCAAGGTTGCCGTAGGCGTTTTCAACAACAAGATCATTAGTAAGTTTACGAAGACCAACTTCACGAGCTTCGGCTTCTTCATTCATGTAACGATTAGCGCGACGGAATGGAACTTGAGTATAGATTGGTTGGTTGTTTTTATCGTAGCCAATGACGCGCTTGTTGGTGCGAAGAGCGCTGAGGTCTTCCCCAGTCAGTCCACTAATGGTAGTATTGACCTGATCTTGACGGAATTTAACGCGGGATTGGTGTTTATGCCCAGCTGCGCGTAGAGCGCCACCAGAGAGAGGGTTGAATGGTTTACGGAGGTTTTTAGCAAGATGTTTAGCGCGAGCAAGCTCTTTGTGCGGCTCAACGAAGCTGCGAACGCCAGCATTAGCTTTATTGCCAAGACTGTTAAGAGCGTTGCCAACTTGGCCGAGTACGGTACCGGCCATTTTCATGAGACCAATAGCGAAGATAAGAGGTAAAACTTGAACGGCAAGACCAAGGATGATGCCAAGCATGCTGTTGGCACTACCCATAAAGATGCCGGAAGCGACCTTTGAGGCACCAAAGAGGAGGCTGAACATAGGATAGAAGAAGATCATTTGGAAGAAAAGATTGGTCCATTTTTTAAACCAGCGTTCGGTGTTTGGTAGGAGGTAGGCGCCAAAAGCGAGTGGTGCAACAGAGACTAAAAGGATAATGACGGCTTGACGGAGCGAGATGGTGAAGAGGCCGATTAAAACAGAGATGATACCGCCAAGAATAACTGGAATAATGGCAAGTAAGAGTCCAAGTGGACCTCCGGAGAGGCCGACGACGAGGGTGCCAATGACGCCACCGGCAGCGATAGTGGTGAAAATATCATAGAAACTAGTACTATAACCAGAACCGAATTGGCCGGAAGAAGCTGCGGTGGTAGCAACCGAAGAGAGGAAGCCGTGAAGGCTGCGACCGACAAGGTTGCTGAAATCGACTGCTAAGACACAGATAAGATAAGAAAGGTTGATTAGGATGGCGGCGATAATGAGGCGAGGAAGGGCGCGTTTGATGCCATAGTTAGAGAGGCCGAATCCGGTGACTTGGGAATAAATGACGGCCATTAAGAAAATAATAAAGATAATGTTAGTGATGTTGCGAGCATAAACCCAGATTTGGAATACTGGTGACTTTTCATCCATGGAAATTGGCTCGAGGATTAAGAAATCTTCGATCAAGTCGTAAATGGTATCAATAGCGCGGGAGAGGAAGGCAGCAACTGGACAGACAATCCAGCCAAGTCCACCAACCTGAGAATAGCAACTGGCATTTTCAGTTTTCTCTTCAGTCTTTTTCTCTTCTGATTTCTTTTCTGATTTCTCTTCTGATTTCTCTTCTGATTTCTCCTCAGCTTGAGATTGGTTGGTGCTTTGGGCGGTGTTTGAGTTTTGATTGGTTGAGGTGTTGTCCCCAGTAGTAGTTGGGTTCTGGTTACCGTTTTGATTATTAGTGATTGGCGCAGTGATGGCTGGCGCAGGGGTAGGAGTTTGTGGAGTTGGGTCAGCAAAAACTGGGGTGGTTAAAGAAAGAGAGCTGGCGGCAAAAATGATTCCAGCAAGCGGAAAGATTAATGCCCTTTTTAGTTTCTCAAGTATTTTCATCATAAGCTCTCAATTAGCTATGCGGTTATTATATCACACATAAGCAGAATAGTCAAGAGTAATTAAAGGTGTTGGCGCGATGGTTAGTCTGGAAAAATGTGTTTTAATATGCTTATGGATAGAAAGAAATTTCTTTTAGGGGACAAATATGATATGATAAGGCTATGAAAAAGATTCTTTCGTTTCTAATAATGGTATTTATGTGTGGGGCTATGGTGACGGCAGTGGCACCGATGAATGAGGTGGTAGCGGCATCACCAAGTAAATCTGATAAATGTACGAAAACATTTTTTGGAATGAGGCCGTGGTATGCTGGCTTAACTGAGAGTAAAGATGGAAACTGTGTGATAAAGTGGCCGGTGAAAGAAGGTAAAAAAGCTGATGGCGATCAGATGGCGGCGTTTATATGGAAAATTATCTTAAATATATCAGCAGATGTGTCATTGATGGTGGGGTATGTGGCAATTGGTTTTGTAATATATGGTGGCTTTAAATATATTATGTCGACTGGCGAACCTGGTAAGGTGACAGAGGCGAAAAAGATGATTACGAACGCGTTGATTGGGTTAATAATTGCGGTGCTGGCGACGGTGATTGTGAATACAATTTTGGTGGTACTGGGGACGGCGGCATCGTAATTTTTGAAATGAAGTAATGTAAGTATATTATAGGTGATAAAACTATAAGTAAAATATAAGCGAAAGAAAAGATAAACGAGTGGACGAGAAGAGGATAATATGGAAGATGTATTAAAAGTAGTAGCGAAAGTAGACTTTAAGGGTAAGTTACAGGGGGCGGTAGATAATATGCCGAAGAATACGGAGATCTCGGTGCAGTCGATTTTGAACTGGGTGTATGCGCTGGCTGGGCTAGTGGCGGTTGGATTTATCGTTTATGGGGCGGTAAATTATGTAACGACACAGGGTGATGCTGGAAGAGTCAAACAAGCAGGTCAGACGATTGCGTTTGCGGTGATTGGGCTTGCGGTAGTACTACTCGCAGCGGCGATTACTAATTTTGTAATAAAGGCCACGGTTTAAAAAGATTAAGGCGCAGCTTAGACGAGAAAGAGGATTTAAAAGATGAAGGAAAAAATTGGAAAAATTTTAGTAGCGGGGGCGATGGTGCTGGCTTCGATGATTAGCTCGGGCGTGACATCAAACTCGGTTTATGCAGGAACTTGTGCTAAGGGGGTGAGTGAGGCGAAATGTAATAAAATTTGTAAAGAAGAAAATCTAAAAAATCTGTCGGCAGAGCAAAAAAACGCGGCGGGTTGCGATACGGCATCTGGCGCGAGTGTGACTAATAATATATTAAATGTGATTAATGTTGCGATTGGGTTTATTGGTCTAGTGGCGGTAGTGGTGATTGTATTTGCGGGTCAGAGATTTTTGTCTGCAACGGGCGACCCTGGAAGGATTAAACAGGCGAAAGATATGATTTTATACGCCGGGGTGGCATTAGTGATTGCAGCTTTAGCTTTTGCGATTGTGAACTTTGTGGCAGGAGTATTGACTACGAATGCTAATGTGAATCAACATTAAAAGTGACAGGCTGTTTAAGTTGACTAATGTTGGAGTGAAAACAATAGGGGTTGCCTCTTGCACTAGTAGCTAAGTATGATATAATATCGTTAAAGTAATATAAAGGAATT
>ERZ772999.67-NODE-67-length-68390-cov-5.429121_pt1 | contig 68390 bp, 58 predicted proteins | sample MGYA00511467_ERZ772999 | MGnify/ENA primary metagenome ERZ772999 (study PRJEB29015, sample SAMEA2738064) | human oral metagenome | biome: human oral; feature: human-associated habitat; material: saliva | place: China | collected 2218 ... | reverse complement strand
AACCGCGCGCGCTACCAACTGCGCCACGCCCAGATATTTTTATCTTATCACGATTTTTCTATCTTGTTCTATATTTAATGGCCCATTCATTAAAATGTTAACAAGCATTGAAATCTCAAAGTGATAAAATAAATATAGAATGAAGCAAAAACCACATCTCAAAATCTCTCACTTCTTGTCGCTTGCCGGCCTACTTCTTATCTATTTTCTACTCTGTTCTCAATTTATTCTCAAACAAGCTTCGAACACTGAAGCTGCCAACTATCTAGGCTTCTTTCAAGTCCCCGCTAGTGGCCAAGCTTTAGTCAGGCCTCATCACAACTTTTTTCCACTAAATATTTATTTTAGCTCACTAAGCTTTTGGACGCAGATTTTTGGCAATACCCTCACCTCAGTTCGTTCTTTTTCTGTATTTTGTGGTGCAGGTATTATTCTCATCCTCTTTTTTATCCTTAGAAATAAACTGGATACAAAAAATACGTTCTCCATTATTTCAATTAGTGTCCTAAATCCCATCTTCATTTATTTTGCCACCGAGTTTGATTCAGTTATGGCGCTTCTTCTTGGCATGTCCATTATCTATTCGGCCATTCTGTTACTTTATCAACTGAAACTTAAAGAGTTGATCAGTTTTAGACATCGTCGACATTTAATTAACTGGCGCTCGATCATCCTGGAAAGCGCACCCCCATCCCGAGCAAAAACTTTTTTCACACTAATCTCGTCTATTTTTGCTATTATCATCATTATCAGTACGCTTCTTGTTGGCCTCAAACAAGACGTCTCCATTCGTAAAATCTTCACCGCAATATATCAATCCGATCGTAGTGAACAGGTTGAAGTCTCCCAACCTAGCCAAGCGAACCAGTCTAACCAAGCGAATCAGTCTAACCAAGCGAACCAGTCTGAAAAATCTACTCCCGCGGTTTATATTACGCAAACCCCTTCAGCATCCATCTATGTCGAAAATCTGCTTGTCGCAAAAGAACTTAATCAAACTCCAATTACCCTCAGTTGGCAAGATACTTTAGACAGATCTATAAACACAAAAAATCTACCAACAAAGTTCTGGATCGTAAGTTTCAAAGATCAGCAAATAGACGACATCCAGAAGTCTCTTTCAAACCAAAATTCTTCCAAAACAGAATCAGCAAAGAAAGACCAAGCTTTGTATCAAGAAATCGAATCGTTAAAAATTGATGATATTTCAGCAAAATATTTCAAAATTACGAAAGGGAAAAATGGTCACGTATAAAATTATTTATGACATCACACTCGATGCCTACAACTGGTACAACTCTATTAATAATTTCAATTCCGCAAGAAAATTAAAAACTGAAGAAGATAAGAAAATTGCCAAGCAAATTACTGGTCTATCCTTCGCTGAAGCTAGGCAAATCCTTGTTCCATTTCTTGAAAGGCGTAATCAAGAAATAGAGATGACGCCACAAAAATTCTATGAAACTATGAATAATCAGCTAAAAGAAAAATTCAATATAGCCATTGAGAAACTTGAACGCGTAACTGGACACGCACTTGCTGTTAAGGATTGTGCAAAGAATCGTTCTAAGGAAATCAAGAAAATAACTGAAGTTGATCTATCGGAGCTTTCTAGTGATGAATCTTTGATTTTTTTAATCACGACTTTTCCAGCTATGATTGTTTATTATGAGGAAGGAGTAATCTATACTTACGCCAAAATTGATAATGAACTTTGGGGGATGCCACTCGATGGTATTTTGCATGAGCTAATGCATTTTCAGACCGATTACTATTATCGCCAAAATCCAAATTCACCAGTTTCAAAATTATCAGAAGATGATTACTTTATTTTAAAAGAGTCGCTCACGGTTCTTCTTGATGAATCATGGAAACCAATCATTACCTTGCCTGACTGTAGTTATCCAGAATATCAATCAATCCGTGATCAGCTTTTAGATTTTTATCACCAATATCAAGATTTTGATAAATTAATGGAATTTGGTGCACAAATTTTTCTTAAAAAGTAGCTTTTTCCGCTCTTCATAGTACTAGTATCATTCCTAGTCATGCTAGATATTTTTTACCTAGTAAAATAATTACCCTATAAATATGATATAATATCTCAGATATGAGTAGATTATTTAAAAGAACAAAAATCTTGGCCACGGTAGGCCCTTCTGTCTTCTCAGAAGAAAAAATTACTGAATTAATCATGGCTGGCGCTAATGGTTGCCGCCTTAACTTCTCCCACGGTAGCTACGAAGAACGCGACCAGCAAATCCAGTGGATTCGTAATGCTGCTGCAAAGAAAGGTCGTTCAGTTGCAATCTTGCAAGATCTTCAGGGCCCAAAAATCCGTCTCGGTATTTTAAAGGACAATCGCCTCGACGTTAAAACTGGCGATGAACTCGTTCTTGACTACGCTGTCAAAGAACACGATGGTTCAAACGTCCTTCCAGTCCAGTACAATCTTGCTGAACGCATGAAAGTTGGTGAACCTCTCTTCATGTTCGACGGTAAAATCCGTTCTCAGGTTATCGAAATCGTCAGCGACACTGCTATTCGTGTTCGCATTGAAAATGACGGTTTCATTATGAGCCGCAAGGGTCTCAATCTTCCTGACACCGATTTTGGTGGCGATGTTATTACTGAAAAAGATATGGCTGACATCGAATTTGGTGCCACTCGCGATTTTGACTTTGTCGCCATGAGCTTCATTCAGAGTGCAGAAGATGTCGAAAAGCTTCGCCAAATCCTTCTTTCTCACGGTTCAACCGCACAAATCGTTGCAAAAATCGAGACTAAAAAAGCTATCGAAACTGATGAAAAACTTGAAGCCATCGTTAAGGCTACCGATGCCATTATGGTCGCCCGTGGTGATATGGCAGTTGAAGCTGGCAACGAAGTCGTTCCTATCGTGCAGCGCAAACTAGTCAATCTTTGCCGCAAGCACGGTAAGCTTTGTATTGTCGCAACTCAGATGCTTGGCTCCATGGTAGACAATCCTGAACCTTCGCGCGCTGAAGTTTCCGATGTCGCCAACGCCGTTATCCAGGGTGCCGACGCTGTGATGCTTTCAGATGAAACCGCTCAGGGTAAATATCCAGTTGAAGCTGTTAAGCAGATGAAGAAAATCATTCTTTACACCCAGAATCATATTGGCGTAAACCCACTTGACACTGATCCAAAAGGTGACAATGAGAGCTATAATGCAGTTGCTAGCGCCGCTGTTAAGCTTGCCGAAAAAATCAATGCAGACGTTATCATTTGTGAAACCGCCTCTGGTGCTACTGCTGACTCAATCGCTACCGAGCGCCCAACTCTCCCAATTATCTCTGTTACTAGCAGCCCGCGCGTTGCCGGACAACTCGCTTTGACTTATGCTAACGCTGCCTTTGTCCGTCCATACTCTGATAATTATGGTGTAGAACTCGTTAAGGAACTTAAGGCTTCTGGCTACGTTGCTCCAAAGGAAGGCGCCAGCCAGGTTCTCGCAGTCATCGTCTCTGGACAACCAAACACCGTTTCCGGTACCGACACTATTCAGATCCGCAATATCTAATTGCTGCATGATTTGAGTTTATAAAATAATACCCGCACAGGGTATTATTTTTTTACTTATCTTGAATATTCTGCTCATCTGTTAAATAATATTCATATGAAATATATTGTTGTCTATAATATCAAGAATTTTGAATCCGCATACTGCTTTGATTCAATCTCTGACGCCAATCACTATATTAATGAGTGCTCCGGGTTTCTCGGCAAAGACTTGAAAAAACTCAAGAAAATTAACGACCATCAATTTGAGATGCAAGTTAGGCAATTTGAACAAAAAATCCTCATCAATATTTTAGAATGTCAGGATTCAGATGTCAGCTTCGAGCTCTCAGTCTCTGAAGGTGAAAAAATCACAGAAACTAAACAATTCAAAAGTCGAGAAGAGGCTGTGCAGTTTGTCAAAAAAGAGCTAGCAAAATTTGAAGAAAAAGCTGAGGAGAGTGAAGACGAAACGGGGGATTGGTCCGTCATTAAAGACCATAAAGTAACCCACCAATATATCCTTACTCTGATCCTCAAAAATCAAAAATCTGACTCAGGCGAAACAACCAAACGCTATGCAAATTCCAATATGAATTATTTCCTTAAACAACGCAAAGACGGCCTTAATCAGATTGCCAAAAATGATAAAGCTGCTGCCAGGTCCGGCGGTGTTAGCAGTATCCTTGTTGGTCTCGCCATGGCCATAATCGGTGGCGCACTCACCATCCTTTCATATTCCACCACGCGTGCAGGTGGTAAGTATTTTGTCTTCACCGGTCTGATTATTTATGGTATCCTCTCGGTTCTCGCCGGCATCGTCCAACTTATCCGAGGAAAATAGATTTAGGTATATACTATTAATATGTTTACCAAAACCACTATCAAAGATGTTCAACTTGAAAACAAAAATATCTTAATTCGTACCGACTTTAACGTTCCGATCAAAGATGGTCAGGTGCAAAGTGATTTTCGCTTGCAGGCTGCCATTCCAACTCTAAAATATATTCTCTCTGAGTCGCCCAATCGCCTAGTGATTATTTCTCATCTCGGTCGCCCAGATGGTAAAATCGACCCGGCCTTTTCTCTCGCTCCCGTCGCAACAGCACTCTCCAAGCTACTTAATCAACCCGTGAAGTTTATTCCAAAAACGGTTGGCCAAGATGTTAAAACTGAGATTGAGGCTATGCCAAAAGGTTCTGTTGTACTTCTTGAAAATTTGCGCTTCTCGCCAGATGAGGAAGGGAATAGTCTCGATTTTGCCAAGCAAATCGTTGAAGATACTGATTCCGAACTCTTTGTGCAGGATGGTTTTGCCGTAATCCACCGCGCTCATGCTTCTACATCTAAAATTCCCACTTTACTCCCGACCGTCTCTGGTCTTCTCATAGAGAAGGAAATTAGAAACCTCCAAAAAGTCCTCGAATCCCCAGCTCATCCCGTCACAGTCATTATCGGTGGGGCTAAAATCTCCGACAAGCAGCCTCTTATTGATCGTTTTCTTCCACTCGCCGACCACATCATCGTCGTAGGTAAAATCGCTGCCGACGGATTTTCTTCTGATAATCCAAAAATCTATGTTGCGGAAGATTTTCGTGAAGATACGTCTGGTAATAAATTAGATATCGGTGATCTGTCGCTAGCAAAAATTCTACCACTCATCGCAGAAAGCCAAACCATCATCTGGAACGGCACTGCCGGCAAGACCGAGGAACCTGGCTTTGATCTCTCTTCAAGAAAAATCGCCGAAGCTATCGGTCTCAAAAACCCCGACACCACCCAATCTGTTATCCTAGGTGGAGATACATCGGGCTATGTTGAAAAACTTCTTGAAAAACACTCTAGTTCACTTCACTTTACGCTAGTCTCAACCGGTGGTGGCGCCAGTCTCGAATTTCTGCTCGGTCTTCCGCTCCCCGGTCTTGATGCGATAAATTAGCACTCGCTACTTGACAGTGCTAGTTTTTCCTTTACAATAGAACTATGCAAGATGATTTTACAGAAATTATGAATAATTTGACCGAGAACGCCCGTTTTGCACTCCAAAAATCTGATTATTATGCCAAAAGATATAATAACGGTTACATGAGTACAGAACACCTCCTTCTCGGCATCCTCTCTCAGGATACTAGCACCGGCGCCCGCTTCTTAGCGGATGAAGATGTCAATCTTGAGTCGGTTGAAAAGACTATTAATCACACCGCCGTCGAGGTTCCTGGCTCTCAGATGGCCATGATGTCACTTTCCGAAGCTGCCGTCCTTACACTTCGTATGGCCGCTAACTTCACCAAGGAGCAAGGAATTAAATTAATTGGCACCGAACATATCCTTTATGCTCTTTTACGTCAGCCAAACTCGCGCGCCAGCCTCATTCTGCAAGGCCTTAAAGTTGACCTTAATAACCTTACGAATACCATTGAGGAATACACTGAAAAGCAGGCAGAAGACGCTAAAATCGACCAGAAAAAAGCTGGATTTACTCGCAAAGCCCCACTCAAATGGCTAACCAAGTATGGTCAGGATCTTACCGAGATGGCAAAGCAAGGTAAGCTTGATACTGTTATCGGTCGTGATCAAGAGATTGAACGCACTATCACCGTGCTTTGTCGTCGCACAAAGTCAAATCCAGTCCTCATCGGTGAGGCTGGTGTTGGTAAAACCGCCATCGTTGAAGGTCTTGCCACGCGTATTGCTAAAAACGAGGTTCCAGGCAGCCTCATCGGCAAGAAAATTTACCAAATCGATCTCAGCTCCGTTGTAGCTGGCACTAAATTCCGTGGTGAATTCGAGGAGCGTATTAAGGGAATTATTGACGAAGCCGCTGGCAACAAGGATCTGATTCTCTTTATTGATGAAATTCACCTCCTCTCCGGTGCAGGATCTGGTGAGGGTAGCCTCGATGCAGCCAATATCTTGAAGCCGGCTCTGGCCCGAGGTCAAATTCGTCTTATTGGTGCCTCAACTATGGATGAATATCGTAAAACTATTGAGAAGGACAAGGCTCTCTCTCGTCGCTTCCAGACCGTCATTGTCGAAGAACCATCTGACACTGTTGTGTTACGAATATTGAAGGGCATCAAATCCCATTACGAAAAACATCATGGTGTAGTCATCCCTGATGAAATTCTTGAAACCGCTGTTAATATGTCGAAACGCTACATTAATGACCGCTTCATGCCAGACAAAGTTGTTGATGTTATCGATGAAGCCAGTGCGATCGCAAAGGTTGCCGCTGATAAAAAAGGTGGCGGTGAATATAAGAAATTAAAAATCGAACGTGAAGACCTCCAGAAGAAAATTGAGGAAACTGCCGAAGCGGAAGATTTTGAAAAAGCAGCACTCTACAAAACTCGCGTTGCTAAAATTGATGAAGAAATTGAAAAACTAGAGAAAGCTGGACTGAGTGACGATATTGCTCCAGTTCTGACTGAAGAGAACCTCGCCACCGCCATCAGCCTGAAGACTGGCATTCCAGTTTCCAAGGTTCATGGCTCCGAAATGAAGATGTTAACCGATCTTGAAAAGCATCTCGACAAAGCCATCATTGGACAAGATGATGCCATTAAAGCTGTCGCTAAGGCAATTCGCCGTGGTCGCTCCGGTATCGGTGATCCAAAACGTCCAATCGGTTCCTTCCTCTTTATGGGTCCAACTGGCGTTGGTAAGACCGAGCTCGCTAGGGTGATCGCGCGTGAAGTTTTTGGCGGCGACAATGCCTTAATCAAGATTGATATGTCTGAATTTGGCGAAAAACACAATGTCTCTCGTCTAGTTGGCGCACCTGCTGGTTATGTTGGTTATGATGATGGCGGAAAACTCACTGAAGCTGTGCGTCGTCATCCATATTCTGTCGTCCTCTTTGACGAAATTGAAAAAGCCCACCCAGAGGTCTTTAACATGCTTCTTCAGATTCTTGAAGACGGCGTCTTAACAGATGGCCAGGGTAACCACATTAAATTCAATAATACCATTATTATCCTTACCTCCAATCTTGGCGCCGATGAGATGTATGATGATACTGAATTTGGCTTTGGCACTAAAGATAAAAAGAGCGACAAATTTGTCGAAGAATATGAAGCCAGTAAAAACGCTGCCATGAAGGCTCTCAAGAAGTCCATGCGCCCAGAACTCATCAACCGTCTTGACGCCATCGAGGTCTTCCATGCTCTTACCAAAAAGCAGGTCGAACAAATCTTTGATAATATGATCTCCGACCTAAAAAAACGTCTCGCCGTTAAGTCGTTCGGCCTCAAACTCACCAAAAAAGCCTCTGATTTTCTTATTGAAAAAGGCTTCGATCCAAAAAATGGCGCCCGTCCACTTCGTCGCGCCATCGAGGATTACCTTGAATCCATTCTTTCCGAGGCAATCATTTCTGAACAAATCAAAAAAGGCGAGATCGCCGTAGTCGACCAAAAAGGCGACAAGCTTGTCCTAGATATTGAGAAGAAAGAGAAATAATGAAGCAGAAAAGAGGGTTTGGTTCGTTTCTCATCTGGCTAGTTATCGTCGCCATCCTCTTTTTCGCCTATTCATATCGTGATGAATTTAAAGCCAGGGATTTTATCCTCACGGGTGATCTCTCCGAAATCGTCTCCTCAATTAAGCTAACTGGTCGTGCCGACACGATTCTCCGCGCCACCCATCCTGAGCTTCAGCAGAAAGATGCGTTTAACGAGAGTTGTCATAGTCACAGCCAGGAAGTGTATGTTCTCGGCTGTTATCGTGAAGACCAGGACCGTCTCTATGTCTATAATGTCGACTCCAAGGACCTTCCTGGTGTTCGCGAGGTGACAACTGCACACGAAATGCTGCACGCTGCTTATCATCGCCTCTATTTCTGGGAGAAAGCTGGCCTTGATAAGGAGCTAAAGCAAGTTTATGATCAGCTTCCACAAGAATCCGAGCTTCGTACCTCCATGCAGTCCTATCCGGCCTCTGAATTCTCAGACGAGTTGCACTCCCGTCTCGGCACCGAGATCGCTGACCTCCCAGCTTCTCTTGAAAATTACTACAAAAGGTACTTCACAGATCGCCAACGTATTGTTGAATATAACACAAAGTATCATGCCGTCTTCACTAAACTGAAAGACGAAACTGAGCGGCTCAAAAAGTCTATTGAGTCAAAGAAGCAAGCCATCGAAACTCGCACGAAGAACTATCAAAACTCCCAGCAAGCTCTCAGTCTCGACGTTAATCAGTTTAATAATAATGCTAACAATGGCAATTTCATATCTCAGACTGAATTTTACCAACAAAGGCAAACTCTCATCGATCGCATCCGTAACCAGAATACTGAGTATAATGAGTTACAAAAAGACGTCGAAAGTCTCAATGCCGACATCGCAAAATATAATCAGACCGTTTATTATAGTAACCAGCTGATCAACCAAATTAACTCGAATTCTATCCCCAAAGCCGAATCAGGTTTAACGAAAATTAATAAATAAAGGAGCAATATGACCAGACAATTCACAAATGATTATCTCGTCCCAACTGTAATCGAAACCACCAACCGTGGTGAACGTTCATACGACATCTACTCTCGTCTCTTGAATGACCGCATCATCTTCCTCGGCGAAGATGTTAACGCCCATACCGCCAATCTCGTAATTGCGCAGCTACTCTTTCTCGCGCATGAAGACCCAAAGAAAGATATTAAACTCTACATTAACTCCCCTGGTGGTTCCGTTTACGACGGTCTAGCCATTATTGATACCATGAATTATATCGAACCAGATGTTGAAACGATTGGTATCGGTCTTCAGGCTTCTATGGGTGCCATGCTCTTAAGCTGTGGCGCGAAGGGCAAACGTTTTGCTCTTCCAAACTCCCGCATCATGATTCACCAGCCAAGTTCTGGCACTGAAGGTAAAATCACCGACCAGGAAATCATGCTCCGCGAAGGCATCTTCTTGAAGAAGCGTCTCGCTGAAATCATGGCTAAGAATACCGGTAAATCTGTTGATCAAATCATCAAAGACATGGATCGCGACAACTGGATGTCTGCCGAAGAGGCCAAGAAATATGGTATCATCGACCAGGTGATTGATAAGTAAATTAGTAAATTATTAAAAACCTATTTCGAGGAACTCGTAATAATCACCAAATTAATAAACTGAATACTTGAGCAATAAAAAATATCCACTTAGTGAAGTGGATATTTTAATATTAGCGATTTTTCTTGATATAAGTATCTTCCTTTTCCAGTCTTGCTTTCAAGGTATATTCCTTACACTTACCATTCGTACAGTTTGCCGCTTCATAGGTATAATCGCTATCTTCTTGGCCGAGATTAATGCCGCTCGGGTCGGTAAACAGACTTGGATCCATTACCTTTAAATTCTCTTCAGAAATATTTTCCGGATAGTATCCATTCTTCGCATGAAATCCTTCTTCAAGCGCATAGTACATCGCATTGATCGCCTCCTTGCGTTGTTCGTCACGATGCATCGCATCGAGATTTAGTTTTTGTAAAAAGAATAAAATCAGCAGCAGAGAAGCAAAGAAAATCACTACCACCAGCTCCAGGATTGTAAACCCGTGCTCACGTTTCATTTTTATCATACTCATATTATACATGATATTTTGCTAAGAAGTTTCGCACCTTAGAAGATATTTTCTTAAAGGTTGGTAGCTCATAAAAAACCTCAAGATCGGTCCATTGAAATCCATTTGATTCATCCCGGTCAATCTTAATCTCTTTAATACAGTCTGACACAAAAAGGTATCCAAAATCATGGTGCATGTGTGCGCCTTCGTGTTTTTTACTATTTTCTGGAATTGGATGTGAATCAACCCTAAAAGGAACTAAATTATTCTCAGGGTCTACTTGGACGTATGTAAAATTATCAGGATTTTGACCAGTCTCTTCTTTCAACTCACGTAGTGCTGCATCCAATGGCGTTTTGTCGTACTCCTCAATATGACCACCAGGCTGTAGTAATTTACCCAGTGATTTATGTTCTAATAGTAGAATCTTTTTTTCTTTAGGACAAATAATGAAAGACGATGCAGTAAAATGTCCAGCAAAGTTTTTACGATTAGTAATTTCTAGATCAGAACTCATTTCTTGATTTGCTAAATTTATCGCATCTTTAAGATATTCTGCTTCATCTGGAAAAATCCTTAAATATCCATTAAGTAATTCTTTAATCATAAAACCATTTTATCATTAAACCCTGCTATAATTTTCTTATGGGAAAGATTTCGAGTCAGTTTGTCTGTCAGAATTGTGGTGCCAAATATTCGAAGTGGGCCGGCCATTGCAGTAACTGTGACGCTTGGAATAGTATTGTTGAAGATCTGGCTGTAGCAGAATCTACAGGGAAGAATGCGATTTCTCAAGCCAAAACTAGTGGCAAGATTTTGAAGTTCACCAAAATCAACGAAATCGCCGTCGATAATGATAAAGAGCGTCTAAAAACAGAGTTTCCAGGTCTTAATGAAGTGCTGGGTGGTGGTATCTTGCGTGGCTCAGTCACTCTTCTTGCTGGCCAGCCTGGTATCGGTAAATCTACCATCCTTATGCAAATTTGCGCCGAAGTTGCAAAACAGCATCATGTCCTCTATGTTTCCGGCGAGGAATCCGCTAGCCAGGTTAAAATGCGCGCCGCGCGTCTTGGTGCTGACTCTGAAAAGCTTGTCTTTGCTAGTTCCACTTCCGGCAACGATATTGCCAAGACCATTTCGAGTGGGGAGTTTGATCTAGTAATCGTAGATTCCATCCAAACTCTAGCAATCAACGAAATTTCCTCCGCGCCCGGTACCGTCTCGCAAATCACTAATGCCGGTAATCTTATTATTCAAGCTGCTAAGTCTACAGATACTGCTGTTATCATTGTTGGTCATGTAACTAAAGAGGGCACTCTTGCTGGACCTAAAGTCCTAGAACACCTAGTCGATGTTGTGGTTAATTTTGAAGGTGATCGTTACGGCGGCTTCAAGACTATTCGTGCCGTCAAAAACCGCTTTGGACCAACCTCCGAGGCTGCCATTTTTGAAATGAATGAAAAAGGCTTGAGCGAGGTGCAAAACCCTTCTGCTGCTCTCCTTTCCGAACGTCAAAATACCGATGGCTCGATCATCCTTGCCACCCTTGAAGGCACGCGTCCGCTTCTAGTCGAAATTCAGGCGCTCTGTACGCCAACCAATTTTGGTTATCCAAAGCGCGCCGCCTCCGGTTTTGATCTTAATCGTCTCAATCTTCTTATTGCCGTTATCGAGCAGCGCACTAAACTCAACCTCAGTGATAAAGATATTTTCTTGAACGTCGTCGGTGGCATTAAAATTAAGGATTCGGCTGCCGACCTTGCGGTCTGTCTTGCCATCGCCTCTGCTGCCGCCGGCCGCAAACTTTCCGAAGAATATGTTGTTTTTGGTGAAGTCGGTCTTGGAGGTGAAATCCGCTCTGCTTTCCGTCCAGATCAGCGCATTAGTGAAGCGAAAAAACTAGGCTTCAAGCATGCCATCGCTCCTGCCACCATTCGCGATCCATTTGTCATCCCAGTCAAAGATTTACGTACTACATTGATCAAATATGTTAATGAATAAATATATCACCAGATGAATATTATATCCACAAAAACATCCATTATAAAATCAAGTCAATCTGCAAATATGCGAGGGAACTGTTTATGAAAATCCTCGGCATTGACCCAGGTACTGGTATTTGTGGCTTTGGTGTCATCGATGTAAAAACCCAAAACGGCCGCGCAACTGGCCGTGCTAAGATGTTAGATAACGGTGTAATTACCACGCCAGCCCACACCCCTCTTCAGGAGCGTCTTCTTGATATCTATGAATCACTCCACGAAATCATCAAACTCAATCAACCAGACTGCGTTAGTATTGAAAAACTCTTCTTTACAAAAAATATCACCACAGGAATATCTGTGGCAGAAGCCCGCGGCGTAGTTCTATTAGTTTGTCGGCAACATAACCTCCCGACTTTTGAATATACACCAAACGAAATCAAGAAAACCATGACCGGATATGGTGGTGCCGATAAGAAGCAAATGCAGGAAATGGTCAAACTCCACCTTAATCTCAAGGATATTCCAAAGCCCGACGATGCTGCCGACGCCCTTGCTGCTGCCATCACTCATTCTCTTATGAATCTCGGAAAATAAAATAGACCCAATAGGGGCCTATTTTTTTATTCTATAATGCGGCATTAATTTATCAAATGATATTAACTTATCAAATCCCGCATCAATTTCAAGCAATAACTTTTAGTAATTAATTGCGCGAATCTCGAAGAAAGCCTGAGGGTGTGAACAAACTGGACAAACTTCAGGAGCTTCCTCGCCCACAAAAGTGTAGCCACAGTTACGACACTTCCAAACAGTAACCTTTTCAGACTTAAACACCACATCATCGTCAATATTTTTTATCAACTTACGGTAGCGCTCCTCGTGCTGCTTTTCAATAGCTGCTACACCCTCGAATTTTGCAGCAATCTCATGGAATCCCTCTTCATGCGCAATTCTTGCGAACTCAGCATACATATCGGTCCATTCATAATCCTCACCAGCAGCTGCGATCTCAAGATTAGTCCTAGTATCAGCAACCTTGCCACCATTGAGGTATTTGTACCACAACTTAGCGTGTTCTTTTTCATTGTCAGAAGTTTCAGCGAAAATTGCTGAAATCTGTTCGTAACCGTCCTTCTTGGCCTGTGAAGCAAAGAATTGGTACTTCACGCGAGCCTGTGACTCACCAGCGAAAGCAGTCTGCAGGTTTTCATAAGTCTTACTGGACTTAAAGTTCTCATTATCAATATCGGACATAAGCCTCCTCTTAATTAAACATAAATGATACAATATAATTATATAACAAAACGAGGTAATATAGCGAGGTATTTAAAACTGACATGCCTCACTGCCTAATCGAATATCCCAATAAGTCTGTATTGAAAGAAGTAAAATGGCAATTGAACGCGTAATTGATAATGTCTCACACGAGGACGATACCGAAGAGCAGGTTATCGAGGTCAGTCTTCGCCCAACCAGTTTTCAGGAATATGTTGGCCAGGAACGCCTCAAGCGCAATCTTAAAATCGCCATCGATGCAGTCAAAAAGCGTGCCGACGGCACCTCTTTGGATCACGTCCTTCTTTATGGTCCTCCTGGTCTTGGCAAAACCACTATGGCAAATGTAATTGCACATGAGTTGGGCGCCAATCTCCGTGTCACTTCTGGTCCAGCCATTGAACGCGCCGGCGATCTCGCCTCTATTCTCACCAATCTTCAAGATGGCGACGTGCTTTTTATTGATGAAATCCACCGCCTACGTCGTGCTGTCGAGGAGATCCTTTATTCTGCCATGGAAGACTACAAACTTGATATCGTAATTGGTAAAGGTCCAGCCGCTCGCTCGGTTCGTCTCGATCTCCCACATTTTACAGTCATCGGCGCCACCACTCGCACCGGCTCCCTTGCCGGCCCACTCCGTGACCGCTTTGGTATTACTCATCGTCTTGAATATTACAAAGTCCCTGAAATCGAACAAATCGTTGCTCGCACCGCCGCAATTTTAAATACCGAAATCAAGCCTGAGGCCACTGCTCTCCTCGCCACCCGTTCTCGTCTCACTCCCCGCATTGCTAACCGTCTCACCAAGCGCGTCCGTGATTTTGCCGATGTGAACGGAAATGGAATTATCGACGCTCCAACCGCCAAGCGTGCTCTCGCTCTTCTTGAAATCGATGACCTCGGTCTTGACCCTGCCGATCGTAATATGCTCGAACTCATGCTCGAAAACTATGACGACCGTCCGGTTGGACTCACTACCATTGCTGCTCTCACCGGAGATGAAACTACCACTATCGAAGATTATTATGAGCCATATCTCATTCAACTTGGCTTCATTGAAAAAACCCCACGCGGCCGCCGCGTCACTGAAAAAGCAAAAAAACATTTACGTTCCACTTTATTTAACAAATTTTAATTGAGAAGATAATAATGAATGTGTATGTACTCAGACATGGGCAAACCAACTGGAATGCTAAGAAAGTAGTTCAAGGTAAAATGAACGAAAGCCATCTAGATGAAACTGGTATAAAACAGGCTACAGCAATTCGAGAAAAACTTTTAAATAATGTTTTTGATGCCGTATTAGTATCTCCTCTTCATAGAGCTCAAGAAACAGCCAAAATCGTAAATAATGGTATACGTAAATATGATATTGATGAAAGACTTACTGAAAGAAGCTACGGCGATTTCGAGGGGCACAATTATGATATTTATCCCAATTATGACGATTTATGGGATTATAGTATTGTCGATACTTCAAAAATCGGCAACATAGAGTCTGTTAAAGCATTCTTTGACAGAATTCATGATGTCATTAATGAGCTAAAGACAAAATACCCAGATGGGAACGTTCTCCTTATCTGTCATGGCGGAGTTTGCCGAGCAATACATTACCTTAATGAGGGGTTTGATAATGAAACGGATTTACTCCAATTCCATGCAAATAACTGTCAATTAGATATCTACGAATTCTAATTATTGGGGTCATTGCATATAAGTTTCAGTACCTTTGCAACACTTCATAAGGAGTTTCTAATCCTATTCCTGAATGGATTCTATCATAATTATATTGATCCTGCCTTAAAAACATATCCAAGTCGCGGACAGTGGACTGAGCTACGTCATGGTTGGATAGATGATCATCCAGTAACGTGGTGTGAAGGGACTGGCGTAAATAGTGGTCAAACGCTAATCTGTGATGGTCATGTGGATAGGGAATATTTCGATTCGCATCATGATCATTATGGTATGGACACTAAATATGGTACTGGTCGTAGGATCGAAGATATCACCGATTCAATGGGCAGGAAAAAATATTATTCTGGTCCTGGCAAGTAATCATCCTATAAATGGGGCTGCTGGTATTTAAGCAGCTCCTTTTTTATGATATAACACTAAGTATAGTGTATGACGAAAAACTAATTCAAAAAATTAAACAAATCTATGAACAATACGTACTTAGGAATGTAGAAGATTTTCATCTTTATAACTATCAGAAATTTGAGGAGGAAATTTGGAGTCTAAAAGAGGAATTCAAACTTCAGGAAAGTCCATTTTTACTGCTTCCTGAACCAGCAGAAGAAGCGGATTATGATATGATGAATGCTACAAATGATGGCTTTACTGAGCCTAATAACCTAGCAAAAGAAGTTTACATCGAAAAAATGAGAATTTCTTATAATCGCTTTGTCGAATTACATAATAATCAGCTTTTATAATCCAATAACAATACAATCTTGAACATGTGACTATTTACTATCCTATCCTATCCTATCCTATCCTAGCCCCCTCAATGTAACATTATGAGATATTAGTTCAGGCGAAAATTTGCAAAAACCTCTCTAAAATGCTATAATAATACAAATTAATTGGGACCAGAATATGGCAAAAAATTCCAAAAATCAGTTACCAGGCATCGCCCTAGAAAAAGGGGAACACCTTGTTCTCGTCATTAAACGTTCAAAACTTATCCCAGTTGGCTTTTGGGCTGGCGCGTTTTTGTGTTCCGCCGTCCTCATTGCGGCAAGTATTCTAGTCAACGGTGGCAGCTCGCTCCTCTTCAACATGGATGCCGCTTCTCGCTCATTCTTCCTCATGATTATTCTTGTCGTCCTTGGTACTATCTGGATTGCCACTCTCATTTCCACCCATGTCTACCTCGGCAACTGCCTCTATGTTACTAATAAGCGCCTTATCCAGAACACCGTCAATTCACTCTTTTCTAGTTCCACTAACGTAATCGATCTCGTAGCTGTTGAGGATGTCAGCTTCAAACAAGCCGGTATTTTCGAGCATTTCTTTAGCATCGGTACCCTCCGCATGTCGACCATCGGCTCTGAAACTACCTATACTTTCTCTCATGTTGACACTCCAACAGATGAGCTCGAGACCATCACGCATCTCGTCCACATCGAAAAAGGCGAGGCCTCTGACGCCTGCCCAACCGACAGTCTCACGGCTTTAAGAAATGCTGGACGTGTTATTCGTTCTGCCGCACAAAATAATGCAGGGAACACTCCAGTAAACCAAAACGAAAATCTTGAAGGCACCACTATCGTCGCAGCTAATACCGCAATTATTAACCCAGCTGCTGGTACTGTATCTGTGGAACCACCTGTAGACCCTACTACAAATAATGCTCCAGACACTAGTAGCAACACTTTTAATACTCCAAATACATTATCTTAGTCTAAACTAAGCCGGAATCTAAGTCTAAACTAAATCTAAACCAAACCGGAATTAAAATTAGCGCCACTAAGCGCTAATTTTTTGATAGTCAGTATTCGATCAACATAAAACGCGAACAGGCCCAGGCTATATCTGTTTTAAAGCAAGACGAATTCTTTCTTCAACGCTAAGATTTGCGTCAACTTTTGCCAGCGCTTCAGTCGCCTCTTTCAATGGGAACCCTAAGGCCATCAAAGCGTCCAACGCCTCGTCATCTTCTGGCACGATAGCGGTTTTCACTTCGGTCGCGCCATATTTTGTAGGGAGCCCCACCTTGTCTTTTAAATCAACAATCACGCGTTCCGCGGACTTCTTTCCAACCCCTGAAGCCTTACTCACGAAAGCTGCATCCGCATTTGCGATTGCGTTACGCACTTCTTCTGGCGTGGCTAAAGATAAAATCGCCATCGCAGCCTTAGGCCCAACCCCGTTTACGGAAATCAACAGCTCAAAAATCTTCTTTGCCATCAAGCTAGAGAACCCATAAAGATCCTCTGCGTTTTCCCGTATCGCATGATAGGTGTAAAATTTCTTCCTCTCACCCACATTTGTCGTCTCTGCGTCTATCTGTGAGAGTCCAATCTCATAGCCCACGCCATGAACATCAACAATAATCGAATTCAGGAATTTTTCAGAAACTTCACCCTCAATATGCGCAATCATGTATTTATTTTAACATAAAAAAATAACGAATCTCTCCGTTATTATGATCGATAATCTGGTAGCACCAACTGGGATCGAACCAGTGACCTTAGGCTTATGAGTCCTACGCTCTAACCAGCTGAGCTATGGTGCCACTTGGCGGAAGGGACAGGATTCGAACCTGCGAAGCGTTAACTTGCTGGTTTTCAAGACCAGTGCCATCAACCACTCGGCCACCCTTCCGCTAACTATTTTAACAGATTATTCTGCGTTCGTAAATACGTTTGTTACATCGTCGAGGTCGTCAATTGCATTTAACAACTTATCGACTTTCTCAGCATCCTCTTCACTCACTGGAACGGAGGTATTTGCAATATAACGAAGTTCGGCATTTTCAACCGTCAAACCAGCATCAATCAGCGCCTGTCTGGTCTTCATCAAATCAGCAGCTTCAGTGATAATCTCAATGCCATCCTCATTTTCATTTGCATCTTCCGCACCGCAATCAAGTGCTGTCATCAAAGCTTCTTCGCCTTTTTCAAGAATCTCAATCACACCCTTTCTAGCGAACTGGAACATCACGCTTCCAGGGTCTGCCATGCGTCCGCCATTCTTAGCTAGAGCGTTTCTCACCTCTGGCATCGTACGATTTTTGTTGTCGGTTGCAATCTCAATGATGATCCCAATCCCAGCCGGACCATAAGCCTCATAGGTCTCCTCAATCATTGCGGCAGCACTTTTGTCGGTCGCACGCGCAATCGCACGCTCAATATTTGCCTTAGGCATATTTGCCTTGCGGGCCTTCTCAAGCACCATTGCAAGAGTTGGGTTCATAGTCGGATCACCACCACTCCTCGCTGCAATCGCAATTTGGTTTGCAATCTTCGTGAAAGCTGCCCCACGCTTGGCGTCGACGATGGCTTTTTGACGTTTGGTTGTCGCCCATTTACTGTGTCCTGACATTTATTGACCTTCCTGTTTTTATAATTTCTCCCCTATATTATATCATCAAACCCTATAAAATCTCTACCAATCACCGCCATTTTATCTTTTGGCAAGTTAAATTTTTTGTTCGTGCCATAGCTTCTAATTGCCCTTAAAAAATCTTTCAGTTGCACTCGTGTCAAGCTTATTCCAAATTTCTCGCACGCAAACCGCAAAACCTCCTGAGCTACCTCGTCTGTATAGTCTTTGCTATGGTCAAGAAAGAAGTCCTTCCGTAGTCTATAATTTACCGGAGCTTTAGTATTAATTATGAGGGAATTGAATATGGAATCGCTAAGCTCCTCAATTTCTTGCCTAATAGCAGCCTGTCTATTATAAAATTGAATCAACTTTTCCTTCTCTGATTGCGGCAGGTTAAGAAGTCTGATTCTTACTCGATTCCTTAGATAATCATCGGTTGAGTTTGTAGGGTCTTCTCGAAATGACACCTTATTTTTCGTAGCAAATCGCAAAATGTCGGCTTTATAAAATCCTTCTTCGATAAAAGGTCGATGGATCCGATTTTCTGAAAAAGGAGTCAACCCTCGCCATCCCGTACCTCGAATTAGGTTGATCGTCACCGACTCAATAAGATCGTCCAGATGGTGGGCCGTATAAAACTCCCCACCATATTTATTCGCCACATGATATAAAAAGTCATATCGTTTTTGACGCGCCAGTTCCTCAGAAACCCCCTCTCCCAGCATAATTTTCATCGTTTCAAATGGCACCTTCAGCTCTTTGCATCTTGAAAAAACAAACTGCTCGTCCAAATCCGCCGATGTTCTTGTTCCGTGATTAAAATGCGCCACCACGATATTTTCTGGGTCAGCCCTAAAAAACCTCTCAAGAAGTACCATCGAATCAATCCCCCCCGAAACTGCCAAAATTTTCTTCACACTCTGATTATAGCAAAACACCGCATCATATCTGTTATAATATCTCTATGAATTCAGATCATATTCGTAATTTCTGTATTATTGCTCACATCGACCACGGCAAGTCCACGCTTGCTGATCGCATGATGGAAATCACTGACACAGTGGAGAAACGACAGATGAAGTCGCAGCTTCTTGATTCTATGGAGCTCGAGCGCGAAAAGGGTATCACTATCAAGCTCACCCCTGTGCAGATGCACTATAAGGGTTACGAATTAAATCTTATTGACACCCCAGGCCACGTCGATTTTTCCTATGAGGTCTCTCGTTCACTCCAGGCCGTCGAGTCGGCCATCCTTGTGGTTGACGCCACTCAGGGTATTCAGGCTCAGACTCTCGCAAATGTCTATCTTGCCCTCGAACAGGATTTGACCATTATTCCAGTAGTCAACAAGATCGATCTTCCGGCTGCCGATGTCGAAAAAGTTTCTAATGAAATTATCAATCTCCTAGGTTGCAAAAAAGAGGAAATCATCCCTGTTTCCGCTAAGACCGGCCTCAATGTCGAAGCGGTTCTTGAGGCAATTATCGAAAGGGCCCCAAGTCCAAAAACTCCAGTCGATCTTGAAGCTACCGCCGCTCCCGATGAAACTCGTGCCCTCATTTTTGACTCCTATTTCGATGACTATCGCGGCGTTGTTCTCTATGTCCGCATTTTTAACGGCCAAATCAAGAAAAACGACAACATCCACATGATGGCCTCAAAAATTAATGGCATCGCTCTTGAAGTCGGTGTCCTCACCCCTGGCATGCATCCGAAAAATGATCTCTCTGAAGGTGAAGTCGGCTATATTGTGACGAACTTAAAAACCACTCGCGAAGCAAAAGTCGGTGATACTGTTACTCTTGCCAAAAAACCTGCCGCCACCCCGCTCCCAGGTTATAAAAACGTTTTGCCTTTTGTCTATGCCGGCTTCTTCCCAGTTTCCAATGATCAGTATAAGGACCTCAAAGAGGCGATTGAAAAACTCTCCCTCAGTGACTCTGCCCTCCGTTTTGAACCAGAAAATAGCCCAGTCTTAGGTTTCGGCTTGCGTATTGGCTTCCTCGGTCTGCTTCACATGGATATCATCAAGGAGCGCCTTGAGCGTGAATTCAAGCTCGATCTAGTCGTCACCAATCCATCCACTAACTATCAGGTCCGTCTCAATTCTGGCGAGGAAATCGAAATCAAGTCCGCCTCTAATCTCCCGGACACTAGCTCTATTTCTGAGATCCGTGAACCTTGGGTCAAGGGTGAAATTATTTTACCAGTCTCCATGATTGGTAACGTCTTGACTCTTATTGTTGAAAAACGTGGGTTACAGAAGAATATCTCCTATCTCGAAGATCGCGCTGTGATCTATTTTGAAGCCCCAATGGCCAACCTCCTTACTGACTTCTACGACCAGCTCAAATCCCTCACCTCTGGTTATGCTAGCTTTAACTATGAGATCTCGAATTATCGCGCCGAGGATCTGGTCCGTGTTGATTTTCTAGTCGGTGGCGAACGCATTGACGCACTAGCTCTTATGTGCCACCGCTCTGAATCTGAAGCCATCGGCCGCTCCATTACTAAGAAGTTAAAGGAAGTTATTCCAAGACAGAACTTTGAAGTAGCTCTTCAGGCAGCCATTGGCGCAAGGATTATTGCTCGCGAGACTATTGGAGCCTTCCGCAAGGATGTGACGGTAAAAATTCACACTGGTGACCGTGATCGTAAGGCAAAGTTGCTTGAGAAGCAGAAGCGTGGTAAGGCCAGGATGAAACGCTTTGGTAAGATTGATATTCCATCCGAAGCCTTCACTGTTATGTTAAAACGCGATTAAAGTTGGGGAGATATTTATTTTTCTTCAGCACGCTCAAGGGCGCTCGCCCAAGCCTATGGCTTCAGAAAAAACAAATATCCACTCCATAATTCATTCTCTGAGATCATAAACCTGGACGAGCTTATCTGTAGAAGTAGCGTATATTCTTTTCTGAGACTATATGCTTGGCGAAGTTATTAGTTAGCGTAACATGTATTCGTTCTCTGAGACCATAAGCTTGGGTGAGTTATTTTTTCAATAATGCACAATACCCCTCTCTGAGACCATAAGCTTGGCCGAACGGCCTTGAGTGTGTCGAAGAGAGGGGTATTCGTGTAATACTTATTGGTTAATAAACTCAACCAGCTTATCAATTACAGATAAATAAACCTCATCGCGACCTCCATCAGCCGGCACTCTAATCAGCAATTTTAACTCATCGTAGTGATTAAGTACCGGCACAGTTTTTTCATTAAATTCACGAATCCTCGTCTCAAAAATCTCTAAATTAGCATCGTCAGCACGCTCACCGCGATCATTCAGTTTCTTTGCCGCCTCAAAGCGATTCTTCACATCAGCCTCTGTTAAATCAAGTAGAACTACCGCTTTAATCTTGTGTCCGCCATTTCTTGCAGCTTCCATAATTTTATCTTCCTCACCGGACCAGCGCCCCACACTCGACAAAATCAGGGAATCATTCTTCATTTCTTCTCGCGAAAAATAAGGGAGAATTATATCATAAAAGGTATTTGTTGGAATTAATTGTCCGCTACCAGTCATGTTCTGATTTTGCTCTGCTTCAAATGCGCGAATAATAATTCCCGAAGACAAAAATTTTGCGCCAAGATCTTTTGCTAGCCTCTCGCCTACGGTATCTTTTCCGCTCATCGGTAACCCAAAAACATTCAAGCTCCCCGTTCCGAGCCACGTCTTAATCTTTGCTAATTTATCGATCAGATTCTGTTCTTCCATAACCTAGTCTACCACGAATTTAATCCAGAATTATATGTTATAATATAACCATAAAAGGTATCGGTCATATGCAAATCAAAAAACACAAATTTTTCTCACACAAACTGAGTCTTCTTGCGCCAGTTTTCACTCTTTTTGCCTCCATTGCAAGCATTTTTACCCTCATTCTCTTAACTTCCAATAGCTCCACTTTCGCCGCCCCAGGCGCTGGTGGCACACCAGTTACTGCCTCTATCTCCGTCTTAAGTCCAACAGTTGATATTCAATTTAATCAAACAGACATCTTGGGTTCGAGAGCAAAAGAATCTATACTAGTGGTTCAAAGTGCTACGAATAATATCACCGGTGCTGTAACTTATATTTCCAGTATTGACGAAAATACAAGTTTAAAACACACAGATTCTTCAGTGACTGATGAAATTGCATCTATCTCCTCTCAGCTTTCTCTAGGCGCTTTTCCTGCCAAAAGTTGGGGGTATAGGGAAATAAACCAGCCTAATTACTCCCCAATTCCAAAAGCCAGCACGCCGGATATCATCGTTTCTCACCAAGAAGCATATAATGATGCATCTTATGTTTTCTTTGGTGCAAAACCATCATCAGATTTGCCGGCAGGAACATATTCAAAACAGATTGTGCTTACTACGATTACAAACGTGGTTCCAAAAACTGCAACTTTCAAACCGGGTGGTGATATAAATCATGTTCTGCAGTTGATTAATCCAGCGCATGACACTAATTTTTTTAAACATTCAGTTGCAGCACCGGCAAACCTTGGTGACGCTACGATAGTATCAACTGCTGATTCTACCTATCCAATCTATGTATGGTACAACTCACCAGACAAAACTATTTATTGGTGGAGTGAAGCGGACGATGTCTATGCAAACGAAGATGCTTCTACAATGTTTGCAGTTATTAATTACCCCACCACAAATATTGTCTCCTTAATTGATACGAGAGGAATCAATTTTAGTAAAACTACCAACATGAGTAGTATGTTTACTACTAGTAGCAGTTTTTACTATGAGATAAATATTGATGGTATGGACACTAGTAATGTTGAAGATATGTCAAATATGTTCGCTTATAGTGGAAGTGCCAATACGGTGACTGCACCTATTGATATCTCTCATCTAAACACCAGTAAAGTTAAAAATATGCAAGGCATGTTTATTGGGTCACTTGCATCGGCGATTAATATGTCTGGCATAGATACTAGCAACGCTGAAAACATCTCGTTTATATTTCAGGGCGCAAAAAAAGTAACCTCATTAAATCTTGCCAATCTGAATGTAACTAAAGTACGCTCTATGCTTCAGCCGTTCTTTAATATGAGTTCACTAACACATCTGGATCTATCTAACTGGAACCTAGCATCACTTACAACACTTAACTCTTTTCTTAGGTATACTTCGAGTCTCGAGAGTGTTAATCTGACTGGTTTTAAAACAGATCACATTACTAATATGAGCCAAATGTTTATGGGCTCAGGGGTAAAAACGCTTGACCTCAGCTCCTTCAATACAAGCAATGTTACAGATATGTCATTAATGTTTAGAGGCACGCCAAGACTTACAGCTATTAATTTATCAAGTTTTAATACTTCGTCAGTAACAAATATGAAAGAAATGTTTAGCGGAGCTAGTAGGATTACAGACCTCGATCTCAGCTCCTTCAATACAAGCAATGTCACAGATATGACATCAATGTTTAGCATGATGTCAGATTTATGGGAGTTAAAGGTAAATACTTTTGATACGAGAAACGTTACAAAGATGACGTCAATGTTCTCTGGTGCTATGACTTCCTTGGGAAATAGCGTTCTTGATTTATCAAGCTTTAGTTCGCAAAGTCTAGTAGAATCATCTAATATGTTTGCGTATATAAAAGCTAAAACGATATATGCCTCCCCTCAATTCTCTCTAGACTCCGTCACGAATTCACTCGGCATGTTCTGGAATAACACTAATCTTGTAGGCGGTAATGGAACCGCATATAGTAATGGATTTCCGCAAGATAAAACCTTCGCTCGTATCGACGCTCCAGGCACCCCAGGCTACTTCACTCTCAAGCCATAATTTATAAGTCTGCAGCTCTCATAATAAAAAATACTCATCTCTCACACAACAATACAGCCCCCATCCTCCGATATTGAAAAAATCCGCCTCGCCATCTTTTTAGCACTCTTGTATTTTGAGTGCTAATGCAGTATAATTCAAAACAGAAAAGTATGAAAACGGAAGAAGAAAATAACTCAAAGATTCAACTCACCGATCGTCAAAAAGCCATCCTTTTTGCCGTCATTGAGGAATATGCTGAGATGGCCGCTCCTGTCGGCAGTGTCACTCTCGCCAAACTTTTTGATGTCTCGAGCGCCACAATTCGCGCCGAAATGGCTAGACTCGAAGAACTCGGACTCGTCGCCTCTCCGCATACTTCTGCAGGACGCATTCCGACCGACGCTGGCTATCGCCTCTATGTTAACTCCCTCGTCTCTCGTGAAAATGATCTTGAGCTTGCGTTGGAAACAGAAGATTTAGGAGACCTTGACACTGAAGCAGATGACGATTTTGAAGAAGTTTTCGCCGAGGCCGCTCGTCAAATCGCTAAAGATCCATATTTCCAAAAATTCTGTCCTGACCGCGCTCTCTCATCAGGTCAAAATGATAAAAATCGTGGCCTTCATGCTCTTGAGGTCCGCATCGGCTCACAGGCCCAAGCCGAATACGCTATCCGCACCGCCGTTGATATGCTAGTCGAGCTCACAGGTAATCTCGGCCTTGCCACCATCGGCAATCAGCTCTATCTTTCTGGCATCTCAAAACTCTTCTCGCAACCAGAATTCACGGATTATCAGCGCATTCAGAACGTCTCCAAGCTCCTTGATAATCTCGAACCATGGCTCCGCGAGGCACGTCCAGGCGAACCGCTCAATATCTTCATAGGCCGCGAAAACCCAATCGGCAAAAACTCTGACGTCTCTCTCATCATCAGTAAATTCCGCTCTCCATATTCCGACTCCAGCTACATTGGCATCCTCGGCCCGACTCGCCAGAACTACGCCCAGGTTATGGGACTCGTTCGCCATGCCGGTAAGTTTCTTGAAAATATGTATTAAAGAAAGGAAATTATGAACAATCCATTTTCAAATAAATCTGATAAATCTAGCCAGGCAAAAGCTCAGTCGCAAACACGAGGTGACGATTTTGATCCTGATCTCAACCCAAATACTTTTGAGGATCCTGAATTTAAGCCAGATATTGAAGAAGGAAACCCAAAACGCTCGGCAAACTCGACCACAAATTCCGCAAAAGACCTAGAAGAAATTGCCAAATTAGCCCGTCAAAACTCTGAACTGATCGGTGACCTGCAGCGCACTCGTGCGGATTTTGAAAACTTCCGCAAACAGGTTGAGTTGCAAAGGGAACAAGCCAAAACAATCGCAAAACACGCCACTATAAGCAAGGTCCTCCCCCTGATCGACGACATGTCCCGCGCCATCAAGGCCCACCCTGACCTCCTCGCTCCAGTCCAGAAAACCCTCGACAAAACCCTCAAGGCCCTCAATCTCACCCCAATTGATTCCAATCCAGGTACCGTATTTAATCCTGAATTTCATAATGCCATCACCATGGAAGAAGGTGATGGTGATAAGGAAGTTATCGCTGAGGAGCTCATCCCGGGCTATCTTTACGAAGGTGAAGTCTTGCGCGCCGCCATGGTTCGCGTCAAGCACCAATAACTCTCCCTTCATCACCTCTGTTATGCTATAATAAGCATATGCAATATGAAACCAAAAAAGTGAGTCTCGCAGCCACTGAAAAACGTATCCGCGCCTGCAACTACCTCACAGTTACCCAACTTTTCTTAAAAAGCAATTTTCTCCTTGAGAAACCTCTATCTTTCGACGACATCAAACCTCGGCTCCTCGGGCACTGGGGCACCTGTCCTGGCATTAATCTCGTCTACGCTTGTATGCGAGATGTTTTTGCTGATCAAAAAGATAATACAATCTTTGTACTCGGCCCTGGTCATGGTTTTCCAGCTCTCCAAGCTAACCTCTTTTATGATGGTGATCTTGCCGCAGTCGATGAAACTCTCAAGCCGGATTATGCCGGTCTTGCCAAAATTTCCGCTCTTTTCTCCCGTATTGGCGGCTTCCCATCCCACGCCAGCCCGTCCGCTCCAGGCGTTATCTGTGAAGGTGGTGAACTCGGCTATTCTCTCGCTACCGCTTATGGCTACTGCCTCGGACATCCTGAACGCACCGCCATCGTCCTCATCGGTGATGGGGAATTTGAAACCGCCACGACTCTCGCCAGCCTCAACTTAAATGACCTCCTCAGTTCTCCAAATAATGGTAAGGTCATTCCAGTTCTCCACCTTAACGGCTACAAGATTTCCGGTCCAACAGTTGCTGGTCGTCGTTCCGAGCATCAGCTAAATGAATTAATTCGTGGTTTTGGCTATACTCCAATCCGCATTGAAGAACGTCTCGGCACTTCTTCCAAGGCCCCAGCTGAGCTCTACTCGCAAACAGAGAATCTCGTTGATCAAGAACCTCAAATCGTTTTCGATGGCGATGACTCTGATGACGCACCAACTAATACTTTTGAGCAGGTTGAGCAAAATATTACCAAGCTTATTCAAAAAGAGCAGAACGAAGACAAAACCTCGGAACGTCATACCTTTGAAAAAGCTGAGACTGAAACCGACATTATTATGCGAAATCTCATTTTAGATGTCGAAGCCGCCTTGAGCTTTGCAAAAAACGGCAGCGATCCAGTCTTCATTATTCTCGAAACTGAAAAAGGTCTCTCCGGTCCACTCGTTGTTGACGACACCAAGGTTCGCGGCAACTTCAAAGCCCACCAAATCCCTCTACCAAAAGCCAAATCCGATCCCGCCGAGCTCGAGCTCCTCTCTTCCTGGCTCCACTCCTATCATTTCGAAGAATTATTTAACAAAGAGGAAGGTTTTCTCCATGACTAATCTAAAATCCATCGCCAAAGTCTTTGGCGCCAAACTCAAAATTCAGGCTGAAAAAGATCCATCCTTCTATTTCTTTAGCCCAGACGAGACCACTAGTAATAAACTAGATGAAATCTATCAATCCACCAGTCGCACCTGGGGTAATCGACTCGAGAAACGTAAGTGGGATCTTCCTGAATCTGAGAGCGGCCGCATTGTCGAGCTACTCTCTGAAAATGTTCTCTTTTCGGTTATGATCGGGCACCTTCTCTCTGGTGAGCCTGCTATGATGACCAGTTATGAAGCTTTTTTCACCATCATTCTTGCGCAAATTATCCAGCATCTCAAATTCCTCGAACAGTGCGAAGAAGTTGCTTGGCGTCCGAAATATCCTTCCGTCAATCTCCTAAGCACCAGTACTTGTTGGCGCCAGGACCACAATGGTTTTTCCCATCAGTCACCGATGTTGATCTCCTCACTCCTCGCCCGTCCAGGCAAACATGTCACCTGTTTCTTCCCGGTTGATGCCACTGCCGTTGACCCATGTTTTAATTATTTATTAGAATCAAAAAACCAAGTCAACCTCGTCACCTTCAACAAAACCGATGAGCCAGTCTGGCAAGATGAGGAAGCGGCAAAGAAGAACTTTGAACAGGGCTGTAGTCTTTTTGATTTTATTTCCAACAAAAACCAGGAAGGTAATTTCGACTACCTCTTTGTAGCTGCCGGCGATATTGCCACTCGTGAAGCAGTCAAGGCGATTGAGATTCTAAGACAAGATCTCCCGGAACTTCATCTCGGGCTTATTAATATTTCCGCCCTCACCTACGGCGCCATCGGCACCAGCAATAATCCTCTGAAGCAAGCCAGTTTCGATCAGCTATTTGGCCAAACCGCTCCCATCATCGCCAACTTCCATGGCTATCCAGACGCCCTAGTTAATATCCTCAGCAACTATACCATCAAGAATCGAATCTCTGGTCATGGTTTTGAAGAACAGGGAAGCACCGTTACGCCATTTGCTATGCTGACCATGAACCACGCCTCCCGCCTTGATCTTGCGCTGGATGTAGTAAGGATGCTTGGCCGTCAGGACCTTATCGAAAAATATAAGCAGAAGCTTATGGACTATCAAGCTTACGCCCTCGAGCATGGCACTGATCACCCTGAACTTGGCATTATTAATTAAACGCCGATACGGTTTCTCTTAGTGAATAAGCCATCAGCGGATAATCCACTAGCGGCCATCATCCATAGTCAAAAATAAACCATCTGCAGGTATCCCCATAGTCAAAAAAAATAATCCCTCCGCGGGATTATTTTTTTAGAATAAAGCCTAAGATTTGGTTCTAATTTTTCGCCCAGCCCCTCTGCCAAAACGGCCGCTCGACTTAGCCTGTGTCGCGACTTTCGCAAACATCATGCGTCCCGAGTTAGTTTGCAAAAACTTCACAAATTCAATCTCCACAAATCTCCCGACCAGTGTTGCGGCCTCGTCCACCACCACCATCATGCCGTCTGGCAGATACCCCACACCTTGCTTTGGATTGCTTCCCAGCGCGGTAATCTTAATTCGCATCCGCTCGCCCGGCAGGTAGTCACTCCTTAATTCAATGGCTAGATCATTCACATTTAGCACATCAATATCCATCGTTTTTGCCACCATCCCCAGATTATAGTCGGTAGTCAGAATCGTCCCACGGTTTTCTTTCGCAAGCTGCAGTAAGCGATTGTCAACCGGCGTATGGTCTAGCGCGTCTGGTAAAATCTCCACTTCATTATGCACCACGCGCTCAAGTTCATTCACCACATCAAGCCCGAATCTTGCTCGCGCTCGTTTCTCGGTATCTTTTCCGTCCGCCAAAAGCTGCATTTCGTTCAAGACACTATGTGGAATGATTAAAAGGCCGTCAAGAAAGCCAGTCTTTGCGACCTTCAAAATCCTTCCATCCATTAAACTTGACGTATCGACATAAATTCGGCGCCTCTGTCCAGAGTAGTTAAACCCTTTTCTGAAAGACCGCACCACTAGGAAGCTAGTTTCGATAAACACTAGCCATAGGATAATTAAAATAATTTCATTCATGTCACTATTATATCATTGTCGTCCAGTCAAAAATCTCAGGCCTTCACCTGAGATTCTATTTAGCTTATTGCGTGTATATTATTAATTATGGCGTACCACCAGGATAGGACGCGTATGAGATACGAATAGAGCCATCATGTCCATCATATACAAAGTTATTTGACCAGTATGGAGAAATACTTGTGTTATCATCAAATTTCCTGGTAAAGCCACTCGTCACACCGCCGATATAACCAGATCCACCGCTACCAGAACCACCTACCATGGTTTGGTCATATGGTCCTTGACCGGTATATCCACCAATCCATCCACCGCCAGCGCCAGAACGTCCCTGTACCTGAAGTGCATTAATGGCAGGTGAGCGAAGATTAATATCTGGAACTGGTGCAGATGCTCCAAAGCCATATCCAGCTCCTGCTGTCTGATTTGCGCCGTCAGGCATTGAGAATGTAGGATAGTATGGGTCGCTCGTTACGCCAGAAAAATCTGGCTTTCCACCAATGAGACCACCACCATGCCCACCACCGGCAATCAAAGAGCCGCCAGCTCCACCACCGCCAACAATTATACGATTTCTTAGCTCGTAAATCTTCATGCTCTTGATTCTGGCTGTCGTATTTGTGGTCTTAACTTTGAGACGTATTTCTGCAGCTGTATTAGGCATATATTGTGGAGCTGGTTGACGAGGATCATATGTAAAATAGACCGAGATAAAATTGCCATGTTTTTGTGGATATACACCAAGGAATTGCTTATCTACCGAAGAGTTTAAATCATAATATGCTACTGCTCCTTCAAAATCAGAATCAGGAATCCCTTCAACCTCAAATACGGCCTGATACACCCCATGATCAAGTGGCGCCCAAGGTCCTTTATTAAGAAGTTGCTCAGTCGAACCTGCTGGGCGTAATTCAATATGGAAGTTAGTATCTGTTACATAATCTATGTTGCTCACCGGTCGAATATCGGTTCCGCCACCACCGCCTGCGCCACCCCAGTTACGCCAATTAATGTCGGGATTTCCATAACTTAAAGGACCTGCTGCCCCATTTCCACCACCGTTGAATCCACCATAGTTAATGAGCTTAGAATAATGTCCTGCATCAATCGCTGACTCACCTCTACCACCGACAAACAGTGCTACGCTATCACCAGCATTAAAATCTTTATAGCCAGAAGAATATCCACCAAGCCCAGGGTTGAAATCCTTATTGTAGTACCATTGAAATGCTTGCTGGCTAGCTGTCCTTGGACCGCCACTCGCTCCCATCACCTCGAGTTTATATTTTCCGGTAATAGGGAAAGTGAAAGCCTGTGGTGTTCCGGTATACCCAAAATCTGCCCATGAATTCGCAAATTGAATGGCATCCTGCTTAGAATAAATATATCCGTATGGAATGGTCTCAACCACCACCTCGGTTTTCTGCCCGACCTGGAACAGTGGATTAGCGTTATTAAAATCAACTGTACAATCAAACGAAATCTCGTCATTCGTTTTCTGGAAAGTCGTCGGATCGATTGGACAATCAAGACCTCCAGCCGTAGCTTTAAACTTCCTATAATCATAGCTCTCGACATTAAAATCACGTTCAATCATCGGGATTTTAATATTCATCTTATGTTTTAGGCTCTGACCAGCTTCATTCTTCACTGTATGTCCAGTCGGATCAAGTGGCACAACTGAAGGACTCACGCTATTAATCTTAAGTTCGGCAGTCGGACCGGAATTAATTACCGCAGTCAAAACCAAAGGCTTTGAGCTATAGGTCCCAGGCTTAGCAGACATATCAATATGGGTTCCATACTGAATAATTGGTGTAGCTAGAGATGTATATGTAGAACTTTCGGAAATTTTACAATTATCAGTTAAAATATCATTTGCGCAAAGCGGAATAATATATTCGATCCCAGTCTTTTGTATGAAAATAGCCCATTTGTTGGCAGAAACGCTAGATTGCTGAAGCAAATTCGTTGTCAGATTTTCGTACGGAATCTCTGCAGCTCCATCACTTGTTTTTAGGCTAGTTTCTGACGATGATATATAAAGCTTAAATCCAGATTGTGAATTTGTAGCCACCTGAATATTTGCATTGGCTTTCATTGTAGTATTCAGGTTAGTCCCATCGATATTGAATGTAGTAGATTCTGGGTAAGTTAGTCTAATATAACGTAAGTTTGAAGCAGCAAAGTTATTTGTCTTTGTGGTACCGTACGATACTCCGGCAACGGCATAACTACTCGAGTACCCCAAAAGAATAATCGCAAAAACAAGCATACTTCCGAAGAAGCAGATAATAGGTGAAGATTTCTTTTTCAGAAAATTATTGGTGACTCTTTTGATCATCTATGAACCTATCTCTTATTAAGCATTAACATTTATCATTACTATTATATATGTAATTATGTCCACAGTCCACATAAAAACATAAGATTTTTCGACATTTTATAAAATATTGCTACTATTTCGTGGCGAGTGTATAATTATATAAAATTGTACGATAAAACGGAGGATAGGGTGGTTAATACTGGTAAGGAAAAAGACAAAACCGCTATGGAAAAACAGAGAAAAAATAGTCAAACTGGCAGCACAAAGCGCACCAGCGCTTCCGCATCAAGTGCAATGCCAGAGCTTACTTCTGCTCAGGCAAAAAGATTAGCTGAAGCTCGTGCAGTTAGAGCCTATCAGGCAAAACTCAATGCCGAAAATGCTGAAAATAGGACCATCGCAAAACCTGGATCAAGAAATCCAATAGTAAAATCTGAAACCATAAAATCCGAAGCAATTAAAACCGAAAACGATCAAACTGAAATGACAAAATCTGAAAAATCTCAAACCAAACGTGACACAAAATCCCCAAAGCGCTCTGTCCGCTCTCTTTTCCAGAAAAAAGACCAAAAAATGAATCTATATTCCTCCCTTGTTTATCGTTCACGCGCCAAAAAGGAGGCTAGGGCCAGGAAAGAAGCTGAAGAACTTTCCAAGCTTCCAAAAGAACCGGTCAAACGCTTCTTTGCCAGACTCCACCCAAAGCGCGTCTTCCACTTTATCTTCTCCAAAAAAGGCCTCTTTTTCTTCCTCAAGGCCTCAGCGGTCATGTTCCTTCTTGCCGTTATCGCCATCGGTGGTCTCTTTCTTTACTACAAAAAAGACCTTGATGAAATCCGTCTCGACCAGATGAAAGTTTCCGGAACGGTCAATACCTATCTCGATCGTAACGGTCAGGTCCTCTGGGAAGATAGGGGTGACGGTGACTATCGTCTAGTTGTTGAAGGTGAAAATATCTCCACCTACATGCGTCAGGCCACAGTTGCTATCGAGGATCGCGAATTCTATAACCACCCAGGTGTTAACTTCTTTGCCCTCATCCGCGCCAGTCTTTCCACTCTCTCAGGTCACGGTGTTCAAGGTGGCTCTACTTTGACTCAGCAGCTGATCAAGCAGGTTTATTTCTCCGATGAAGCCAGCAACCGTACCGTCACTGGTCTCCCTCGCAAGATTAAGGAGATGATCCTCGCCCTCGAGCTCGAGAAGATGTATTCTAAGGAACAGATTATTACCATGTACCTTAACGAGTCTCCATATGGCGGCCGCCGTAATGGTGTAGAAAGCGCCGCACAGGCCTACTTCAAGAAATCTGCTAAGGATCTCACTCTAGCTGAGTCCGCTCTCCTTGCCTCCATTCCAAACAACCCATCCTATCTCAGTCCATACAATACCGCCGCCAACAAAGCTCTCATCGCCAGGCAGCAAAAGACTCTCGACGTCATGGGAAAAATGGGCTATATTACCGCCGAACAAGCCGAGGAAGCTAAGAAAGTTAATATTCTTGATGAAATCCAGCCGGAGGTTAGCCGTTATACTGATATCAAAGCCCCCCACTTTGTCCTCGAGGTAAAGAAGCAGCTTGAGGCAAAATACGGTGTCAAAACCATGCGTGCCGGTGGCTTTACTATTAAAACCTCGCTAGACCTTCGCGCCCAGGAATATGCCGAAGCCGCTGTCGCTAATGGCGTCAAACTTATGCGTACCAATGGTAGTGATAACATCTCCCTCTCTTCTGTTGATGTCGAAACTGGACAGGTAATCGCCATGGTTGGTTCTGCCGATTGGAATAAACCAGTCTATGGTGAGGTGAATGCCTCCACCGCTCTTCTCGAACCAGGTTCCACCATTAAGCCAATCCTCGACTACGCACCACTTTTCGCCCAGCGTGAAGGTGTAAACTATGGCGCGGGTTCCATCCTCAAAGATGAAAATATCGATAAATATTACTGTGCCGGCTTCACTGGCGCCTGCAAACTCCGAAACTACACCGGTGCTTTCTATGGCAGCATCCCAATTCGTAAGGCTCTTGCCAACTCTCTTAATATTCCAGCTGTCAAAGCCCTCTATATTAATGGTATTGAAAATAGCTTAAAGGTCGCTCACGATCTCGGTGATCTCTCTTACTGTACCGACACCTCAGGTGGTCTTTCGATCGCCATCGGTTCCGGATGTAATGTTCGCCCAATCGAGCATGCAAACGCCTATGCCTCACTTGCTCGTGGTGGCGTCTATAAGCCTCTCGCCTACATTCTCGAGGTTAAAAACTCCTCTGGTGACGTTGTTGAAAAATGGGAAGATACCGCTGGTAAGCGTGTCCTCGATGCCCAGGCTGCCTACATGGTCACTGATATCCTTGGCGATGCCAACGCTCGTAATCTTGTCTGGGGTTCACTCGCACGCTCTGCTGGTTTCGTAGTTCCAGGAGTCTGGACTGCCTCCAAAACCGGTACCACCACCACCTCAAATTCTGCTATCACAAAAGACTCGCTCATGGCTTCTTACTCTTCCGCCATCGCCACTATCGTCTGGAACGGTAACCACGATGGTTCCAGTCTCTGGAATAGCTCAAATACCATTGTTCGCACCGTCGTCAACGACTATATGGGCCCAGTTCACACCAAAGTCTATGCCGCCGAAGGTAAATGGAAGCCAGGTGACAAGCCAACCCAGCCAGCCGGCATGCAGACTCTCACGGTCAACGGCGTAACTGATATTTGGCCAAGCTGGTTCAATAGCAAAAATAACGGCATGCAAAAGGAATCCATCAAATTCAATAAATTCACCAAGAAGAAGGCCACCGACTGTACTCTCTCTAGCCTCGTTGTTGAAGTCGAAATTAGTTATACCATCGACCCAATCTCCAAGAATAAAGCCTACGCCACTGACCCCAATGGTTATGATCCAAACACTGAAGATGACTGTTCCTACACTCCACCTTCCGTCTCCTTCAGTACTCATAGTATCGCTTCATCCGGTGCGCTTAAATTCACCGTCACTCCTGGCTCAGCCGGCCTCAATCGCTACACACTCTCTGTTGATGGCACAGTGGTTAAATCCGATTCCGTCAGCTCTGGTCTCAATGATCCAAACTATAGCTTCACCGGCTCTGAATCAACTATCACCGTCACCGTCACTGATAGCCAAGGCTACGAAGCTACCGATACCATCACCGGTCCATAGCTAAAACTAAAGACTTCGCCGAAATATAATCGATATGATATGTATTTTCAAATAGTCTTCTCGGCAAAAAAGAAGGGAATCACTCCCTTCTTTTTTGGGTCTCTCTATAATATGGTAAAATAAACCTATGAAATTATCCGAAGAATTAGCCTGGCGCGGTTTTGTCGCCGAAAATACCATCAAAAACCCTGAAGAACTTGATAACCGTAAGATTAAGAAGTTTTATTGGGGTGCCGACCCATCTGCTGATTCTTTGACCATCGGCAATCTCGCCTCTCTCATGATGTGCGCTTGTTTTGTCCGCCACGGCTACCAGCCATATCTCCTCGTTGGTGGCGCCACTGGTCAAATTGGTGACCCAAAAGAAAATGGTGAACGTGATCTCAAAACTATAAACGAAGTCGAGCACAACAAGGCCTGCATCAAAAAACAAATTGAATCCGTCATTAGTCTGGACGGCGCCGCCAATACTCTCGGTGATGGCGACCCAACCAATGATCATTATGAGCTCACCATGGTCGACAACTACGACTGGTTCAAAAACATCAACTATCTCGACTTCCTCCGCACTGTCGGAAAAACATTTTCTATGACCCAGCTTCTCGACCGCAAATTTATCCAAAATCGCATCGGCGAAGGTGGTTCTGGGATTTCCTATGCTGAATTCTCCTACACTCTCATCCAGGGCTATGACTTCCTCCACCTCTATCGCACCTATGGCGTCGATCTTCAACTTTGTGGCGCCGACCAGTTTGGCAACTCTTCCACCGGCGTTCATCTCATCAAGCGCCTAGAAAACGGTAGTGCTGACGTCTGGTCCACCCCACTCGTTATCGACCCAGTCACTGGTCGCAAGTTTGGAAAATCCGAAGGAAACGCCGTCTGGCTCGCTAGCTCCGATAATGGCTCCGGCAACTTCACTTCAATCTTTGATTTTTATCAATTCTGGCTCAACCAAGCTGACGAATCTGTCGAATATCTCATCAAAATCTATTCCGTTCTCGATAGGGAAACTATTGACAAAATCCTTGAGGAACATCGTACGCATCCTGAGCAGCGCCTTGCTCAAAAAGCTCTCGCAAAAAGCGTCACAGAAATCGTGCATGGAAAAAATTCTGCCGCCGCTGCTATTCTTCTCACTGACCTTCTCTTTGGCGACCGCCGTATCGAAACTCTTTCTGAATCTGATATTGAATCTATCGCCCTCCTCCTCCCAACGATCAGACTTTCCGAAAAAGCTGGCAAAATCTCCCTCATTGATGCGCTTGTCGAAACTTCCCTCTGTTCTTCACGTTCTGAGGCTAAGCAATTAATTTCCGGCAACGCCATTTCCATTAATGGTGAGAAAGTCACCGATGCGTCACACGAAATTAATGCGCTCGCTGTTTTGAAGCGTGGTAAAAACAAATTCGCACTAGTTAAATAATCGCCTCACATATATCCAAGAATTATTTGTTGAGATACACGACTCTGATTTTTACGGGTCCCATTAATTTTAATAATCATCGCGTCTTATGCTTGAAAAAACTTTGACTTCAGCTATACTTGTAACTAAGAGAGCGAGGTAAGGTTTTCTATTCTTCTGTAGAGAGAAAGATCGCAATTTATTGCCGGTCAAAATAATTAATTCTAAAAAAGGACAAATATGGCAAAAGAACCAAAAGACACCAAAGAAACTACTGTACAAGATGGCAAATCTGAGGCATTGAAACTCGCCATCGCTCAAATCACCAAGCAATTCGGCGACGGCTCCATTATGAAGCTCGGCGAAAACCACAACGTCAATATTGAACTCATTCCGTCAGGATCACTCTCCCTCGACCTCGCCCTCGGTGGCGGCTATCCTAAAGGTCGCATTATCGAGATCTATGGACCTGAATCTTCCGGTAAGACTACTCTAGCACTTCACGCTATCGCTGAGGTTCAAAAAACTGGTGGTCAGGCTGCTTTCATCGATGCTGAGCACGCCCTCGATCCTTCTTATGCTGAAAAAATCGGCGTCCAGATCGACAACCTACTAATCTCTCAGCCAGACAATGGTGAGCAAGCTCTCGAAATCTGTGAGACTCTCGTCCGCTCAAACGCTGTTGACCTCATCGTCGTTGACTCAGTTGCTGCCCTCACTCCAAAGGCCGAAATCGACGGTGATATGGGTGATGCCCAGATGGGGCTTCAGGCTCGCCTTATGTCTCAAGCTATGCGCAAGCTCACCGCCATCATCTCTAAATCCAAGGCAACCGTTATCTTCATCAACCAGATTCGTATGAAGCTTGGCGTTATGTTTGGAAACCCTGAAACTACCACTGGTGGTAACGCACTAAAATTCTATGCCTCAGTTCGTGTTGATATCCGTCGCATCGGCCAGATCAAGAACGGCGAAGATATTATCGGTAACCGCACCAAAATCAAGGTTGTTAAGAATAAGATTGCTGCTCCATTCCGCACTGCTGAGTTTGACATCATGTATAACGAAGGTATCTCCAAAGTTGGTGATGTACTCGATCTCGCCGTCCAATATGGCGTACTCGATAAAGCAGGTGCTTTCTTGAAATATAATGGCGAGACCATTGGCCAGGGCCGTGAAGCCGTCAAGCGCGTCTTTAAAGAAAATCCTGAACTCTTTGCTGAGATTGAAGAAAAAGTTCGCGCCAAGGCCGAAGCTACTCAGAAATAGCCAGAAAAAATATTAAATAACCCCTAAACCTGGAACGGTCCATAATTAAATAATTCTAAATAAGGCTGAAGTAAGAAATATGCCAACAATTACTAGCCTTCGCGGCGCCATGCGCGATGCAAATCGAGTCAATGTCTTTCTTGATGGTAAATTCAGCTTCTCACTCACCATCTCTGAACTAGCTGACGCTAAACTCAGTCAAGGTCAAACATTGTCGGACGCCGAGGTCGAAAAACTCAAATCTCAGTCAGGCACTGGCAAACTCTACCAGCAAACTCTGGAGTATTGTTTTTCGAGGCCTCACTCCAAAAAAGAAGTGATTGATTTTCTCGAACGCAAAAGACAGCGCCGCGAGCTGGCCTGGAAGCGTTTCGAGTCTCATCTCCAGAAACTAGAAATCGACGCTGCCTATGCTGAAAAAGTTAAGCAGATTCGCCAAACCACCAGGGAAAAGAACCAAAAAATCCGCGAAACTGATTTTACCGAAAATAACACTTATGAGTATCGCGGCTCCGCCAAAACCAATCTCCCGTCAAAGCCCTCGGACCGCATCACGGATGATATGATCGAGCAAGTAATCTCCCGTCTTGAAGCCCAAAAAGTCATCGATGACGCCTACTTCACGCGTTTCTATATTGAGAATCGCCACCAGTCGAAAGGTATCAGTCGGCGCCGCCTTATTCAAGAATTGAAGCAGAAGGGGATCTCTGATGATCTCATTTCTGATGCCTTGGTTTCAGACACTACTGGCGAGCTGGTTCGCGACGAGGTGACAGAGCTCCAAAAAATGCTCAAAAAGCAGCTTCGAAAAACCACCGACCGCCAGAAACTTATCGGTTATCTCGCCCGCCAAGGCTTCTCCTATGATCTCATCAAATCCGAAGTCGACTCTGCTCTAGCTGGTCTCGATTCAGCCACTGACGACTATTCTTCAGAAAACTATTTCTAATCAATATCGCAAAATCAATATCGCAAAATCAATATCACCAGATCACGTTTTTAAGAATCTCCAGATTTTATCTCCAGATCCTATATCCAGGTTCTATTCCGTGGTCGAATTCTCGCTATGCGCGATATATTTTCCGTCCTTAAATGGATTCACAAAGTTTGGTACAAAATCAAGACTTCCAGATTTTTTCATCGCCGCATTTTCATCACTCTTAATCACAATCTCGGTGTCATTAATCTCTTGCACTTCCGAACGTCCAATCACGAGTTCCGGATCAATCAAAGCCTTATAGATAGGCCTCTTCACAATCAACTGCATAATCTGAAAATTGTCCGTCACCACGGTAAAATCTTGCACATGTCCAAGCAGACTTTTCTTTTTGCTCACTACTTTCATGTGGTCTAGCACAAACCCAAGCGCAATAATTTCGTTCAGTTTGATAATATCCCCCTGTTCAACAAACTCTTCATCGGAATCAATAATTATTCCCACCTTGGAAAATTCTCGAATACTATTAACATCAAGAAATAGACGTTTGCGTGAGTTTGTTGCTACTACCTCAAAAGCCACGATTTTCAAATAATTTGGGTCAACCACCAGCGCCTTCACGCGCGCAATTTCTGTCGCCGTATGTAAACTAAGAATAGGGTAATTTAAGAGTCTTGAACCTTCGATTAACATAAGCATATTATACCATAATATAATTAATAGAGACTCTAGGTGATCTACAAAATTTCTAAGATTCCCCTAAGTGACCTACGAAATCTATAAGATCCTCTAAGTAACTACAAGATTCCCAGAATCCCCCGCAATGCAAACTCGGTGTCCTCGTGGTTTCGTACCGTAATCGTTTCGATCCCCATCTCCATCACTGGGTAGTCATTGCCACCTGGTTGCGTCATGTCGCCAAAGTACAAAATATCTTCTTTCGAGACACCAAGCTCCTCCATTAGATGCTGCATACCAAATGCCTTATTCATTCCCGGTTTCACTGCATTAATACTAGTTGTCCCGCCAATTTCAAAAGTAAATCCGGGTGCTAGCTTTAAGGCTCGCTCCACAATCTTTTTGCGCTTCTCACAATCTGGGTCCCAAGCGTATTTTTCCTCGGTCCCCGCCGCCTGTCCCAGTGCCGAAAATGTCACCTGAGACAAACGATTCTCAATGATCTCGTCACCAGGTTTCAGTTTATCACTCTCCCAGAAGCCCAACTCCTTCGCCGCCTGCTCAATCGCCCCTGAAATTTGCGTCACCTCAGATTCAGTCAGTGGGAAACTATAAACCAGCTCCCAGTTCCTCTCGTCATATTTTGTTCCATCATTTTGGTTCGCCATCGGCGCGTAGCGATAATATTGCGTCCCTTGCGCCACAAACAAATGAAGATGCATTAATTGCGCCGGTGTCACTTTTGCCACCTCAATCAGTCTATTCACAATCTGAATCAAAAACTGGTCAAACTTCTGTCCCGAAATCGGACAGACTTCAAAACTATTCAAACATTCTGCCAAAATTTCCGCCATCTCATCTGGAATCGGCGTCTTTGCCACGTTTAAAGTTTGATCAATATCAAATGCAAGAATCTTTTTCATCTGCCTCCTTTTAGCGTAATCATACCCGACATTGCCGCAAAATTCCATAGCAAATAAACTTTAAAAATAACCATACAATCGTCATAAAAATAATCATACTATAATCACTCTCTCCTAAATAATCTCCAGACATCCGCATAAAATGCTATAATAAATTTATGAAAACTTACGTGATGGGCAACTGGAAAATGAACTTAACTGTTGGGGATTCCTCAATTTATCTCCAGAGGTTATTAAAGAAAATCAAACCTACGCGCGGTATCGAAATTATCATCGCCCCGAGCTTTATCTCTCTCGCCTCCTTGTCTCTTCAACTTGAGCGTAATAAGTCAAAAATCAAACTTGCCGCCCAAAATTTCTACCAAAAAGATTTTGGCCCCTACACCGGTGAGGTCTCTATCGCCCAGCTTCGTGGTGTTGTTACTTATGCTTTAATTGGCCACTCTGAACGTCGTTTTATTTTTGGCGAAACCAACCGTGACATCAGTCAAAAAGTTGCCGCCGCTATCCGAAATAATATCACCCCAATTCTCTGTATCGGCGAAACCGAAAATCAGCGCAACTTTGGCGAAACCAAAGATGTCTTACGCGACGAGCTCCTCGGTGGTCTCTCTGAAATCGATACGGAAGACGTGAAAAAATGTATCATCGCCTACGAGCCAGTCTGGGCTATCTCCACCACCAAGCAAGCTCGCTCAGCCACCCCTGATGAAATCGCTGCCTCCATCAAGATTATTCAGGAGCAGCTTATCAGTATCTATGGCAAAGCTACTGCAGATGAAATTCCAATCCTCTACGGTGGTAGCGTCAATCCAAATAACGCTGGTGCCTATTTGACAATTCCAGGTGTTAATGGTGTACTAGTCGGCGAATCTAGTCTCATCTCCGATAATTTTAATGAAATCATCGAGACCGCTAAACGCGTCCGCGAGTAATCCTCATCCAGCAAAACCTTAAGCAGTTAAAATCCAATCTGTCGTAAAAATAAAACTTTAGACAATAAATTCCGATCTACCGTAAATAAAACTCTAGACAATAAATAAATTCCGATCTGCCGTAAATAAAAACCTCACCCACCTATCAAAATAAACCGCTCATGCAAATTTTCAAAATTTAAAAAATCGAGTATAATATAAAAAGAAAACAATAAGTTTATGCAGGACGAATCAAGAACTCAAGGCCAACCATTAGCAACATCAGCTGCGCGAAGGCGCATGGATTTTGCGCCTGTACGTAGTGCTAGTCGTACTGCTGCTCCACTTCCAACCGATCGTGAACTTGAGCGCCGAAAGCTTGCGCGCCAGGAAATGGCTCGTCGTGAAGCTATCAAACATCAAATCGAAGAGCAAAATCGTCTCAAAAACCTGAATCAGCGCCGTATCGAAGCTGCAAAACAGGAGTTATCAGAATATCAAGCCGCTGAGGAGGCCAGAAATCGCGCTCTTGAAGGTGAGCGTCAGCGTATTTTGGAACACCAACGCCAAGCTCAGCGCGAAGCTGCCGAACAGATGGCCGCTCGCCGCAAAGCCATGGAACTCGAAGCAAAAAAGCGTCTTCAGGCCGAGCAAATCCGCAAGCAGCGAGCTCTTCAGGAAATGCAGCGCCGCGAAGAGGCTTCCAAAATCGCCGCCTCAAAACGTGCCACGCTAAAACCACGCCAAACCACTCCATTTTTTGCCCCAAGTTCTGCCGCAGGTTCCGCAACTGGCTCTGTCGCAAGTTCTGCCGCAAGCTCCGCTGCAGACTCCGTCACAAGGTTTGCCACCCAAAACCACACCGCTCCGAGCTCCACTATCTCACACAATACCGCCTCTCTTCGCCCCGCTGGCGATACCAAGGTTTCAGCGTCTTCCCGTATTCAGGTCATCGCCTCTCCTACCCGCAAACTCTTTGGTCGTATTCGTCCAGCCGGCCCTACTCGCCAGGCTCAATCTGAACCTCAGTTAAATTTCCAGCCAAGCAACCAGCTAAATTCTCGTCTTGAACCTCAGGCAGCCCACCCTCTAAAAACCCTTGCAGATCTTGATGACGATCTTTTTGAGGACCAACTCGAATCAGAATTCGGTTCCTCAATTAATGTTCGCCGCTCCACTCAGTCGAGCCGCGCCAAGCAAGTTATTAAAGATGATTCTGATGACCTAGAAGATCTTTTAATGAGCGCCTTCGACGAGCCATCTGAAAAGAAAACCCCAGCAAAAACTACAACAAAAAATCCAGTAAAAACACCAGTAGGCGATCGATCAGTAGAAAACCTAGCAAACAATACTACGCAAAATACTACACAAAATACCACGCAAAAAACTGCGCTAAGAACAGCACTAAAAATCTCAGGCAACCCTTCAGAAAAAACCTCACAAAAACTCGATTCCACCCCTGATACATCCGAAAACAATATGAATTACATCCTCGGCGGCCGCTCTCCTTTCATCAATACCGACAAAATCATTAAGCGCCCGCTCTCTGACTCGACTCGCGAAAATGCCGCTCGCCTCGATGGTCAAAATGAAGAGGAGCCGTCATCTCCAGCTAGACCACGCAAAAATGTCTATGAAAAGCGTGATCATAGCAAAAAATCAGCCAAAAAGACCACAACTATGATCGTTGAAGACCGTCCGAAGGGAATTGGTATCTCTCTCGCCATCGCCATCACGCTCATGATTATCCTCGGCACCATCGTCGGCGCCTTCATCTATTTTGCCTTCTTCCAATAAAAAAGAGTATTTAAATGCTCTTTTTTGTTTTTTAAACTTTTAGATAAATCTTCTGAATTAAAACCCTTGAATAAATCTTCTTAGCTAAAACCCTCTGAATTAAACTTTTAAATGGACCTTCTTAATTAAAACCTTCTGAATAAAACCTTGAGCTAATCTCCTGAATAATTAGTTTTAAATCTAAGCTTTTACATAAAAACGCACAACAATATATAAAAAAAGAACATAAAATGTTCCTTCTTATCAATCAAATCTCTATGTTGTGGTGCGAGTGGAGAGAATCGAACTCTCGTCCCAAGTTTGGAAAACTTGTATACTAACCGTTGTACTACACTCGCTTATCTATATTCTCTCCGCAACCCGGAGGAATTATGGGGTGGGAAATCGGAATTGAACCGACGACCTTCTGGACCACAATCAGACGCTCTAACCAACTGAGCTATTCCCACCATTTTGTAAAAATACAAACTAGACTGACTTGCGACTCGCGTCAAGCATCCTCGAATCTAGTACTGCCATTATATCAAACCACTCTATTCTTTACAAGAATTTACCTACTTTGGCCCAAATTTCATGCCAAAATTGTTGGTGAACCGCTGCGTGTTGCTGATTGCAGAGTTTAATCCTGCCTGCCCAGTCCTCCCCACTCCCCCGCTTTGTCCAGCTCTGAAATTTTGTCCACCCCCATAACCTTGTCCAGCTCCGTAATTCTGTCCGCTCCCATAACTCTGTCCTCCGCCATAATTTCGCTCAACGCTCCCTCCAAAGTTTGGCGCAAATCCACGCCCACTACTCGCGCCGCTACCATATCCACCAGCCCCTCCTCCGTATCCACCAGCCCCTCCGCCATAGATACCATCACGGCCGCCCCCGTATCCGCCCCCGTATCCACCCCCGCAACTTCCAGAATTCCCGCCACGCTGCGTCATTTCTTGTTTCGCCATCGCCGCGTAGTCCTTATAGTTATTGGCCTCCTGTCGCCTTGCTCGGTCATCACTATAGCGGTAGCCACCCTGTGCTACACCAGTCTCACTTCCAGCATTCCCACCGCTCAAGCCACTTGCCCCATTCATGCCACGAGGACTGCCTGGATCACTAATACTACCAGCACTATTACCGCCGGCAGAAAAACCATTTCCACCGTTTTCGACACCCCTCCCGCGCTCGAACATAGAAATGTTTCGCTCCCTCGCGCTCGCCACTTGCGCCGCCAGGCTCGCATTCTCATATCCGCGTACAAACCTTCGATTTTCCGACAGCTCCTGGCGCTCCTCCACCGTCATTCCGCGCGAGGCCGCCCCAATTCTCCCCTCATTCTGCGCCCCCGCATAGCCAGAACTGTGAAAAAAGTCATCTCGATCCTCGTCTCGCACTGAAAACGAACGCGCCAGACTCTGATCATTCATCGCAAAGTTGTTTCCCATACTCTTATCTTAACATAACCAGCATCAATATCGCTAATATCAATATCGCTAACCAAAATTGCTAGCAAGAGCGCAACGCTATACGAATTTAAAAGCAAGAAATAAAATAAAGATAAAAATATCACAACGTAAATAAAATAAACAATTTGGAAATCATATTAAACAATTAAGTAATAATTTTACAAGCAGAGCGGAATAACAAAATTCCCAACTTTCTATGCTTGACAAAATGCTTATAATATAGTATAATCACATCACTGTTGAATAGCTCAACAGTCGCTCTTTACTAGAGTGAAAACCAGCATTTTTGGGCTAGAAGCCCCAGGAGGGAAAAATGGCAATCATGGATTTAGTTAACAGCTTTATGGACTCTGTCAGACTTGATGTCGACGACGACTCGAAGAGCAAGAAGGGAACCAAGAGCAATTCCGGTTCTCAGAAGCCCATCAAGGTCGTTCGCAAGAACGGTGACTCCGATAATCTCGACATCCTCAGCGATGAGACAAGAGATGCGTTACTGGAGTACGTGAATCACAGAGATTCTGGAATCGACCTTGAGAATCTGATTCTCAAAGGGGAATTCTCCCCGAAGCTCGCCAGCTGCCTCACGTTTGCATTTGCAAACAACCCGGACCTGATCAATCAGTTCCTGGATGCAGCTAAGGTGACCAAGGACGTCGAAGTGGTTGACGGATTCATCCTTACGCACGGCGACGACGTTTACTGCTTCTTAACGGAGAAGGAATTAAATTCCGCAGCAAGTAAGCGCATGTTGGCGAGCAAAGGAACGTCCATCACCATGAAGGTTGAGGAAGGTCTGATCGCGGTCGAAACCGGCAAGGATGGTAAGAAGACCCTGCGTCTTCCCACCAACAGCGAACGCGCTAAGTACTACAAGAGCCTTGACGATGCAACTAACTAAATTTTCACTCTGGAAACCCCCGAGCAATCGGGGGTTTTCGCCAGGTAAAAAAGATTAATAAAACAGATTAAAATTCAAGCATATAAACATATGCAGAATATATGATATAACCATTGACAAAATATGCTAAATATAGTATAATCAAGACAGTCTGAGGAACGGCGTAAGACCCGCATCCAACAATGACGACCATTAAAAACCGAATCATCCCAGGTTCTGAATGAACCTGTAAATATAGATGTGAATCGATGCATCAAAAACCCCAGATTCTCGTTTGAATCTGTTAAATATAGATGTAACTCGACGCCAACTAAGATTCTGTGGCGCCTAACCCAACTGGGAGGCGTCGCGCCTCCCTAACCAGACATCCTACAAATAGCAATAGTAGGAGGAAGAATACGGAGGTAAAGAAAATGTTAGGATACTTGTTTGGTCTTCTGGTTGTGGCCTGCTCTGCTTATGCACTGCAGATTGGTACGGTAAGAGTAGTCAAAGCTACAGGCGGCGACTACAAAGCGCTTATAAACATCTCCACGCTTGTGCAGTTCCTTCTGCCCGAACTTCTCTTCTTGGTAATTCCGACCATCATGGTGATGGATGGAAGCACTGAGAACAAGTTCGCGCTTTGGGTCACACTCGCAGGATTGATCGTTTTTTCAACGTTTCTTATCTGCCTACACTACCGTCACACGGCATTCTTTATTGGTTTTCTGTTGTACACAGTGTTAGCACTGAGAAGCGCTTACAAAATGTACTTTCCGCAGAACCTTGACAAGTTTGCTTTGATCGCTTTTGTGGCATTCATCTGCCTCGCTCTTTCGATCTTCTGCAATTTCTTTTCAGAAAAAGCGGATTTAAGAACGGCAGTGAAAGTACCTGTTCCCGACGATGTAAGTGAATATATCGACGGAATGAACCGAGTTGTTAACATTACCTTGTTCACAACTCTCCTTGTATTTGAAGCAGCTATTGCAGCTGTGATCAATTTACTTCAGCTACTCGGCAAACTGTGACACGTCACAAAATGACAAAAAGGAGGAACAAAAAATGAGAAACTCTAACAACAACCAGAATCTTGTGGTGAAGGCAAGAAGAATTGGTGCTGCAATACTTGTTGCAGTGCTTACTGCGACCACGGCTTTGACCATGGGTCGCACTACAATTGCAAGCAAGTCGCAGAACACCGCAACTGAGTCTGTTTCCTATGTGGATCAGGTCAGTAAAGAAGAACTCGACGAGATCAAGGCTCACCTTCGGGTTGACATTGACTCGGAAGATGTCCAATCATCTTATCCGGAAGTCTCGAGAGAGTTCCTCAGCTCAAGCCTGCCGAGCATGAACCGCATTCGCGTTCGTGACTCTGGTAATATCAGCACAGCGTTAACTCTTCCGTTCACTGGTGCAAGCCAGGAGGATGGACAGACCTACTCCACCGAAGTAATTTACGGATGGTGGAACGTTGATTTGGTTAATGAAATCTTGAGAAACCCTCCCTTTGGTGTTGCTGTCGCAAAATGTGTCTATTATACAAAGCTTAGCGATGGTACGATGATCGGAGACGAAAACACCTGGATCATGAATGAATTTATTGCGAAAGACAATAGTCATTATGCCGAGGGTGGACATGGTGTCTCCGATTGGTTGACAAGAGAATACGAGAATGGTCCGGCGCTCGTCACTGACGAGTATCGGTACTATGGCGTAGCTCTTTGCAACCTTCTGGGTCGTTTTACTGATCTTGAGTGCAAGAGAGTCTATTCGGAGAAGCATTGGGGCCTTAAGGCTAGGGACGACAATCACGCAAGTCTTGTCAGAGCTGAAGCTTTTGAGGAACCCGAAAACAGAGATGCAATTATTGCATATCTGACCACTAAGTCCGGTGCAAAGGCCGCTGCGATTGCATTTAATGTGCATGACAAGCGTCCGATGATCCCGGGTAAGCAGCCGAAGCCCGAGCAGGAGACCACTTCGCAGGAAACCACGCAGGAGACTACTCCGCAGGAAACCACGAAGGAGACCACTCCTCAGGAAACTACGGCTCCGGAAACCAAGACTCCGGTTGTTAATCGGGAGACCACTCCTAGAGAGACTACCCCGAGAGAGACTACCCCGAGAGAGACCACTCCTAGGGAAACTACTCCTAGAGAGACCACTCCGAAGGAGACCACTCCGCAGGAAACCCAGCCCAGCGAAACTCCTTCTCGTGAAGATCGTGAAGATAACAACAAGAAGAGAAACGTTGCGCCGGTGAATCATGGCGGTGAAGGTGCTGGTGGCTCTTCCAAGAGAACTGGTACCAACACTGTCGAGTACAACGATCACAAGAACGAGACTGGCAAGGGCCATGGCGATCCTGCAAAGGAAACTCCGGAAACCCCGACTCAGGACGTCTCCCACCAGACTGATCCGGTCGTCAACAATGACCAGAACAAGTCGAATAAGGAGACTCAGACTGCCAGTGAAATTCCGGACAGAATGACTGCCATAAATGGCGGCAGACAGCTGTCTATTGGTGGAAATCCTGAAAAGAATGCGGACAACGGCAACGATGAACACATTGGCGGTGATGCTCAGGAATTTAACTTTAATTGATTTTTAATCAAGTTAATCCGAAAGCACATCTATCGCACCTTTTTCCGGCGGTCTCATTTCGAGACCGCTGGATTCCCTGTTATTCTGAATTTGAGATGATTCGGTTTTGCGTGGTAGACGAAAATTAACAATTCGGCTAGCAAAAACGGTGAAAAAGTTTCACCACCCTTAGCAAAACCAACATTATATGATATAAGATATTATAAAGACAATGACTATTTACAAAATAAGAAAGGAGCTTTTATGAAAAAAGCACTTAAGATCGTATCCGTAGCTACTCTTTCTGTAGCTGCAGGTATTGCTGCCGTCTCGACCGTTTATGGTTGGGGTGACAACGCTGGCGGTCGTCCAACTTACTCTATTGCGGACATCAACGCTGGCAAACTTGGCGATAAAATCGTCATGAACTCTATTAAAGATGACGACTCTTCGCTTACTGAAGCAGAACGTCAGGCTGGGATCACTACTCCACTAACCGATGAACGTGAATTTATCGGTATTCGTGATGCTGCTACTGGTAACCAGGGTAAAAACAACGTTTGGAGTATCGGTGATGTTAATATTGAAGAGGGTAAGACCTACATCGTTCGTATGTATGTCCACAACAACAGCCCTAAGGGTCTAAATGCAGTTGCTAAGGATGTTACCGCTCAGGTCGACCTCCCAAACCTAGTTTCTAAAGAAGCTCGTATTACTGGTTTTATTAACGCCAGTAACGCTACTCCATCTCGCTACTGGGATTCTCTAAACCTTAAAAGCGCTGATGGCCGTAGTTTTTACCTAGACTATATTGAAGGGTCTGCTCTCTTTGAGAACAATGTCTGGAAAAATGGTATCACTCTTTCAGATAGCTTAGTTACTAGTGCCGGTGTTAAACTTGGTTATGACAAACTTGATGGTAACCTTCCTGGTTGTTATCAATACTCTGGTGTAGTTACCTTCAAGATTAAACCAGTCTTTGAAAACACTTCAATCATGAAGAAGGTTCGTAAGCAAGGTGATCAGGAATGGAAAGAATCTATTGATGCTAAGGTCGGTGATACTGTTGAATATCAGATTCACTATAAGAACCTAAATGACTCTCGTACTGCAAATGTTGTAGTAAGTGATTCTCTCCCAACCAATATGGAATACGTTAAAGGCACCACTACCCTATACCGTTCAGATATCCCTAAAGGAGCCGTTTATAATGAGGACAAAATCCTTACTGCCGGTGTAAACATTGGTAACTATGCTGTCCGTGGTGACGGTTATATCCGCTTCCTTGCTAAGGTTATTGATAAAAACCTTGCTTGTGGTAATAACCGTTTGATCAACTGGGCTAAGGCAAGTGCAAATGGTTTCGCTATTCAAGACAACGCTGATGTTTATGTCAACAAAGTCTGTAACGAAACTCCAACTCCAACTCCAAAGCCAACCCCAACCCCAGAACCAACTCCAACTCCAAAGGAGCTTCCAAAGACTGGTCCTGAAACCGTAATCACCGGTGTTGTTGGTCTTGGTGCCATCATTACCTCTGCTGGATATTACATTGCTAGCCGCAAACAACTTCGCTAATTGACCGCTCCGAAGTATAAACTCTCGGACGTCAATCGAAGTCCATCGCTTCAAGACGAATAATAACCTATCTATGCATATCTCTTCTAGGATAAAACCTAAAAGTAAACATAGTCGCGAAGCACGCAAAAAAGAACTAGAGTAATCTGGTTCTTTTTTGTTGTTCTAAAACACCATTTAATATTATCGGATGCTGTAGAGCATTTTTAGAAAACTATCATGCTTGAAGTAAATGTAATAGCATTGTATATAACTTGACAAAATAAAAGCCTTATGCTATAATGACAATGTCTACCAATCGTAGAGTACATTAATATTTAGTACTCTAGCTCTCTCACAAAGGAGGAAAATGTGATGAGAAAGAATCTTGTTGCTGTTGTTGCTGCTGTTGTTACCGCTGTCGTCCTTGCTATTGGTTGTGGCCAGAAGGCTACCGCAAGAAAGACTCCTGAGGCGACACCGATCGAGACTACTTGCGACAGGGCAGATGCTCCGGAAGATAAGAGCGACTCTCTTGTCGGTTCTGGACAGACAGTTGGTTCCGACCACGCGGAATATCTCAGCGAGTATGCAGTTGAATCCAAGGAGCCTGAGGAGACCAAGCCTCAGGAAGTCCCGGAGACAAGCAATATTCCCAAAGAAGTAGAACCGGTTGCAGGTGTTCCGCAATATGAGAACCCCTTACCGCCGGCGGCTGCTTCGGTTGATTTCGAGAGCGTCCTGAAAGGTATGGGCGCAACTGAGATCGACATAATCACTCGCAGCAAAGCGATGGGTAACACCTCGCTGGTCGCAAGATTCGGAAACGGCATCGTTGCCGATTTCTACTTCGACACTCCTGTGAGTGGACAGGGCATTGCCTTGACTAGCTTTTCGGTCTATGCCGCAGACGACGCATTCAGCCTCACTGGCGAATCCGACTACGGCATGTCCAGCTGGTCTATGAGCTATGACATCGATAACGCAGGTGCACGTGATTTATATTACGTGGTTGACCCGTCCGATCACTACTTTAGCGACACGGATCACGGCAAGGAAAACCTTCTTCTGCCCATGGAGATCACTGATCTCTTGGACAAGGATGTTGCTCCTTATCTGCAGGTTAAAGATGTTTCGCTTGAAAGCGAGCCCAAGATTTAAGCTAGAGGAATAAAGGCTCTCTTCGGAGAGCCTTTTTCCATGTCAAGAAATATGTGAAGTCATATTAAAAACTGTATCAAATTAACACCCTGAGACGCTGCCCCAGGTGTCTCTTTTTATTGGTTAGTGTTGCACTTGAGATGTTAATCTAGGCGCATACTTGACCAATCATACTGTTTATGGTATAATAACAATGTCTACCAATCGTAGAGTACATTAATATTTAGTACTCTAGCTTTTGTCACAAAGGAGGAAATTGTGATGAAGAAGCGTTTTACTGTTTCTACTGCTGTTCTTTCTGCGCTGCTTATCGGTGGTCTTGCGATTGCTCTTGCGGGAGCATATCAGCAGAACCTTGAACGGAAACAGCAGGAACTGACTATGGAGGCTAAGGCAACTGCTTCTCTCGATAAGTGGCGTAATCAGAAGAAGATTACATCATATCAGACCGAAAGGATTGCAGATGAGCTCTATGCAAGAGCTTTTGGGCGTAGTGCCTCTGTGGATGATGAGTGGCGTAATCAGGAAAAGATTACTCCCGATCAGATCGAAAGAGTTGCAGACACGCTCTACGGGACAGCTTCCAAGTATGGTGCCGCTGAGGATGTCAAGTACGCGGAAGAATTTCGCGACGCAATCTACTCGGAGTTTGTCCCCACGACAAACCAGACCCCGGCGTCGAAGCGGATGATCAGATTCAATAAGGTCTGGAACATCACTTCGAGCGCATCTCTTGAGACGATTCTCAAGAGGCATGGTGCGACCGAGGTCAGCATCAACAATCGTCTTGACAGCGTAGACAGAGATGTCTGCGTCTATGCTAGTTACCCGAACGGAATCATTTCTGAGTTCCGTTTTGGCATTGCTAGTGAAGAAGACGATCTTCTGCTAAGTAGCGTCCGGTTTTACACTGGACATCTGAGTAGAAAAAGTTTCACTCCCATTATGGATTCCAAGTGGGACAAGAAATATAGCTTCGACGGGGTAATGACTGATCCGGACGAGAATGGCAGCTATGACGTCATTGAGTGTGAAGATTTTCCGATCTATACACACGAAAATGGCTGTCATGGCAAGACCAAAAAGTACCGCATCTTCATCCCTCAGACTTTCGAGAGTGTCATTATGAAACAGCTGGTTGACCGTTATGTCAATCTTGAAAATGTTTCACTCGAAAGCGCCCCTGAGATTTAAGCTAGAGGAAATAAAGGCTCTCTTCGGAGAGCCTTTTCCTTTGCTAAAACATAATAAAGGCTCTCTTCGGAGAGCCTTTTCCTTACTCAATAATCTCGCTTATTCTTGCAAAAAATAGAATCTTTACGCTTATTCTTGCAAAAGATGTTAATTTATATGATAATTTTTTTATCTAATCAACGGACTAGTGCACTTTATATAACTAGTCTTTCTGTATAGGGGGGATTTTATGAGGAGAAGATATTGGTTGTCCATTGTCAGAATCAAGCGGAGTCTTCGTCGGATGTCTGCATCACAGAGCCGTAAGTTCGCTGGCTATCTTATGCTGCTGGCCCTAATGATTTCTGGCTGCAGTCTCAATGGCTCGATGAATCACGCTACCTCACAGGCGAAGCTTGAGTCTTATCTGTCGCAACAGAGTCAGACGGCGGAGGATAATATTATCGCTAGCTTTGATCTGTATCAGTATCTGCTTGATCGAGGCGCCGTCGATATTTGGCGGATTCAGGATTCCAATCCGAAAGATGCTGATGTTGCAGTACGCTTCAAGAACGATATTGTTGCGATTTTTTATTTTAGCAACGAGGTTGGCAAGGGAAGCAAGTATGGCAAGCTGATGGGGATTAGTGTTTTTGCAGCCGACCCGGACTACCGTCCGGAATCTTGGGACCCGTCCGCGACGATTATGAAGTCATCGTCACGTTCGGAGTGGAGTCGGTGGTTTAATACCACTAGTCCCGATGATTTTGTCAACGACACGAGGTATAAAGAGAAGAATGAGGTCGATCATTTTTATTCGGTCTCACCCAATAAAATCTTTTATACCATCAACTCGGCTGGTAAGACGGTCTTGGTTTCAGTGCCGCAGTATTTTGGCGCAGGGTTCGAGGCAACGGTGGGGCGCTATCTTCAGCTGTCCGAACCGTCGTTTATTATCGATCCGCTCGATGGGACTAATATCGGTGGTGAGACCAACTAAGCTCTCAAGTATCTGAAATACTAGCTTTAAACTCCCCATATTTGGGGAGTTTTTTATGTATATTTAAAGGAATTCTGAATTCTAGGGGTGCTACTCTAATCCATCAAGTGCAACACCTTGAGATGTTAGTTCAGGGGTCGTACTTGCAGAAAAGAAAAAATATGTTATAATACAAACAACTAATCAAATGACTAGAGCTCCTTAAAACTCTAGTCTTATTCTTTTAGAAGGGGGTAACATCATGAAGAAACTGTATCTCGCAATTGCAATTCTGGCACTCGCTGCAACACTTGCAACTGGCTGCGGAAATAATGATGGAGCTACCAGAGCCGATTCCCGCACCGAAACTAGCTCTAATGTTGACGGAGGTGCTTACTCATATAATGAGCCTGGTTCCGATGTTAGCTATGATTCATCTAAGGAGTACAACTCTGGTGACGAGAACGGGAGTTATGTCCCGCCCAAGGTGGGTGGTTCTCGTGATAAGAGTGGGCCTAATTTAGCAGAGATTTTTAAAGGTAAACCGAAGGTCGACGTCGAGGAGTATATAAGATACTCTTATAGTCAGGAGGATATCAATAAGGAGAATCCGAGGAGAGGGTATTTTAATCTCGAGGGATATCTGTACGCTTATGGGGCAACTGAAATTAAGTATCTTGGTGTAAGCAAGGGTGGAATGGCTTACGGTGTTAGATTTAAAAATGGCATTATCTTGGGAATGCTTTTCTATCAGAATCAAACATTTGATGAACATTATAGGGACTACTATCTTTACTATTTTGTCGTCTCTGCAGGTTCACCGAAGTATGAATTTACTACTTACGACTCTATCGACTATGCTGAGACAGAAGGTACTGAAGGTCAGGCATCATGGTCGAGACTGTTCTATGTAGATAATATGAGGCCAGTCGATCTGGACTATAGTCAGACTCATAATAGATTTGCGGTTCTTATTGTTGATAAAACTGTCAAGTGTGAATCATTCTATTCTATCGGATCCACAACAGTTGACGGTTACTTCTATTTTACTTCACAGTTCGATGAGGTTTTTAGAAGATGCGTGGTTCCGTACCTGAGTCTGAATAATCCTTCTCTCACCAAAGATCAGTTCAGTGATGAGTATTTTCAGTGAGCTCTAGAGTAAGACGAGAAGACTCTCCTTTTTGGGGAGTCTTTTTTTATTTTTATATTTAAATTATTATATAGAAACATTAATGGTATTTTTACCAAGATTAATAGCCATTTGAAATAATACATATTTATTATAATAATACTAGACAAAATAGATATAATATGTTATAATACAAACAACTAATCAAATGACTAGAGCTCTTTAACTCTCTAGTCTTATTTCTTTTAGAAGGGGGTATCTCAATGTTTAAGAAGTTTGTTGCTATTGCTCTGGCTGCACTTGTTGCTGCATCTGTCGTCACCGGTTGTGGAAACAACGCTGGGAATACCGCCAGTGTCGCTTCTAGTAAAGACAGCCGCTTGAAGCCGAAGTATCCGTTTAAGAACTTTCTGGTCCAGGACAAGGACAAGAAAAAAGAAGGATATGCGGGGTCTTTTGATCTCTATGCAGCCCTTCAGAAGTATGGAGCAACGGATATGTACTTGATATCCAAAGAGTATAGTGATGGTTATCCGGTATCTGTCGATTATGCTGTTAAATTTTCCAATGGAGATACGATGTCTTTTCGTTTTGTAGAATATTTTAGTTTTAGCGATGATACTTATTTTCTGGATCTCTTGTCTGTAAGCATCTATAAAACAGAACAGGGTTACGTTCAGAACTGGTATGATGATTTCCAGAAAAACACTAACTATAGCAAATGGAAGCGTTTCTTAATGGTTCGTGATCCTGAGGAAATGCAGATGGGGGCAGATTACTATGAAACTCACAATAGGGATGATAAGAAGAATTGGTTTGTAATCCCGACCGGTAATCTCACCGGGGATGGTGAGCTCGAAAAATGCACTTTTAGAGTAAATAGTTACTTTGATAAGGTATTCAATTCAAGTATTGTACCCTATTTGCAGTTGGAGGATACTCCGTGGGATGAGGATCCGTTCCTTAACAATCCTAATATTCTTGGGGAAAGCATGTATGCGAATCTCCGTGACGCCTATAACAAGGAATAAGATAAAAAGGCCTTCGATTATTTCGAAGGCCTTTCTGCTTTCTTTATTAAAAAATACCATTTTAAAAATTCTTATGCTATAATCAAAACAAGATGGGTCCACAAACAAACAATATTCAACCAAATTTGAATAATACGATTCTTTCAGGAGAAAATATCGGGGTGACTCCTAGCTATTCTTCTTTGAAAAAAAACAAAAATATTCTGTTGAAATTTATCATACCAGCCATAGTGTTTGGTGTGATTTTAATAGTCCTTTTAATAAATATGGCATCAAAAAAGAAAATCGACGTGGGGTCCGGTAAAAAAGAGGACTATGTTCAATTTATGAAGCTTTATCAGAATGGAGATTTAAACTCAAAGAAGGGTATAAATTTGAATATTCCATTATCTCAGACGTATGCATTTATAAATCTCGTTGGAGGCTCAGATATTGATCAGATGCAGAAATATGGCGAAATGCTTTATTCGTCATTTCGCAAGTATGGAAACGACCCAGTTCTAAATGGATACTTGATTTTGTATAAAAAATATACAGTGTTACCAAGGCAGGTTGTATCGATTCAGGATAAATATTTAAAAGAAGGGGATGAGTTTGCAAAAAATCTTATCACCGAATATCTGTCTGATTTTAATGCAATTAGTGATGAGAAACAAAAAGAAGAGGTTGAAATCATTAAAGGGGTATTTGAATCTAGTTTGGACTACTACGTACAGTTAAATAAGATAGGATGTGTCAAAAATTCCCAGCTTGATTATGATTGCGAAACAAAAACTAGGCGAAATTCTGAATTGTATCCCGAAGTAATAAATGCCCTAAATAAACAGATAGACTATAGGACTCAACAAGCAGCCCGGCAGCAAGAATCACTTACGTATTCGTATAATCTATTTAAAGAGTTTTATAAAATTATAGACAAAATTAAGGAGCCAAAGAAGTGAGGTTACTAAACAAAAAAAATAAAAGAAGAGGCTGTCTCGTCTCTGTCTTAGTTATTATTACCACCGTAGTTCTTACTACGACATTGACTTTATTTAAGCTTACTTCAAATGACGTTTATGCTGACGGTGAATTGGCTCCTGCAGATAGTCTTCTGCTTAAAGTAATAAAAGAGAGAATGAAAGAGTGCATATCGCATAATATTCTAACAAAAGCAGATGTCTCAAGTAGAGATAATATATCAGAAAGCAGTCTTTTTAATAGTAACTTTTCGGCATCGGACAAATCCGGAATTTATGATATATTATATAAATATGGTGCTGGAAATACGTTAAATAGCCCAAAACTAACCTGTTATCAACTTTTTGGCTTTGCGCCCAATACAAACAACGGTGGATCTTTTAAGGCCTATGAATCCCTTGGTGGAAATGTAAAACCTCCAGTAGATAACAGAGCGGCAACTCCAGAGATGAAAAATAAATTCCTCGAAGCCCTTGGATATGTTCCTGAAAACGGTGGTCAGCAAAATAAATTTTATTGTGGTAATCTTGTCTATTATGTCGCAGCGGATGCAAATAGCCAAGGTGGTGGAGAAAAACGCACTCCATCTATCTGTATAAATGTAGACGAGTCTGGCAACGTAGTTCCAAGTAGTGGTGATAAGATCTCGATTATGGATTTAGCTCCTCCACGCGGCGGAGACAGTGATATTATCACACTTGATTACACTGGCGCCTCAATCGCCGCTAGCGGCTCAATCGCATTTCAGGTCATGATTAAGACGCCGGGGAATCTGCAGGGGTGTACCACGTATTCCGAGACCATTCTAACGGGAAGCCCACTCAATAGCTTCATTAATAGGCCAGCCTCCCAGATTTTTGATGAACTAATCAATAAGGCTGCATCGAAGGGAAATAGCTTCCCGGGCAACACTCGTTCGCATGGTAATCAAGTTGTACCGGGGCAGACAGGGAGGCCGGTGAATATGCCATGTGATGGAAGCACCGTGGCTGAAGCCTTTAAGAGCAATTCAGTTACATTCAGAAGAGCGGAAGAAGATACTGCAAGAACCTCTGAAGGTGGTAATGCCGAGGAAGGCAGGAGGCAAAATTATAAATACTTAGGTACACCTGAGTATGATAAGTTGATCAATTATTATGTTCCTAACTATACCTTTGATGCATCAAACAGCGCTATTACTGATCTAGAAAAAGCATACTACTGGTACTATCTATTAAAAGATGTTTTTGAAGGAATTTCAGTTGATTTATCTCTTGAGACGCCATGTAGCGACAGCGCATCGGCAGCTGGTCAAAATCACTTAAAGTATCACAATGTTCATATTGGCGATCCAGCTCAGGCAGTCGACAAATTCTGTACACTTGATGGCAATACCTTGAATCACAAGTCAGATCAAAACATCGTGATGGGTTTTGATAAAGGGCTCGTCCCATCTGTTTCTTCCACAAACGCACTACGCGATATGGATGTTAAAGATGTTCTGACCGCGTTGAATGGACTTAACCTTGGCTCGCTTTGTTTGCAAGACGGGAATTTTCCACTCTGTAAGGCTGACCCTGCTACCTGTGCAAAGGATCCAGATAACGCAGGATGTAAAGAGATTGCCAATAATGCCACAGATAGAGGTGAAGATGAAAAAGCGGGTGAACAGGCAGAATGTATGAAGAAGTCTGGCGCATTTGGTTGGCTAATTTGTCCAATGATGTTTGGTCTGCGTGATACTGCTGATGGAATTTTTCAGAAGTCAGTTACACCGCTCCTAGTAGTCCATACTTCTATTGTTAAGGATCTTGCTAATACGAGAGGGGAGGGGTCTACGCTTTATCAGGCCTGGTCATTCTTTAGAAATGTTGCCAATATTCTCTTTGTCATTGCAATGTTATTTGTGATATTCTCTCAAATTACTGGATTCGGAATTGATAATTATGGTATTAAAAAAATCCTCCCTAAGCTCATTATTACGGCAATCATCGTCAACTTTTCTTATGTGATTTGTGGTATCATCGTTGATATCTCAAACCTCGCCGGTGATGCATTGCGTGGAATCTTTGAGGGGATCGCAGATGGCACGACTGGCACAAGTGATCGTGGAAATATTACAGATGGTGTTGTTCAGATAGTTGCATCTCTGGTCAATGCTATTGCACCAGTTGCCGCCACTGGAGTCGCCGCTGGAGGTATAACCTATTTGGTAGTTACCGGTATTACTGCAAGTGCATCTGGTTCCTTCCTTGCGTTTATCTTCCCGATTCTTTCTATCGCTGGTGCCGCAGCCCTCGCTGGCTTATTTGCAATGCTTATGTTAGGGCTTCGCCAGTCTCTCATTATTATTATGATTGCAATTTCTCCAATCGCCTTTGTTCTCTATGCTATCCCAAACACTAATGCTCTATTTAAGAAATGGTTCTCTCTAGTCAAGACGCTTCTAGTAATCTATCCAGTATTCTGTTTCCTGGTTGGCGGCGGAGCGCTTGTGTCAAAAATAATTATTAATTCAGACACAGACTTCTATATGCGGTTTATTGCCGGCCTCCTCAGTATTATGCCATACTTTGCTGTTCCAGCTATGACTAGAAACGCCGTCAAGGGTTTTGATGGTCTTGCAAATGGACTTAGTACACTGCAAAAGCAGGTAGGAAATGCAGGCAACTTTGCAAATAGGAAGGTAATGGGCTCAGATTTAATGAAGACCCAGCAGCAAAACGCACAGACCCACAAGTTGCAGCAAATTGTTGGAAAATACAAAGATATGGATAAGTCAAAATTGAAGCCATGGCAGCAGAGAAGATTCGCTTCCGCTGTTAGTGCCCTTAATAAGGATGAACGTAATAGAGCTGGGCTCGACGCTGCAATGAGGGAGTATGAATACAATACAAACCCTCAAAATGCTGTAAATATTAATCGCACAGCAATGCGTAGACTGAATGATACAATTCAAAATGATATGATGAGTGAATTTAAGTCTAACAATATGAGCGCAGAAGACGCACTGAGGGAATTGAATCGTGCACAGGAGTATGAATATGATAAAGGAACTGCTGAGGATAATCGTGCAAATGATAATAGAACTAGCGCGCTAGTCTCATATCTAGCCTCAACCAAGGATGGGCAAAAGGCATTCGATCAATACGTAAAAGGCGAACATGCTATAAAACCAGGAAAATCTTCTGACCGCGCAATGGCCGTTATCCAGCAAACAATGCAAGACAAACACTCGGACTTAAGAGATAAATATCATACTACATTTGAACACCTAGATACTAAGAAAGCAACTCAGGATATCGAAAGTATGACGGGCCCAACCAAAGATAACACCACGTTAAGTAGTGGTATAGATAAAACGAGAAGTGAAGTGGCACGAAAATTAGAATTTGATGATTATTCTAAGATGGGTAAGCAGGAGTTTGAGCAATTCACCAAGGAAAACGAAGGCAATGATGGCAAACCTGATGGTACCTATGGATATGCAGCGGGCACCCCAGAATATAATCACCTAAACGAACTAGCTAATTCGCGCGTTAAGCAATTAAAATCAGATCCATCGCTTATTCCGAACTTATCAGATCAGGAAAAACGATTCATTTCAATCTATAGTACTAATAATGTCGATGTTAACACGATCAGTAACATCCTATATATGAAGGATGCGGACGGTACGGTTACTGGTACTATTGAACAGTAGCAATGTCTGACTGAATAGACCACGGTCCATTAGATCAGCATAAAAAAATACCTCACATGAGGTATTTTTTTTATATTCTTTATTTCGAATTACACTCTGATCATCTTTTATTGCAGTAAATCTAAAAGATTCTTTTTTAAATCCGGCGCAACAATTTTCAATTTAGATCTATATGGATCTCTACTTCTCACCCGCGGCGGCTAAGACGTTTTCAAACAGCACTCCCACAGTCAATGGGCCAACTCCGCCGAGTTTTGGCGTAATTGCCGAAATGTCGTTTCGTTCACGAATCTCATCTGAAATATCGCCAACTAGCTTACCACCCTCACTTGCCGTTCCTGCATCGACAATCACCGCGCCAGAACGAACCATCTCTGAAGTAATCAAATCTGGCACCCCAGTTGCCGTCACGATAATTTCATATTCTTTCAGCTTTGAAAAATCCGAGCCACGATGAAAGACCTCGACCTCAAGGCCAGAATTCTGCCACATGGAAATTAGTGGCCTCCCCACCAACTTACCGCGCCCCACCACCGCAATTTTTTTACCAACTAGGTCAATATTATATCCAGTAAGTAACCAGTTAATTGCCGTAGCTGTTGCGCTATCAAATCTTCCGCGTCCAGATAAGCCATCAACGTCTTTCTCTGGCTGAATTAAAGAAACTACCTCCTCAGTAATCTCGCGGTCGACAAGTGGCAGTTGCACAATAATTCCAGACACCGTCTCATCTAGGTTGGCTTTAGTTACAGCCTCAATTAGCGCTTCACGCGTTGGTTCAACCTTCGCATCAACCACCTCGACGCCAATATCCTCTCCGTATTGACACTTCAGTTTTACATATTTCTCAATCACTGGATTATCCGAATCGCGAATAATCACGAGCTTCGCACGCTTCTTATTGCTGCGCAAAATCTGCACCAGGTGCGCCTGCCTCTCCTTAACAAACCCCACCAGTTCTCGTCCGTTCAGTTCTTTTACCATTTATTCTCCGCTATCGTTTATTTTTTTTCAATTCAGGGACTCCGCCCGTCCTTGAATTATTCTTAAATTATTATTCTCCGATTTCGTCTGGCTCTTGTTCAATCCTAAATCCAAACTTCTCAAACACGACATTCGCAATTTCTTCGCGCGCTGCTGCAAGATCAGCATAGGTTTTCGCGTCCTCATTGATTAAAATCAGGGCCGCCTTCTCGCTCACCTTCATGCCGTGGAAGACCTTACCTTTAAGTCCCGCCTCTTCGAGAAGCCAACCAGAGTTCACAAGATTAGTGCGTTTTTCTGGAGAGTCTGGCCCCACCTCTTTTGCGTTGCGCCAAACTTGGATTCCGCGAGCCTCCGCCTCGTCTGCTTCCTCATCGGTTAGGTAAACATTCTTAAAAAAGCTACCAGCACTTGCAATCTTTTCGGGATCAGGTAACTTGCTGTTTCGTACAGCCTTCACCATGCGAGCAATATTGAGTGGGGAAAAATCCGTCTCGTGATGTTCGTCAACATAGGCCTGCAGGGAACGATAAAACGGAGGATTGAGCTGCCCTTTCTTCACACGTACAGTTGTTGCGTAAATAAAATAGCGTCCGACATTTTCACCAGAGTTAAAAATTGACTTGCGGTAACTCATCTTCATTTCGCTAGCTGGAATTACCACGAATTCATCGGTTTTTGTGTCATAAGCATCAACAGAAACAATCACCTGTGTCACCTCTTGGCCATAGGCGCCAATATTTTGTACTGGTGCAGCGCCTGCAGTGCCTGGAATTCCTGCCATCGCCTCGATCCCAGAATATCCACGCTCGGAAACGTACGTCACAAGGTCGTCCCATTGCTCGCCGCCATAAGCCTTAAAGTAAGCTATGTCGCCACCCTCAGAGCTTTCACCCCCGGAGCTTTTACCATTAGAGCTTTCGTCCTCAGAACTTTTAACTTCAGGCCTCTCAACTTCAGAAATTCCCATAATACGGTCGAGAATAATCACTCCGTCAAACCCCTCATCTTTTGCAAAGGTATTCGCGCCGCCGCCGAGTACGCAAACTGGTAGATTGCGTTCCTTGGCAAACTGAAACGCCTCTGGGATATCTTCCTTTGAAGTTACGGTAATCACATAGCGTGCTGGCCCACCAATTCTCATGGTTACGAGATTTCGGATCGGCACATTTTCTTCAATTTTCAACATTTTTCCTCCTCTTTTGCGAGTTATAATACCTAATTTTAACATAGATTGACAAAAAGCATATTACATTGTATAATAATAATGCTTAGATACACTACCTAGGTGTGCTACGTACATTTTAGGTAGTCTTTTTGTATCTTGTCAGAGTATGAGGAAACCTCATCGTAAGCCACGGGCTCTGACGTAGGAAAGGGGAAGATATGGAATACAAGGCATCGAAAGTCAACGGCAAGAAGTACATCATGCAGGAAAATGGTGAGATAATTGGCCTCTACCTGACTGGTAGAAAAAAGACCTATGGTCTGAATGACACTGTCGAGATTAAATCGATAGTGATACCTGAATCGGAGGAAGCTGCAGATAACTCAGACGATTCCTTAGGTACGGTTAATCCGGACGGTACGGTCACTCTGGGGAAGGCATTAGATTCCACCACTCAGCTTCAAGGCTCCATTATCCAGATTCTTGGTGATGACGACAGCGCAGACTTGATTGTCCGCACCAAAGGCAATAAGCTTTACAGTTTTAAGACTGAAGAGGTCCATCTGGCTGGTGTCAGCAATGCCACCTTCAATGCTCGGCGCAGTTTATTTAAGTCGGAACAGGAATGGATCGACGACCTCTCGGATGTCTGCCGGAAGTTTGATGATCTGAACAGAAACAAGCATTGGTCGGAATCGTATCCCGTGGATGAAATCGTTGAAATTTATGGTGTTATGCAGCGACTCAAGGAAAAGGATTATGGCCAATGGGAAGACAGCGCCATTAAGGCACGTTTCAACGCGGTCTGGGCTGAACTTCGCACCGCCTTCAGTAACATCCTGATCAATGACCGCGACGATGATTCTAAGGATGGGAATCCTGACGACTCAGAATCGGACGACTAAACTATATGTCTTAACGGCTAGGTCGCAGCATTTGGCGTCTGAATCACTTAGTCCAAACTCCAAAAGCTACCAGAGTCCCCAGCGTCTTGCTGGGGATTTTTCTTCCAAAAGATTTTACCCTAGTCAGTACTAGGGAATTATGTTAAAATATAACAGATAAAGAAAGGCACAAATGGCAGTTAAGAAAAAGAAGATTGTGATTTCAAAACTTAATCGTAACAATAATCACAAACACAGCGAGAAACGCAAACGCAATAAGTAATTAAAAGTTCCCCTAGGGAACTTTTTTAGAATTAAAATCGGAATTATTTACTTCACGGGTTTACTTTATAGAGATAAAACGAGTGATAAAGTTTTTCGTATTTTACGCCCGGAATGTCAAATGCGTTGGAAATAAAATATAGGTCCTTGCCAAGTCTGGTCGCCTCTTGTTGAACTTTTTGAAAAATCTTCTCCACGTCACGCGAGTCGCTAAACGTATATACGACAGTCGTATTTTCTGGGAACTTATAATTTAGGTAATTTTGGCAAACCACCTTCGGCAATGGCCTTATCTTGCGAAGGCGAATCCTGGAGAGGAAGGAAAGAACTGGATGTAACTCAACGCCAAGCGTCTGTGCTCCCATTTCAGCCCCAACTTTCAAAACCACTCCGTCCCCCGATCCCATATCGATCAATAAATCCTTCTTGCTGAGCGGATATAATTTCTTAAACATTTTGCGAATCTCCGCCTCCAAACTCGGTACATATGGCGCCCCAAAAAATACGGTAATCCCAAATATAAACGCCAGTCCCATAATGATTAAGGACAAAATATGTATAATCTGAAAAAAGTTAGAGGAAAAGTGGTTCATAAAATTATTCAGGAAATCGTTCATAACTCTATTGTATCCCAGAAACCCATGAAATTATCTATAATCTACATACGGTTTTATTCCGCATGTGGTTCTAAGAGCGCGCTGTGTGGATTCATGAAATCGAAAAATCGCACAATATGTGCTAAACTAAAGATGTTGCACCCGTAGCTCAGTGGATTAGAGCATCTGTCTTCGGAACAGAGGGTCGTGGGTTCGAGTCCCTCCGGGTGTACCAGATCGGCGTGAGCCGCTTTTTTGTTGTAAAGAATAGAGAGGAGTACGTTTTAAAATATATTACAACGATGCTTCTAACTCAATGAATGAAACGAACATCTAGGTTCAAATTAAAGAATAAATCATCGCCTTGCCTGTATAGTATGCCAAATTTATGACGACTAGTAGATGCTGTTTCAAACTTCGTATTATTGATTAGATAATCTTTGAAATCATCCATATCATACAAGGTGAAACAGACAAGATTCCCGTCATCTTTTACGAATATACAACCACCACCTAGTTCTGAGCCATCCCATTCTCTTGTAGGTATCATTCCTAGCGTAACGTTACTTAAGAAATCTTTTACCTTCTTTAATACAAACTCTGGGGTTCTGTCTTTGAAAAAATCAGTATAAGAGTCGATAAGGTCTTTGACGGTTCTTGCACCTTTACCTACAAAGAATACCATTAGTAAACCGCTTATAATTTCTGGTAGATTCGAGTCAGTCATTTCTAGGTTTTGTTGAAATGTCTGATTTGCCATCCCATGGAAAACGAACTCGCCATTATGTTCGAAAATATATTGCATGCGGTCCTTGATTTTTGACCTTGTTGCAATATTATTCACTTCGTTAATGTCGCCAGTGAAACCTTCAATCTTATAAATAAAGTTTGTCGACTCGCTTGCGTTTAGCAAGGTCGCTGGGCTTCCGATTTGGGATTTTATAGAAAAACCTATTTGGCGTGCAATTTCTTCGTGAGGCATTATCGAATAAGTTTCGACATCAGATTTAACATATGATGTGGACTTAAAATCATCAAGCATCAATTCTTTCATCGCTAATTCACCAGAGGGAATATTGAAGCTTGCTCCAGAGCCAGCAATGATTTCGTTGAGAATACTAAAAATCAGTTCTTTAGACAGATTTGCAGATTTTACTAGTCGGCCATTGTAGAGAATTGATATATCGCCATTATCGTTTCCATCGATATCGTATTCGGAATCGCCAAGAACACTGCGCATTAGGAGTTTGAGTATTTTTATTTTTTGATCTGTAGACTTTAGGTCTTTATCACACACATCAATCATTTGATCGTAGAGCATTTTGCAAATTGCATATAATTCTGACCACTCGCCTTTATTGTAAGTCTTCATTTCGTAGGGCCTCGATTATGTTTTTTGCCGTAGCCTGGATAGCTGGAACGGCCACGGAGTTTCCGAGTTGCTTCATCGCTTGAGTCTCTGAGACTGGAAAGATAAATGAATCTGGAAAACCTTGCATTCTTAGACCTTCTTTTGGTCCCATACATTTCTCTGTGCCGTCAACAATATAACAATCCCAGTTTCGCCTATCATTTATGCCAGAATGTCTGCCGCCAACACGCAATGTAAAACCAATTTTTTTATCGACGTGGCCACCCCAGACGTCGCTCATGGTCATTTGTAGTGGAACTGGTTCTGGAAATTCGTACGGCGTATTCTTGTTTTTAAAACCGACCATGTAGAGTCTCGGTCTATGCTGCGGAGATCCGTAGTCGGAAGCCTTAATGATTTTATAGTGGAGGCTATAGCCAAGATCTTCCGTAAGAACTTTTTTAATCGTCTGAAAGGTTTTACCATTATCGTGTGTTAGAAGACCTCGGACATTTTCTAAGAAGAATGCTCTTGGCTGCTTTTCCTTAATTATTCTAGCTACATCAAAGAATAGTGTGCCTCTCGTCTCGTTAAAACCTTTCTTGAGACCAGCTTGTGAAAATGGCTGACAGGGAAAACCACCTGTAAGGATATCGAAATCTGGAATGTCTTTTGCATCTACTCTTGTAATATCACCAACAAATAATCGTTTCTCATTCTCGAAAATCTTGGGGGATATTTTCTGGAAGTTAGCTTTATATGTTTTTCTAGCAGCATCATCCCATTCAGAAACAAAAACGCATTCTGCCCCTAAATTATGAAAAGCCATATGGAAGCCGCCAATTCCAGCAAAAAGGTCAATAAAAGTATACTTCTTTTGTTTTTTAGCCATCGTGCCTCACTTTCAGAATTTGGAGACGCTGACTGGTAGAAAAACTGCTAATGCTGCACGGCATTTGATACACTCCACTTAAATTACTACCTACTATTATATCATGGAATGCATTTTCTTCTTCGGACGTAAGTGATTTATGATATTATAAATATCTCAAATTGGTGGCGAATAATACGTGTGCCTAAGTGGTGGGCGCGCATATTTATGGTATAATTATTCTTAGGAATTCTAGATAATGCCGATTGAAGAACAGCTCAAAAATATCATAGAACAATGCACGATTTTTTATGATGGAATGCCTATAAATAATGCTATTCTAGACGATTATTTAAGGTTCTTGAGCAATTCAGACAATAAGCGAGTAAAGATATCACTACACACTGGATCTAAGTGCTTTGATATTATTTCCGTCGTATATTCGATACTCTTTCCGATACTGAAAAGCAATGCATCAAATGACGAAATGATTGATAGCCTAAAGTCTGGTGACATGATAATTTTTGGACATAAGCGACAACGTTATTTGGGCACCGAAATTGAAAACGGCATTAAATATATTATTATTGAAGAAGATGGAACTGGCAGAAATGGCGCATGTAGAACTAAGGCCTTTTTTGATAACGCCAAATCATCAATTCGTCCATACCGCGGCACATCACTTAAGACTGGCGGAACTGGAGTAAGAACAAAGAAAACAAACCGTGATGATTTTCTGGCATGGTTTTTGAATATTAGTGAAGAAGATGTTCCAACAATCTATGATTTTTCTGTTTTTATTCTATCCGACAAGCAATACTTTGAAGATATTTATACGAAAACTTCCATAGCATACGGTAACAAGCGAATATCATTATTGGACTTAGGGCTACCTATCTCATACTACACAAAGAACGGTGAAGAAAAACAATTTGGACACAACCAAACCAAGAGTGACCCAAATCTTATTTACACTGAAAGATTATCAGTGGTTCGAGACTTGACGATAACGAAACGTTCTGGATATGTCCTAATTTTGAAACAACCTTACGATTCTGAAGGATATTCGGAGCTTGAGGATATCAGTAGCTTTTCCTTTGTTGAAAACATTGTAATCACGGCACCTATCTATTCGCCGCTAAGTTCTTTTGCACTCGGAGTAGATATAGACGCCTCATTTTATGTCTGTACCAAAAAATATATCTCCTCCTTTTCTCCGCAATTTGATTCTAGAAATGAGCTATTAAAACACTTAACGACTCAGTTATCGAATATCGCGCACAAAGAAGTGAGTAGATACAGTTTGCCTGGAATAATGGATCCTGGCGAATATCGAAAATTCCGGAAAGAAATAAAATACTTGCAATGGAATGAACCAAGAAAGAATGATTTTCAGCTCTATGCGCTTTCGCTATTAAAACTATTAACTACGTCCTTCTTTACGATGAATGAACTCGATACGAATATTTCATCTGGCGAAATTGAGACAATGGCTAAGTCTCCTGCAGCTAAACTAGAAGCCATTAGGGATATAGCGACAAGTTCAAATAATGACGCATGCAAATATATTTGTAAAGTCATAGGTGAGCTGTATGATAAATATTTAAACGATTGTCCTAAGAAAGATAAGCTTTTTGAAATCATTTCTGAGCATCCTCATGAAAAAATATTAATTGTCGCAGCAAAATCATATTACGCAAACTTCTTCAATGGTCGATATTCAAACTATGGTAATGTGTCTTGCACTACCGCAGATAAATTTGATTCTGAACAATTCTATGACTATATAATTGCGACTAGTAGCCAGCCAGGAAAGCGTTTTAATCCAGCCACCTGTAATTCTGCAAAGAAAATAATTGTCTTAGTATATGATTCCGAAAGGCTTTTATATGACATGCATGCCAAAGAAACTGAATTAATTAGGAATCAATTAGAAGCGAGAGTAGACGGTACTCCAAAAGAGAAAATTTTGAATTTGAAAGATTGTATTCTCACCCCAGCCGAACAAGCTAGCCTTGAAGAAGAGGATGATATAGATTCGTTTATGAGGCAGCTTTCGATTCCTAATTTCAGTCACTATACTAGTAATGATAGTTATTCGGACAATAGCACCATCGAAGTATGCTATGTAGGCACTTTCGTGAATGATGAAAAGATTGTTTTCACGAAGAACTACAAAGCTGTAGTTTATAAACAAGGGGAAAATGTAGAAGAAAAATCGGTCGACAGCTTATCGGCTGGCGATCAGTTAGTTTTCTTAAAGAAGAATGAATACACTCGCAACATTGTCGATTATCTATTCGAAAAGCTACTATCCGCTGGAAAATTAGCGCCAAATATTTACGATGATTATGAGAAATCAAGATATTGGAAAACTGCTCTTTTGGATTTCAAAACAAATAATAATTTGACATTTACTAATATAGAGAAACTACTCAAAAAAATGGCAAGGACATATCGCAGATGGCAATACAGCAATGGTTAGCCTTCGATAGTCACGTCGTGGGGCCTCGAGAACTCGGGACAATGCAAGCGCTGGCTAAGGTCACAAACGACAAAAAGTTACTCGATAGCTGCGATGATTATTTTAATGCATGCCGAAGCATAAGGGCACAAAGAGGCGAAATTCTCAAACTAATATCCATAGCTATTAACGACAAGCTTAGTGGCAATTCTCCACAGCAAGAAGGAATGCTAAAAGTAATATATGACAATGTCGAAGATTTAGCAGAAATTTTAGAGCTTGAAGAAATTGCAGAATTAGATGAGCCGAAGACTGTTAGTACTAATATAATCAATAGACCTCTAGACTATTAGAAAGGAATAACTCAACAACATGGGCGATAAGACTGAGCAGATTATACAAACGAGAGAACAATATATTCGTGCTATTCGTGCGGAAATGCTTGGTCCCGGTTCGGAATTTTCGTTACCAGATGCCGAGCATGAATTACTGTCAAGTAATCCAATTAATCGTTATAGCGTTGGAATACTATACCCTCAGGGCAATAAAGTTAATCTAGAAAATGACGATTCTATCCCGAAAGAAATAGAAGAAAACGAAGC
>ERZ772999.66-NODE-66-length-69268-cov-15.443457_pt1 | contig 69268 bp, 79 predicted proteins | sample MGYA00511467_ERZ772999 | MGnify/ENA primary metagenome ERZ772999 (study PRJEB29015, sample SAMEA2738064) | human oral metagenome | biome: human oral; feature: human-associated habitat; material: saliva | place: China | collected 2218 ... | reverse complement strand
ACTCTTGGACCCCTGCTGTTTTAATTCTTCTCGTCTTGACCCTAATCATGGGAATAGCCCTATACAAAGTTGAAAAAACAGACGTTATTTTGTAAGTGAAAAAATAATACAAGAAAATGCCCCACAAGTTATAACTTGTGGGGTGGTTTTTGTGTGTAGCAAATGAATACTACTTATAAATACGAAATTTGAAATCTTGGTATTTGTATTTCGAGAAGGTTTCTTAACAATATAACCCTATTTCTCTAGCCAAAAGAATGCCTGCTTTAACATCTCTTTTGCTTGACCAACAATACACGGTCCATGAGAAATAATAATATTCTTAGGTTCCCATTTCTTTATTTTGTGATAGCTCCTCAAAGCTTGTTTTTTACCAAATAAGAAACTCATTCTTAAATCTCTTGGTGTTTTACCATTTGGATAGTAATTATCACCTATTTTAAAAAGTAGCTTTTCAAAAAGCGATAAATTCTCAGCTTCTATATTTTCAATAAGATCCGTTAAAATCAAAGTTGAACTTTCAGTATGGAAAAAAACAACCTCTTTCACATAAAAACTTCCCTCAAATGTTGTAAAAAGAATTTCTTCGTTCCAATTGGCTTTCTCTAGTTCATGACCATAATCTAAATGCATTCCCGATTTTCTGGCACGCTTTTGAACACCACGAGCTAGCCATACTTCTGCTTCCGGAAATAGTTCATGCCACTCATTTATATAACTATAATGTAAGACATTTGGTGCGATAAGGTGTTTTACCTCACCTAATTGCTTGATTTCAAAAAGTAAATTATCACTAGGCTTAATCGGTGAATGCACCCAAAGACCACCATTCTGCAGACGGATAACTGTCATTCTAGTTGAAAAAGGCACTTTGAAGAGTTTGAAATTCATCAGTACTTCTTCCCCATCTACAATCCATAGGTTATCTGCTATCTTTTTTAAGGAATTAAGCGGACTATATTTTTTGACTTCCATGAACCCCTGCTTTCTGAATTAATAAAGTATACTCAATCATTATTCTCCAAAAATGGAACAACCAAATCAATCCACTCTTGAGGTAAGTAGGCTGATAAATAGCTATGATTATAGCCCTTTGCTTCGTACAGGATCGTGTTGGGATGCAATTTCTGAAAAAATCTAGCTGATTCCTTAACACAGTTCAATTCTTTTTCGCCATAAATATAGAGGGCCTGTGCTTTACTTTTGGAAATCCTATTTTTCAACTTATAATTCCCCATATAAGTTTTATAGATGGTCACTAATGTTTTGATAGGTGTCCTTGGCAAATCCTCTATAAAATAATTTTTTATCTCGTCTGGATAAGCTAATTGAGGATAGATTTTATTCATGATGCTTAACTGAAGTTTACAGGCGGATTTACTGAACATCAGTTTACCGAATAATGATACCAGTAGGTTGCAAGACCTCGCTAACCTTGGTTGAGGAATACAGAGACTCCCGTCTATGATTGCCTTCTCAGCTATATCGCTGTCTAAGGACAAAAGTTCCATAGCAATTTGACCACCAAGTGAAACACCACCCACAGCAAATAATTTCCCACCGCAGTTCTGTCGGACATAGTTCAGAATTTCCTGTGCCGAATCTTCCGTTGATATATAATCCTTTTGATACTCCTCTCCGTGACCATTGAGTGTAGGTAAAATGACATGGTATTTATGAGACAGGATACGAGCTTGCCTAAGGTAATTCCACCAGGAACTACCCCCACCGTGTATCAGTAAGATAGAAGGCAAATTCTTATCCCCAAATTCATGGAATTTCATGTTTAGACTCCTTACTTTAGGACTTTCACTTGCTACATCCTTGTTTAATCAGCTCGTAGAAGCAAAGCTACACACTCCACGTGTCCTGCTTCATGTAATTGAACACTAGTTTCCTTGAACTCTTTGGTATATTTTTGGCTCATTTGGACATCTCCTTTGGTTAGATACTATTCTACCAAAACGTGTCCATAAAATCATACTAACATCAGTTCACTTACTTTGACAAAGTGGAGGTATCTATCCTCAAGACCCTCAATGCATTCCATACTGCTAGTAGCGTTACACCAACATCTGCAAAGATGGCCTCCCACATATTAGAAATTCCCAATCCACTTAGAACCAAGAAAATTAGTTTAACTACAATAGCCAAGGTCATGTTTTGTTGGGCTATTCTGACTGTCTTTTTTGCCAGTCGAATGACTTGAGGAAGTTTTCCAAGGTCATCATCCATCAGTACAACATCTGCTGATTCAATGGCTGCGTCCGAACCTAGCCCTCCCATAGCAATACCAACATCTGCCCTAGCAAGAACCGGTGCATCATTCACCCCATCTCCAACAAAGGCAACAGCCTGCTGAGACTGAGTCAGAATTTCCTCAAATGTACTCACCTTATCCTGAGGCAAGCAATCTCCAAATGCATCATTAAAGGCAAATTGCTGTGCAAATTCATCAACCACTGCCTGACGATCGCCTGAAAGGAGAACCGTCTTTTTAATTCCGACTGCCTGTAAATCCTTCAAGGCCTCGATGCTCGTCTCCTTCACTTGGTCTGTGATAAGGAAATAGCCTAGAAAATGACTGTCCTCTGCCAAATAGAGAACTGTTCCTGTGCTGTCAATAGCTGGATAAGCAATCCCTTGAACTTCCATTAATCTAGCATTCCCAAGATAGAGCTGTCTGCCATCTACCCTACCGGACATGCCCTGCCCTGGTAGCTCGGTAATCTGACTCACCCTATTCTCGTCCACTTCCTGTCCATAGGCTGTTCGAATAGAGTTTGCGATTGGATGATTGGAATAGCTTTCCAGATGGGCAGCGAGGTACAGAATATCATCCTCGACACCTTCTGCGTTGACAACGGTATCCACCGCAAAGATACCTTTTGTAATTGTCCCCGTCTTATCAAATACGACCGTATCCAACTTGGCAAGAGCCTCTAAATAATTCCCACCTTTCACTAAGACACCTAATTTAGATGCTCCCCCTAGCCCGCCAAAGAAACTCATTGGTACCGAAACCGCAAGAGCACAAGGGCAAGAAATGACTAAAAAGGTAAGTGCCCGATAAAGCCAAGTCGACCACTCCCCTAAACCAAGCAAGGGAGGCAGGCTTGCAAGCAGAAAAGCGATTCCGACAACCACTGGTGTATACACACGCGAAAAACGTGTGATCATCCGTTCCGTCTCCGCTTTTTTATTGCTTGCATTTTCAACTAATTCCAAAATTTTGTTGACCGTTGATTGCGAAAAAGTCTTACTCACTTCAATTACCAATGGACTAGTCAAATTGATCACACCACTTGTAATGTCCTCACCAACGCCAATTTCCCTAGGCAGTGATTCTCCTGTCAAGGCTGACGTATCCAGAATAGAACGACCTTCTCTGACCAGACCATCTAGGGGCACCTTCTCCCCAGGCTTAACTAAAATATGGTCCGCAACCCTTACTGTTTCAGGGTCTACTTGAACGGTTTCTCCCCCCTCTAGTCTCCAAGCCTTATCCGACCGAATATCCATCAATCGTGCAATGGACTGACGAGATTGAGAGGTGGCCTTATCTTGGAAATACTCCCCAATCTGATAAAAAAGCATGACGGCTACTGCCTCTGGAAATTCTCCCAAGAGAAAGGCTCCTAAGGTCGCGATACTCATCAAAAAGTTTTCATCAAAAAGATTACCACGTTGAATATTTTGAACCATCTTGATAAGAACCTTATGGCCGATAATGATATATAGGGTCAGATAATAGACCAGACGAATCCAGAAATACTCCTCTGGCAGGAAAAAGCCGAAGGCAAATAGAATCATAACAGCAAGTAGTAGCTCTTTCGCCCAATCTCGTTTTTCTGGAAGTGCCTCTTCCTTTTTCTCACTGATAACTTCGATTCCAGGTTCAATAGCATCCACCAAGTCAATAATTTCCTTATCTATCCCATCTTCGCTTTTTGTTTCCAAAATCAGCTTTTGAGCTATCAGATTGACAGTGGCAGATTCTACCTGCTCCAATTGATTGACAGCACGTTCAATCTTAGCAGCACAATTGCCACAGTCAATTCCTCGAAGTTCATACTCTTTCTTCATGTTTTTCCTCTTTCAAATGTTTCAGTGTCAAAGACAAGACTGCTGCGACATGATCGTCCGCAAGTTCATAATAGGTCATCCTTCCTTTTTTCTCCCCCTTGACCAATTGGCAGTCCCGCAGATAGCGTAGTTGGTGAGAAATAGCAGACTTGGTCATCTGTAACGCAATCGCTAAGTCTCCGACACAAATTGGATTTTGCCGTACTGCTTGTAAAATCCGCAAACGAGTTGGGTCAGAAATCGCCTTAAAAAAATTGGACATATTTAGCAATGTAACGGTATCAAACTCCGTCTCATGGACCCCTTGAATTAAATCTGGATTACAAGCTGTTAAACACTGTGACATATTTTCTATTCCTCCTATACTAAAGTTGTATCAAGTAACATCATGATTAGAAATCCGGCCATAACCCCACCTGTCGCAATATCGGTATTCTTGTGCTCTTGAGCACCTGGCACAAGTTCTTCCACTGCAACATAAATCATGGCTCCCGCCGCAAATAAGAGAGCATAAGGTAGTAGCTGGGTCATAGACATAACAGCATAGGCCCCTAAAACAGCTGCAATCGACTCAACAATCGCTGACATGGCGCCATAGTAGAAGGCTGATTTCCTACTTCGCCCTTCTACCCGTAGTGGCAAGGACAAGGCAGAGCCTTCTCGAATATTTTGGATGCCAATTCCCAAGGCCAATCCAAGGGCACTCATTCACGTAAAGGAAAGTCTAGTTGCGAGATTTGCCACACTAGCAAATGCCACACCAACTGCTAAGCCCTCTGGTATATTATGAAACACTACCGCCAGATAAAGCAGCATGGTCTTTGATAAGGGTCTTTTGGGATTCAAAATCCCTTCCTTATCACTCATCTGATGATTCAAATGTAGGTCGGGAACCAAATAATTAATAAAGCGGATAAATAAGCCCCCGACAATAGAACCAACAGCCGTCGTCAACCAGTAAAATCTGTTCGTAGCTATTGACTGGCTATAGTCCAAAGAAGGGACAAGCAAAGGCCAGACTGCCGCTGCCGTCATAATGCCCGCTGCCAAGCCCATCATCATATCCATGAATTTTTGATGAATGGTTTTGACAAAAAAGACCAAACTAGCACCGATAAGGGTACAAAACCAGTTGAATAAGCCAGCTAATAAAGCTTGCATTACTGGTGATAGAGAAGAAAAATTACATCTCATACCTCAATAATCGATGATTCAGTTGAACAACCACTCAACTATTATCATTATAGTTGAACACTCGCTCAATTGTCAAGGAAGAAAGTAAAAAAGCTATGAGAAATCCCCATAACTTTGTAAATTATTGAAGCAATCTCGTGTTCTTAGAGAATATCACAATGCCATAAAAAGCCCAAAGGACTATTTGGAATTATCATATCATATAACGCTTCGACACAATTTAACGATTACTATATTGAGAAACAAACTTTACTCCTCAAGAAAGTTAGATGTTCCCAATGCTATCCGTAAGAGTACTTAAAACCTTGAAACATACTGATTTCAAGGTTTTTATAACGTGTTATTGTATCACCTAATTTCTACTGATTTCCATAGATCAAACCTTTCGTGATTTTTTCATATAGGTGGGTACGTTTCTATTCCCTCAAACTCCTTGTCAATGGAAATAAAAACGTACCCACAGTGTAAATGGAAATAGAATTTGAGAATTCCTAACTATCACTTCCACTCACTCCAAAAATTACTTACTCTAATACTTCCCCACCATAAAGCAAAAAGCCTTGCAATCAAGGCTTTTCATTATCCCTTTCGTTCAAAGGTTCTAGGCTTTTACGAGCAAAGCTACACACTCCACGTGGTGCGTTTGCGGAAATAAATCAACCGGTTGTACTTTCTTCAATTCATATCCCAATTCTTGGTAGAGTTTGATATCACGCGCCATTGTTGCTGGGTTACATGAGACATAGGTAATCTTTTCAGGTTGCATGGCAACACTGGCTTTGATGAAGCTTTCTGTCAAGCCCTTGCGTGGTGGATCCACAATGATAACATCTGGTCTGATGCCATCCTTGCTCCACTTGGCCATGGCATTTTCAGCTGAGTCAGCCACATAGTTGGCGTTAGTAATGCCGTTGCGTTCTGCATTTTTCTTAGCATCTTCGACGGCTGTTTCAATGACTTCAACGCCATAGACTTCCTTGACCTGTTTGGCGAATGACAAACCGATTGTCCCGATACCTGAATAGGCATCAATAACAATACTGTCGCTGTTTAGGTCTGAGAAGTCAATGGCTGTTTGATAGAGTTTTTCAGCCATCTCGGTGTTAACCTGATAGAATGACTGGGCAGAAATCTCATAGTCATTGCCCAACATACTATCTGTAATGGTATCTTGACCAAAAAGGGTACGGAACTCCTTACCAAAGATGGCGTTAGTGTTCTTATCGTTGATGTTTTGGATGATAGAAACGACATTTGGGAAGGCTTCTGTAATTTTAGCAATGATTTGATCAATACGGAAAATTTTTGGTCTAGTCGTTACAAAGACCAACATCATCTGACCTGAATAATGGCCACGACGGACCACCAAATGACGAATCAACCCTGTCTGCTCCTTCTCGTCATAAGGTTTGAGGTCATAGCGACGGAGAAGGTCACGGACAAAGACAATGAGTTTATCAATTTCCTTGTCTTGGATGAGAAAATCTTCAATTGGAATCAAGTCGTGCGAATTCTTGCGGTAGAAACCTGTTTCAAGCTGACCTTTAACACGGCGAACGGGTACCTGCGCCTTGTTACGGTAGGCGTAAGGCGTCTCCATCCCCAATGTTTCAGCGACCTCTACGTCTGAGATACCTGCTGTCTTATAAAGGTTGTCCACAACTTGTTTACGCTTGAACTTGAGCTGCTCCTCGTAGGTCATATGCCCAAAATCAGCAATTCCTGAACGGAGATAGGTTGCATCAATGTCCTGATTACGGTTTGGTGAAAGGGTCACATACTCCTCAACCTTACCAAAGCCGATATTTTTCTTGAGCTTAAGCACTCGCATCTTGATGACTTCGCCTGGGAGGGCATTATCCACGAAAAAGACAAAGCCATCCACCTTGGCAACGCCTGCTCCTTCATGTGTCAAATCGACAATTTCAACTTCTACAATATCGTTTTTATTTAACATAATTCAACTTTCTTTACTCTTATAGGGCTTAAACACATCTTCTAAAGCCTTTTACTACCCTCCATTATAGCACATATAAATCAAATTTATGGCTGGCCATAAATAATATAGATTTTTCAGAAAAGTCATACAGTGCTATCATAGGTCCATGACAAAAAATTTAACGACTCAGCAACTTGGCTAGATGTCGTTTCTATCTAAAGGAGAATAATCATGCCAGATATTACCATTCATACAATCGAAACTGCACCAGAAGAAGTCAAAGACGTCCTTCAAACAGTCAAAGATGCCAATGGGGGATACATTCCAAACTTGATTGGTCTCCTTGCTAATGCGCCAACTGCACTTGAAACTTACCGTACTGTCGGTGAAATCAACCGTCGCAATTCGTTGACACCAACTGAACGTGAGGTTGTTCAAATTACAGCTGCTGTTACTAACGGATGTGCTTTCTGTGTGGCAGGTCACACAGCCTTTTCAATCAAGCAAATCCAAATGACACCTCAACTTTTGGAAGCCCTTCGTAACCGTACACCAATCGAAGACGATCCAAAACTTGATACCCTTGCTAAATTCACTATTGCCGTGATCAATACAAAAGGTGCTGTTGGTGACGAAGCCTACAATGACTTCTTGGAAGCTGGTTACACTGCTCAAAATGCCCTTGATGTTATCTTGGGTGTCAGCCTTGCTAGCTTGTGTAACTACGCTAACAATCTCGCACAAACACCGATCAACCCTGAACTTCAAGAATTCGCTTAATTCAAAACCAAAGGATAAACTAGAGGAGGACCTAAGCCTATGTCACATTTTTCAAAAGAATTCCTTACTTGGTTGGATACCAACGCTGACCATATTGACCAAGAGTCTGGACCCATTGCGGACCAACTTCTTGAAAAAATTGCTGCAAACGACGTCTTTAAAATCGGCGTACCTGCTGAGTTTGATGGCCTAGGTGGTGGTCCTACTCAAGTTGTTGATGTGCTTGATGAATTGGCACAACACTCTTTGACAGCTTCCTTTATTTCTTGGGGACACCGTACTTTCATCGAGTATATCCTAGCTAGCGACAATGCTTATCCTCGTGAAACATGGTTGAAAGAATTGTATACCGGTGAGCGTGCTGGTGGAACTGGCTTGTCAAATGCGGTCAAATTCTTGTCAGATATTGAAGAATTGAATGTTACCATCAGCCAAGAAGGTGATGACTACTATCTCGATGGTCGTTTGCCTTGGGTAACTAACCTACGTTCTGATAAATTCGCTGCTCTCTTTGCTGCTGACTTTAAAGATGGTAGCCAACCTTGGATTATTACTATTCCATCTGAAGCTGAGGGACTCAGCCGTTCTGAAGATTTGGAATTCGTTTCCCTTCAAGGTGCTAACACTGCCTCTCTTACTTTCGATCACGTTAAGTTAGATCCTAATTGGATCCTTTCAAAAGAAGGTACGGACTATATTGCCAAAACACGTCCGAACTTCCTTGGTTTCCAATTTGGTCTCGCCTTTGGTTTGGCCAAACGTTCTCTTGATGAGGTTGAAGCTAGTCTAAACAGTAACCGTAGCGTTCTTCGTGAAGAATTTGAAGCTACACGTGGAAATCTTCTTGCTATCCAAGACCAACTCTTTGCCGGTCTTAATGATGCCGATTATTTCATTGACAAACCACGTGAACTTTTCCAATTGCGTATCGATATTGTCGATGTCGTAGCCAACAGCCTACTCCTCGAACTTCAGGCTAGTGGTGGTCGTGGCTATTTGAAAGAATCAGAGTCAAGCTTTATCCGTCGTTGGAATGAAGGCGTCTTCCTTCCAATTGTATCTCCGAGTGCGGTGCAGCTTCGTCACATTCTTGCAGCTAGCTAGAAAGGCCGGTGGACCAATGATGGTATTTTTTAAGAAAATTCCCTTGGCCCTATCTAGTCTAGTTCTTGCCCTCTTTAGTTTATCCAATCAAATAAGCCACTATACCCTGATTGCTCAGGGTATTTGGTGTTTAGCCAGTATAGGTTTTATACTTATACTGGGACGCTTGATTCTTGGATTTGAACAAATAAGAGAAGATTTGCGAAACCCAGTCGTTGCTTCGGCCTTTGCTAGTTTCTTTATGGCTGCCTTTCTATTTGTCAGCCGCCTCCCACTAGCTCAAACAGGATTGAGTGTGACTTGGCTTGGACTCCTTGGACTTTATATTGCCTATATTATTTTTTTCAGTCTGCGTTTTATGCGCCCCCTATCTTTGAATCAAGTCTATCCAAGCTGGTTCGTGGTCTATGTTGGCCCTGCTATCAGTCTTGTGACAGTACCGGCTAGTGTTCCAACTAGCATCAAGGGACTTATTCTGGGAGTAACGGGATTTGCGACTCTAGCCCTCTTTCCACTTGTTTTATGGAGAATGAGACAGATAGCCATACCTCACCTATATCGGCCTATACTTGCCATTTTAGCAGCACCTCTGGCCCTTCTCATTACCAGCTCAATCAAGAGTAATCAAAGACCTGCAACTATCATTTTACTTGCCCTACTTTTATTCTCACAAGCATTCTTTTTCTATGCTCTTAATCTCTTTGTAAAACTGGTTAGAAAAGGCTTTATACCACTTTTTGCTGCCTTTAGTTTCCCATTAGTCAATAGTACCAATGCTTTTAAAGCAGCTACCACCAGTCTGGGTTTAGTCAATCCAGCTACCCAATTGATTTATAAGGTAGAGTTCGTCATCGTTCTTGTTATCATGACCTATTTGCTCTGTCATTTTCTAAAACTCTTATACAAGGCGCTTATACAAGCTCTTCATACCAAAAAAGAAGCAGGTTCAGTGTGAACCTGCTTCTTTTCTTATCTAAATCCTAGTTCCTTTAATTTATCCTGGTAACTGTCAAAATCAATTTCAATCCCTTGACCGCCATACAAATCATAGCTGTCAATCCAATCACCATCTGAAGGAATGGTTTGCGAATTAATACCTTTTTTGAAACTACCGGCATTTGAAAGACCCAAGTCCAACATGTCTGTCATACTCATATTGGTTGAGGTCAGTGAGTAAACTTTCCCCAAGGCCTCAGGCCCTTTGAAGAGACTAAGTGGATTCTTAAGCTGCTTCATGACAGCCTGCATCACTTGTTGCTGGCGCTTGGTACGGCCATAATCTCCCTCGTCATCCTTACGGAAACGGGCATAATTCAGAAGGGTGCGGCCATCCATATCTTGCTTACCAACTTTAATGGTTTGATTTGGCACGTGACCATTCTTGTCCATCTTCAAATCATCTGGAACTTGAACCGAAGACACTTTTTTACCATCAATAGTCGCAAACTTCGCATTGATTTCCACACCATTTGGGAAGAGGGTATCAACCCCTGTCGCAAAGGTTTCAAAGTCAACCATGGCATAGTACTTGATATCAATATCAAAGTTTCGTTTGAGCGTCTCACGCATGAGCTCTGCCCCTTGATGATTATTTTGCTCACCAATATTGAAGGCCGTATTGAGTTTCAAGTCCTGAGAATAGTCGGTTTCTGAAGCCCCCTTGATATTGACCAAGGTGTCTCGCATAAAGCTAACCATCTTAACCTTACCTTCTTTATTGCCCACATTGACCACCATAATGGAGTCTGTTCTGGCATCGGTAGATTCTTGGCTAACGCGCTGGTCAGAACCCAGAATAAGGATATTGACCCCATCCTTGGTATCCTTACCATTAAAGGTCTCAACTATGGCAGGCTGGTATGATTTACCATTATTACCCGCAGCAGAAAGGTCTGTTCCCTTGTAAAATTGATAAGCCATGGCTATCACTAGGAACACAACTCCTAGACTCAAGCAACTAAGTACTAGCTTGACAACCTTCTTGAGCCTTCTCTTTTTCTTTGGCCGCTTCTTCTGGGCTACTTGCGACTTGGACTTTGGAGCAGACGCTGTTGAAGGTGCTGCTTGTCTTTGAACCTTTTTGCGTTTAGGTTTACTTTGAGCAACTTCCTCTCGATAGATGGGTAGTCCTTCCTCAGTTAGCTGATTGGGAGCCTCATAATCACGCTCTTGATAGTAGTCATAACGATTGTCATAAGGCTGGCGCCACGCTGCTTGATAGTCCTCTCTTTGCGCTTGATACCTCCGCTCAGCTTCATAGGCATCTAACTTTCCTTGTAGATAATTGAATTCTGAAGCCTGCTGTCCATTCAGGTGAGCAAGATTTTTTAAAAGATAGCTGTAACGTAACCGTTCATGATGCGTAAACGGCCCATTGTTAGATTTGGTCATAAGATTTCCCTTTAAATTTCATAGACTTGGTAAGCACCCAAGATTTTATATCCAATTCCAACTGCAGTTAGCTCTTCAAGAGCGAACTGAGCCAACTTTTCCTTTGTATAATCACAATCAATAATGAAGAAATACTCGCCAAGTACCGTCTTCAACGGACGGCTTTCAATCTTGGTCAAGTCAATGCCTCGCCAGGCAAAGGTCGATAGGGCCTTGTAAAGTGCCCCTGGCATATTGTCAGGCAGGGTCAAAGCCAGCGTTAATTTACAATCAATCTGATTGAGCGGAATCTCAGGAACAGTGTTCCCCAGCACCCAAAAGCGGGTATAATTCTTTTCAATCTCCTGGATATCCTTAGCCAATATTTGTAGACCGTATTCCTTAGCAGCTGCATGTGGAGCAATTGCTGCATAAGGCTGATCTGGATTATCAGCGACAAAACGAGCCGCAAAGGCTGTACTTGCTGTTGTCTCAATCTTGGCATGTGGAAAATGCTGTTTAATATACTTTTTCCCTTGGGCAATGGCCTGCGGGTGTGAGAAGATTTTCTCAATTTTCTCATGATGTTTAGTGGCCATCAACTGCTGCTTGATGGGCTGAACAATCTCTGACACAGCACGAATATCGGCCTGATGAAAGAGATAGTCTAAACTCTCATGAACAGAGCCCTCAATGGAATTTTCCACCGGAATGACCGCGTAATCCACACGCCCCTCTTCATAAGACTTAATAACCTCAGTAATGGTACCTAATGAAACCAATTCTGCCTCAGGAAAAGCCTTTAAGGCTGCATTATGTGTAAACGACCCACTTGGGCCCAAATAACCTACATACATTTGATAAACCTTGCTACTTCTTCTGGCGTTCGGTTATCAACTGTGACAACCAAATCTGCTAAATCTTGATAGAGTGCCATTCGACCGTCGTAAATAACCTTAAAATCCTCTTTTGAATGATTGAGAAAGAGGGGACGTTGATTTTTGGTATCCTTTTCAATGCGATCATAGACCACATCGAAAGAAGCATGGAGCCAAACGTTATGCTTACGATTCTTGGCCAAGAGCTGACGATTACGCTCTGTTACAACGACACCACCTCCAGTAGAGATGATGACATCATCTCCCTCTTGAAGAAGTTCTTCCAAAGTCTCAGACTCAATCTGACGAAAGGCTGCCTCACCTTCTTTTGCAAAAAAATCAGCAATGGACATGCCGATTTTCTCCTCGATGACCTGATCCATATCCACGAAACGACCATCCAGGTATGGGGCGACGGAACTCTTACCAACTCCCATAAAGCCCAATAAAACTTTAGCCATTGAGCAATCCTTCCAAGTCACTAAAGAAGCTTGGGTAACTTGTATTGATAGCTTCTGCACGTTGCAAGTCAACCTCACCATCTTGAACCAAGAGAGCAGCAATAGCTGTCATCATACCAATTCGGTGGTCACCAAAGGTATTGACCTCTGCCCCATGAAGAGCCGTCTTACCAGTGATAATCATACCATCCTCAGTTGGTACAATATCAGCCCTCATAGCATTCAAGGCATCTGCCACCACCTGAATACGATCGGTCTCTTTGACCTTGAGTTCTTCAGCATCACGAATCACTGTCTTACCTTGGGCTTGTGTCGCCAAGAGTGTAATAATCGGAAGTTCATCAATCAAACGTGGAATGATATCTCCACCAATTTCAGTTCCTTTAAGTTCTGAAGTTTCAACCGTAATAGTCGCAGATTTGGCAACCTGGTCAATATCTGAAAGGGTAATTTTACCACCCATATCTTTGATCACATCAATGATACCCGTACGTGTCTCGTTGATGCCGACATTTTCCAAGACAATCTTAGAGTTAGGTACCACGAGTCCCGCTACCAACCAAAAGGCAGCTGAAGAAATGTCACCTGGAACCACTACTTCTTGAGCAGTAAAGCTTTGGCCACCAGAAATACGAATTTCCTTACCATCTACTTGAAGCTGACCGCCAAACTGCTGAATCATATCTTCCGTATGATTACGTGTTTTTTCCTTTTCAATGATGACAGATTCGCCATCAGCTTGAAGCGCTGCAAAAATAAGGGCAGATTTTACCTGAGCAGAGGCAACTGGCAATTGGTAATGAATAGGCTTAAGAAACTTGCTACCGTGCATTTTCAATGGTGGCAAATCACGGTCTGTTTGACCTGAAACCTCTACACCCATCTGACGCAAGGGAATGGTCACACGGTCCATAGGACGTTTTGAAAGGGAATCATCTCCAAACATCTCTACATCGAAATCTTGACCTGCAAGCACACCTGAAATCAAGCGAATAGATGTCCCAGAGTTACCCATGTCCAACTTGTTTTGAGGAGCCTTGAGACCATCAAAACCAACACCGTGAATGCGTACCACATCACCATCATCCTCGATAGTCACACCCAAATCACGGAAGACCTGCATAGTTGAGAGGACATCCTCACCTCGTAAAATATCACGAACAGTTGTCACACCTTTGGCAAGACTTCCGAACATGATAGAACGGTGACTGATTGACTTGTCACCAGGGATGCGCAAGCTGCCATGAAGACCTTGAGCCTTGGTTTCTAGTTTCATAGGTTACTCCTGAAAATTTTATAGTTACTCTCATTATACCATAATCGAAAGCCCAACCATAGACTGAATTGTCAAAATATTCACTCTCTAGTATTGCCATACTTTTCTTTCAGAAAGGCAACTGCTTCTTGAACACGGTTCCGAATCAAGTTAGCAGACTCCTCCAAAAGACGATTTTCCTCAGCCGACAAAGACAAGCGAACTGGAGCAGCCACCCCATGACGCCCTAGGATGACTGGATAGCCAAGATAGGTTTGATAGGCTTCTTGATAGCTTGATACTGCCACTTCTTCTTGAGCATCTGAAAGGATAATAGTTACCAAACGAAGAGCCGCACTGGCAATGCCGTAAGAAGTATAGCCCTTACCATAAAAGACCTTGTGACCACCCTTCATGGAAGCCATAAACAGATTTTGTCGCTCTTCTTCGCTTGTCAATGCTGTAATGTCTTGACCTTTGACCTTAACTTGACTCCAGGCTGTAAATTGGGAATTCCCATGTTCGCCAAGATTGTAGCCAGATACTGATTTAGGATTTACTGACAAATCATCTCCTACCGCTGCCTTCATTCTCGCCGTATCGAGTAGAGTTCCTGTCCCAATCACACGTTCTCTTGGCCAGCTTGTGAATTCCTGATAGAGGGCTGATACGGCATCTACAGGATTCGAGATAACCAAAAGTATGCCTTTAAAATCCAATTTTTTAAGTTCCTGAGAAACCTGATAAACGGCTTCTCGAGTAAATGGAAATTCAGCAAAGCGATCCTCACCAGCATTATGCTGTAACTGAATATTTCCAAGAGATGAAATAATCACATCAGCATCTTCAAGTGCTGCATAATCATTGACAACAATGTTTGCATAGCTAGGTAGATTTGCCATAGCATCCTTAAAGTCCTGGGCATCTGCCTCGGCCTTCTTCTCATTGATATCTATAAAGACATAGCTATCAGCCAAGCCTTGGGCAATTGCTCCATGAGCAACCGCAGCTCCAACATTTCCCATACCAATAATTCCAATCTTACGACTCATCATTTTCCTCCTTAATATTTCTAGCTTCTTCCTTAGACAATCTCTTTTGAATGCAGAAAAGGGCCTGTCAATTGACACACCCTCTTTGATTAACTATTCAATTCTTGCAAAGGTTTGAAGATGATACGTTCAATATCATTCAAATACACAGACAAACCTTGTTGTGCAGCCAAGTATTCTTTCAAAAGGGCATTAGCTTCTACCTTTTGACCCAATTCTTGAACAGCAGCTTGTTCTTCTGCTGTTGGCATTGTACCAGCTTGCATTTTAGCATAGAAATCCTCTTGGAAATCAGTAAACTCTTTGAAAAGAGCGCTAGCTTCAGCATCAGCTGCAATCGCTTCTTTTTTCTCTACCAAAGTTTTGTACTCAGGAAGGGCACGAATGCCACGTTCCAACTCATTTGCTAAATCATAAATATTTGTCATTTTGTTCTCCTAGGCGATCACCACATGATAATCCGTATTGGCTTCAATAACAGTCTTAGCATGTGTGCGATCTTTTTCATTTTTAAAAGTAATTTGGAGGATACCGTGAATATCCTCACGATTTTCCTCATTAATACGAAGGTTAACCAAAGACGTTCCTCGCAGCAATTCCATAATGCTAAGGATAACGTCTTCTCGGTCAGGCACATCCACAAAAATATCGAAGGCACTTTCCACGCCACCTTTTTTGTGAATTTCCATCTCTTTACGTTTCTTACGACCGTTGTCAAAGAACTCCCAAATGGCATTCTCATCTTCAGACTTAATCAAGTCAGCCACATGGTCCAAACGTTTTTTGAAATCTTCAATACGATCCAAAACAGCTGGCCCATTGGTCATGAGAATGGAAGCCCACATGCCAGGTTCACTTTCTGCAATACGGGTCATATCTCGGAAGCCCCCAGCCGCAAAGTGATTGGTCATCTCGTGAGCCTGCGCGTAGTCAGCAGCTTGCTCCATAAGACCAGAAGCCAAAAGATGTGGGAAATGACTGATTTGACTAGTTACACGATCATGTTCAGCCGCATCAATTTCCACATAACGTGATTTAAGCCCTGACAAGATGTCCTTAAGCTCAGGGATAGTTGTCTCTCTTGTCAGACTTGTCGGTGTGAAAATATAATAGGCATTTTCGAAAAGTGTCACGTCAGCTGCAATAGCCCCTGATTTATGGGAACCAGCCATAGGGTGAGAACCTACAAACTGAACATTTTTACCTGTTAGGTAACGTTCAGCTGCCTCAACGATATCCAACTTAGTAGACCCTGCGTCTGTGATGATGACATCATCTTTGAGCTCCAAGTCAGCTAACTCCTTCAAGTAGGCCACAGTTTGCTTAATTGGCACTGCAAGGATAATAACATCCGCGAGGGGAGCAAATTCTTTGAAATCACTTGTTGCACGGTCAACGATGCCACGCTCAAGTGCAATATTTCGGGAATAGTCAGAGCGATTATATCCAAGAATCTCATAATCAGGGTGGTCCCTTTTAATCCCTAAGGCCAAGGAGCCACCAATCAAGCCCAATCCTGCGATATAAATAGTTTTCTTACTCATTACTACTCCCATCTATTGTCTGATGCTGCTTAAAAGTTTTTCACATAGTCACGGTGACGTGCTACCGCTTCTTTCAATTCTTCCATGTTGTCAGAAGAGAATTTGTCCAAGATTTCATTGGCTACGACTGTAGCGACTACGGATTCCATAACGACACCCGCTGCAGGCAAGGCCGTTGGATCTGAACGCTCGACTGTTGCCTTGTATGGTTCATGTGTTTCGATATCTACTGACATCAATGGCTTGTATAGGGTTGGAATAGGTTTCATAACCCCACGGACCACAATCGGTTGCCCGTTGGTCATACCACCTTCAAAACCACCAAGGTTGTTAGTGCGACGCGTATAGCCATCCTCTTCATTCCAGAGAATCTCGTCCATTACTTGAGAGCCCTTGAGGTAGCCATCCTTGAAACCAAGACCAAATTCTACACCCTTGAAGGCATTGATGGACACCACTGCTTGAGCAATCTTAGCATCAAGTTTGGTATCCCATTGGACATAAGAACCAAGGCCAACAGGGACGCCGCCAACAACAGTTTCAACGACACCACCGATTGTGTCTCCCTCTTTTTTGATTTGGTCAATGTAATCTTTAATTTCTTGTTCACGTTCTTGGTTAACAACTGAAATCTCTGATTGTTGAGCCAATTCCTTGATTTGAGCGACTGTCAAATTCTCTGGCACATCAATTTCCTTACCACCAAAGACAACGACATGGTTGGCAATTTCAATATCAAGCTCAGCCAAGATACGTTTAGCGACAGCACCTACTGCCACACGCATAGTTGTTTCACGCGCACTAGAACGTTCCAAAGAATTACGCAAATCATCGAAACGGTACTTCATTCCACCAACCAAGTCAGCATGTCCTGGACGTGGGTGAGTGATTTTACGTTTGGTTTTCAAACGATCCTCAATATCTTCCACAGCCATGATGTCCAACCATTTTTGATGATCCTTATTGATGACATGAAGGGTGATTGGAGCCCCTGTTGTTTTCCCATGACGAACACCAGAAGTGATTTCAACCTTATCAGACTCAATTTTCATACGGCCACCACGACCATAGCCACCTTGGCGACGTTTCAAATCGCCATTGATATCTTCAGCCGTCAAGGGAAGACCTGCTGGAACACCTTCGATAATTGCTGTTAAACGTGGGCCGTGAGACTCACCTGCTGTTAAATATCTCATTTATTTCTCCAAGTACTCTTTCATTTCAACTAAAGGAATTTGATTGATAGCTGCCTTACCAATCTCTGGAACGATAACTGTCTTAATGCTATTACCACGGGCTTTTTTGTCATGTGTGAGGGCTGTGTAAAGCTCCTCAACACGCCATGGCTCATAGTCCACTGGCAAGCCAAACTTAACACACATCTCAGCAATTTGACGTGTGATTCCCTTAGGCATCAGACCTTTTTCCTCAGCAACTCGTGAAATCTGAACCATTCCGATAGCCACCGCTTCACCGTGCATGACTTTACCGTAACCAGCTGTTTGTTCAACGGCATGCCCAATCGTATGACCAAAGTTTAGATACATACGAACGCCACCTTCAAACTCGTCTTCAACCACTATTTTACGCTTAACATTACATGAACGATAAATGATGGTTTCAGAGTTTTCTAGGATACTGTGAACTGAACCATCAATGCTTTCAAGCAAGTACCAAAGCTCAGGATCGTCAATTAAACCGTATTTGACAACCTCACCCATACCTTCAATCAATTCACGTTTACCAAGTGTCTCAAGAACATTAGGATCAATCAAAACCCCATCAGGCTGAGCAAAAGTTCCCACGATATTTTTAGCAAATGGTGTGTTCACACCTGTCTTACCACCAATAGATGAATCCACTTGGGCAGTTAGACTAGTTGGAACCTGAACGAAGTGAATGCCACGCATATAGGTCGAAGCGACAAAACCTGCCAAATCACCAACAACGCCACCACCAAGAGCAAGGATACCATCACTACGAGTCATGCCATTCTTAATCAAAAACTCATAAGCCTTATTAACAGTTTTAAGATTCTTACTTGCTTCACCTTCTAGGAAATCAAAAACGACTACCTCAAAACCTTCGTGCTCCAAGCTAAGCTTAACTTTTTCTGCATATAGAGCTCCCACATGATTGTCCGTGATAAGTGCAATCTTTTGTGGTTCCCAAAGTGACTTCACCCATTGACCTACGGTCTTAAGGGCTCCTTTTTCAATAATAATGTCATAAGGGTTATGTGTTAAATTTACCTCTAGTTTCATAGTCGTCCCCTCCTAGCTATTGTAAATATTTTCTAATTCCTGCCAAATGGCATCTGTTGGCATGTCCTTGCCGGTCCACAATTTAAAGGCACCTGTTGCTTGATGAAGCAACATGCCAAGTCCATTCACAGCCTCTATCCCCTGTTTCCTAGCCAAGGCCAAGAAAGGTGTTTCAAAAGGCTGATAAATGATATCAGCAACCAAGAGTCCCTTAGGAAATTTTGTGTCTGTAGGAATAGGCAAGGATTCGCCATCCATCCCAACACTCGTCGCATTCACCAATAAATCAGCCTGGCCTAGTTCCTCTTGAAAATACTCAAGATCATTTAAAGCATGAAACTCCAAGTGGCAAGTTGCCTGTTCAAGTAAGGACTTAAAACTTTCTTTTGCCTTATCCAATGACTGAGGGCGAACGTAGACACTGACTTTTTTTGCACCATCAAGAACTGCCTGCGTCACAATAGCTTTAGCGGCACCACCAGCGCCCAAAATCATCAGATGAGCGTCTCTAGGGCTAAAGTCCTTTAGACTAGCAAAGAAGCCAAAACCGTCCGTATTATGACCAATCAAATGACCATCACGATTAACAACTGTATTGACGGCACCAATCAGTTGAGCTGCAGGACTAATTTCATCCAAAAAAGGAATGACTGCTTCCTTATATGGCATCGACAAGTTGATACCGAACATGTCGTAACGTCTAATATTTCCAACAGTCTCGGCTAGGTCTGACTCTGGAATCTCCCAGGCCACATAAACACCATTAACTTGTGTCTTTTCGAAGGCCGAATTATGAATAAATGGCGAAATAGAGTGCTTGATGGGATTGGCGACAACAGCTGCTAGGCGTGTGTGTCCATCAATCTGCATCTAAAATCTCCCTAATTCTACGCATATCTGATAGACTAATTTGTCCTGGAGCACTGGCATTATCAAGACTAGCAAAGGTCCATGATGAACCCATCAAGTCGCCAGCAAGACGTGACATACGACCTAGTTTACCCATTGACATGGTCACAAACTCTTGCTCAGGATTAAAGGCCTTAAAACCACGTGTGAAGTTCATAAGGTCAATAACATCCTGCTCATGCTTAGGCATAACCGCCACCTTTACCACTCTCGGCGTTAAGTTTGTCATCTCAGACAAAAGCTCCATAAGGTTTTCAGGGGTCTCCTCAAAGTTATGATAGGACAAAACCAAGTTTGAAAATTCGAGCATTTGGTCAAAGACAGCCTTACGTGTGAAATACTCAAAATCAATATAATCTGGCGAATAGATAGCAGCTACATCCTTAATTAGTGCGATGTATTCCGCATCCGTTAACTCAAGTTTGCCACCCTCACGCGTCGTACGGATGGTAAAGACAATCTCAAAGCCTGCGAATTTCTCGAAAATAGCTGGAGCAACTGTTAAGATACTATCCTTATCTAAAAAATCTGCACGCCATTCTATAATGTCTGCCCCCTCAAAACGAGACAGTTCAAGCTCTTGTGCCTCCTCTAAACTAGTTGGCATAATCGGAACTACAATTTTCATTTATTTACCTTTATTGTGTATACTTTCAAATAATTTGATGTTGGATCATTAGGATTGACGGTAAAATCCGCTGGTAATTGTTGCAGGTTAACGAAGTCCGCTGAAACATCTCCCAAGCCCTTACGCAGTTGTTTTTTAAACTGTTGCACTGTCATATTAGCAGCATTGGTACTTGCAATGATTGTCCCATTCTCTGATAAAATATCAAGACTCTGTGCGATTAACTTGTGGTAATCCTTATTTGCTGAGAAAGTGCGTTTCTTATTTCTGGCAAAGCTTGGCGGATCGATGACGATAAGGTCATAAGATAAGCCTTTTTTCTTTGCATATTTGAAATAATCAAAGACATCCATCACGACCAAGCGATGATTGTCCATACTGAAACCATTAGCTTCAAAATGAGCCGTCGATAATTCACGTGAACGCTTAGCCAAATCAACCGATGTCGTTTCAACCGCTCCACCCATAGCCGCAGCAACTGAAAAAGCTGCCGTATAGGAGAACATATTCAAAACTGATTTACCCAAAGCTAGGCCATTAACTAAACCATCACGCACTTCATGCTGATCAAGGAAAATTCCCGTCATTAGCCCATCATTGAGGAAAACTTCATAAGTGACCCCATTTTCTAAAATGGTGAAGGTATCAGCCGCCTCTTGCCCAAAAAGATGGTCTGATTCGAAATCAAGACCCTTGAAGCGGATTTTCTCATAGCCTCCCAAGACCTCAGGAAAGACCGTTTGGAAAGCCTCTACAATAACATCCTTCAAGGAATAAACAAAGGCATTGTACCATGAAAAGAGGGCATAATCCCCATATAAATCAATTGTGAGTCCACCAAAATCGTCACCATCTTGGTTGAAAAGACGAAAAGCTGTCGTCAACTCATTATCATAATAGGATTGACGTTTGGCCTTAGCCTTTTCAAAAAGTCCTTGAAAATAAGTCACTGTCAATTTTTCTTTATTAGGGGACAGAAACCATCCTATCCCCTTATTTTGACTTGACAAATAGCCCGTTCCTAAAAAATCTTTGGACTGGCTATAAAGGTAAACCAACTGATTATTTTCAGTGATATTTGGAAAATCTTCTGCTAAAAGAAGCTGTTTTCCTTGTTTGATTTTTTTCTCCGCAAAGGGACTTACCGTCAATATACTCATGTTACTATTATACCAAAAAAATGCTATTATTTCTGTTTCGTAACTAGATTTTATCAATTATATGTCAAGGAATATCACACTCAATGGCAGTAAATTTTTGAGAGTCATTATCTTATTTGGTATAATGATTAAGATAATATAGAATCAAAGGAAGTATTACTTTGAAAAAAATTAATGAAGCCTTTTGGAAAGGAGTTTCATCAAGACTTGGATTTATCCTCTTGTTACTCTTCTTTTACTGGCTAAAAACCATATTCGCTTATTACGTCAACATTAATCTTGAGTTGGAAAGCAGATATCAGGTTATGCTTTCGCTGATTAACCCTATTCCACTAGGATTAATGCTTCTAGGTTTAGGACTATACTTTAAGAAACGACGTTTCTTTTATAGCATTACCATTGCTATCTATGTCATCCTTAACCTCTTACTTATTGCTAATGTGATTTACTTTGGAGAGTTTACAGACTTCATCACTGTAAATACCATCCTAGCAAGTTCTAGTTCGGCAGCAGGACTAGGAGACTCCGCCAAGAACCTTCTTGAGCCAAGCTATCTCTTCTACCTGATTGATGTACCTTTCTTCATCTATGCTGGTTTCAGGAAGAAGCTTAAGATGGACAGCAAGCCATTTAACAAACGAGCTAGTTTTGCCGTCACTGCACTGTCGACACTCCTTCTCTCAGTTAACCTCTTCTTAGCGGAAGTTAACCGTGGCGAGTTGTTGACACGTGGTTTCTCAAATAACTATATTGTTCGTGCTATGGGGATTCCCTTCTTCACAGCCTATTCTGGTAACTTAACTTATCAGGCCTCACAGGCTCGTTCATCAGCAACAGCTGAGGATATGAAAAAGGTTGAGGCTTACGTTAAGGAGCACTACGCGGCACCTGATCCTAAGTATTACGGAATTGCTAAAGGAAGAAACGTCATCGTTATTCACTTGGAAAGCTTCCAACAGTTCCTTATTGACTACAAGCTCAAAGTAGACGGTCAAGAATATGAGGTTACACCATTCATCAATTCCATTTACCACTCAAACGAGACGCTAGCCTTTTCAAACTTCTTCCACCAAGTTAAATCAGGGAAAACTTCTGATGCTGAAACCTTGATGGAAACGTCTCTCTTTGGACTAAGTACAGGGTCATACATGGTAAACTATGGTGGTACCAATACAGCCTATGCTGCGCCATCTATCCTAGCTCAAACAGGCGACTATACGTCAGCTGTTTTCCACGGAAACACTGGATCCTTCTGGAATCGTAATAATACCTATAAACAATGGGGTTATAACTACTTCTTTGACTCATCAGCCTTCACTGAAAAAACTGATGAAAACTCCTTCCAGTATGGTCTAAATGACAAGTACATGTTCCCAGATTCCATCAAATATCTGGAACAAATGCAACAACCTTTCTACGTTAAATACCTTACAGTATCTAACCACTACCCATACACTTCACTCTCAGGCGATGAAAAGGAACAAGGTTTCCCACTCGCTGAAACAAAAGACGAAACAGTCAACGGATATTTTGCAACAGCTAACTATCTTGACTCAGCAATCAAAGACTTCTTTGATTACCTTAAGGAAACCGGTCTTTACGATAACTCGATTATTGTCATGTACGGTGACCACTATGGTATCTCTGATACACGAAGCAGCAATCTTGCTGAACTTCTCGGTAAGAACCCTGAAACTTGGTCAAACTATGATAAAGCCATGCTTCAACGTGTTCCTTACATGATTCATATTCCAGGTTATACTGGTGGTGGTATCTCTAACACCTTTGGTGGTGAGGTCGATGCCCTTCCAACTCTCCTTCACATTCTTGGTGTTGACACCAGCTCTTATATCCAGATGGGACAAGACCTCCTATCTCCTGATAACAAGCAAATTGTCGCATTTAGAACCTCAGGTCAATATGTTACTCCTCAATACACTAGCTATTCTGGTCGACTCTATAATACTCAAACAGGGGAAGAAATTACCAACCCTGATGAAACGACTAAAAAGGATAACGAAGCCATTCGTAAGGCAGTAGCCACTCAGCTTTCAATGAGTGACGCTGTTCAAACAGGTGACCTCCTTCGTTTCTATACGCCAAATGGTTTGAAACCTGTTGATTCTAGCAAAATTTCCTACACTAAACAGATGGATCAACTGAAACAGATCAACAAAAAGCTGAAAGATAAATCAACTAGCCTCTACAAGCAAAAAGGCAATAAATCAACAGCTGATCTATTCAAGACCCCATCTTACAAGGAGCTACATCCTGCAGAATCCGAATCAAGCTCTAGCTCAAGTTCGGGTGAATCAGAGCCAAGCAGCTCTTCAACGGAACAACAATAACCCCTAAAGGCAGTCCAATATGGACTGCCTTTTTTAGATTAAAAAAGTTTCAATACCACTTGGCTGCAAAATTGTAACTCTCATCTCACTAGTTACTCTCAAACATATTTCTTGCTAGTTTGCTATAAGCGTGATTAAATAGGATTTGTAAGAAAACTTATAAAGGAGAACCGATATGAATCCAATGGAATTATTTAACCAAGTAAAAGAAATGATCGAAAAGAAAGATTTCGAAGCTGCTAAAAAGTTTGTCGATGAAAATAAAGATGATTTGGGCGAGTACTTCGACCAAGCTAAATCTCTTGTTTCAGGTAACGAAATGGTCAGTGGCGCTTTAGACAAGATTAAAGGTCTATTCTAAGACTAAATCCCCGCAGTCAATAGGATTGCGGGGGCTTTTTATGTCTAGAAGTCCTATTTAGAGACGGTGCCTAGCTTAGTCAAAAGTTCTTTAGAACAAGCAAAAAAAGAGATTCCCTAAGGAACCTCTTTTTATTCTATATGACTATAGAATTATTTTTTCAAGTTGTAGAATGATTTCAAACCACGGTATTCTGTTAGTGTTATTTAAAATGCGTATATAATAGGAAGAAAACCTATTAAATAAGGATATATGCGTGTAAGATGTAGGCGGTAAAACTCACATAAAGTTACTAAAGTTCACACTTATTGCCCCTTATTTGCCCCTTTTTTATAAAAAAAGACTTGGCAGCATGAACTACCAAGCGACAATAGAAAAAAACAAAAACATTCTGCACGTAATCGTCCAAAAGTACATCTATAGTGTACCTCTATTTAGATTAAATGTCTAATACTATTCACAAAATAAAAAACCCCGACTAAAGAGCCGGGGGCAGTTCGAGAATATTCATCGAAAGACGCCAAGTATTCCAATGACTATAGTAGCACTTATCTATGAGATTAGCAAATATAAAAAAGAGCTATGAGATACCCTCGTAGCTCTTTGCCTATGATGGACTTATATTATACCAAATAAAAAAAGCCCCAGCAAATGCCAGGGCTTCGACCACTACCACCATGATGTCCGAACTGTGGTCTGTCGGGAGGTGATATACTCCTTTTCGTTTTTTAGTTTTCGTGGTCTATTTATTTACCAGTTTGGCCTTGTGTGGCTTGCGCTCGTTCTTCAATAGCTTTAACTACTGAGGCACTAGCTTCATTGATTGCCTTAGATACTGCCGCCGTGTCGTTTGATTGACTATTCAAGAAACGGTCAAAATCACCGTCTGGCAAGGTCAAGTGTTTAGCTCCCGCTGAGCGTAGAGCGTCTACTGTACTCATTGATCCGATACCAAACACACGGCCATTAACTACACCAAGATATCCTTGACTTCCACTCTCACTTCGAACTACATAATCCATATTTTCTTCTTCCTCTTTCTTGTTAACTAAATTATCGCCATCGTTAATAATGACTACGTTCTTATCCAATCCGCCCGCTAATCCGGTGCTAGTGAATTGCCACCAGCGAGTATGCTCCATATTCGGATACACACCCCAATATGGCTCTGGGCGTACCTCGTAATCTGGATACGCTGCAATCCATAGACTGTTTGGATAGCGTGCAGTGATTTGATCTACATATACATTGGCTAGTGTATATGGTTTGTAACTGTAATAGATTGGTTCAAAACCATTCGCCTTACAAATATCCATAAATGCCAATACTGCATTAGTGTTAGCTTGCTTATCACCGCTAGCGCCATCTTCATAATCACACACTAAATAGCGTGGGTGTGATGGCAGATTGCTGATGAAATAATTCGCTTCACTAACAGCAGTGCCTACATCCCCGCCGAAACGGGCAAAGTGGTAGTAACCGATACAATTACTTGTACTAGTTTGCTGACTAGCTACTGGACTAACCCAGCCCACGCCTTCAGTAACCTTAATCACCGTGTTGTTAGTGCCAGACGCTTGGCAAATTCCAGTTAAGTCTGCTGATTGATAAGCTGACACATCGATAAAGTAATTATCTTGTGCCATGCCATCGAATGGCAACTCAAACCACCCAACCATTTGTTGAGTCGGTGCATTCCAGTCGATATAGCTGAAATTACCAGCGCTATCGAGGTTTCTTGTCACCTTACGTGTCCAACCGCCATTATAGAGGGCGTCACCATTGCTGTCGATATTCTGCTCGACTGTGGTAACTGTACCGTCTGGGTTTTCTGCAACCACGAAACCGATATGCCCAAACTGGTGATACGGCAAGCAGTTAGTCACCCACACACTCCCTACTGGCGGATTGTTAGCCCCGTTAAAACGTGTGACTTTCAACCCTAGACTTTCAGCACGGCTTAAGCCATCAATTGCGTTTAAGTAGCTGAAATCAAGGTTAAACAAGCCAGCGTATTGTAAAACGTAGTCAATCAAACTTATACACTGCCCGCCATAAGGGTTAGTCGGGACGATGACACGTTGATTAACGAGACTATCGAGCGTGTTTAATAATTGTGCTTTTGATGTCATGTTTCTCCTTTCTTAAATTATTTTTGAATAGCTTGTTTAATCTCCGTAAGCATTCTTTCCAAATCAGCAACCTTCTGTTTTAGATCGTCAATTTCGCTCGTTGGTAATTGAGATTTTGTTACAAGCGGGTCTTCCGCAAATTTATTTTGTTCTAAAACTTGTAGAAAAAAGTTATTATACGTTGGAAATAATCCATAGGCTTGGCTTACAGACAATGATGAAGATTGTTTATCTTTAATTTCACCAATATCACGACCAATAGATTCTATTACGTCTTTTAAATTACTCATAAGCCCACCTCATTAGAGAGTGTTTTTAGCTGTATTGTATGCTGCTACCAAATCTTCTGTTTCAATGGCTGTGATACGATTACCAAATTCTGTAAGTTTAGTAATAATACCAGAATCAACATTACCACCAGCAGCGGCGATTTTATCAGCAAGCTCTTTAAGAGTATCGAGCTCTTCAGGGGCACCACCGATAAGGTCGGTTTTAGCTTGCGCAATGGCAGTGTTAAGTTGTTCTTGAGTGATTCCGTTAGCGGTCACTTCACCTTTCTCAGCTTTGCCAGCCAATGCTGTTTTAATCTCCTTGATATCAGCACCTACAGCTTGGGCGAAATCATGTAATTTACTCATTTATTGTTTCCTTTCAAATTTTAGCTAGATTGTAGATATTAACGAGGTCTTCAGTAGTATCAGTGCCACCACTGATTAACCCAGATTCTCGCAATTCATCAGCTAGTAGTTTCAGTTTAGGGCTTTTGTCTGATGGAATGGCACTGTCTGCATTTAACGAGTTCTTCACTTTCACCTTGAAATTATTAGAAGGGAAAATATGCCCGTCTAGTTTAATTTCGAGGTAGTAAGTGCCAGTAGCTACTGCCTTACCCATTGAGAATGAGAATACACCACTATCGACGGTAATGTCTTGATAAAGCGCCACGGTTTCGTCGTTGGAAAGCGTTAGCTTACCAGTGCCGGACAGTTCCATGCGTTTCCCATCGTAACCCAAAATTTCAAAACCAAAGACTGAGGTAATGTCCCCAGATTTTAGGACATCGCCTCCTTCAATTTGGTTGATGGAAGTCATGAGCTTAGCCATAGGCTAGTCCTCACGAGGTGCGTGGTAGTTTAGCGCTTGTTCGCTGTCAGCTACTCCCTTAGTTGTTGGGTCGGTAACAATTCCGAGGATAACCAAGATCACAACAAGAGTATTTACACCCTCTTGGATATTGTGTGGGATTTCAAGCCCAAATTGTTGCAACATAAGGAACACGGCTGAGATAAGAGCTACTAGAGTAGCTTTGTTTTGCAAACGTAGTTTAAAGTTAATCATGTTTAATTCCTCACTTCTAAATTAATGTATTTTTTATAAAGGGCATCAATGTACCCGTTGCCACCTAGTTTCTTGTAGCTGGAGTGCATCTTGTGGATCACATCTGAATTATGAACAGTGGTATATCCACGCTCTAATTCTTTGGAAATGTCACGCTCTAGGCGTAGATACATGGTGACAAGATGCGCTTCATCATGCACTGCTAGTTTGTCGCTTAATTCGTTGATTTTCTCGCTGTTTGATTCACCGATTTGTTGAATAGTTTCAACCGAATCATGAATGTTGTTCAACTCGCCTTTTAAATCTCCGAATTGCGATTTGCTTAAATTAGCGGATTTGCTAGCTTTCATCCCAAACCAGCCCGTTGCGATCACACCGATGGTAGGGGCAAGGTGGTCAATCAAATCAGAAATATTCATCTTTTATTTTTACCCCCATTTTTTTACGCATCAAGCCTCTGTCGTATCAGCCAAAATTTCATCCTCTACTTTATAACGCAACTCACGTAGAGCACGTTCGTCTGTACGCATTTCTTGACGATGTTTTGCGTATAATTCAGCATTGAGAAGATTTTCTTGGACAGTAGAGACCGCATTGGAATCTACGCTGATGAAAGTTTGCTTAACAAGGATTGTAGCTCCTTCTTCTTCGACATTAAATTCTGCATTGATTGTGCGTTGTTTTGTGATTTTAAGTGACATAATTATTTTTTCCTTTCTTAATTATCTTCAGTGAGATATGTGACTGTGCCAGTATAGATAGCACGATCTTGTGATTGGTTGGTTAAGTTAATACTGCCGTCCGGTGATAAATGCCAGACCGCTACTCCAGTATGGTTAGTACCAACGTTTTTATTTGCAACTAAATGCACTGGAATAGCTGGTCTGAAACCACTTGGGATAGTATTAGTCATTACCCCATTCTCGTACACACCTACGGCATAGTCTGAACGAATAAGACTGGCAGTTACTATCGAGCCTTTTCTTGCAAGAGACATCTTAACACCCCAACCAATATCAACCTCTTGTTTAACCATCGCTGGCTCTTGTTTCTCTGGTTTCGGCGTGTACTCAAACCATGAGCCGTTAGAATTGCTAGTGACAGTGCGTTTGAACATACGACCGGATACAGTCGTTAGTGTTTGGTGATACCCAGAAACGCTTTCCACAACTTCCAAAAAACCACCCTCGCCTTGTGCCGGATGGTTCTTATAGTTGCCTAGAATCGAATAGAAACCAGTGGTTCTATAATCGTTTAGGTTAGCTACCTTGTTATCAATCGCTGCACCGTTTGGTTCGGTCAACTTATGGTGCTGAATCTGTTTTCGGTCTGAGTAAATCAAACCGTTAACGTCCAACGCTCCCATCTCACGGTACTTCCCAATACCAACACCATCACGTTCGTAGCTCATCACTACCTTATCCGTGGATACTGTGATAACAAATTCTGTGTACGAGAACTTATCTTCAACACGCCCTAAAACTTCCCAAGAGGTATCTGCTGGATATTTTCCGTTGAGATTGGCATCCGAACCGTTTAATTCAGAAATATTCTGCCATTCGTTCGTGCTATCTGTCGTATATCCAGCAGTACCAACTTTTCGTGTTTTGAAAATAAGTTTAGTCGTGTTTTTTTGTGTCCCATTAACGGATAACGGTGCTACCTTTAAGAATCGTTTCAGCGTGATGGTGTCTAGCTTTTCACCCGTTCGTTTGGCTTCAAAACGTAGCGTCGGATTAAAGTAAGCCAATACTGTTATGGTCTGTTCTCGCCAATCCGACCACAAACCACGACTATCTTGGACTTTAGCCCTAACCGTCATTTGTTTGTCAGTAACCGTTGACGGAACTGTAAGCGTACCATTATTCGACTGTACCGAACTATTCCCGCTTACAATTTCGGCATAGTATCCAGTTATTGAAGATCCAGCAGCACCTTGACCGCCATTAAAAACGACTTTGATACGTGACAAAGTGCTGACAAAATGCGTAGGGCTAGGGATAAGATTTTGTGTCACTGGGTTTGTGTCCGATAAACTAAAACCAGTGAAACCCGGCTTAAAGAGATTACTCGGGACATTGACCGTGATTTTTCGGATGTCCCTTCCTCTTTCAATTCCGTCGGCGTATGAGATGTAAGTTATCGTACCGATACCGCTTGCTGAGTTTGGAAACTGATTGGCAATTTCAATGGGCGGGATCCATGTAAAACTAGAATCCACATCATCACCAGCTATTTTTTGGTCATAGCTGCCGACAGTAACCCAGATAGAATGTCGCATCCATGCTTCACGCTTGGTAATGTTTATGGTCACTGGTTTGGCAATTTCAGCCGTCACATCCGCACCATAACTAGCACGGGAGATGGTAGTTAAGACAAGAGCTGCATTGTTAATAGGTATTACCTTATTATTGCTCTTATTCTTAAATTCTCCACGATAATACACTGTACGAGTACCGTCTCCGTCGTGTGCAATGGTAACCTCTTGGTCAATCAGCATAGCGGTTTGATTGGGTTCAACGGTTAGCGTGCCAGAGTTGGCTAAACGCTTCCCGCCGTCATAGTCAATGTACGCTTCCCAAGGAACACCAGACACCTTAGTGTCTCCGTTTTCCCAATAGAGCTGTAAACGCACTTGTGATGTATTGCTATCAATATTCGAGCTAGCTTCATAAGCACGTAGGACTGCTTTTCCTCCAGCCATTAATAATTACCTCCTACCCATTTAATTACGTTTCGGTTTGGGTCAATTAAGTCTTGTTCCTCACGATAGTAACCGATTTGAATACTCTTTGAGAAGATACCGTTTTCGATATGAATAACACCTTTATCGATGTACATTACTTCAGTACCGGAACTAAACATAGAAATACGCTTATCTGATACCAAAACCGAGTTAGAACCGTCATTCTTACCAATAGTAAGACCTTCGTTAGATGCACGCATGTAATTATCAAGGAAACTCCAACGTTCTGACGTCTCGCCTAAATCATTTTGCAATTTCACAATGCGTTGACTAGCTTCAACCAAGGCTTTTTCAGTCTTGTTCTTGTTTTCTTGATTCGTTGACAAGAAATCTTGATAGGCTTTCACCCATTGATTCACCGTATCAATAGACGCTTTAGCTCTCAATTCCGCTTGAACGATGGAATTAAGCTCATTCAATTTGTTGATTTGGTCTTGTGTCAATGCACTGTCAGCCTTGCTATCTAGCTTGCCTTTTAAATCTTTTGGCGATGCTTGCCACGCTCGGTCAGTGGTTCCTTCGTAGCAGTCTAGCTCCGTGAAGAATAGCAACGACTCTCTGCCGTTAGTTGTGCCTTTATTATCAATACGGATAAAGCCTTCATCACACTCGCCGGAATTAAATGTCAAGTGCCATTTAACAACCCTGCCAGTTGATGGTGAACCGTTGTGCGATTTGAAGTTGACTACGTTAGTGAATGTTTTATTGGTTTCATTCGACTTGCGACCAAGGAAATAGATATCTACACCCTTAATATTACCGGTAGCAAATGATTGAATGTTGAACGAATAATCAGTATTTCGTTTGACTGGGAAACGTAGCGTAGAAGCTGGAAGTGATGATGATGCTCTTAGCAAAAACAGTGGTCTAGCGCCGTTGTAGTAAAACGGGTGACTAGAGATGGATAGGTTTGTGTTTGCTTGTGGCGCTCCCCAGAAACCCCAATTCTCAAGATTTTCTGGAAAGGCTGAGTTAGTGATTAAGTTTTCACCGCCAACAGAAACACTGCCCATCATATCGTTCCATGAGTAATCGGCAGGATTGGTGCTGTCTGCTTGGTTAAAATTAGTACACACACCCAAATAACGCTTGTTACCATTCTGTGTCAAACTGAAACCATTTCGGCCATCGGCGCTATCAGCGTAAGCAAAGTGAACGTAAGGTGTTCTTCCGTCCGCTCCAGCTTTGCCGGGAATGCCATCCCGTCCATCGCTACCCTTCCACTTGCTCCATCGGTAATCTTGTGGGTTTCGACTATCCGTGGCATTGAAATCTTGATACATGCCAATGAATGGTTTATTGGTGTCGGTCTGACTAAAACCACCACCAGAAACCGTATCAGCGTAGGCTATATGGGTGTACTGTGTTTTACCATCAGCACCCTTAACGCCTGGGATACCTTGGTCCCCTTTTGGACCTTGCAAACCCTGTGGACCACGTTCACCCGGTAAACCTCTAGGACCTTGCTCTCCACGGTCCCCCTTGGCACCATCATTACCCTTTGGACCTTGGTTCCCTTGGTCACCTTGTGGTCCTTGTTCACCGATTTTAGAAACCGAGTATCCAGTCTCGTTTGTGTTGTCGGTGTAAGTCCAAACGGTTTTTGTCCATAGGAATTTCCCAGCTGGCACGTTAGGTACTTGACTAGTCCAACCAGTTGTTGGTGCTATTGTTCCTGATGTACCTTGTGCGTAAGTAATGGTGGTGCTTCGAATACCCACACCATCCTTACCAGCGATACCGTTATTACCATCGTTGCCATCTCTTGCGATGTATGTTTTTTGATATCCCGTTTCAGTGGTGTTATCTGTGTAAGTCCAAACTGTTTTGGTCCAGAACCATTGCCCCTTAACTAATGCTGGTGGGTTTTGATACCATGCCGTAGGTGGCACGGTTTCAGATACAGACAATCCGTATAGAACACTGGTGTTTCTAATACCAATACCATTTTTACCGGGAATACCATCGTTCCCACGGTCTCCCTTTGGGCCTTGTTCACCCATCTTCGCGACTGAAAAACCTTGTTCGTTCGTTCCGTCTGAATAGAACCACGTTGTCCTAGTCCATAGGTACTCGCCGGGGTTAACTGTTGGGATGTCTGGCGACCATGTACCATCCTCAAATACGATGTTTTTAACCCATGTCGAATTATCAGCTTTGTAACCATTAACACGAATTTCATATTCACCAGTTGGACGGTTGTGTGTGTATCTCGTACCGTTAGCCGTGGTGGTGTCGGAAATAACTGCCCATGTACCAAAACTTGGATTGACAATCCAGATTGTAGCGTTATCACTTGATTGGTTGGGGTTGTGTTGGTTGGTGAACGTACCATTGGTTTCGGCAGATAAGATATAAGTCTTCCCTCGTTCCAATCGGACACGCTGGCCAGTCATGATGAAATTATCGATACTTGACCGATTCGGCTTAATCTCGTTAGGAAAATTAGCTACCACAACCCCAGACGGCTTATTTACACCGTCCGTTGATTTCGCATAACGTAGCGTAGTATTTACTAACCCCACGCCATCCTTACCTGGAAGACCATCATCACCTTTAGAGCCGTCAGCAGGGATATAGGTTTTCTGATACCCAGTCTCACTAGATAAGTCCGTATACATCCACTGTGTCTTAGTCCAAAGGTATTTACCTTTAACTAAAATCGGTGGGATTGCTGTCCAGCTAGTAGGCATGGTGGTTTCATTGTCGCTCATTCCATAAGTGATAGTGGTAGTTTTTAATCCAACACCGTTTTTTCCGGGCAAGCCGTCATTACCACGGTCACCTTTATCCCCTTTAGGTCCGGGGTCACCTTTAGCACCATTCTTTCCGTCTGAGACATTTAAAAAAGTAACTTCTTCTGAAGCTACTTCTTTGTTATCCACCCATGCTGAAACCGTCAAGGCGGTTGGTTGGGTAATCTCTGACGCTACCATGTCATAGGTCATCCCAACATATTTGATTTCACCGTTAATCACGAAACGCCATGTAGCGTTAACTGTCTTATCGCCTTGTTTTAAGACTGGACGGACAGTAGAACGACCTACGCCATTCTTAAACGCTGTTCCGTTGGTTGTCGTGATCTCGACACGGTATGGTAAGGCTCTTGCTGCTATTTCATCAATACGCTGTTGTAAATCGGACGATGGTTTATTAACGATTTTACGGTAATTAGAGAACACAACCGAATTATTCAACGGCATGTCAAAACTGACAATCATTTCAGTGACACGAGCTTCGAGGGCTAGACCACCTCTAAAATTACTATTGATAATTTTAACAGTGTCCCCTAGGTTAACATCCTTATAATTTTCCATGAAACTAGAATGGACATCAACGGTATAGGTCATTAATGGATAAGCGTATTGCTTAATGGTACGTAATGCGTAGCCTTTTAGTGAATTGACATCCTTGTACTCAGTTTGGAAGTCCTTACGTGTCCAGTTATCAGCGTTGTTTGGATTCATCGTTGATGGATAGCGCTCCCTAGACAAAGGTGCAAACACATAGCTACTGCCACGCCTTGAATAGAACTCTACTTGGCCTAACTCGTTCTTTTCCTCAAATTCAACGCTTTCAAGGTTAACACCATCCGCACCAGTGAATACCCCAGCATTGAAAAGTTGGGTCTTATCACTAGCAACTTGAACACCTTTGAGCTCGTTTTGATAATGTAGCACCACATCCCCACGAGCCTTGCCAATTCCGTGGTGAGTTTCGTCTGGAATCTGGTAGATATCGATAGTAAAACGCTTGATTGTACCGTCTCGATTCAATTCGGTACGGAAGGCAAACTCAGCTTCGAACTTAGACATGAGACTGTGTAACTGTGCCAGTTTTGTCTCTTGTGGCTCAAACTCAAGTGTCCTTGTCTTATCTGATACCTCATTAACACCAATTTCAAGGTTGGTAAACCCTAGAATTTCAAGATGTTCCAGATACCATGCAATACTTTGAGCACCGTTGCTTTTAAGGGCAACAGACTGCTCTTGTGCCAATTCCAAGTTGGTGTTATTACAAGTGACTTGGAATGATGTATCATTCTCAACGAGTTGCGACACATAGAAAACTTGATAAGAGTTATCGTAATAAAACGAAACAAACATATCGTCTTTGATATATTTGATGTCTTCATGCAGTTTCCCATTGACAATCTTAGGAATTGTGAAATCGAATGTACTCGTTGCGTATTCAAGGTAAGGATGCCACTGACTGTTAGAGTATGGCAACATGCCCGGAACGTTGTTATTCAAGGCACAAACCTTACGCATGTTCTTGTCATGAATCCAAATCTGCATTAAACGAAACGCTCCTTCCATGTTACTTCAATTGTTGGGTCAGTTCTTGTCCAACTAGACGTGTAGATATCGATTTCAGTTTCACCAGTGCCGATACTGAACGGCTCGGATAAGTAAGTTAGCTCGTTAGACGCTGGCAAGTTATCAACTAGGGTCTTGCCTTTAGCCATGTCTATCTCTAGGATAGAACCCTTACGAAAACGGTTAGGGATATCTTCTTCTTTGTTTACATAATCTTTCCGATAGACAAAGCTATCAAGATACATGTGGGTTACAAGCGGTGCATCACCAAGACCAAAGAAACCAACACTTATTTTTGCTGATTTCTTCCCTTTGATTTCAGGTATCTTAAATCTAGGGTATCCGCCTTGGTAATAAAATTGTATTTCATCATCAAACCGTTGCATATCCGACCAACCTTGTGGCTCATTAAATGGGTTTTGGGTTTGGATATGCGTACCCCAGAATGATTTCCTGTCTAGTGTTCGATAACTTCCGTTACCGTCACTAGCAAGGAAACGATACTCGCAACCTAGACCGTTGACATGTTTAAGGGTTTCCACGCCGTAGAGGAATGTGCCGTTTGCATCCGTAACAGATATTTTGATATATCCGCACTCGTTAGATGCACCGAGCCAAAAAATCTGTCTCCACCACATATATTCATATAGAGAGCCTTTTTCGCCGTTGCTATCTGCTGGGATATCCCATGTAATCGAGCTCCCACGGAGCAAAGTTGAGCCACTACCTCGATTGGTTAAGGCTATGTGAGGTCTCCCCCACGCATTATCAATCGCAAGCGTTCCATTCAAACTTTGCAAGTTATCGTTAAAACGCCCTTGGTTTTTAGCACCAACTGCAAAACCATTAGTGATCCAGTTGTTAGAAACATAGTCAAACAGAATTTCAGACTGTTTCACCGTGCGTGTGTCAGTTTCATTAGGGTTGCCAATCTCATAACTTTCGCTAGAAGACTTCACAATCCCAACCCAGCCATTATCTGAGTTAAACTTCAGCTTAATATCTGGGTATGTTTCAGCCGTCCCAAAATTCTTCAAGGTCGCTTTGTAATGTCCAGTCGAAACCTTCTTAATACTTCCGTATTTCGTTTCACCGTCACTACTTACTAAGGCTTGTGCTTTGTTTTCACCATAGCTTTTCGGAACATCGAACGTAACCGTTACTGTGGCAGTGATTGGTGCCGTGTTCTTATCAACCGTTAATGACGCTTGACCAGACGGGATGGCTTCCCAAACCTTGTTGGGTTCGTCACCAAAAATCAATGTTTTTGGTTTATCAACATTAAGATAACCGCCCAACGTTTCAGCAATAGTATTAAAGTAGTCGTAGTTTCCGACTAGGGTAAACGACACTTGAATTTGCTTGACTGACAAGGTACTGTATAGGAATTGCTGACCATAACGCCTACGCCCTTGGTCTTGATAGTTATTGTTAAAATTGGATGCCACGTTTTTTGTGACATCAACTGGAACGGTACGCCCTTGACCTTCATTAAATAATTCGGTTAAGTTTTTACCGTCAAAAATGACTGACATTCCTATCAAATAATGCTACCTCCTAGCAACGCTTGTCTGCGTTCGTAATCGTTTGTCGCCTTAGTCATGAATGGCGCAAGACCATTCGACACGCTTCTACCATCGATGATGTTTCTAACCTCGATAGGGTTAGAGCCATTAGTTACCAATTGACCAAGTAAGTCAATCATGACATCTAGCTTGCTTTCCAGAACAGAAACACGCTCACGGTCTGAAACGTCATCGTGGTTTCCTTGTGGGGCATCGCCCGCAAAACGTGCCACTGCTTCAGTAAGTAGTTGCCATGCTCTACCACGTTTAGCGATGTCTGTTGGAATGACATATTCTGGCATATCGCCTTCAGCCAATTCATAAACGCCGTTTTTGCGGACTAGACCACCGTTAGCGTAGCCATGCCCGTGTCCGATAACCGCAAGCATATTACCGCCATAACGAGATTTCGCATAAGCGATACCAGCCAAAAGGTTATCATAGCCGTTGAAGATATTTCCATGGCCTTTATGCTTGAATGAGTTAAATGTACTAGATGTTGTTTGTACCAAACCTTTGGCAAGGTCGCCAGTTAAGGTATTGATATCGACATATCCACCTTGGACGGCATTAGGGTTACCGCCAGACTCACTTTGAATTTGTCGCAACCAGGCCCCGACATATTCTTGAGTTGTAGGCAATCCATTGGCTTTCAGTGCTTTTTCAACTGATTCACGCCAACGAGAAACGCCAGTTCCTTGTGGGTTATCTTCACCACCACCCGCTGGGCTGAGCAATGGACCAAGTGTTTTTTTAATCCAGTCGAACATGCCACCGACTTGTCGTTTAATCAACGTTTGTAGTGGACTGTTTCGGTCCTTAAGCGGTTTGCTATCATCACCACCGCTACTTCCACTATCCCGAACACCGAAATCAAGGAAGGTAGCAGCGTTTGAAATATGTCGTCCAGCGTATTGGTGATACTGACCATTGCCACCGTAGTTATATTCTTCACCGTCATAGGTATCACCATGTACGGCTGTGACAAAGTCAACGTGGTTGCTTGATACTGGTCCGCCAGTGTAGACGGCTACTGTACCCGGTTTTGGTCTGCTTAAGTGTGGTACACTCGCAGAAATCCACTGGTTACCGTTACCGAGATGACTAAATAGACTAGGTTTGACACCAAGGTTTGCCAAACGGCTTGCAACGAATGATACACATTCACGATAGAAGTAACCCCAAGGGTCTGCACCAGCGTCTTTAGCCTTGTCTTTAAAGCGGTAGTCATCGCCTTTGGCACCCATTGCCACTGTACCTTCATCCATTGAAGCATTAGCCATTGACCAAAGCTCTTTCCACCAGTTTTTGGCTTCTTCGATTGGTTTCTTGTAAAGCGCATTACCGAGTGGGTTGAACATACCGGCTAACTTATCAGCGTTAGGACTGAATTTCTTAGCCAATGAACCGACCGGGTCTTTGACGACATCACCGACAAACTCAATCATCTTCATGAATTTATCGACACCGTTTTTCATAGTGTCCCAAACTGAGCCCGCAACGTTGGTAGCAGTATCCCAGATTTTAGACCAGAAACCAGTCCCCTTGGCAAACGCTCCACGCTCTACGCCCATAAGCATAGCTAATTCACTAGCGTTGATGACCTCTGAGCCGGCTGGCAAGAGGTATTCAACGTTTCGCCCTTGTGGCAAGAATGACTTACCATTAGGAAGAATGACCATTTCTTGGTTGTTGGTTTCTGGGCTATCGTAGCCATCATTTAGTGTAGCAAGCGTAGGCTTGGTAATTGGGTTTCGGTATGAGCTAAACATACCAGTACCGCCGGCAAACTTAACTTTCGGGATTTTTGAGATAGCTTCTTTGCTACCACCAAAATCAGAAATCAGTTTGTTGATACCGTCGATACCAGCGTTTGGCAACGCAATGACGGCATTAATACCATCACCGGCAAGTTTTTTCATGCCGTCCCACATTTCGCCAAATCCTTTTTTTACATTGTCCCACGTATCTTTGAAGAACTTAGCAATATTGGTCAATGCGTCGGTGATTAGCTTGGTAATGTTAACGCCAAATTTCTCTTGTGTTAACGCTCCGATTTCATCCCATTTTTTAGATAAGAATTTCTTAGAGTTTTCCCAACCATCAAACCAATTCTTATTGATGCCTTTGTGATGCTTGTCGATATCTTTACCAAGGGCAGTCATCGCTTCAGTAGCATTACCCTTGATACCTTCCCATGTTTTGGATGCGAATTTCTTGACGTTATCCCATTTTTCGCCCCAGTCTTTCTTAAGGCTACTCATGTGTTTTGCAACGCCTTTAGCCATATCTTTGACATGGTCCACCGTGCCATCGACAAACTTCTTGAATGGCTTGTTATGCTTGTACATCAACTCAAAACCAGCAACTACTGGATTGGAGATTACAAGCAATTTCTTAGCGGTGTTGGTAAAGGCTTTAATACCTTTCTCACCACCAGTGAAGTAAGTCTTGGTCTTTTCAAAACCTTTCTTGGTGCTCTTGGTCATTGAGTCCATCGCACCAGTCCAAGTTTTTTTCATGCCATCCCACGTCTTACCAAGCCATTTACCAGCATTAGAAAAACCATCCTTGATGCTCTTAACGATACCATCAACGAATTTCTTGAATTTCTTATTGTGCTTGTAAATTAAAGCAAACGCTCCAGCAATCGGATTGGCAATAAATAAAAGGACTTGTTTCCAGTCCTTTTTGAAGAAATCAATGATCTTGCCAAAGATTTCTTTTGTCACTTTAAAAATCTTATCAAAGGCTTTTTTAGCAGCAGAAAACATGCCATCTACAAAGGCTTTGAATTTCTTGTTGTGTTTGTAAAGCAATACCAAGGCAGTGATAGCCGTAGTTACTGCAACCACGATTAAACCGATAGGGTTTGAAGCCATAGCTAAGTTCCACGCTTTTTGAGCTAACGTCGCAACTTTTTGAGCGGCAGCCATAGCTTTTTGGGCGACAGTCATAGCTATCGTTGAATTTTTCATCACGTTAATAGCTTTAGCAACTTTCATCACTCCTGAAGCTACTTTAGAACCCACAAAGTAAGCAGCAAACAAAGAACCGACTGTTTTAATAGCCGTCTTATGTTTTGCAATGCCACCCAATGCCTTGGATAGCGATGTTACTGGTGATTTGGCTTTCTTGCCGTTGCCAGTCATTAGGTTAAGCGCTTCGGCAACACCTTTAATCATGCCTACGGCAGTTTCCCAAACACCGCTAGCAAAGTCTTTACCAATACTAAACACCGAACCCAAACTATCTTTAACCTCTTTAAAGAAAGCAACAATATTAGGGGCATTGTTAGCAATGGTTTTACTAACATTGTCAACAGTCTTGTTAAGACCGCCCATGAAACCATTGAGCTTGTCCTTGCCATCACCGAGATTAAACACTTTCGAAAAGGCGTCCAGGATAGTGCCTAGACCTTTAGAAACGTGTTCCCCTAAATCTTTAAACTTAGTTTCAGTATTAGGGTCAGCTACCCAGTCCCCAATCTGTTGTAAGAATGGGTTTTTCATTTTATCGATTGGGTCACGAAAAGCAGCAACTACCGCCGGCATACGGGATTGGATTGTCCTTTCAAGACCACCAATGGTAGTTGAGAAGTTAGCAGTGGCGTCCTTGTACTTGTCTTGCAACTCGAACAAGGCTTTTTGTGCCATCTCTGCGGTAATCTTACCATCTTTTTGGAGCTCCGCATATTTATCGGCGGTCATGTCTGCAATGCCAAGCTCTTGTGCAGCTACTTCTTTAAGTTGGTTTTTCATTTCCGGGAAGACATTGATGATTGACATCATGTCTTGCCCTTGAACCTTACCATTAGCAATCATTTGTGCCCACTGTGTGGCGAAATTTTCAACTGCTGCATCCGTTTGACCAAAAGCGTCTTGCAAGGTCAAAATGGCTTGCGTTTGTTGCTTGGTCAACTCGGTATTATGAGTAACGGCATAGAATTTTTGGTTCATGCCGTCAACCATTTCGGTTGAGTTAGCCGCTGCTTGTGCCATTTGGTTGGTCATATCGACCATTTTCTTACCTTCTTCAGCATTACCTGTCAAGGTTAGCCAAGTGGCGTTCATGGTTTGTTGGTACTTAACGTATTCAGCACTTGATTGGGCAATTTCGTCAAACTTACCTTTGATAGCTCCCAAAGCGTTTTGGAAACCGTTACTAATTAGGTTAGCCGCAAACGTAGCACCAAAGATACCTTTCAAACGTGAGGTTTTATGTTCAGTCTCACTGACTTCACTTCCTAAACGTTTAAAACTATCCTTTAAGCGCCCGATGAATGTGCTAGACCGTTGACTTTGCTCAATCTCATCATTCAGTTTGTCAGCGGCATTCCTAGTGTGTGCAAGACTAGTAGCCGTTTCATCCAAACGTTGCTTTTGCTTGCGGTATTCATCGCTTGTTCTTCCAGACTGTTTAGCGACACGCTCAAGCATTTCTTTCTGGGTCTCATACTGCTTGTTTAAGTTAGTAATCGAACCCTTGTATTGCTTGAGTTGTTCCTGCCTAGCTTCATCTTCCTTGCCCTCTGCTTTCAGACGCTTGATATAAGTGTCTGAGGCTTCGTTTTGGGCTTTGTACTCTTTCTGTAACTCTGCCAGCCCTGACCTATGGTAATCTAGGCTATTCTTAGCTTGGCGCTGTTGATTCTCCAACGATGCCAAACGTGTAGTAGCTTGGTCAATCTGTTGTTGGTACTTAAGGTACTGCTCAGCGGTTTCAGCGGTACTTCCTTTAAGTTGAGACTGTTCTTGTTTCAGTTTCTCAATCTTACGTTGTTGGTTTTGAATAGCATTACCCAAACCATCGTACTTAGCTTGTGCTGCACCTAAATAGTCACCAGCGCTACGCATTTGGCTTTCTTGTGCCTTCCATGCGTTCGTAGAGCTATTAACTAACTGAGTTAGTCGTTTAATCGAATTAGCCGCTTGTAACGTGTCTAAGGCGATTTCGGTGGACATGGTAGCTTGTACTTTTGCCATGTATTATTTTTTCCTCCTTTCCTTCAAAAATTTAGAGTAAAGATGTTGGGTCGACCATCCTATCTTCTTCCTCTTTTGCGTTTAGAATCTTCATCAACTCGTAATAATCGGTATCGTAGTATTGATCTAGCGTCCACCCAAAACCTTGAATTGATTTCTTAGCAATAAGTTTTAAGTCCTCAATGCTATTTTCTAAATCAAAAATCTGTTCCCCTTTAGACTTTATTCTTTTGGGTCAGTTTCACCAGCGGCATTTTCAAGTTGTTCGTCAGTCAAACCGTACATATATCCCACCAATCTCTCAGCAATCTCTTGTGTACGTTCGTTATCCAAATCAAGCAATTTGTCATAGGCTTCATCATCCAAGTTAAGAACGGCACGAATGAAACCGAGCATTTCTTTAAGGATTGTGAAACTTGCTTGTGCTTGCTCTTTCGTATCACCATCTTCGGCAGTATCGCTGATTTTAAGGACTGCCAATTGGTATTCGTGCATACGCAATACATTGCGGTTGCTTGTTGTCACTTTAAATGCTTTTTTACTGATTTCTGGAATTTGAATAGTTCTGATTTCCATTTTATCTTTACTCCTTTTTAACAAAAATAGAGGTCAGGCCATGAGCCCGACCTCTTGCGAATTATAGGCTGCTTGATGCAGTAGGAAGGACGTATCCTCCGAACACTTCCTTGAACATGTTCGCTTTATCAAAGTTAGATGCTCCAGAATAGTATTTCTTGTAAGGCTCACCACCGAACGCATCCGCTGACAAGGCGTTTAATGTCATGTTATCATCTTGGCGAGTTTGAGCAGTGTCGGTATCTGTCGCAATGTTTTGAGTTGATTCTTGCATGATACCATTAGCGAAGCCAAAGAATACTGAGTGTTCGCGGTCAAGTGTTTCAGATTCAATCAATACCGCCGTGTGTGGTTTTTCGCCGTCCATCACGTAACCACCCTTGCCGTCTGGTTTGAAACCAAGCATTTTTTGTTTGATTTCAAAGTCAAGGTTGTTGAAGTCGAAAGCGACCGTTGGTGAACCTGGGGCAATCATTACATCTTGTACTGAGTTGTTCCCTGGAATCTTAGTCGCTTGACCTTCCAAGTTGGAAATGTTAGCGGTACGAGTACCAAGCATCTTAGAATCAACTTCAATCACACCTTCTGCTGAAAGACCTTCGTTGCCTTTAAGTAATTTTTGGGTTTTAGGGTCAACCAATGCAAGGCGGACCATTTTCAAACCTACAATTGCCATATAGTAATTTCTCCTTTGTTAAATTAACTTATCGAGAGCAACAAAAAAGACCGCCGTAATCTGTAATGTATCGGGGTCTATACTACGTTCTCTCATGTCTGTAATTGAGTAGTGTTCAGATTTTAGGAATTTTAGCAATTCCATTTCAAAGGCTTCAATATCAAAATCAATATCAGCCTTGTAGAAAATCTGCACTTCCACTCTATCCGTTTTTCCGAAAAAGGTATTGTTTCCGCTTAAGTCAAGAGATGGGTTGCTTTCTGTGAGCAAAACGATTGTCTTATCGGTGTTTTCTTCGAGCTCTTTAGGCAAGTTGTTTGCATATACTTCGCTTATTTCACCAAATTCTTTGCCCTCAATTAACTCTTTAAGTTTTACGGTTGCTAACACTTAATCACTTCCCTCCTTTTCTTCGAATCAGTTTTTCATATTCCTCTTTTTCTGCTAATAGCACTTTTCTTTGAACAGCGCTATCGTTTTGGACATTGGTGACGAAATGATCAGCACGATATTTCTTGGTGCCGTCATTTAATCGTCTGGCATTTTGGGCGTGGTAGTTATTTTTCCATCCCACGGTTGCCACACCGTTCTTTCTGCCGTCCGCATTAGTGGACTGGACAGATAAACCGTCAGCCATGTGCCCATACTTCAAATGTTTCTTATTTGAGTAGTGTTTCTCACGGGTTACATCTTCTAACTCCTTTTGAAACACCTTTGCGCCAGCGGTTGTGATTTTAGCTTGTTCCGCTGGTGTTAAATCGCCAATACTAGCGACTGTTTCAAGCCAGCCCTCTAGCGCCTTATCAAGCCCTACCATAAGCTATCACCCAACTTTCTTGTGCTTTCTCAAAGTCAGAAAGTCGTAGCGGTTAAGACCAAAGTTTTCGTTTGGGCTCACTCGCACGATATCATACTGAGTACCGTTTAGGACGGCCACTTGACCTTCAACCACTTTCGCATTGTGGCGAATGACGATAACCTTTGTATCGGTTTCACCATTCTGTTGGGCTAAATACTCTTGATTGAGTGTGCGAGTATGAGGTTTATAGTGCAACGTAAACTGTTTGACGAATTTCGGCACGTTAACGCCCGTGAATTTGTTGGGCGTGCTTTGATAAGTGCCAAAATCAGCCTTAAAACGAAAATCTGAGGGTAAATATCTAACTTTAGGCATTAGTCACCTCTTTCTTCACTGTACGTTGCGTATAAGCCTCTTAATTGCCCGATTATGCTATTCAAAGTGAGATTGATAGGATAAGTCACTGTGTCTGTCAAAGCCACTCTGTAGGTGAAATATGAGCTTGTGAGAGCTATTACAGCCGTATCAAACAAAGATTCCACGCTATCTAGGTCGTAGAATTTCGGGTCATTACCGACTGCATTGATAATATACTGTTGAGCTGATTCAATGTAAGCTGGAATGAGTGCAGTGTCGTCTGTCTCATCCAGATTGAGGGTCTGCATGATAGTTTCCTTAGATACACTCATTACTTACCTCCTAATTAAGCTCCTGGTGTAAGATTAGCTTTTTGGTCAGCGATTGCTTTGAATGACGCTGGCACAAATGCTTCTTCATCGGTTTTAACAACGTCGAAGCGGTCGATAACACGTACTTTAGTAGTGTCGGTTTCAAATGCCCCACCACCGATGTTAGTAGAGAGCAATGACAAGTGTTGACGGTCAAACAATGTTACCGCTTGTTTCAAGTCACCAAAGTAAAGTGGCATAGCTCCACCAGTACCATTAGCAAGCCAACGGTCAGATACTTCTTTAACTGTGAAACCATCGATTGAGTAGCCAGTTGGTGATTTCACATCACGTTCCATCAAGTAGTCACCCATTGCATTCTTAACTTTCTTAAGGGCAGTAAAGCCTGAGGTGTTAGTCAAGAAGAATGAAGTTTGTTTGATAGCTGGGTCAACTTTAGCTTCAAGATCAATGATGTCATCCCATTTAGCCAATGTTGGTTTAGTTGGAAGTGTTGCAATAACTTCCAAAATGGCTTTGTTACGAGTAACAACAACTTTCTTAGCAATCCATCCAGACAACCATGCAAGGATGTTTTCAGCAGAATCAGCAAGCAAGCTGTTAGTTACTGTTGAGATACCAGCATAGCGTTTGATTGTGTAGCGGATAAGAGAAAGTTTTGGATCGTCGTTATTACCGATTTGACCAGCTTCATCATCAATTTTAGTAAGTCCAGTAATATCAGCCCATTTTTCGTAAACACGAGAACCAGTAAGAGTAGTTACGTTCTCAACATTAACATACTCTTGCAATGAATCGTATTGACGAACCAATGTATTGATAGCTGTACGGATATCTTGAGGGATAGTCAAGCCAGCGTCTGAACCAGTAGCGTCTGTTTTAGAATCAAGCAAGTTTTGGTAACGACCACGAACGAGGTTTTTAAAGTCTTTAACGAAGTTAGCTTTAACTTCTTCTTCGTTTTCAGTCAATGGTTTCTTGTCTTCTTCTGGCATGTTAAGCACTTCGTTAGCACGCGCTTCTGTGTATTGTTCTTTAAACATGTCACGTTTCATTTTGGCAGTGTCACGTTCATTCTTGATTGCTTGCAATTCTTCAGCGGTTACTGAATCATCAAGCATAGCTACGTTAAGTTTTTCATTAAGATTTTCGACCTTGTCGCCTTGTGCGATCCAAAGGTCATGCAATTCGTTTGATGTTTTCATCAATCATCTTCCTTTCATTTTTCAAGTAAAATCGCCAATTTTTGCTCACGCAAAGTATTGGTTTTAGGTGTAGCAATCATATTCTTGAATTTAGTGATTGCTGATTTGCTTGGTAGTTGATGTACGGCATTAGTAACCATGATTTCTTCTTCATCATTGTCGAAGAACATGATTTCATCCGCAAAGCCTTTATCAACAGCAGTTTTAGCGTTAAGCCATGTCTCTTTAGCCATTAGATCAAGTAATTCTGGTTGTTTAAGTCCAGTTTTCATCTCATACGCCAATGCAATAGATTCGTCAATACTGTTCAACACCGCTGATTGATGTTCCAAGTCATCGCTGTTTCCAACGATACCAGTTGACGCTTTGTGAATCATAATGTGCGCCGTTGGACTGATACGCACGGTATCGCCAGCCATAGAAATGACACTCGCAGCACTAGCTGCAAGTCCTTGTACATTAACTACAATACGCTTGCCACTAGCTTTAAGCATAGTATAGATTTCGCTAGCTGCGAATACATCGCCACCATTAGACGCTATATTAAGCGTGATTTCTTCGTCTTCATCGTTAGCAATGGCATCTTGTACCAGTTTTGGATAGGTACTAGACATACCAAAGTATTCATAGAACGCCCCAGCATCATCGCTTACAATGTCGCCTTTAATATCAATCTTGCCCATTTATCTCACCTCCTTTCAATGTGGTCCTATTAGGGTTTTTACCCTCTGGCAACTCTTTAGGTAAAATCTCAGCTTGTTGCAAAATATACAAGCCTTGATTCTGTGCGAGTGTGCCACTCTTAACCATACTATTGATACGGCTGATATAGTTGGCACCAGTCGGGTCAACCGCTGGGAAAATATCTGCGTCCACATCGCATGAAAGTTTTTGAGATAGCTCACTAAGGAATGGCCTTAAATAACGTACTACTGCTTTAGAATAGACATTTGAGCTCATTTCTAGTGATGATTGTTGGTCTCCTTGTCCTCCGACAACGTTCTCTGGGATACCGTAGACTTTTGCAAATTGTCCGGTCGTCCAGTCCGCTTGCTTAAGTAGTTGGGCCACGTTGGATTTAATTTCAAGAGGTGTGAAGTCCTCTAAATCGTCCAGTACCAACGGACCACCTTGCATTTGCTTCATCGCTTGTCGTGAGCGTGAGACTTTAGTTTTGAAATCGAGCAAACCACCGCCTTTGATTTTCAAAATACCATTGGCGTTTAGGGCGTTTTTAAGAGAGTTAAGCGTTAGCTTATCACTGGCTTTTTGAATATCCAATTCTCTACCAAGAGCCATCAATGGGCTTACGCTTGTAAGACCACCGTCCACTGATAGCAATCTAAAGTGTAAGATATCGCTTTGAGGAACGTGTTGCTTTGGTGGAATACGTGGATCATCAAACGTAATGTTGTAGTAAAGGCCATTCTGATTGTCCAATCGGTTGAAAGTGACTTGAGACGGTCTCAAATACTCCCACTTCATATCACGGCCATTGTCATTACGCCATCGATAGGCAAAGGCTTCCCCACCCAAAAGCATTTGAGCAAAGATAGACTGATAGAAATTGAAGCGGTTAGCGTTGTTTGATGGGTTATCCACGATACCTTGCATTTGTTTTCGGCTGGTCGTTAGCTTAGCTGTCGCAAGGTCGTTGGATAGCTGACTGATAATAGAGAATAGGTCCGAGTTTTTAAGAGCAGTTTCAGCTGAAACCCACTCACTACCATTCAAGGTAGCTAAAAACTCTGGATCAGTGATATCAAAAAAGCCCCCTTGATTGCTCGGTGGGCTTTCGGTTGCTAAATTAAATATCGGCAATTATTATCACCTCCTTTCTAGCCTTTTTTGGCAGCTAGCTCACTCACTAGCCCAGCTAGTACGAATGTGATTGTCATACTAACACCGAACCACACATAGCCAATATGGTAAGTGGTGACATTAAGCGAAATTGCAGCTAAAATGAACATCAAAATGTCAAAAACTGCCCAAATCGCCTTAAAAAACTTTAAAATCATGTATTAATACTCCTCTAATAGCCCACTATCTGGGTTTTTTAGCCAATTTAAAACGGCCTTTTGACTCATGTGTTCTACCTTCCATGTCGGATTGTTGGTAATAGCGTAGTCTTCAAAGGCATACATGCCATCATAGAATGCGTCGATAAGAGCGTCCACTACGTCGATTTTGTAAGTAGATTTCATTTTGTCTACTTGGATACCAATGTTATCTTCCTTGATTACCGCATTTATCAAAGCTTTACGCATGATTTCGTCATCTAAACGGGTAATATTGCCCTCAATAAAGAGCGTTTGAAGGAATTTTGTAGGGTCTTTCAGTTCACTAGTCCGCTGTCTAATCGGCATCATTGGGAAACTAGTGTTAGATTCTAACGCCTTAATTATTTTATTAACCATCATAGCGTCATATCCAAAAAAGACCACATCCAGTTGATTATCTTCTACGTACTCACAAAACCAACGATAGACTTCCTCTGGATTGATAAGCCCTTGTGGGTGGCTCGTGATCGTACAATAGCCCTTGGTTTCCAAGTCTCGATAATTGACACCGTCCTGCTCCATTTTGGCTTCTAACGATCCGGCTTGTTGCCACGGAATAAAACTATGTTGTTCGATATGCCATTTTTGGCTGCCGTTCTCGGAAACATACGGGTAAACAAAACCTATGGCTGTATTATCGCTAAACATAGAAGCATCCAGACCGACATACACACGCTTGCCACGTATATCAAACTCATCAACGACTGCATTTTCAATATCGTCTAAATCAAGGAAACTGTTGCTATCTGCCAATAGCCAGCAATTCATGTTTTTGACTTGGAAGTCAGCAAGGTTGCCACTTAATAAATCGCTATCCCTTTTGTCCATCAACCCTTTCATGAGGTTATCACGCTCTTGCTCTAAATCTAAAAGCGGATTGCTTTTCCCCCATGTTTCCGGTTGGAAGACTTCATCAAGATTATCTTGCGACCACACCAAACAAAGATACGTATCCGCTTCCCTATTGTCATCGTCTTCCATAGCTTGTTGCATGATTTTTTGGTCTTCTCTAAAGGGGACGGATGGGTTTGGATAAGCGGTAGAAATTTGAACAAATTGTCTATTAGGTACTTTTACTTGCCCAGAAACGATTTTAGAGACGGCGTCCCTTGTTTCTATCTCTCCGATTTCGTCAAAAATAGCGGTTGTAAAGTGAAAACTATCATATTGCCCACTTTCAGCAGAGATAGCCCTTAAAACGTTGTTGTTTGCCTTCATAATGACTTGGTCACTATGCAATCCCAATTCAGTTTCATTCGCCAAACTTTTAAAAGGCTCGTTTTGAATTATCTGTTTCATCATTGATTTGATGTAACCGAGTAATTTATTAGTTTGCTTAAAATTGATTGAGGTGACAAGGTAGTCTTGGTTTGATAACCCGAAACTTTCAATAAAATATGAATACGCCGTTAGAATGGCCATTAAGTATGTTTTACCTTGACCACGCCCAACTGAAACAATGGCACGACTAAAACGCTTGCCACCATTGGCGTTTCTCCAACCGAAGAGCATGCAAAGGATGAATTTCTGCCACGGCATCAACTGTGTAGGCTCACCAGTATCAACGTTTGGGCATATCCTAGCAAAACGCAACAATTTGTCCGCTTCAGTCGTTTCATAGGTATATGGAAAGTCGTCGCTACCTTGTCTTTGTAGGTCTCGTAAGTGTCTGAAACATGCCAGTTTAATCATGTATCCAGTCACTATCCTTCCTTCTAAGGCATCGAAGCAATACTTTGTGCCGTCGTCTTGATATTTTCGGGCGATGTCGGTAAAATCAAATTCTTTATATGCCGCATCTATATCATGAGTTTTCATCAAATTCGTTTCCACTATTGCTCCTCTCTATTTCCCTAGAAAATCTTTCATCATATCTCCTAAAGATTTGTTATCCGCTTGACTTCCGGCTATCTCGGCTAATTCTGCCCGTCCTTTAGGTGTCAACCCTAGCTGAATGCCTATTTTATTAAGAGTTTCAGTGGCATCTTTCATCGTCGCAACGGCTGGGTTTTTTCTAAAACCCATTGACTGCTCGCCTAGAATCTCGCCACTACCTTGTGCTTGGATAACTTTTTTAATCTCGGTTTGGATACCGTTTTCTTTCACGTCCTCATAGGCTTTTTTGTAAATCTCGTAGTTAGTACAGTAGGTTTCCACAAGAAACGTGTCAATGCGTTCGACCTTTTCTGTCGCTTCTAAAAACGGAATGATTTTGCGCCAAGTCTCTCTAGCCACCGTACCTAAGTAGTTCGGAGGGTCCGTGGGTAAACGCCCCGAATTTTGTTTGAAGTATGGATTCTTGACCACATCGCACCCTCCTTTCTATTTTCAATTATGACACCGCTTAAAAACCCTCAAAATTGCCGTGCGGTGTAAGAAAACACCTTGTGGCGGCTCTCCTTGGTACGAGAAAGGGGCGGGGGTCAATTTTAAATCGTGTTGAGGGTTATTATACCACCCTTATTATAAAATCGTGCTATGGGCTTATTAGAGGGGTTTAACGACGTCCTCTTTTTTGCGGGCTATTAAACCTGCCCACGCTGCCACGGAAAGTCGTAGTTCCGTGTTCTGTTTCGTTCTATTTTGACCAGTACCATAGATTTCTTGCTCTAATGTCCGTTTGGTGTTATCGCAGCTCCTACACGTTGCTACTACGTTTGAAACTTCAGTCCTAAGTTCTGGCGCAATTTCAACGGGTGTAACGTGGTCGCCTATGCGTGCGTCTGGTGTGGTCACACCCAACGCTAGACAGTACTGACATAGAAAGTTGTCACGTTCCAATGCTATCTTACGAATAGAAGACCAAATCTTTGAGCGATAGAACGCATACCGTTCCTTGCTCTCATCATCTCTGTTCCTTACTCGCTTGTTGTATCTAGTACGTGAGTATCTCTGTCGTTCCTCTATGTATGCTGCTTCCATACTGTGGTGTGTCGTACAGTAGTGTGCTGGTCTCTCTGTTAAGGCACGGCACCCCTCTGCCTTACATCGTCTGACCATCGGCATTGGCATACCTCCTTTCAGATAAAATAAAAGAAGAACACTCTTGTGTCCTTCTAAGTTGATAATACTATATTACCACGACCGTAGTATAGTGGAGTATGGATTGGTATATACCAATATAGATTAGTCCAAATACTTCTCAGCCTGTCTTAACTTAACATAGTAGGTAGCTTTACTAAAGCCCATGCGGTCACATATCTGCCAGATATCTAGCTGGTCTATGTATACCATTTGCAGTAGGGACCTGGCATCTATATCCCCCACGTTTGCTATCTGTCTACGAAACTCTAGTTTCTGCTTGATAGCTTCAGCCGTGAAGCGTTCTACTTCTTCACGAGCCGTCATGAGTTCGACATAGATGTCATCCTTACCCTTACGCTTACCACCTTGCACCATGTCAGTCTGCATAGCTCCAGCCGTTACTTTGAGCGCTTGCGATTCCAGCCGTTTAATCTGTTCTATCTGACTGTCAATATATCTATCAAGTGCCTTGATTTGTTGCAGCCGTTCAACTGTTCTCATAAATTCGTTTCCTTTATGGTATAATAATATTATTAGCGTTTGAACAGTCCTGGGCATTAGTCTGGGTCTTTTTTTGTAGCCATGCCACCAGCAATGCAAGGCTAGGATTGAAAAAATACAAAAGGATTCCTCGATTCTATAACTTATTATTTACTGGATTTGGGTGGCATCCACGACCAGTCACGCTTCTGCTGATTTGAATGAAAAAAATAAAGGATTCCTCTTTTCCGTATATAGATTGACTGGTAATAGCTAGCGAGGGAGTTGAACCCTCGTAAACCGTTCTAGCTACACGCCTAGCATGTAGGCTGTATAAAGAGCTTTTCTGACCGATGTCTTATTGCGACCTACCTTGCCCTTAGTTCGATATTCTAAGGTGATGCGGTCAACTTCATTGTCCAATCTCTCGCTCCATTCATAGTTATTGAAGACATAATCAATAATCTCACTGAATAGCTCTCTTGAAAGTAACCCTTCCATTTGAATAGCCTTCAACGGTGTTAGGGCAGCTTTTTCTACATAGCACAGATTGATGGCGTTTTGGGTTTTGTTAGCTGTTTTCTGGTCGCACCCTTTAACCTCTCTAATGTAGTTGTTTAGGTTGTTAGGGTGTTCCTTGCGTAGTTCTTCCACTTCTTCCTGAAACTGTTTAAACAACCCCTCTGGCAGTCCTGCGTTGGCTTTATCCAACACTGGGCGCGTGGTTTTACCTCTTGTGTAATTAGTAGACAGATAATCTTGAAGGTCGTCGAATAGTTCATCAGAAATAATGCCTTCCAAGCGGTCGACAGTTTGGGGCGATATCCTCGCACGTTCCACGACTGCACTATTAAACGCTTGATATATGATGCGAGCTTGTACTTCACTGCACTGTTTCACATCTTGAAAAAAACTGTTTATAAGAGCCTTTTTTGTACGTCTCTCTCAGCGCTGCATGCTCACTGACTAACCGTTGATGTAATTCCTCGGTCAGCCCGGAATATTTGTATCTAACACTCATGAGCCTCTACCCCTTAAATAACTCGGAATATCGTCCCCTACATTCACGCTATCATACTGTTCCTTGCTGACAAGGAACTTACCATAAACCCCACAATCGAGCGTGTAGAGTTTTCCGACCATTTCCTTGCCGGTAATCTTACCATGCAGTACAGTGGCATTATCAGCCTTATGCACCACGATGGCTTCTACTGGTCTGTTGACCACGTTAGCAACTGTACCAACGTTGATTGCTAGGGAGATAACCAGTAGTGCAGTAGCTATGCTTAGTTGGTTATCTCTTTTTGGTTTCTTTGACAAAGTTGTCATCAATCATTACTCCTTTTCTGTCCTTAATGTCGTTATAAGCAATTGTAAGGCACTCTTCCACGTCGTACCCTAATTGTAGACATAGAACAATCAGTGTTACGATAGAATCTCCTATGGCGTCTTTTAGCGACCATTCTGGGTTTTCAAAATCAGACGGTCTCAGAAATACGTCTCTGATTTCCCCGACTTCTTCCGTTACCTTCATCCATTGAGTTTTGGGATTGCTCTTGTCCAACCCGTGACTAATAGCCCACTCGTTAACTTTGTCGATTAACTCTGAAAAAGTGTTATCGGTGTCGTAGTCTAGCAGATATGAAATAGATACACCGAAAGCACCGGCTAACTTTTGGAGTTTATCTGCGCTGCTAAAACCGTATTTTTCCCAGTGGATAACCGCCCCCTTGGTAACTCCAACCAAATCGGCTAACTCTTGTTGAGTCATCCCTTTTGATTCTCTTAATTGTTTAAGTCTGTTCATTGTGCTATTACACCTCTTTAACCTCTAAAATATCCATTAATTTCTCGATAGTTTTAGACGATACTCTTGCCATGTTTGAGCCGTCTGCGTATGGAGTTTTCAAAAAGATAAGATTTGGCCCAACACTTATATGCCCGATGTCGTCTATATTCAAAATTTCAATATGGGAATGTCCTTGAAAATACGTTTCAACTTCGATAAACTTAACCATCTATTCCACCTCATCAACCTCAATACCTAAATCTACTAATTGTGTCTTTAAATTTTTGACCGTTTGTTTCAATGCATCTTTGATTGCGTCCGATAAATTTCCCGATGTTATTTCCATAGTTTGTTCGCCAAAAAGGAAACTCTTTTTAATTCCCAGTATGAATTTTGGCTTTCTTGTAATAAAAATTGTGTCAAAAAGTGACGGTTTATAGCTGATAAATCTTTCTAATTCCACAATCTGCCGTCTAATCTCTTCTGCTTTTTTTAATTCTAATAAATCCATCATGCTTCCACCTCTTCTAGCTCCACTGTATACATTCTTGAATTACGATACTTAACACCTCTTAGGCGATGCAGCTCGTTGATAGCTTCGTTCTTGTCGTTAAAAACGTGTACGCTATCTGGCATGTTGTCGTAATAAACGATAACTTTATATCTCATATAGTTCTACCATCCTTGCTAGTAATTCTGCGTCTGGTAATTGCTCCAGTGTTAAGATACGGTTTAATTTCTTGGTATTGATACCCAATTTAGCGCTAATTAAATCCATATCCTTGCGGTTTTTCCAAAACCACCTTGAAAACTCTTGCGTTTGACCTAATACGCTTGTGTGATCGTAGCTTCCGGGTGCATACACACCAACTAACTTATCCTTTACTTTGTTTCTCATTAACTATGTCCATAGCTTCCTTAACACTTCTTGCCACTCCAACGAGCGCCCCTCGTTTTTTCATGGCGTCCATAAATTTCTGTTGGTCTTCTCTCACTCGACCTTTTTCATTTTTTACTTCGATGAAAAATATCTGTCCATCTGGTCTAAAACCGAATAGATCACAAAACCCTTTCGGAGCTCCCGTATCAAACCAACGCCCGTCTGCCATTCTGACCTTACCAACGTTAATTCGAAATACCATATAGCCAGCTTTTGATAATTCCACTCGAATTTGATTTTGAATACTATGTTCAGAACTCACTTGAATAGTTACCTTTCTTTTTTTTAGAACAGTAACCGTCTAAAATTCAATGATATCAACGGTTTTGACTGTTTTTTAATCGATTTGTTACAGTTACCTTTGTAAGTTCTACTTATATATATTTTATTTATTTATTTATTTATTATTTCAATATATAAATAAGGTAACAAGGTAACTAAGTAGAGTTAAACGGTATCATTAAAGGGTTTCTAGCGGTTACCGTATGTCGATTTTTACGGTAACCTAAACGGTAACGGTAACTTTTTCATAGCATACCGTAGGTGAATCACGTTCTTCATCCGACCAAGAGAAGGTGTAGTAATGTTTCGGAACATCGACTGATGGGATAAAATCTTTCCCCGGTCTTGAACGCTTCTTAATCCATCCAGACGGTACTACTTTTGCTAATTGTTTTTCAAACTTGCGCTTTGTCAATTTCGTAACGCCTTCTTCCTTGCACCACTCTTGATACAACCACCACAAAAACCTTGATGGGAGGCGGGTTGATTCGAATTTATCGAACCATTCAACTACGAATGATTTAACCGTGTCGTTACTTTCCTTGAAATCTTCCAAGGCTTCAATAGATGCTTGCGGTTCATCAAATCTAGTAAATGACATTTCCAGCGCTTTTTTTAGGACGTATTCCAAAACTTCCTTGCGATTAATGTAATCGTCTTTAATTGCCCAATTATCATCTTTTGCACTGAAAGATTTTTTGAATGGGATAATCACGAAACGTCGGTATGTTCCGTTTGTTTTATTCTTAAAACGTGGCAATTCGTTAGTTGATTGAATCACTGTTTTTTTGAAGACAGTGGTATATGGTTGCTTATTTTTTTCCTCGACCAATACTGGTTCACCAGTGACAATTGAGTTGAAGTTAGAAGATTCATCCACATAGACACCAGCTTGAACATCATCACCGATAATTACCGTTTTTCCCTCGATCATAGACAATGAGAAACGTTCTGAAAATTGATTGAGTTTCAGACTGGCAATGTTTTTAATTCCGACAAGATTGGTAATGAGTTGTTGTACTGTTCCCTTACCGTCATTACCCTCACCGACAAACCAGATTGATTTGCGGTAAGAGTAGTTTCCGTTTAGACTTGCAGAAATGACTTGCCAGATTAGTTTCACAAGGTCTTTATCACCACTCATGAGGTCTAGTAACCAATCATCTACATTCCAACCGTCAATGGTTGGTGATTCTGCGAATTGGTCATAAGAGGTAGCGATTGTTGAAAAAGCCACAAACTCATGCGTAAATGGTTTTAAGACACGTTCCTTCTTATCGTAGATACCATTCTTAACAAGGATAAAACGATTAGGTTCTTCAAACTCACCGACTGCAAAATTACAAGAGAAATCTTCTCGTTGGTTAACCCTAGTAGTCGATGCAAGCATAAATAGAACATTTTTAGCTTTGGTTTCGTTAAAATTAGGCTCTAGCAATCGAATGACACGATAAGCAAAACTAGGGTCTTTGTGGTAATAACCTTTATCTGGATCGTAAATAGCCACACGCTCGTTGGGAAGGTTGATGATATAGAGGATTTCTTCCATCCCTTCCGCTACTGCTAATTCAGTTAAGCGGGTAGGTGGATTATCTTTTTTCTCTTTCGTGCCATATTGTGTTACTTTCCACGATGCTTTCTCTAGCCACATTTCACGGTAATTTTTACATGCTAAACGGATTTCTCGCCAATCGTTAGGCTTTTTAAGAAACACGGGACGGTCAACGACTTTTTCCTTGTATTCTTCATTAATCTGTTGAATGTGTGGCGGTATTTTCATGTTTATTGTCTAACTCCTTTCTAAGCATACTTTCAAATGTTCTATCAAGTTCCCCTTGCGGTAAGCTTTCTGGTGTGTAATGATTTGCAAGTTTAGCCAATAAGTAAACTGCATCTATATCTACCTTACGAGTTAACAACCCACCGATAAAACTGGCTAGTGCATTGTTTCGCCCACCTTTGTCACCGAGACCAAAAACAATTTGTTCAAATAATTTAGCGGTTTTACTCGAAAATTCATTCCATTGGTAGTTTGTCGAAAAAACTAAAGGTTCGTGTTTCTGCTCCGATTTCAGAATATCAACTATCTCTTTAGGAGCTTCGGCAATCGTGTCAGTGTCCTTATTCCAAGAATACTTCCCTTTTGGGCTATTGCTCGGTGCTACCAGAATGTAATTGTTATTATTTGCCTTAATATCAATACCAGGTTTAACTCGAATATCTTGGCTAATGTTAACGCCTTTTGTTTTTTTTAAGAAGATATGTCTTCCACCAGAAGGCGTATTAGCCGTTAATGTTTTCGGAATGTATTTAGACAACTCCCAATCTTCTAGAGATTGGTAGCCATCTTCACTTTCTGAAACATCAATGTCGATAACAAAGAAGTCAGTCGTCCGTAGCGCAATGTTAGCGTCTGGGTGTTCGTGCCACAAACGCTTAACTTCTTCCTCACTAAATGTTTTGTCTTTAAACTTAGTGACTGCACGCTTGCTTGTCTTGTCTATTGGGATGACCGAAAAACCTAGCTTTTGATAATGTAGGGCATAATCTACCATCCTTACCATAGGCTTAGAATGGTAAATCTAGATCTGACACTTCTGGTGCTTTTTCTGCTTTCGCAGAATAAGGTGGCAATTCTGTTTGTTCACGTTTTTTAACACGCAAATTTTCGTAAACCTTGCCATTCCATTCTGAAGTTTCGTTTTCCACTGTTACTTTCATAGACTTACCTTTGATAAGATCTAGAAATTGTTCGATTGTTTGGATGTCGGTTTTTTCCGGAACTTTAGCAGCCTTACAATACATTTGAAGTACCCACTCCGGATATTGCAAAGTGCTTTTGTTGACATATACTTTGTCAAAGATCAGATTGTTACGGAATTTTTGTTGATAATCATCACGGATTTTAAGACGGATATCCAAGAAATCAGTTCCGCTTTGTGTTGCTGATTGTTCAGCTTGTGATACATAGACTTCATAAGTTCCGTTTTCGATTGCTGCGAATTGTTCTGCTGCTTCATAATTTACTGAAAAAATTCCCATGTTTTTTTATCTCCAAATCTTTAATTCATTTTGTTTGTGCCACAACCAGCCTGGTTGATAGCCATTGAGTAGGCGAAACGCTTTAAGTTCCGCCAAGTTCTTACAACGTGTGTAATTCTTCTTGTAGGTTTTAACTTTGCGGTAAATTTCCGCTTCTTTTTTGCTAACCTCTACCATTTCACCTTGAATGGAAACAAATTCCATTCCTTGGTTAATTTCTTTCAATTCGATATCAACACTCTCTTGCTCGATATCTCTGATTTCTTTTTTCTTAACAACCTCTGCCCCACAATAAGGGCAATTACCATCGATTAGCTGATCTCGCCAAAACGTTGCAAAACAATCCTCGCAAGTAACGGTTGATTTTTCACTGTTGTTTTTACTGGACTTCACGCCATCTAACGACCACTCTCTATCATCGTTAGGAAGTCCGTGGGTATTGTAATTTCCAACGTGGTCAATCAAGATAGCTCTTTTTCCTTCTCTGGGATTTAACGCCCTCATGGCAAATTGTAAATACAACGATAGTGATTTAGTTGGTCTCAGCATGATGCACACATCAACGCCAGGGAGGTCAATCCCTTCGGTGAATAAGTTGACATTTACCATAATCATTAATTCGCCACTTCTAAAACGTTCCATAGCTTCAGCACGTTCTTTTTTAGGGGTTTTCCCAGAAACAATAGCGGCACTATATCCGTTTTCATTAAATCGTTTAGCAACTCGTTCAGCATATTCAACATTATGGACATAAACGATGGCTTGTTTCCCTTCTGCCAAACGCTTGTAGTGGTCTATGTAGTCTCCATATTGCTGTTGAGATGATTCAAACGCACTATCTATGGATTGGTTTGTATATTCGCCAGAACGAGTCCTGAGCTTGTCAATATCTAGCAGATTGATTGAATAGTAACTAAACTCTGAAATGTTGCCATTCTCTTGAAGCCATTTAACTGATTTGCCTTTAACTAAATCTTCGGCTAGATCATGGAAACCAGCGCCATCTAATCGGATAGGTGTCCCAGTAAAGAATAATTGTGTCGCATCTTTAAAATAAGTTAAGATGGTCTGGTACTGTTTAGCTTTGATGTGGTGGGCTTCGTCAACTAATATCACATCAAAATTAGGAAGTTTATCTAACTTTCTAACAAGACTCCCAACCGTTCCGATGGTGACATTTTTGAGGTCAACACCTCCACGGCTAAACGTTTCTAATACTTGTTCGTTGATTTCTTTGCGATGACTAAAGAACAAGACTTTTTTATTTTTATCAGTGGCGTTTTTAGCGATATAAGCCATCACTACTGTTTTGCCACTGCGAGGGGGTGATTGAACCATGATTTTGCGATTACCTCGCTTCATAGATTCGATAATGTCAGTTATCAGTTCCTTCTGGTAATCCCGTAGCAAAAAGCTCATCTACCTTACACCCCCTTCGCTCATCGAGACGATTCTTGGCGTAAACACTCGCTGACGGTTGCAAGATAAACCCTCTTACTTCCTCGCCGTCTTCAGTGGTCTTCTTGACAAGTCGAGCAACCACATCCGTAAGCCCAAGGAAGTTATTCAAGATTTTTGAGCGAATATCTGGCATGGCACGGTTGTAGATCATGCCATTCTCGTCCGTCCACTGGTCAGAGGTTTCCCATGCAATAAATACAATTCGTTTGTTGAGTTGTAACAAAGCTCGTAAGCTATCAAGAATAGTGAAATCGACCCGCTGGTAATCAGCTTGCGAAGGCACACGGTTGTTATTTCCTTCACGTCCTAGGTTAGACAGGCACGCTCGGAACAACTCTGAAACGTTGTCAACAACGATAGTGTCGTATGGTTGACCGGCTCCTTTTAAAAGTTCCTTGACGATTGTTAGCCATTCACCCCAAATCTTGTGAGTGTCCACGTCTGCGATATCAATGTTTTCACAACCGCTTAACACCTTAGCTGATTTATCAATATTGATAACCAGTGTTTTGCCGGGGATATATTTGACTGCTGATGTCTTACCGAATCCCGGGTTTCCATAGATCAGATAACAAGCATCGTTATTTTTTAATTCTGTTGCCTTAGTAATTTTCATCGGATACTTAAATTACTCCTTTCTTCAAGAACTGCGCCCTTGATACGCTTACCAGATTTAAGTAACTCTTTAAGTGTTTTCTTGTCTGGTTTGTAAGTCGCTACTTGATATTTTTTAGGTAGTTTTGTTTCGTCAACCACTACTGCTTCAGATTTTCTAAAACCAACCTTGAACAGTGTGGTGTCAACCTTGGTCCGACCGGTTTCAGTCATGCTAACTGCAAGAGCCGCTTTCAAATTGTCAATTTTCGTCTGATCAGATTTATTCAATCCATCCAAACGTTTCTTTTCGTTTTTTCGGGCTTCGATATCCGCTTCGAGCGATTTAATGACTTTGACATAACCTTCTACTTTAGTTTCGTAGTCGCTAGTCCAGTCGATTGCTTCGAGCGTATCGAGTTTCGTTTCATCGTCAATTTCCATGTTATAAATTTCAAGGAATTGACCAGTTAATTCATATAATGTTGTCATAATTCTTTAATGCCTACCCTCCCACCACTGCTGCTATTTAATTAGTTGTCTAACGCTTCGAGTGTTTTAACGAAATTTACATAGGCTTCGTAGTGTTTTCCGCTGACCTCGCTATCCTCGTAAGCCTTTTTGATTAGCTCTTCACCGGTTCCATAGAAACACCCGACCTTCCACATTTCGTTAGATTTGGTGTAAGTAAAATATCTACCACTCGACCAGGTGTTTTTAAACATAATATAGTCATTTAATTTTGAGACCCATGCGTCACCAGAGACCTCAGCGTTACCATAGACCCATGCGTTACCATAGACCCATGCGTTACCATAGACCCTAGCGTCACCAGAGACCCTAGCGTTACCATAGACCCATGCGTTACCAGAGACCCATGCGTTACCATAGACCCATGCGTTACCATAGACCCTAGCGTTACCATAGACCCATGCGTTACCAGAGACCTCAGCGTTACCATAGACCCATGCGTTACCATAGACCCATGCGTTACCATAGTGACTTAGATTGTCTTCTTTTTCGACGTAGCCACCAAGCTCACCTTCTTTGACATTTCCGAACGAAATTAACGCTTTAATTCTGAATAGCTCAACGCCTAAAATTGTCATTTTGGATGATAAATCTAATTCAAATTTCTTAATCATTTTTCACCCTCGTTGTTCTTCTTAAATCCAAGAGTTAAAGCAGTGATACCAGCTCCAATTACTACCAATCCTAGAGTGCTAGTAATTCCTTCCTTTTCACCAGTGTTAGGAAGTGTAGTGCTATAAACCGGTGTATTTGCCGCCTCTTTTGGCTCAGAATCGTTTTTATAAACGACCTCGGTAATTTCTACCTCTTTTTCTTTCGGAGCGTCTACGGGCTTATTAGGCACCTCTTTCGGTGTCACTGGTTTTTCTGGTTCCACTGGAATTTCAAGCTCTGGCAAATCGAGGATAGGGGCATCGTTTGGAATTACTCCACCTTCGAACGGTGGCAACTCACGTTCTTCCGGAATTCCCGGAATACCACCTTGGAACTCAGGTTTGTCGTGGATAGGTGCTTCATTAGGCACTGTGCCGCCGTTCCATTCTGGGATGTCCACTGTTGGTGGGTCAAGTGGAACGATACCACCGTTAAACTCTGGTGTTTCGTCTGTTGGTGTTTCAACTGGTGTAGCTGAAACATTTTCGTATTTGTCGACCTTAACAGTTGGCGCTGCTGGTTCTTTGATAGTTGGTGCTACTGGTTCAACTGGTTTGATTGGGAGTGTTGAAACCGGAATTGTTGAGTTGATAGCGAACCACTGCCAAACACGGCCATCATTCCCGAAGTGGAAGCTCATTTTTCCGTCTTTGGTAAGACCGACAATGCCGCCTTTATAAAAGTTAGGGCTGTCAAAGTTGTCCCACTCACCGATAACGCTTTCATCATTTGAGCTATCAGCGTATGCTTTGTTTCCTTCGTGGTTTACGATTGTTGACCCGTTGATTGTGATAAAACCTGCTTCGTTTGAAACATATTCAATCTTGTCATCGTAAAGCTCACCTTTACCACGATTCAAAGAGTTAAAGCCAAACAGTGCATCTTTTGTGAGTGCGATTAGCTTCTTGTTTCCGTCATAAAAACGGACGTTAGTAGCTACATCAATAGCTTTACTGAAGTTCATAAGACCGATTGTAATTGTTGGATCATTGTACAGAATTGCGTAAGTATCAGCGTCCGGTGTGTAGTCGTACTCTACGGCAGCAATTTTTTGACCATTGTAAGTGCTGTTTTCAAGCCCTTCATAGCGAACTGTTGTAGTTTCACCAGCTTTTAGGGCTACGTAAGTACCGCCGTTGATAAATTCGCTGTCTGGATTGAGGACGGTGTTAACCAAATAGTCTTTGTCCCCTACTTCCGCAGCTTTGGCAGCATCTTGCACTTCCTTTTCATCAACCACGTTGCCTTTTACAACTTCATGAGTTGCGTTTGGTTCACTAGCATTGTTGTATACCAAACCTTGCTCAGCAACCTCTGAAAGATTACCTTCTTTCTTGGTGTTTTCTTCTGCTTCTGCCATATTCTTTTCGTAAGCAGCCTTGTCCTCAACGTATTTAGCTTTGTCAGCCTCGTATTTAGCTTGAGCGTCTGTATAAGCTTGTTTTTCAGCGTTGTATTGGCTAACTACTGAATTAATTTCGTTAGCTTTTTCGTTCATTGCGTTTGCCGCTTGATCTTGAGTAAGGTTGTTAACTGTATTACCAGTTTCGACATTTACACCGGCAGCCTTGGCATTATCAACTGCTGCAGTGAGCTGTTCAGTTTGCTGAATTGGTGTCACTGTGATTTTTCCTGCAACCTCTGTATAGACATTGCTAGTTGGTTGTGTTTCATCAGCGTGAACCACTGCCCCTCCAAGAAACGCTGTAGCGATTGCAATTGCTGAAATTGTTGTAATTTTAGATGTTTTCATGGTATACTCCTTGTATAGATGTTTTTTTCTGCACAGGCCCTTACCTGTGCTTTTTTTAGTGCTTCAATCCGCACCCATAGCCCCCCGTTTCATGTTTTTTCAATGTTTTTTAGAAAGGTATGTGTGGGTAAAGTTTATATTTTTGGGGAAAGGTATAAGTTACACTCCACGGCAGGGCCGTGGCTACGGATTGAAAGATTGACGTTAGTTTGTATATTTCCGCTTGAGCCTTTCGCTCTTTTCTTCTGGTGTCTCCACCCACTCAAAAAATGGCTCCGGTTTCGGTTGTTTCTTTTTGAAAAGCTTTTCTAGTAGTCGTTTCAAATCAATGTTTCTCCTAATCCATGCGCTTTGTTGTAACGGTCTCGGCTAGGCTCCGACGCATTACCCTCGAAAGTCCATACTGGAACTTCTACTGTTTCTTTAGTTTCTTTTACAAATAGCCATTTGAGTAGTTTTTTCATTTTAATTTTTCCTTTACTTGTTCAATAATGTTTTTGAGTTCATTTTGTACAAAATCAACGTCTTTATAAGTTTCTTTAAAAATCTCGGGGCTGTACGGTGACCAATCACCACTGTGTGCGCAGTTGAAACCGATGTAATAACCGTTAGTGATAAAGAAGTCTCGCCAGTCTTGGAACGTGATCCCACCGTGGCACTGAATCTCATTCACCCAATCGATTTCAGTATCTTCCGAAACACGTACATATCCACATAAATGACCCATGTCAGTTCTGTAGATTACTGTGTCGAAGCCGTCAACGGTGTCAGTTTTGACGTGCTCCCTCGGGAGTGTTAGCAAGTCCGCTTCATACCTATCTCGGTTCGTCATTTTAAATTCCTTTCTTTCCCTAACCGCACTAGAGAGCTAGTGAGGTTCATATATATTTAAGGAGACTTATGAATATCAAATCGTTGTTGCTTACTTAGTTGGTATCGTTCAGTTTCCTCACTAGCTCACTGTTACGGCTAGGGTTGTTAATATTATTTGAATCTGTTTCTGGTTTTCCATTCGATGAAGGACTTGAAACCTTCATAGTTGATGAAAACCAGTTTGTGCGTCGGATTGAATACGTAGTCTCGAAAGTCTTTGTTATCCCTCATTTCTCGAATGAGGTTCTTTGCCATCGACTTCCCTAGACCTTCCCACCGCTGCATGAGGTGGTCGTAGTCTCCCCACTCAGCCGTCTCGTTAACCCCGACTGGTTTGTAGGTAATTTCCATTGGTAGTCCTTTCTGATCTAAATTGTTAAACGTTCTTGATTAAGAAATTTGTTGATGAAATACTGCTGACCTTTGCCAGTAACTTTAGTTGTTGTGTTGGTAGTTGTATGGCCGTCAGCGTGATTAATATTTGTCTTTTTCAACTCAAACAGTTTTAGCTGCATGCTTTTCTGCGTTGGTTGATTCCAAGAATCCCCACGGCGACTAATTAGATAGCCGTTAGAGCGTAGCCACTGAAAGAGCTTGTTTTGACCAATATCAATCCCGTTTTGTTTCAAGATTTTAGCTAGCTCCCCGATTAGACACGATGACTTGCTAGCACTGACAGCGTCAGCGAACAGCACTTTAGGACGGTCAGCCTCAATCTGTGCTTCTAGCTTATGGACTTTCTTGTCAGCCATGAGCAATGCTCTTGCCATGATTTTCTCTGGACTGTTGAAGTCCTTTTCAACTTGAATAAAGTATTGACGGACCTCTTTTCCTTTGTCAGTACGTTGAATCATTGCGATTTCTTTTGCCATGTCCAATTTAAGAACGTGGTCAGTCATTTCGCGTCTTACTTCTCTCTTGCCCTCTGTTCGAACCTGCTCAAATTTGAGCGTGTTGAAATCTTGATTTTCGGTAAAACCATATTCGGTCATACGTTTAAACCAATCTTTATAAGCCGTCTTAACTCCTAAGACTTGATGAAGTTGACGACCTGAAACAACAGGCTCTTGATTTTCATTTAAAGTTATATTGATTAAATTATTCATGTATTATCCTTTCTGAATTCGTCTAAACTGACATCTAAAGCATCAGCGATTTTCACCATTCTACTGAAAGAAAGGTCTCTCTTTCCGATGTTCATCAACGTGTTATAGCTGATACCAGTCTTTTCAGCTAACTCTGTGACTGTCATTCCTCTGTCAATAAGTAACTTGCTTAAAGTTTTTTTCATATTTAATTCCAAAACACAATATATAGTGTTTGATTGTTTTTATAACACAACATATTGTGCCATTCTATCCTTTCTGATATAATTATATACATGACAAACGGTTGAATAAGACTTCTCTACTCCTTATGAAAATCGCAAGTCAAACATTACGGAAAGGAGAAAATTCTATGAACGACTTTGAAAGTTTAAAGCAGGTTAGTTACAACCTAATAGCCGAATTCATTGAGAAGAATCCAGCTGAAGTTGCGACGCCAGCTGTTATAGATGTCATTGAGAAGTTGTTAAATGCCAAGGATATGCAAGTGGATGTTCTTGCTAATCAAAAGGCAACTAAAATTCTCAATGATATTACTGATAAAGCTCATGAATAGCTTTATCCAACTCCTGTTCAGACTTTTCTTGTTCTTTTTGGCTTTTGACAATAAAGTCTGAATAGATATTTTTCCAAGCCTTGACTATTTCAATAGTTGAGGTTTTTGATTTCCCACTATATGGATATCGTTTTGGTTTCATGTTTGCTCCTTTCTACTCTCCTAAATCAACCCAAGTCTCGTCGATACCTAAGACATCGCACACTCGGTTTTTCAGTCTGTTGCTTCCTTTGCCATACTTCAGCAACTCTGAAATAGTAGGCTTCTTTACTCCACAAGCACGAGCGAGATGCGTTTGTGTCATTCCTTCTGAATTCAATTTGTCTTTGACAAGCTGAATCCATTTTTGATGTTGTTGAGTCATATTCTCTCCTTTCTTTTTTAAAATATTGACTAAAAAGTTAGCTAATTTCTTGACATCGATAAATAAATTTATTAAAATCAAGACATAGAGAAAAGACTCACTAAAAAAGTAATGGTTACCTATTCAAAACGGACGCCAATCAGTTTTTAGGTTTTTATTTTTTTAATTGTCTTATTCGCTAACTCTTTAGCTTACAAAAATATTGTAATAAATTTATTAAAGTTTGTCAATGGTTTTGTAGTAAATTTATTAAATATTTTTTGTCGTGCCTTAGAAAGGTTGATGTATCAATGTTTTTCACATTTGAAAAAATAAAAGAATTGGCTGACAAACAAGGTATTTCATTAAATAAACTTGAAGAAAAATTAGGTTTTAGCAGAAATACAATTTATAACATGAAGAAATCAACACCAAATGTTGAACGAGTTTCAATGATTGCCGACTACTTCAACGTGTCCACTGATTATCTTCTAGGTCGTACTGATAATCCTAATATAGCAAACAACGATACAATCGCAGGTTACACGTCTGATGACCTCCGAAAGATGGCAGAGAATGCCAAGACCTTCGATGGCAAGCCTCTTACAGAAGAAGACATCGACGCTATCCAGAATATTATTGAGATATATTTGAGAGGGAGATAGTATGACAAGTATTCCAATGAAAAAGAATCCGTTCAGAGAAAAGATGACAGCAATTAGAATTGTCAATCCTGAAACAGCTCAATCGTTAGGAACAATAACCAATTTCGATGTATTCCCTGGTTCGACATCTTTGGTTGCATTTCTAGACTTCTTTAATCTAAGACCTGAAACAGATTATATCTTGTCTCTAACTGCCCACTTCCCTAACGGCACGTCTTACCCTGTCCATGCTACTAGAATTAATATCGCGAGACAAGATTTTGTGCTACTCGAAGACGGCTTTGGTATGGCCACTGGAAATTTCAGCTTTAATTTTACGATACAGAACCCAAGTGATTTTTACTTTTTCTTCGTCTTGATGGACGAAAACGGTCAGGAAGTAGATACAGCATATAGTTATCATCATTTTGGAAAGTGGGGATAAACGATGCCGGACACACAAGATAATTTCAAACCTACCCCTTCCAATGTTTCTTCAATTCACGCTTCTAAATCTTCATCGAAAACTGTACCCATACAAAATCGTGGTATAATGGAGTCAGAAATGTTATCGGAGGAAATTATTATGCCACAAGATACTTACAGCAAATCTGAAATCGACTTAAAACTTGATAAAATTAATTCTGACACCCAGCACGGATTTGAGAAAATTGATTTAAAAATTGACCAACTCAGACAAGATATGCGTAGCGGATTTGAAAAAATCGACTTGAAATTTGAACAAGTTGATTTGAAATTTGATAATTTCGAGAAACGTGTAGAGACTATGTTTCTAACTCAAGAGAATAAGAGATTAGAAGAGCAAGCTAAAAGCAAAAAAGAGTTCATGTATTGGTTTATCGGATTGTTAGTTAGTACTTTACTGGGGATACTAGCAATCATCGTAACCATTTTAACAACAAAATAACACAAAAAGGATAATAGCCTATGACTATTGAAGAGCTAGTAGACTCGCACGGTGTCGCTCTCGCTTACTTTGATAATAACCTCTGGAATAGACCAGGAGTTTACATCAAAGAAATCAATATTATTTTCATAAACCGTGAGCTGTCAGAAAACGCCAAAAAACGGGTCATATACCACGAATTAGGGCATCGGGATCATTCTGCTGAGCTTTATCAAAACAATCGCACTAGATGTGAAAATGAAGCGAATAGGCACATGATCCATAAACTGCTCGAAGAAGAGCTTTCAGCATCAGATGACCACAAGTCTTTTAACTACTTGCATTTTATGCAAAAGCACAAGCTTAGGACAGTAACAGATGAGTTGATGGTCATTGATGAGTACTACGAATTGATAGGATGAAAATATGGACTTCAAAAAAATAAAAGATCTAGCAAAAACTGCAGTCGATAAGACCGCAGATAGAAGTGAGCCAGAACAATCAGCCGCTATCGCAGAATTTGATTGCTGACGAATTGATTAAGTTGAAATCATTAGTTGATGACGGCGTACTCACTGAGGAAGAATTTCAAGTACAGAAAGCTAAATTATTATCGCAATAAAAAAAGCCCTATAATCTCCCTCGCCAAAGTTAGATTATAGAGCAGCACCACAGAAAAAACGTGTAAACTGGAAAACAGCCTTACATGTCCTTTTCTGTACCCATTTTATCAAAAAAGTGAGGTAAATACAATGTGGGTAGAACAATTACCAAACGGAAAATATAAATATTTCGAAAGATACAAGGATACTTACACTGAGAAATGGAAACGGGTATCTGTTACACTATCTAGTGGCTCAAACCGAGCCAAGAAAGAAGCCCAACGCTTACTGGATGATAAGATAACCCAAAAAATAGAATCATCAAGCACCACTAATGTATCGTTTCATAGTGCTTTCAATGAGTGGTGGGAATTTCATCAAAAACAGATTAAGTTAAGTTCAATCAAGAGCCTTGCAGCATCCGTTAAGCGAATATCTGAAACTATTGAACAAGGAACTATCCTGTCAAATATCAATGTCAGACTTATCCAATCCTTACTAGACACTGAAGACTGGACAGATTCACAGAAATATCGTGCCAAGACCGTGTTAAATACATTCTTCGATTATGCTATTGATCAACAACTTATAACCGATAACCCATCGAGGAAGGCACGATTACCAAAGAAGACCAATAAACTTGAGAAACAGCAAGCTGCCAAGAATAAATACTTAGAGCCAGACGAATACAGTCGATTATTGAAAGAGCTCTATCGGAAAGACATAACACTGAGATACGCCCTGGTGTGTGAGTTTATGCTTTTAAACGGTTGTCGGATAGGTGAATTAGCTGGTTTGACTGTTTCTGATTACCACAAAGAGACACGTTCCTTGGATATCCACACCTCATTCAACAGATATATTCCAGAGAATGAAGGAACAAAAACAGTCGCTAGTTACCGAACCACCTACCTCACTAATCGAGAGATGGAAATCATTGACCAGATACTAGAGTTGAAAGAGTTAAGCGAAACAACCAATCCAGATTGGTATCATAGCGATAAGATTTTCACTACCAACACTGGAAGGCCTATCCATAGCACAATCCTAAGTGCATCGCTCCAACGGGCTAATGCCAGACTAGAAACGCCTATCGACAAGCATCTATCCCCTCACATTTTCAGACACACCACGATCAGCATACTAGCTGAAAACAATGTGCCACTAAAAACCATCATGGATAGGGTTGGTCATGCTGATTCGGAAGTGACCACCAACATCTATACCCATGTAACAAGGAACATGAAAGACCAAGCCGTCAATGTTTTAGATAATATCATTACAAACAATCTTGCCCCTTCCTTGCCCCTTGAGCAGAAAAAAAGAACTCTAGGCTTAACCCAGAGTCCTCAGAAACGTTGTTAAATCAACGTTTTATTTTTTCAAGTTGTAGAATGATTTCAAACCACGGTATTCTGCAACTTCACCAAGTTGGTCTTCGATACGAAGCAATTGGTTATATTTAGCGATACGGTCAGTACGTGACAATGAACCTGTCTTGATTTGACCAGCGTTAGTTGCAACTGCGATATCAGCGATTGTTGAATCTTCAGTTTCACCTGAACGGTGTGATACTACTGCTGTGTATCCAGCTTCTTTCGCCATTTCGATAGCGTCGAAAGTTTCAGTCAAAGTACCGATTTGGTTAACTTTGATAAGGATTGAGTTAGCAGCGTGTTCTGCAATACCTTTTTCAAGGTAAGCTGTGTTAGTTACGAAGAAGTCGTCACCAACCAATTGAACTTTACCACCAAGACGTTCAGTAAGAGCTTTCCAACCGTCCCAGTCGTTTTCGTCCATACCATCTTCGATAGTGATGATTGGGTATTTGTTAACCAATTCTTCAAGGTAGTCGATTTGTTCTGCAGATGTACGAACAGCAGCGCCTTCACCTTCAAATTTAGTGTAGTCGTAAACTTTACGTTCTGCATCGTAGAATTCAGATGATGCACAGTCAAATCCGATAAATACGTCTTTACCTGGTACATATCCAGCAGCTTCGATAGCTTTGATGATAGTTTCAACACCATCTTCAGTTCCGTCGAAACGAGGTGCGAAACCACCTTCGTCACCTACGGCTGTTTCAAGTCCACGTTCTTTAAGGATTTTCTTAAGTGCGTGGAAGATTTCAGCACCCCAACGAAGAGCTTCTTTGAATGTTGGTGCACCAGCAGGTACGATCATGAATTCTTGGAAAGCGATTGGAGCGTCTGAGTGAGAACCACCGTTGATGATGTTCATCATTGGAGTTGGAAGAACTTTAG
>ERZ772999.64-NODE-64-length-70076-cov-6.092572_pt1 | contig 70076 bp, 44 predicted proteins | sample MGYA00511467_ERZ772999 | MGnify/ENA primary metagenome ERZ772999 (study PRJEB29015, sample SAMEA2738064) | human oral metagenome | biome: human oral; feature: human-associated habitat; material: saliva | place: China | collected 2218 ... | reverse complement strand
ACTGTGGTCACAGTGGCAGTTGTGTTATATCTTTCTTCTACATCAAACCACAACAAATTTCCACATCCTTGTGCGCGGCTGTTAGTTGTGTTATATCTTTCTTCTACATCAAACCACAACAGTACCGCCGCAATCGCATCAAGCATTAAAGTTGTGTTATATCTTTCTTCTACATCAAACCACAACCCTCAACCGTTGGACGTGGCCTGCCGTGGTGTTGTGTTATATCTTTCTTCTACATCAAACCACAACCGGCAGTTCCAGCGCCAGCAAGTGTACCAGTTGTGTTATATCTTTCTTCTACATCAAACCACAACCAATGGCTCTATCATTCGCTTGAACAACGGGTTGTGTTATATCTTTCTTCTACATCAAACCACAACTGCAGCGATGAGATTATAAAAGTAGTAGTTGTTGTGTTATATCTTTCTTCTACATCAAACCACAACCCTTTTAATGTTCTGCCCTACGAGGGCGCTGTTGTGTTATATCTTTCTTCTACATCAAACCACAACAGGTTACGAGGTAACTTCTTGAAAGAGGCGGTTGTGTTATATCTTTCTTCTACATCAAACCACAACTACCAAATCGTTTGCTATGGCAAGAATGGGTTGTGTTATATCTTTCTTCTACATCAAACCACAACTGACAATCAACATCGACTATTCCGTTTCTGTTGTGTTATATCTTTCTTCTACATCAAACCACAACCAATTCAGACAATTATCAAAGTAGTAGAGAGTTGTGTTATATCTTTCTTCTACATCAAACCACAACCTTAAGAAGTTGTAAAAGAGACTTTTTTTGTTGTGTTATATCTTTCTTCTACATCAAACCACAACTCTTTCCAAGTCGATATCATAAACCGAGTGGTTGTGTTATATCTTTCTTCTACATCAAACCACAACCAAACGTAGCGATCTAATTGACAGTTCCAGTTGTGTTATATCTTTCTTCTACATCAAACCACAACGCCTAATCGACTACTGTGGTCACAGTGGCAGTTGTGTTATATCTTTCTTCTACATCAAACCACAACATACTTCACATCATCAAACCAATGATCAAGGTTGTGTTATATCTTTCTTCTACATCAAACCACAACTGTCGAGGGAAAAGACATAACATAATAAGAGTTGTGTTATATCTTTCTTCTACATCAAACCACAACCAACATTAGGGCCTCCCGCCTCATGCCAAAGTTGTGTTATATCTTTCTTCTACATCAAACCACAACCGATTACAGCAATAGGCGGCTGGGAGACGGTTGTGTTATATCTTTCTTCTACATCAAACCACAACCCTTTCTTCTCTGTTTCCTGCTTCTTCAAGTTGTGTTATATCTTTCTTCTACATCAAACCACAACCCGATTCTGAAGTTGAATTAAAAATCGCTAGTTGTGTTATATCTTTCTTCTACATCAAACCACAACCTATTCAAACAATTATCAAAGTAGTGGAGAGTTGTGTTATATCTTTCTTCTACATCAAACCACAACCGAATGTTTTCGGCGGGTCTTGCGTTTTCTGTTGTGTTATATCTTTCTTCTACATCAAACCACAACAGGTGAAAAAAACAACCTCGTTTTGCCTAAGTTGTGTTATATCTTTCTTCTACATCAAACCACAACTGTTGAGGCTGTCAAGATCCACCAGGCTATGTTGTGTTATATCTTTCTTCTACATCAAACCACAACTGTAATTTTGCTGCTATCATTGATTGTTAGTTGTGTTATATCTTTCTTCTACATCAAACCACAACTCTTCCAACGTCTCGATTTTCAAGGGGCGCGTTGTGTTATATCTTTCTTCTACATCAAACCACAACTTAGAAGCTATAAATGCAAGTCTCCCCGATGTTGTGTTATATCTTTCTTCTACATCAAACCACAACGGACACGTGCAATGGAGTTGTGGTAAAAATGTTGTGTTATATCTTTCTTCTACATCAAACCACAACTGTCTTTTATCATCTGTTTATCTTACCGCGGTTGTGTTATATCTTTCTTCTACATCAAACCACAACTTAAGGTTGTTACCTAACTCCTTGTATTCGGTTGTGTTATATCTTTCTTCTACATCAAACCACAACTGCGTCAAGCTCTATCCCTTCTATCTCTGGTTGTGTTATATCTTTCTTCTACATCAAACCACAACGTTATTTCCTTGATGCTTTCTATTGACAAGTTGTGTTATATCTTTCTTCTACATCAAACCACAACTCCTTGCCAAGTCGCTCATACCATTCTTTTGTTGTGTTATATCTTTCTTCTACATCAAACCACAACTAAAGTCGCTTTGTCAGAAGGCGAAGTCGGTTGTGTTATATCTTTCTTCTACATCAAACCACAACCCGACGGAAACGGCCAGTTTGTTTTTTCTGTTGTGTTATATCTTTCTTCTACATCAAACCACAACTTATTTAACGAAAAAAATTTGGTAGTAAAAGTTGTGTTATATCTTTCTTCTACATCAAACCACAACTGACTTTTGTACCCTTTATATAGGTACGTGGTTGTGTTATATCTTTCTTCTACATCAAACCACAACCCCGTTACATGTCTCGTAAAGAAACGCACGGTTGTGTTATATCTTTCTTCTACATCAAACCACAACAAACACCTTACAATGTTCAGCCTTACGAAGGTTGTGTTATATCTTTCTTCTACATCAAACCACAACATGCCCTAAACGGACTTGGATTCGATCTGTGTTGTGTTATATCTTTCTTCTACATCAAACCACAACCGAGGATTCTGTGTTCGGCAAAATCAATGAGTTGTGTTATATCTTTCTTCTACATCAAACCACAACCCTCCTTTTTCAAGAAGTTACCGCGTAACCGTTGTGTTATATCTTTCTTCTACATCAAACCACAACCAACCTCACTATCGGAGATAGACAATTTATGTTGTGTTATATCTTTCTTCTACATCAAACCACAACATCTGTAATATGTTGAGCGGCTGACGTTAAGTTGTGTTATATCTTTCTTCTACATCAAACCACAACCCCTGGTTGTCTGTCACGAACTCGAAAGGTGTTGTGTTATATCTTTCTTCTACATCAAACCACAACCCTGATTTCGCGAACCTTGGCGAGCAGGAAGTTGTGTTATATCTTTCTTCTACATCAAACCACAACAGCGTAATACAAATTATTCAAATTCAATTAGTTGTGTTATATCTTTCTTCTACATCAAACCACAACTTGACGCGTTCATGCGCACTGCTCCTCTCAGTTGTGTTATATCTTTCTTCTACATCAAACCACAACCTATTTTCTTGCATAATCGAGATTTCTTGGTTGTGTTATATCTTTCTTCTACATCAAACCACAACGGTATTCCATAGGTTAAGAAGATCTATTTAGTTGTGTTATATCTTTCTTCTACATCAAACCACAACTCTTATCTTGTTATAACTTGGTATTCTTGGTTGTGTTATATCTTTCTTCTACATCAAACCACAACTTAGAGCCAAAGCAACAGCGCAAGGCGATGGTTGTGTTATATCTTTCTTCTACATCAAACCACAACCGTCGCCTTGTCTGTCTGCGTGTCAACTACGTTGTGTTATATCTTTCTTCTACATCAAACCACAACAGATAGTCGGTTATCGCTTGCATAAAGTCGGTTGTGTTATATCTTTCTTCTACATCAAACCACAACGCAGCCCTATCAGGGTGCTGAAAATACGGGTTGTGTTATATCTTTCTTCTACATCAAACCACAACACTCGATACTCCAAAGTTTAGCCGTCATTAGTTGTGTTATATCTTTCTTCTACATCAAACCACAACCTATATGAGATAATCCATTGAGATGGAAGCCCTTGAGGGACTCTTTAGTGTATAGGAAATGGTGTTGATGTGTAACTTTCTATGGGCAAAAGTACTAAAATAGTTCTAATTGCAGGGGAGTAGATGGTAGCTTTTTACTTTCTGCACCCCAAAAGTTGATGATGCCGGCGTATTGCTTGTCGGTAATGGAGAGAATGCTGACAGATCCTTTTGCCGGTAAGTTGGATCGTACGCGCTTTATGTGTACATCGGCACTTTCTTTTGAGGCACAATGGCGGATATAGACGCTGAATTGATGCATCGAGAAGCCATCTTTTTCAAGTTGCTTCCGAAAGAGGGCCGAGGCTTTGCGATCTTTCTTGGTCATCGTAGGTAAGTCGAACATCACAAAGAGCCACATAATATGATAAGCGTTTAATCTGACTTCACTCATTTTAATAACGGGACGACCAGCTTCTTTTGCTCCTTGGCATAGCACTTGGTTAAGGAAGCCATCGTCATACTTAAGCCCACGGATAGGGGGCGTGTTATTTTGGAAAAGTAAGTGTCGACGTATAGCACACGGATCAGGCGGCTTTTGGTCGCTGTGTTTAGTTCCGCCTCGCCTTGGGTCGTAAGTTCAAACACAATCTCGTCCACAAAAGGTCGGAAAGGCTCCATCAAGTCGTCAGACAAGGGGAAGGCATTGCTGCGATGATGATGAAAGATGCCCAATGCCGGAAACAAACCAGAGGAGACCAAGGCCCGCGTGACAGCTGCCCGTAAGACCGAGTAGCCATAGTTTAAGAGGGCATTGGTTCCCGGTATGTTCCGATCGCGGATGAAATCGCGGCCAAACAAGGCAGCCCAATACAATCTGGCCGCGATGCCTTCCCGATTATCGCTGTCTCCACTTTTCACATTCGTATAAAGGGGCTTTAAGATGCTACCCTCCTTGCCCATCTTGTTTAAAAGTGCAGCCTGATTCTTTATTTTAGCTTCGATGATCTGTTTCCAAAGCGTCTTTTTGAGTACCTCGCCGGCTTCGAGTTGGTTGCGTAAGGTTTCTCCCTGCGTGGTGTTGCCCTGCAAATTGTAGAGCATCGAAGCAGGCATGCCTTTCTCATTGCAGAAGATGACTGCCGCGTTTTGCTCTGTTAAAGCATTTAGAAGGGGGATGGTTAAGCTTACCATCGCGTGGTTGATCATCACCAAACCAATGTCTTCAATGGGAACGGTAAGGTTATCATCAGGAATTTCTTTTCTGATGATAACCATTTGCCCATTTCGTAAAGACAAAGTGGCCGGATGCATAAAGACAAGGCTACGCTTGAGCATAAGGCTAAGGTCGTTTTAGCGTGATCTCACCCGTGATATCCAAATCGAAATCTTGCCCTTCTACCAAAGCATTAAATTGGGTGTGCAATAATAGCATCGCCGGAAGTGAAGGTTCTCCGTTTTTGAATGATTTGTTTTGGAACTTTAGATCTCCCGTAGGGCGAGCTTCTTGATGATGACGTAAGCTTATAATACCATAGGTATATTTACTTACACGCAATGTTGATAACCCAACCACCTTATACAGCCTTTTAGCAACATCTTTAGGATCGGAGAAGTCTATTTCGCTTGGAGAAGTCTCATAGAGCAATACTAACGTTCCTATTTTTAAGGTTTGCTTTAAGGGGAAGTCGCTAGCACTCTTCTCCGGCATGAGGGGTAGGTCTTGCTCCTGACCAATCCTTTTCCTAAAGAACTTAGCGGCTTCAATGTTGTTGACCAAGTCAAACTCGCGCTTGGTCTTGCCTTTTATGACTCCTTCGTAGATGGCCATCATGTAATTGCCTTCGTTGGTTACATAAACTTTACGTTTGTGCTCTTTTTGAGATTGGTCGCGCAGCGAGCGCAAGGCAAGCGGCTGCGTTAGACGAGTGAAGATCCTCACCCGCTTAATCAAGATCCCCTTCTCCTTATTCATATATATACCGTCGGCAAGGGCTTCTTTCAAGCTGCCCTTTGCCTCTACGGCGCCTTTGACGATGCCCTTAACCGTTTCATCGACAATTTTATCCAAGTCCTTTTCAGTTAAACTATCCAGTGGCTTTCTTACGACATATTTAATGTTGCCATCGTAGTTGATGGCGCCATAATACGTTTCTTGATGCAGACTGCCGCGTGCAGAGTCGCCGCCTGTGAGGAACTTCCCGCGCGGTGTTTTTACTTTTCGCCGATCTCGCTTGCCTAGTTTGTCAGTAGTTTGATGCACGATGAGCAACTCCTCTTGCAGTTTCAGCAAGTCTTCCGTAAAAGTGGGCCAAGGTTTCTCAAACTGCGGCTTCTCACGGCGCCTTCCATACTTGAACTCCTCATCGCTCCGATAATATGCAGCTAAGGCAGCGTACTCGCACGGCCCAATGCAAGCGATGGTGTAAGCATCAATGCAATGGTGCGTATGATTCTCGCGCGATTTCGTCTCATCAACTTGCTGCAAGCCCCATAGTTTGCGGAACTCAGCCGTAATAGCGCCTTTGACGACATAGACGTTGGAGCGATTGGGGTTTTTCGGGTCCTTAAAGAGCGACTTCAAGAAGAGCCCGGCATATTTTGAAATCAAGCCGATGCCCGCACCTTGACGTCGACTGAAGCCTTCGGGAACTTCTTTCATCGTAAACCGATCATATTTCCCCTTCAAGTAGCTGTATTCTAGGGCCACAAGATGGCGTCTTCGAATCTTAGAATCCTTTATGCTCTTCTCCAGACCCGAATGCGTGCGGATGCCGTCTCTTTTTAGCTTCAGCGCGTAGCACTGCTTCTTCCAATGCTCGATGCGCGCTAAGATTTCTTCATAGTTGTCTAATTCTGTGGGCAACTTGTCACGTTTGGTGTCGCGGTTGAACTTACTCTCGCAAAGCGTTAAGTTCTCCTGCGTGCTATCGCCGCCTTTGCTGCGCGGGATTGTGTGCTCAATGTCAAACTTCGGATTGGCTCCCAAAAAGTCGGCAATGCCAATCTTCTTACCGGTATATAAGCAGACGTGTTGCTGCTCTTCCCAGAGTTGATATTTTAAGACGTCCGTCTTCGTTGGCTCAATCTCTAAGCCGGTTTCAGCTTTATAGAGTTGCCTAATGTTTTGCGCATATGCTGTGTGCCGTTTGCTTAGCTCGCGTTGCCAATCGGCAATGGCTTGGCGCTTGTTGGCATCGTTCAGTTCGCGCGCATATTCAATGTGTATTTCAGTCTTCTCATCAATGATATGCTTGCGCAGCAAGTGGTTGATTACTTTGCGCACCATATGCAGCGAGCGCATAGCCATCGGATTGCGCACAGCGTTCGTCTTCGGAGATCCCAGTTGGTAGCAATCGAAGCGCTCGTTTCGCTTGGCGTCCGGATAGGCCTCAATCATTGAGGGGTGATACAGCAAATTGATCGGCGCATTAGGCACTTCTGCCGCCACTGCCGCTTTGATGCGCTCTGCGATTGTGCGATGCTCTTCTGCATCGTCCTCTTCTTGCGGCCGAAGGGCAAGATCGACTTTATTTAGCAAGCGAGAGCGTCGCTCAATGTTGTTCCATATTTCTTCACCGACAATTGTTGGGATGTTTGCCAAAAAGATAGCCTTCGAATAGTCTTCGCCCGTGCGCAAGAAGAAAAGAATTTTGCGTATTGCCTTCAAACTTAGCGAGGCAAAGTCGCGCGTTAGGCGAATTTCCGAGAAGGCTTTGGCTTGCACTTCATCCAGTTGCAGTTTCTTTAACCCGAACTCCTTCAGCTTTTCTTTTGAAGAAAAAGAATAGAGCACGTTCCAAATGTCGGTGCAAATCTCATCTTCTGTTTTTAACGTCCCGTCCTGCTTGGCGCTCATCGTGTAAGTTTCAGCCAATGCTGCTTTCCAATCTTCGCCAAATACCTTTATTAGTTGTGCAGTTGTGGGACAAGCCGGCGCCTCTTGCGTCATGCGATAATTAAATTGGTAGGGCCAATCCTCCTCATCTCTTATCCAGCCAAAAGGCGTTTTTCCTGCGAGTTTTTTAGCAATCTTTTTGAAGTCGAAGTTGCTTTTTTGGTAGAAGAGGGGAGTGATTTTCTCTCGCTCTTCCGCATTTAATGGACGCAAACGATCATCGAATGGCGTTTTGATTCGGATATTGTTGAGATAACAGAGCAGTCGATATTCCTCATATAAAGGATGCGAGACGGCGCAGCGCGAATGGCCTTTCTCCATCGTGCATTTGCCTACGCCTTGGCGCTGGGATTTTAGTGGGCGCTGAAAGAAAATCGTCTTCTCCAGCGCTTTTGCCAGATCCTCGTCCAATTCTTGTACGTGGCAGATCTCCTTAAACTCTTGCAAATAATGCTTTTCCCGGTCCGTATAGCGGGAACGGATGCGCACACGGTTGCCTTCCGTGCGATAGAGTAGGTAAAAGTAATCGCCCAAGAACTCACATCCCGCCTCCTTCATCTCTTTGCTCAATTCGGAGATCGCAGATTTTACTTTGCCCGTCTCTTCCGCTTCCTCGTTTTGGTCAAGTCGGTTGCTCAAGAAGCCGCGGCGCTGCGTCAAGTGATAGAGTGCACGCCCCAGCGTATAGCGATCCGTCTGAGAATCTTTCAAGTTCAACTTGTGGTGCAAGCAAATGTGGCGGTCGTGATAAGGATTCTTATTGTCAACTTCGCTCGTGCGCTGCCAAAGTATGAAGTCCTCATCAAGCGGATATTCTTTTTTTGTATGCCAACGGTTGAGCGCTTCATCAGAAAGCGGCGGGCACAACTTATGCTTTACTAAAACTTTCAGTACTTCGACTTTGCGCAGACGCCGGCGGAAGTAATGGCGCCGCGAAGCGCGATAAGAAGTTCTTTCGGCAGCTAAAGAAAATTCGATGCCTTTTTCTTGCTTCACGCCTTCCGTGAAGATTAAATCTCCGCGGCAGATGGGCGTATATTGGTTGTTTTCATCGCGATCTACAACTGCCCAACCTAAGCTGTTGGTACCGGTATCGAGACCTAATATTCGGGTTTTCATAAGGTGAGTTTGTAAATTTTCTGTAAAAATAGACCAAAAATTTGGCATGTACAAATGAAATTCTTAAATTTGCCTCAGGAAAAGGATATTCTACATCATATCACAATAAGGCTATATGCCGAAGGATTTTATTCCCATGGCCTCTCTTCGGAGAGGCTTTCTTTTTTTCGTTTACGTAAATCTGTTGCTTGTTTGCCTATGATAGGCTTGCGCATCGTTCGCGCTACCTTAGTAAAATAAAAGGCTGTATCGAGGCGTAAGTTAGTTTTGATACGACAGACGTGCATATGATTTCCGCTTAAGAATGCCTACGCTTAAAGCAGTTGCATTTTTCGATTGCGCCGCCCAAACTTGTTCCTGTTCGTTTCGGATAGGGCCATACGTTTGGGCGGCGCAATCGTATTTGAAAAGTCGCGACTTGGTCGTAGTGTTTCGTCTGCTTTGCGAGTCGGCCGACAGTGATAAACTGACGACGCACTGATCAAGTGGAGGCGAATATAGGTCTATCAACGAAAAAGAGGCTTATCCTGCGATAAGCCTCTTTTTCTTGGTGTGATCCGCTTGGGGCTCGAACCCAAGACCCCAACATTAAAAGTGTTGTGCTCTACCAGCTGAGCTAGCGGATCTACCTAATTGCCGTTAAGCGAGTGCAAAGGTAGAATGATTTTTTGGTTTGCCAAATACTTTGCTCACTTTTTTTCTGCAGAGGGATTTCTTTTCCGCTTATTTCGCTTGATGCCTTGATGCTGAAGCGGCCTCTTGGCAGAGCGAGCAGTCGTTTTTCGGATGTAAGCCCTCGATTGCCCGCCGTCTTTGTATGGCCTGTTATAGATTTTCTTTGCCTTGTGCTTGCGAAGGAGAAGTAAAGTGGGGCATTCGGTGCGCCGGACGGTGGGCAGATCTCCTTTGCGCGTGCTTCTGCGCTGATTTTTGTATTGTTCTCTTTTGTTTGTTTATTGTTTGCTGCTGCCAAACTATCGTTTGCCGGGAACAAACTATGGTTTGGTGAGACCAAACTATCGTTTGCCGGCACCAAACGAAAACGAAAGCTGCCTTCTTGCGGTCCTATTTGCGCTTCAAGCGTTGCTGTTTAGGGCGTTGGGTGTAGAAAGAAAGGAGGAGAGGGGAAAGTAGTGGACTAAATGTATCAAACTTTGACTTGTCGCCATAGTTTGTGCCTTTGCGTGGCGGTAAAAGTCGATCCTTTACGCGCCAATAACTGCCGGCAGCAGGCAAAGGCCGGACGCTATCAGCGGTATCGGTCGTTTGTCTGCCGTCAGTCAAAAGTGAGCAATTATAAAGAGGGGCGAACAAAACTGTCGCTGCGGTGGAGGCGGCGCAGATACGTGAGCCGGTTGCGCAAAGGTTGCAGCCAAGCGTAGGCAATCAGCATCCCGCCAAAGCGACGCTCACCCAGAGCCCGCGTAGCCTTGCGCATCAAGCGGATCGGTAGGATGATGGCCGTGATGAGGAGGAGCAAGAAGGGCAGATCTGTGGCCAAATCTTGGAGAAAGTAAACTGATTGTTGTAAAATATAAAATATACGCTCACCGATATAAGTCAGCGTCAGCAGGAAAAACAGAAAGAAAAAGCAGGAAGCCCACGCTTCGCGCGCGGCATACAGTCGGCGGCGGCGACTACTGCGGTTGGCGATCTCCGCCGTATAGATCCGCTCGTCGGAAAGCAGGCGGCGAGCGGGTAGTTGCTGGCAAATCGTGGCGTCAGGATGCCAAGTCAGGCGGAAATTTTCAGGCGTGGCATACGCATCCACAAACAATTCTTCCTCGCCAAAGGGCAAAAGCAAACTATTGGCAAAGCCCTCCTGTGCCATAAAGAACGACTTTTTGACGGCCAGGTTGCAGGGGTCAGCGCAAACGGGGCGCCCGCTCCGAGCAGCCCGCGCCAAACGCAACTGCAAGCGCAGGCGTTCGTAGATCGGGCGGCGTGCTTGGCGCGTCTCATCGTTGAGATAGTTGGCATAGCCTCCGACCATCTCTACGCCGGGTGCAAACTGCTCCGCCAGTCGAGAGAGCCAGTCGGGCGACGCCGGTTGGCAGTCGGCCCGCGTAAAGACCACCCAAGGAAAACGCGCGGATCGTACGCCCAACGTCAGAGCCAGTTTGGTCAATTCTATGTGGCGCGCCGAGCGCGGTACGGACAAGTAGCGCAGCCGCTTATCCTCGGCCGATAAGCGCTTGAGCACATCAGGCGTATTGTCGGTCGAGGCCTCGTCGACTACGATAATTTCAAACGAAGGATAGTTCTGCTGCAAGAAAATCGGCAGATACTCGGCCAAATAGTCGCCCTGGTCGAGCGCCGGAATGATAATCGAGATCGCAGGTTGCTCCGTCGATTCAGCCGTGGCAACCTCGCGCATCGGCAGCGAGTAATCGCGCCAGCGAAAACGCCAAAGAGCGAGCAGGCAGAGCAGCATCGCAATCGGCAAACTTATGTTGAGAAGGAGAGATAGGTTCATTGTTTAATAATTTCTTCGTCTGAATTCGGCGCAAATAATGGCTGTGGCCATCGCAACGTTGAGGCTCTCGCTGCCCGTTGCGTCGAGGGGGAAGCGAGGTATAAACAAGCGCTTCGAAACAAGGCGCTCTACGGCCGGCGATATGCCTTGGCCCTCGTTGCCCATTATGATGAGGCCTTTCGTATCCAATGTTTGCTCGTAAATGTTTGATCCGTCGAGAAACGTTCCGTAAATCGGTGTCTCCGCAGGCAATTTGGCAAGCGCTTCGCAGAGATCTACGTAGTGGAGATTGACGCGGCCGAGTGCGCCCATCGTAGCTTGCACCACTTTTGGCGCGAAGGCGTCGGCCGTCGTTGGGCTACACAATATATTATGTATGCCGAACCAGTCGGCTAATCGGATAATCGTCCCCACATTGCCCGGATCTTGCACGCCATCTAAAGCTAAAGCCAGTTCGTCTGTGGGCTGCCAAGGCACCGGCGTGGGCTTTTCAAAGACGGCAACGACCTGCTGCGGCGCTTGCAAGAGCGAAACGCGCGACAGTTCCGACGCCGACAGCTCGCGCACCTCTGCGGCGGGCCATTGCGCCTTGCTTTGTAGAAAATCAGCCGTTGCTAAGAGCAGTCGGCAAGGGAGCAAGGCCAGCAGATCTCCGACTACCTTCGGCCCTTCTGCGATGAAGAGGCCCTCAGCATCGCGCTGCCGCTTGCGCGCCAGGCCGCGTAGCCATTTTATCTCAGCTCTTGTCAGCATCTTATGGATTTTTCGGCAAAATTACAAAGACAGAAGCTAATGAAGTAGTATATTTGCTTCAAAATTGAAGCCTTTGAACCGTCACGTTTCTCTATCCCTGCTCTTCGCAGGACTTACTTTGCTGCTTTTTTTGCTGCAATCGTGCTCGCCTGCACGCTATTTGTCGGGCGATGAAGCGATATTGAGCGATGTCAAAGTAGAATCTGCTCTGAAGCAAGTCAAGCCGGCCGACTATATTAAATATGTGCGTCAGCAGCCAAATGCGCGCTGGTTTAGTTTGGTAAAAGTGCCGCTCGGTATTTATTGCCTCTCACCCGCCGATACAACCAAGCGCCGCGGCCGTTTCTTTCGTCGCCTTGGCGAAGCGCCCGTCGTTTACGATACGGCTGCTACCAGTGCTTCGCGTGCGGCACTGCTGGCTGCTCTCCAATCGCGGGGCTATCTGCACGCAGCGGTCGATACGCTCACACAAGAGCGCCGGCGGCGCGTCCGACTTACGTATAAGTTGCGGCCGGGTGTGCGCTACGTTGTCGATTCTTTAGCTTATCGCTTCGATGATCCGCGTTTGGAGCGCGCTGTAACAGCTTTGCGCACTAAAAGTTTGCTTCACGTGGGTATGCCTTTGGACGTTTCGGTGCTGAATGAAGAACGCAATCGTGTGATCACAGCCCTGCAGAACCAAGGTTACTATCGCATCAACCGCGACTTTGTCGGTTACGACGCAGATACAGTTGCCGGCAGTGACCGTGTGGCGCTGACTTTCGTCTTTTCCCGCCCGCCCGGCATCGATTCGGTGCGGGCTTATCAGCCTTACCGTTTTCGTACGATCAAAATATGGGATTCGCCGAGCCTGGGTGCGGACAAGTTGGCCTTTCGTAAACATCTCTACAAAAATCATCTGTTAATCCGGCCCGATAGTTTGTTCCGCGAAGAAGACGTTCAAGACAGCTATTCGGCAATGAACGGCTTGTCGGCGGTGCGCTATACGACGATAAAGTTTAACGAGCCGCCCGGCGATTCTGCTTTGCTCGATGCCGACGTTACGATTGTGCGCAACAAGCCCAATGCAGTCAGTCTCGAGCTTGAAGGGACGAATACCAGTGGCGATTTGGGCGCGGCTTTGGCCCTTTCTTTTACGAATCGCAACTTGTTTAAGGGTGCTGAGCGCCTGCTCTTGAAGGGGCGAATGGCTTACGAAGCCATACGAGGCTTGGAAGGTTACGGCAACGAAAACTACTTAGAGTTTAGCGGCGAGGCTTCGCTCCGTTTTCCCACCTTTCGCCTGCCTTTCGTGCGCCAATCGGCGCGCCAGCGCTTAAAGGCAACGAGCGACCTCAGCTTTATGTACAATTCGCAAAACAGGCCGGAGTTTCATCGGCGTGTAGTCACGGGCAACTGGGCCTATCGCTGGAGTTATCATGCCCATCCCGGCTTTCAGCATCGTTTTGATATGATTAGCCTCAACTACGTCTTTATGCCCTGGATTTCCAATACGTTTCGGCGCGACTATCTTAACAACGCTGACCCTCGATATTCGATTTTGCGCGCCAGTTATGCCGATCTTTTCATTATGAATACGGGCTACAGTTTCGTATATAACTCCCAGCAAGACAAGGAACGAGGCAGCGTAACATTTTCTCCGCTTACCGGCCAACTGACCAAAGGCTGGCAATTGAAGTTTGGCATCGAAGCCGCCGGCAATCTGCTCCACGGCATCTCAAAGATCATCAAGGCAAGTAAGAATGAAGCGGGCCAACACAGGCTGTTTAATATTGCCTATTCCCAATACGTGAAAGTCGACCTCGATTTTGTGCGCAGCTTGCGCATTGATAGCCGCAACACCTTCGCGTTTCACGCCGCCTTTGGCTTGGCTATTCCCTATGGAAACTCTGCTGTAATCCCCTACGAGAAGCGTTATTTTGCCGGTGGGGCCAACAGCGTGCGCGGTTGGAATGTGCGTTCGCTCGGCCCGGGCAATTATGTGGAGAAGGACGGCAAAGTAGATTTCATCAACCAAACGGGAAATATGAAGCTCGATTTGAATTTTGAGTGGCGCACGGCGCTTTTCTGGAAATTCAATGGCGCTTTCTTCGTAGATGCCGGCAATGTCTGGAACACGCGGCGCTACGAAAATCTTTCCGGCAGTCAATTTCGCCTGCGTTCCTTCCATAAGCAGTTGGCCGTGGCCTATGGTTTAGGCCTGCGCCTCAATTTTGATTATTTTATCTTGCGTTTAGATGCCGGCATGAAGGCCGTTGATCCCGCTCATCCTTCAGGTCGCGCCCACTATCCGCTGATTCACCCCAAATTCTCTCGCGATTTTGCCCTCCATTTTGCCGTCGGGTTGCCCTTCTGATGCAAGCGGCGGCCCTTGGAGCACGACATACAACTTAAAAAGCGGAGCGCTTCGTAAGAAGTGCTCCGCTTTGTAGAGGTACCTAGCAGATTCGAACTGCTGTACACGGTTTTGCAGACCGCTACCTAGCCACTCGGTCAAGGTACCATTTTGTTTTGCGGTTGCAAAGGTAGGATTTTATTTTTATTCTGCAAATAATTTGGCCGCAATTTACGCAAAACCCCATGCAATTTTCCTCTTTTTTCCCCTTTTCGCGTGCAAGGGGGCTCGCCGACCGCGCCGCTTCGCATGCGTATGCGGCCCTAGAAGTAGCCGATCTGTTGCGTACAAACGCGGGCCCATTGCCGCCCGAAGGTTACCATTCGAAAGCCGCCTGCCCATAACCCGACGACCTGCCAAGCCGGCTTTCACTTTTAGGCTTTTTTCGGCTTTATGCCGCAATTCCTTTTGAAAAAATGCCGCCCACGTGCGTGTTATTGCTTATTTTTGCCCCAAATAAGAATGATTACAATGCAAAATACATCCTTTCGCATCCGTTTATGCCGCAATGTGTGGCAGCGTTTGGCGCTTATGTTGCCCCTGCTGCTTGCCGGCCTCTGCCTTTTTCAGGCTTGCAGCAATGATGATACTTCCTATGCCGATAAGCGCAAGCGGGAGCGTCGACAGGTGCAAAACTTCCTCAAGAAAGGCGCGAAGGTAATCGACCCGGAGTCGGGCAGCGTTTTGCTCGACGTGCCGGGAAACATCAAAGTTATCTCCGAAGAGCAATTTTACAAGCAAGATTCTACGACCAACGTAGCCAACAACGAGTACGTACTCTTTGCCGGATCGGGCGTCTATATGCAGATCTTGCGCAAGGGGCAGCCCGGGAAAATAGCGCAGGGCGCAAGTGCTCCCGTTGTTTGCCGCTACTTTGAATTTAATTTGGCTACTGACAGCTTGCAATCGACCAACAACGTCTTAGCCAACGAGGATAGGCCGGATGTGATGACCGTGACCAATAGTTACGGCATCTATAGCGGACTTTTTAATAGCGGCGTGATGAAGAGTCTTTACGGAGCTGCCGTTCCTTCGGGCTGGTTGTTCCCCCTGCCGTTTATCGGTTTGGGCCGGCAAACGACGCCGACGGGCGAAATAGCCAAAGTGCGCTTGATCGTGCCCAGCACAGAAGGACATGAACGCTCCAAAGGCTCGGTTCGGCCGTGCTTCTATGAGATAACGTATCAATTCGGTCGATAAATAGTTTGGCTCAATTACCTTTGCCAAGGTAAAAATATAGTTTTAGTGCCGCCTGTCTCCCTTTGGAGGCAGGCTTTTTTGTTTTAATCGGCCGAGGCTCATCGGCGCTCTGCGGCAGGGTCTGTTTCATTGTCGGTGTGCCCTCTTTTTAATCGGCCTGCCCCCAACTTGCAACCGCCGCCTGCCTGTTTCTTTTGTTTACGCTCGTGAGTGCAAACCTTTTTTCTCGTGAGGTGAAGCCTTTTTTATCACGAGCGCACACCTTTTTTCTCGTGATGAAAAACGTCAGCGGTCGACTGCTGTGGTTATGCCATGACTAAAAAGGCGGAAGAAATACTTGATCTCCGCAAAAAAAATCCCGCCCAAAGCCTCCGTAGATGCTTGGAGCGGGACGATGATTGCGCCCTTTGCGCCCCAGGCTTAGGCGTCGCCTTCGGGGGCGTAGACGGCTTCTATTTCGCAGACATATACGTCGTGCAAATTTCCTTCTTTGGGGCTGTAATGACGATCGTAAGGTTGTGCGTCTATAAACTCGTCGGCGCGTAGGGTCGACTTGTAGAGTTTACGACAAACCAAAACCAAGCGGGCTTCAGCGAAAGTGACGAGATCGTCGGGTAGCGTCGCGGGGTGGAGGCCCGCAGCAGCCGTCTTATCCAGATCCCGTCCCGATTTTGAGCCACAGATTTTGTAGGCTTCGCGATGATCGCCGAGCAGACTCAGCGTCAGGCGGTCTGTAGTCTCGACAAAGTCGTGTGTATATCGCTCCGGACGGATGAAAATCGTAGCCACGGGCTTGTTCCAAAGGATGCCCAGCATCCCCCAACTGGCCGTCATCATATTATAATGTGTCGGTGTGCCGGCCGTAACCAACAACCATTCGTGGCCGATGGCTTGAAAGGGATCTTCGCGGCCTACGAGGCTGAGATCCATGCGCTTAAATGTCTTGTTCATCAGTGTCGCTATTTGAAAGTTGGGCGGCCGCCGTATGACGGGCCGCTTGCGTTGATCTTAAAATTGCTCCCAGTCGAAGGATTTTCCTTCGCGTCGCTGCGCTTTCAGCGTCTCGAAGAAGCGGTGTTGCTTCTTGGCGCCGATATATCGCTTGGCGAAGACGGAAGGCACGGCCACGCCTAAGGCGATGCAGAAGATCATGAGCGAAGCGTTGATGCCGTTGATGCCGGCCAGCGACATCATATCGACCAATTGGGTCTCCGTGCGCGTCATCATTAAGAAGGAGTAGAGACTGCGATACATCAGCACGCCGGGCACCATCGGGATGACGCTACAGATAGCCAGAATCTGCATCGGAGCGTGGACGCGGTGAGCCATACGCAACATAATCAAACTGATTAAGACGGAAGCGGCCAGCGAACCCAATACGCCGCCCCAACCTAAGCTGAATTGGCATAATTCGTCGGGCTGCAAACTGACCAGATTGCGGGTGCAGACGGCTATGGCTGCGCCCACGGCAGCGACCCATAGGAGGCGCTTCGGGATATTAAAGATCATCGAGAAACCCATACCGGAGATGGCGGCCGCGATGGCGTATTCCCAATAGTTGTGGTGGGGGACCATCGAGATGCCCATAATATCGGGTTGAAAATTGAAGGCCCATAGGCAGAATTTGAGGGCGAAAAGGATGCCGAAAGCCATAGCTATCATCATCATCATCGTATTGGCCGCTCGCACAAGTCCGGTTTGGATGTTGTTGTCTAACATATCGTCGACAAAATTTATGAGCGGGACGCCCGGCACAATGAACAAGGCGCAGGCTAAGAGGGGATGGAGGGGCGTAGAAGTCCAGCTTGCGGGTAAATACGTGGTCAGCCAAGCCACAACGGTTGAGGCAAAGGCGGCACAGGCAATAGCCATATAGATATTAAGGCCAAATTCGATCAGCCGATAGCGTAGACGGAAACCCAAAAAGGCAGCAAGCGTGGCGTAGAGAAAAGCGATCCAATCGCAACCAAATTGTATGCAGAAACCGCCGCAGGCAAAGGCGGCGCCAATGGCCGTAAGGAGCGGCGAATAGTTGCGCCGGCGGTTGGCAATCTCGTCGAGTGCGGCTTCATATTGCGCCAAAGAGTAGTTTTCATTGGCTGCTCGATAGGTCAATTTGCTAACGGCGGAAATAGCCGTGAAGTTGATGCCGTGCTTATCGCAGCGCTGAAATTTAGAAAAGGAGAGTTCGGTGTTGTGAATGTTGACCATCAACATATTATAGTCGATGTGGATGTGCAGATTCTTCTCCGGCAATCCCAAATAAGCCGCCGCGCGCTTCATATTGCGCATAATGCGGCTGGTATCAGCAGAGCTTTCTAACAGAATTTGTCCTGTGCGCAATAGAGAGTCGAGTTTGCGCTGTAAAAGGCGCTTAGCGTCGGTCGTTTGATTCATCTTTGTGTGACTGTGTGGTGATTGTGACTACAAAATTACAAATTCTTGTTTTTTAGCTTGTCGTTGTGCGGTTTGAGTTTCTTACTTTTTTTGCTCAATTGAGCGTTTGAGGGGTGGAAAATAGCAATTTTGCTTTCTGAGTTTACAATTATTAAAGGTATACATTCGGATTTTATGGTCATCGTTTGGGCGGTTTGTATTATTTTTGCAACAAATCGGCTACTCTCTTTCAGCTTTGCCCGATGCGGTGCGGGAGGGAAGCAAGCGATTTCTAATTATGTATAACGATAAACAAGATTAAATTAAGATGAAGAAGTATGTAGCATTTTTATTGCTGGCTGCAGTCTGCGTAGGAGCTACTGCACAGCGCCCGAAAAAGCGCCGTCCGGCAAAGAAAGCGAAAACTGAACGCGTGGAGAAGCAAACTGAACGCTTCGTAACAGAACCTGCTTATAACACAAGTAAAGTAACGGTTAATAAAGCAACAAATGGTCAGGTAAAAACCTTGACGGAGGGCGACTTGCGCCAACAGATGATTACCCGTGAAAGGACGCTGGGGAAGACTTCCGCATCTTGCGAAGAGCCGAAAACGTGCTCGCAGCAGACCAATCAGACGGCCTGCAAAAAGAACGCAGGTAGCTGTGGCGAAATGAAAGCCGGCGGTTGCTGTAAAGAGAAATCAGGCGACGGCAAAGAGAAGTGCGGCGACTGCAAGCAGAAGTGCGGCGATGCAAAGCAGAAGTGCGGCGACTGCAAAGAGAAATGCGGCGACGCAAAACAGAAGTGCGGCGACTGCAAAGAGAAGTGCGGCGACTGCAAAGAGAAATGCGGTGACTGTAAACAGAAAACTGAGGCTTGCGGAGCGCAAAAGAGTTGCAGCAAACAGGGCGCTGAGCAGGGTAATTGTCATTCTGCTGCGAATTGCTCGCAGCAGTCAGGCGTGAAACTTTCGGCTGAAAAAGGCTGGATCTCAAGTTTGGATTATCGCGGCAAGAATTTGAGTGATTTTCGTGAGAAAACTGATTTCATCATCGTAGTTGATGGTGAGGAAATCACAGATGACGCTATTTTAGCTTCAATCAAAAGCTCAGATATTGCCAGTATGGAACTCCTGCAAGGGGAAAAAGCAATTGAGAAATACGGCGAACGCGGCAAGAAAGGCGTCTTGCTGCTCAAGACGCACCAAGTAGGGGTCAGCGAGAAGGCTGAAAGCGACTGCTCTATACATTAAAAATCGTATTGTGGCGTTCTTTTCGCCCATTAAAGCCAAGGGCGCCGTTCGTATGCTTGATTGCTGCGAGCGGCGCATTTTTTATGGTGCGTCGCTGATGGGATGTGCGTAGCGGCCGATTGATTGCAGAACTTTGATCCTGCATTTTTGGCGGCGAAATTGTCAAGAATGATGTATTAGCGTGCATTATTGCGAGCGTATAGTCAGATTTTTCAGTATTTGTTTGGCTTAATTTTGGAAGATAGGCTAACTTTGGACGCAAAAATTGCAAAGTTCTTGCAAAATAATTGTTAAATTTGGGTGCGAAGTAGCATACAGCGAGAGGTAAAATGGGTCTTTCGCGATAGCTTTTACGCTCTTTTTATCGCTGCGAGCGCCGTTTTGGCGTTTTGGGGTGAGAGGAGAAGTGCGAAAGCTGTGGGTAGCGTCAGGTAGCTCGTCTGTTATGCTCGCAAGACCCCAATAGAGAATCGTCACATCCGATAATCCTGTCGCCACAGTGCGATATTGTTTAGCAGAAAATGAAGAGAAAGAAATCATTAGTCCTTATTTTGATGCTCTTTTGCGCCTTCTCGCTTGCGGCGCAAAAGCTTCCGAAGCGCGAGTTTCGAGGCGCGTGGATTCAAGCCGTTAACGGGCAGTTTCAGGGCTTGAAGCGCGAGGCGATGCAAGCAAACTTGACCCGCCAACTCAACGCCCTTAAAGCCTGCGGTGTGAATACGATTATCTTCCAGGTGAGAGTGGAAGGCGATGCCTTGTATAATAGTCCTTATGAGCCTTGGAGCCGTTATCTTACGGGGCGTCAGGGCGTGGCGCCCTCGCCTTATTGGGACCCCTTAGAGTGGATGGTGGAGCAATGCCACTTGCGCGGAATGGAGCTACACGCGTGGATCAATCCGTTCCGTGCAAAGACGAAAGGCACGACGGCTTTGTCGGCCAACCATCCGGCGAAAGTGAATCCTGATCGTTGTTTCCCGTATGATGGCCTCCTGATTTTCGATCCCGGAAAGGCTGAAAACCGCCATTACATCTGCCAAGTGGCTGCCGACATTGTGCGCCGCTACGACATTGATGGTTTCCACATCGACGACTACTTCTATCCTTATCCCAACGGCGCGCCGATTCCCGACGATGCTACCTTTGCTGCTTACGGCAACGGCTATCGCGATCGCGGCGATTGGCGTCGGTACAACGTCAACTTGTTTGTCAGCGAGCTACACGATACGATTCGCGCCATCAAGCCATGGGTGAAGTTTGGTATCTCGCCTTTCGGTATCTACCACAATGCCAATGCATCGCGTCTGCCGGGTTCAGCCACGAAAGGTTTGCAGAATTATGACGACCTCTATGCAGATGTGCTCTACTGGGTGAATCAAGGTTGGGTGGACTATATTGTGCCGCAACTCTATTGGGAGATAGGCCACAAGACGGCTGATTATGCTACTTTGATCAAATGGTGGAGCAAGTATGGTTCGAAGCGACCGCTCGTTATCGGGCAAGACGTCGAGCGCACCGTGCGCGCCGCTGATTTGGAGCAGCCTACGATCAATCAGCAGCCCGCCAAATTCGCCTTGCAGCGGAGTTTGCCCGGCGTAGTCGGTAGTTGCTTATGGTATAGCGCCGTCGTTGTCGATAATGTAGGCAATTATGCTACGGCCCTCCGCACCAATTATCATAAGTATCCGGCTTTGAGTCCTGACTACTCATTTATGTATAAGAAAGCGCCGAAGAAGCCCAAGCGCCTCAAAGCCTTGTGGATGCCCGATGGGTATTATCTTTTCTGGAGTGCAGCGTCGACCAACGATGAAATGAATAAGGCTACGCGCTACGTAATCTACCGCTTCGAGAAAGGGCAAGAGCGCGACCTCGATAATCCTGCGAACATCGTAGCCATAACGAGCGATCCGCTATATCGGTTGCCTTACGACGGCGGTCTGCATAAATACGTCTACGTCGTGACGGCCCTCAACCGCATTCAAAACGAGTCGAAGCCGGCTAAGAAGAGCGTCAAGCTGTGATAAGTTTTTGCGTATGTTCGCTTGAGACCGGAGGCGTGAAACTCAGAAAAATGTCTTTTTAACAAAGAAAAGACGAAAATCTTGTTGCAAAAACGCGTTCGCAGCGTTATATAAGTAGCGGCCTCGTTTGGAAGAAATCCAGCCGTGGTCGCTATTTCGTTTGATAAATCTGAAGATAAACCAAAAAGATCTATTATGAAACAAGTAATGTTTACGCTTGCCGTTCTGCTGAATGCATATATGCTTTCGGCTTGTTCAATCAACATCGGTGCCGATCGTTCGGCCGGCCATTATGAAAGAGATGCCGCCGGCTACGGCGCAAATGACGGCGTCATTGAGCGCTCGCTGAGCGTCCAGCCTTTTACGGCGCTCGAGTGCCGTCTGCCGGCATCCGTCACTTACGTGCAGACGAATGATCAAGCGCCAAAGGTCGTGCTTAAAGGTGCGCCCGCGATGGTCGAGTGTTGCGTGGTGGATGTGCGCGACGGCAAATTGCAGCTTTACCTTGTTCAGAAAGCTAAGCAAAGTATGAAACGTTTTTCGCAATCACGAAATCAATTAAACATTACCGTCTATGGCGGCCGACTGACGGCGCTTGCGGTACAATCAGCGTGTACTTTTTATGCCGAACGATTGGAAATGCCGCAATTGGCCCTGAGTAATTCCGGCGCATCCACCATCAGAGTGGGCCGATTGGTCGGACAGCGACTGACGATGTCGTGCTCCGGTGCGAGTTCGACCAAATTGGCGGGCAACGTGGCCAAACTTATGCTGAATGTTACAGGCGCTTCCAGTTTTGTGGCTAATGAATTTACGACGCAAGACCTGAAAGCCAAAGTGTCCGGAGCAAGTACGGCTAAATGTGCTTTGCAAGGTTCAGCCGGTGTCGACGTATCCGGTGCGAGTACGCTCACGTTGAGCGGAACGGCCGACTTATTTACGATCAAGTGTTCAGGGGCAAGCAGCGTGAAAGCCGCAGATCTTAAGGCGCAAAATGTCGTTGTTGACGTCGCAGGTGCCTCAGGCGTGAAATGCTATGCCGCGCGCAGTATCAAAGGAACTGTTGGTTGCGGTAGCCTGACGTATGGCGGCCATCCGACCTCATTTAATGTAGAACGGCAGAACTCAACTGCTTCGATCAAAGCTGTAGATTAAATGGTTTAGTCGGCTTTTCGACCGGCCACGTTGTTTTTTAGTGAGATGCCGCCTTGCAATGATTTTGTTGCAGGGCGGATTTTTTTGCTTCCGTCAGTTGGGCTATTGCCTACGGCCTATTTATAATATATAATGTGTCGACATCTTCCGCAGCTTGCGGCCTTTTCTTTGCTGCCGGACCCCTTCTTCTTTTGTTTGCTGCCAGCAAACTATCGTTTGCCGGGAACAAACTATGGTTTGGTGGCAGCAAACGATGGTTTGGTCGGGACAAACGATTGTAGAGCGCCGCAATCGTTGTCGTTGGTTGGTCGCGAAATGCCGTAAAAGAGGAAAGAAAAGACGAAAAGTAGCGCGGAGTAGCCGTCACGAAAGACAAGGCGAGCGCTCGTCCTTCTGTTCTAAAAAGAAAATCGAAAAGAAGGATGCCGGCGTTGTCTATTGTCTTCAAAATAATAAGAAAGCAGTGCGAGCGGTCGGAGGTGGCGCTTCTGATTGCTGACTTTATGCAATGCACAAAGCCAACTTTTTGCCGCTATAAGCAGGCTTGGATAATGGAAGAGAAGAGCAAGATCCCGATAACGGCGGGCGGCCAAAAGGCAACTTTCGTATAGTTTGGACGCGGTCGGAGCAGCGGGCGCGCAGCTGCGTAGGTCATAAAGGCTATGGCTACACCGATGGTGGCACCCAAGAGGATGTCGCCCGGATAATGGACGCCGAGATACATACGACTGAGGCAGAGCAGCAACGCCCAAACAAACATAGCCGCAGAGAGTCGCCAAACCCTAAAATACAAGGCCGAGAGCGTGGCCAGGGCGAAGGCGTTTGACGCGTGGCAGGAGGGGAAACCATAATGTCCGCCGCGATAATTTTGCACGGCGTGGACGAGGTGGAAAATCGGACTATCGGACTGCGTCGGGCGAGGGCGCTGAAAAATAGGGCGGAGAATCGAGGCGCAAGTATAGTCTGCGAGGCCTACCGTGAGCAAGAAAAGCAGCGTAACATAAACAAGTGTGCGATTCCACCCAACCTTTCGCGCTATTAGGGCAAAGAGCGTGACGTAGAGCGGCAACCACAACCAGCGCGAAGAAACCGATAGCGCAAGGTTATCCAAGAATGATGTATGGAAACCGTTAAACCATAGGAGCAAAGTTTCGTCGAGATGTCGCAAAGATTGGATCATATTCAGAGATTTTCCGCCAAAGTCAAGGCAAAATTGTGAAAAAAGAGCGTATTATAGCTTTCTTAGTTTATTTTTTTTAGTGGTCCGCATTGATTCCTGCGCTTCGTTCGCTCCGTTGCAAGCTCTGTGTGGTATTATTGCTTACGTATGAAATAGCCATCGCGTTGTTCTATCTCGCCGGCCTCAATCAGTGCCTGCAAAGCTGCGAGCGAGCGGTCGGTAGGTATGCCCGTCAGGTGAAATTCGTGGCGGGCGTGAGGGCGTCCATCGCTCAAGATGACTGAAAATTTGCTGACCAACTCCGTTATCTTGATTGACTTGTTTTTGCGCCCGATGCAGATGTCGCAGTGTTGACAATCGTGGTCGGCCACTTCGCCAAAGTAGCGCAGGAGAAAGGTGCTGCGGCATTCTTTTGCTTCCTCGGCATAGCCGGCTATGCTCTCGATGCGTGTTTTATATTCCTCTTTGCGGTCGGCATAGACTTCGTCGGTGAAGACTAAATCTTTGCTGTCAAGGCGGCGGACGGTGTAAGTGATGCGCGGCACTTTCTTGCGCGGGATGTAGTGGAGGATGCGTCGGCGCGTAAGGTCCTTGAGCCCTTCATAGACCGCTTGTTGGCTGAGTCCGCTGTCGTGCATCAGTTCATCTTCGCGGATGAACGTATAATCGCTGAAGAGTCCGCCATACTTGCGCAAAAGCGATCGAATCAGGATTTCCTCTTCATCGCCCGTGTCCAAGCGATACAATTCGTCGCGATCCAGGAGGAATATTACGCGCGACTGACTCTCATCTTCATCTTTGTAGTCCAGATAGCCGGCGCGGGTCAGCAGGTTTAAGGCGCTGACGACGGGCACGGGGAAGAAACGGTACGTGCGGCAAAAGCGCTCGAGGTCAAACTCGCGCGTGATGCCTTCGCCATCGCCCTTGGCCATTTCATAATAGTAAGCCAAATGCTCGTAAATGCGCCGAATGAAGTCGATCGCGGGAAATGTTTCGTTGATGCGCCGCTTGAGTTTGCCGCTATCCGCCTTGCTGTGGAGCAAGACCGCGTAGGCCCGCTTCCCATCTCGGCCGGCGCGACCCGCTTCTTGGTAGTAGGCCTCAATGGAATCGGGCATTTCAAAGTGGATCACAAGGCGCACGTCGGCCTTGTCAATCCCCATGCCAAAGGCATTGGTCGCTACCATCACGCGCGTTTGGCCTTGCTGCCACGATTTTTGGCGCACGTCCTTGTCAAGATTGGTCAAGCCGGCGTGATAATAGAACGCGCTGACGCCGGCCGCGTTGAGCGCCTTCGCCAGTTCGCGGGCGCCATCGCGTGATCGTGTATAGATAATGGCCGAACCGCGCACACTGTTGAGAATGTGGAGCAGTTCGGCTTCTTTGTTTTCCGTGGCGCGCACAATATAACTCAAATTGTCGCGCGCAAAACTCATTTGGAAGGTTTGCCCCGTCGGGCGGAATTCTAATTGCCGGCGAATGTCCTCCGCCACGCGAGGTGTGGCCGTCGCTGTGAGCGCTAAGATGGGGGCGTCGGGGAGTAGCTTGCGCACCGTGGCGATTTGGCGATACGCGGGGCGGAAGTCGTAGCCCCATTGCGAGATGCAGTGAGCTTCATCTATGGTGATGAAACTCACATTCATATGCGAGAGGCGCGCTAAGAAGAGTTCTGATCCTAAACGCTCGGGCGATACGTATAGGAGTTTGACCCCGCCGTAAACGCAATTGTCCAAGACGGTCAGGATCTCGCCGTGCGACAAGCCGGCATAGATGGCGTAAGCTTTGATTCCGCGCTGCCGCAAGTGGCTCACTTGATCCTTCATCAAAGCGATGAGCGGCGTAATCACAAGGCAGAGCCCCTCAGCTGCCAATGCGGGCACCTGAAACGTAATGCTCTTCCCGCCGCCCGTAGGCATAAGTCCGAGCGTGTCGTACCCCGCCACGATGCTCTGAATTATCTCTCGCTGAATCCCGCGAAAGTCTTCGTAACCCCAATATTCGCCTAAGATTTCGGCAAACTTATCTCTACTCACAAGGGCGAATGTCTTCGATTTGTAATTGTACGTCGCCGCGTTTGTGGCTATTCTCCTCGATGGCGTAGCAAATGTCGAAGGCGCGTTTTGTCTTAATGTATCTCGCCCTGCTACTTTGCCCAAAGGCGATCCCATTCATAATGTTGTTGCTCTTATTGTCGACCAACTCGAGTTTAATGTGTTCTTGGCCGCGGCCTACTACCTTGCTCGTGCCGTAGTCGTAGACGTGTTTTGTGCAGAAGAGCGGTTTCGCGTTGTCCGGTCCGAAGGGAGAGAAGCGCCGCAGCTGTTTGTAGAAGCCGAAATTGATGTCTTTGAAGTCTAAGACGGCGTCGATTTCGAGCGAAGCCTGCGTTTGTTCGTCAAGGATATGCTTTTCGACGTAGGCTTCAAAGCGCTTCGTGAAGGCTGCCACGTTCTCGACCTTCAAAGATAGGCCTGCGGCGTACGTATGCCCGCCGAAGTTTTCCAAGAGATCGCTGCAGTCGGCCACAGCTTTGTAGACATCAAAGCCCGAAACGCTCCGCGCAGATCCCGTTGCGACGCCCTCACTTTCCGTCAAGACGACGGCCGGGCGGTAATATTGCTCCGTCAGTCGCGAAGCCACGATGCCGATCACGCCTTTGTGCCACTCTTTATTATAGACGACGATCGCGCGGCGTTGTTCTAAGTCGGGCAAATGTCGCACCAAGTCCTCCGCTTGTTCCGTCATTTGCTTATCGATGTCCTTTCTCGCCTCGTTGTAGAGATTGATTTTACCCGCCATTTCCAAGGCTGTCGTGTAATCGCGTTCGACCAGTAGGCGCACAGCTTCCTTCCCGTTCTGAATACGTCCGGAGGCATTGATACGCGGGCCGATTTTGAAGATAATATCATTCATTGTCAGCTCGTGTTCAGTCAGTCCGCACACCTCGATGATGGCTTGCAGCCCGATCGAAGGGTTCGTATTGAGACATCGGAGGCCGTGCCAAGCGAGGATGCGGTTTTCGCCCATAATCGGCACTATATCTGCGGCGATGCTGACGGCGCAAAGATCCAGCAAGGGTACGAGTTTGTTAAATTCGATCCCATTGCTGATCGCGAAAGCTTGCATAAACTTGAAGCCGACGCCACAACCGGAAAGGTGCGCGTAAGGATAGTGATTATCCTGACGCTTCGGGTTAAGAATAGCTACGGCCGGTGGTAATTCAACGCCCGGCACGTGGTGGTCGCAGATGATAAAATCGATGCCCAAGCTGCGCGCGTAAGCTATTTCCTCGACCGCCTTGATGCCGCAGTCTAAGACGATGACCAAGCGCACGCCCGTTTCCGCCGCATAGTCAACGCCGGCGCGCGAAATGCCGTAACCCTCTTTGTAGCGGTCCGGAATATACGTATCGAGGTTCGAATAATACTGGCGCAAGAAGCGAAACACGAGCGCCACGGCCGTGCAGCCGTCCACGTCGTAGTCACCATAGATCATCACGCGCTCATTTTGCAGCATGGCGCGGTTCAGTCGGTCCACGGCCGTCTGCATATCGTCCATCAGAAACGGATCGTGCAGTTCGGTGAGCTGAGGTCTGAAGAAGCGCTTCACTTCCTGCGGGTCGTTTAGTCCGCGATCCAGCAGGAGCTTCCCAAGTACGGGGTGCACGCCCGCCTCCTTGGCCAAGCGCGCGGCCTCAGCCGCTTGCTCCGGTGCCGTTTCCTTCAGGTTCCATTTGTATCGCATTATATATCATTTTTTTATTGTCTGAATCAGCCGTGTCGGCCGTGTGCCAAGGCTGCTTTGCAGCTGCGCGGTTTTCGTTTACCGACAATTAGCAGGCTAAGATAGACAAAAAAAGTGGGAAACGCCGGGCGTAGGCCTACAAATCACGATTAGTCTGTGCGGGTTTTTGCCTCGCAGCTTTGCGCGGCTCACCCCTTCGGGGATATATACGCCCATCGGCGAGCCGTCTGCACGATCGTAGTGCAGAGGGCTCGCCGATGAAGTGATGAGGTATAGACCTTATTGTTTTTTGAAAGAAGCTAAAGAGCCATCGAGCTTGAATTCGATGTCATATTTAGCGCGCATTGTCTCGATAGTTGAAACTGTGATGTATGGTTTGCCACTTATAGTATTCAGCTTGATGCCAACCATTGTAAGCGGATTCTTCGTTTCGTCGTAGTCGGGCACGGACTTCGCTTTTTCCATCCACGTGTTGGCAATCTTTGCCACCGTCACAAACTTAAAGTTGTCCAGGGGAATCAAGTTATCTTTCATCTCACCGTCGCCGGAGATTTGCACGGGTTGAGGTTCGCCCCAAGAGCCATCAGCGTATTCGTATTGATCTATGTTATCCGGATTGTTAGGATCTTGAATACAAGTTTTGATGCGGCCATCATTGTAGAAGAAAGCTTCTTGGAAGATCATGATGCTTTTGCCCTTAAACTTCGGCATTTCTCGCAAAGCGTCTTCTGCCTTTTGCAGATATTCTGCATCCGTCAGCTGTTGTCCGCCTCCTTCAGACGTTGCCGCCTCCGTTGCTTTTTCTGCTACTTTACCGCCAAGACGAGCGGCGAATTTGCAAGATCCCATAGATAGGATCAAACCACTCAATAAGCAAATTTTTAAAATGCTTTTCATTGTTTGAATTTTTAAAACTTTGTGGGCTGCAATGATTTGATAGTAGCGTTTATCGACTGACTGAGCCCGTTGTATCAGCTCGAAACGCTTGTTTTGTTGTGTACAAAATTATATTTTTTGAGCCTACAAATAGTAGGATGATACGATATTTAACCAATTTAAGGATACTTTACGCTTGTCGCTTTTCTGCACCGTCGGGCGCAGATGTCTGTAAGTGGTTAAAAGCTAAATAGATGCTTGCTTTTTTTCGCGCAAAGCCCTTATTCTTCTACACCTTTCAGTTCGGTGCGCCCCTTTGCGCTCGTGAGAAAAAAGGCTTCAGCTCGTGATGAAAAGCGTTTGCGCTCGTGATAAAAAGGGCTTCACCTCGTGAGCGTAAACCGAGCAAGCGAGGCATCGACTTTTCTTCGCGAATATTTAAGATGAAAATGAATGGAGAATGGGGCAACGAAAAACGCGCGATGTAGGAAAAACTTGCGCGTTGTAGTAAACCTAAGTAGGACGAAAGGGTGGGGAAGCGGCACGCCGATGCGCCATATCCTTTGACGGCCGGCGGCAAAGGAGGCACTCCGCGGTATGGCGAACTGCCGGTGTCCGGAAAAACCGAAACGGCGGTTGTGCGTTAGCGGAAAGAGTCAGTCAGGAGTTTGATCTCGATAGCCGGCGATATGCGCTCGTAGAGGATATTGTAGACTGCGTCAAGAATAGGCATATTTACATGAAAATGCTTATTGATGCGCTTCATGCAGGCCGTACCGTAGTAGCCCTCAGCTATCATTTCCATCTCTATTTGTGCATTCTTGACGCTGTAGCCTCGGCCGATCATGGTGCCAAATACGCGGTTGCGAGAGAAATTGGAGTAGCCGGTCACGAGTAAGTCGCCCAAGTAGACGGAATCGTAGATGACGCGTTCGATAGGATAGACGGCGCGGAGAAAACGGTCCATCTCCTGCACGGCATTGGAGATCAGGACGCTCTGGAAGTTGTCGCCATATTTCAAACCGTTGCAGATGCCGGCTGCGATGGCGTAGACGTTTTTCAGGACTGAGGCGTATTCGATGCCGACGACGTCGTCGCTCGTCTTCGTCTTGACATAGCTGCTGCTCATAAGGTCGGCAAAACTGCGGGAAAAGTCTTTGTCGGCCGAACCTATGGTCAGGTAAGTGAGCCGCCCGAGGGCCACTTCTTCAGCGTGGCTCGGGCCGCCGATGACGGCGAGGTTCTCGTCGGGGACGTTGTATATCTGGCGGAAATATTCGCTGCAAACTAAGTCTTCGTCGGGTATGATGCCCTTGATGGCCGTGATAATGTGTTTATCGTGGAGCTTGCGCTTCAGTTTGCGGAGGTGGTGCTTCACATAAGGAGAGGGGGTGACAAAGATCAGCGTGTCGCAGGCTTCAACGGCAGTGTTGATGTCGCTCGCAAAAGTGATGCGCGACACATCAAAGCGCACGCTCGTCAGATATGAAGGGTTGTGCTCTAAACGCTTGAACTCGTCAATCTGCTCCGGGCGTCTGATGTACCAAACTATGTTGGGCACTTTTTCCAGTACCATCTTGGCGATCGCCGTTGCCCAACTGCCGCCGCCAAATATGGCTATTCTACCACAGTCCATAGCATAAGCCGACAGGCTTTCCCATTGCGGTGGACGCAACGAGAAAGCCTGTCTTGTTTATTTGTGTAAGTGTGAAATCCATTCGCTGATTTCTTCGACGCCGGGGCGTGGGAGGTCGACGATTCCACGATATTTTTTTTGCAATTCGATGATTTGCTGTTGTATTTTTTGAGGCTTCTCTTCGGCCAGATTGCTGACGAGATTGTAACCCAACTTCTGCAAGACGGGAACAACATCTTCGGGGATGCCGATAGCGGTATAAGCACTCACAGCGTCGCGCGGCGGATTCTTCTCCGGACGCATCGTGGGGAAGAGCAATACTTCCTGAATGTAGCTTTGGCCCGTCATCAACATTACCAAGCGGTCGATGCCGATACCGATACCCGAGGTGGGCGGCATCCCATACTGCAAAGCGCGCAGGAAGTCTTGGTCGATGAACATCGCTTCGTCGTCGCCCTTTTCGCTGAGGCGGAGCTGATCTTGGAAACGCTCCTCTTGATCAATCGGGTCGTTGAGCTCGGAATATGCGTTGGCCAGTTCCTTACCATTGACCATCAGTTCGAAACGCTCGGTCAAGGCGGGATTATCCCTGTGCTTCTTCGTCAGCGGACTCATCTCAATGGGATAATCCGTGATGAACGTGGGCTGAATAAAGGTGCCCTCGCAAAATTCGCCGAAGATCTCGTCGATAAGTTTGCCTTTGCCCATCGTTTCGTCGATCTCCATCTTCAATTCTTTGCAGATGGCGCGTATTTCGTCTTCGTTCTTGCCGGAAAGATCGTAGCCCGTCTTTTCGCGGATGGCTTCAAGAATCGGCAGGCGGCGGTAAGGTGCTTTGAAACTAATGGTCTTGCCGTCAATAACCGTTTCCGCAGATCCGTTAACCGCAATGCAGATGCGCTCAAGCAGACTTTCGGTGAAGCTCATCATCCAATTGTAATCTTTATATTGGACGTAGAGTTCCATACACGTAAACTCAGGGTTGTGGTTCTTATCCATCCCTTCGTTGCGGAAGTTCTTGCCAATTTCGTAGACGCCCTCAAAACCGCCGACTATGAGTCGCTTCAAATAAAGTTCGGTAGCGATACGCAAATACAAATCAATGTCGAGCGAGTTGTGATGCGTGATGAACGGCCGCGCACTGGCGCCGCCCGCGATCGGCTGCAGGATGGGCGTCTCTACCTCCGTGTAGCCCGCTTCATCGAGTGCGTCGCGCAAAGTTTTGATGATAATGGAGCGCTTTCTGAACGTCTCCTTTACATCTGGGTTAACGATGAGGTCTACATAGCGCTGACGGTAGCGCAATTCGGGGTCTGAAAAGCCGTCGTAAACTTCTCCGTCTTTTTCTTTCACAACCGGTAGCGGCCGAATGCTCTTGGAGAGGAGCGTAAGCTTTTGGGCGTGGACGCTGATCTCGCCCGTCTGGGTGCGAAAGACGTAGCCCTCGACGCCGATAAAGTCGCCAAGATCCAAAAGTTTCTTGAAAACGACGTTGTATAGCTCTTTATCGTCTGAGGGGCATATATCATCGCGGGTAATGTAGACTTGAATGCGACCCTTAGAGTCCTGCAATTCTGCAAAACTGGCCTTGCCCATCACGCGCCGGCTCATCAAGCGCCCGGCAATGCAGACGGTGCGCGGCGCAGCGTTGTCGTCAAAATTGTTTCTTATCTCTTCTGAATAAGCATTGACCGGATATTCCGCAGCGGGGTAAGGATTGATACCCATCTTGCGCAATTCTTCCAGAGATTGACGCCTATTAAGCTCCTGTTCGCTCAGCTCCAGTAGATTCATCTTTTGTATTCGTTGATTTTGAATGCAAAATTACTACTTTTGCGTCATTAAAGCAAATATTAAGAGGCGATGGAATACAAGAAGCTCTATACTGAAGAAGAGATTAAGGAACTTGCGCAATGGTTTGAGGCGCGTTACGATCGCTTGCCCGCATCTGTACGCATTGATGAGGCTACTTTTATTCCCGACCTGCGCAAGACGGCGCCGCTTTTGATTGATATGATGCTGTATCAACAAGAGAAGCCGGCTTTTATGGGCGAGATTCATCAAATTTTCAGGCTTCGTGAGCGCTTGATGGCTGACGGAATGGATTGAACGGCCCATTCGCCGATGCGCGGCGGGCTTTTCTGAATGCGTAAGTTTGGCTTACGCTTCCATACATTATATATATAGGTGCGCCGACTTGGCTTTGCCTTTATGCCGATCGACCTTTTATGCCTTAAAAGGCTTTCTAAACGTACAACCTTCTTTCCAGCGCGAGCAGCCGTAGGCTTCTCGTCCTTTAATGACTTTTCCTCGTCCGCAAAGAGGGCAGGTGCTGCCGGCGCGAATACGTTTGGCTTTCGGACGATCAGGATCTGCGGTTGCGGCGGCTTGCTTCTTGCGCTTGACGGTCGGGTTGGGGGCCGCTGTGACGTGACGATTGGAGTTGTCATTCAGAACCTCTGTCACGATATTGTCGATCATGGTTTTCATCCCCTCGATAAAAGTTTGCGGCTCATATTCTTTGCGCTCTATCTCTCGGAGTCGTTTCTCCCAAAGTCCGGTTAGCTCGGCACTCTTCAAGAGTTCTTCTTTGATCAATCCGATGAGTTCTACGCCCGTCGGGGTTGCAAACAAGGCCTTCCTGGTTTTCGTAATGTAATTGCGGCGAAAGAGCGTCTCGATAATGGCTGCACGCGTCGAAGGTCGGCCGATGCCGTTCTCTTTCAGCAAATCGCGCAACTCTTCGTCCTCCACCGCCTTTCCGGCCGTTTCCATGGCGCGCAGCAGTGTGGCTTCCGTGTAAGGCTTCGGCGCTTGCGTCAATTTCTTTTGCAACGTGGGCCGATGCGGCCCACTTTCGCCGACGGTAAAGGTTGGGAGCGTGCGCTCTTCGTCGCGATTTTCATTTTCTTCGACTTCTTCTTCGCTTTTTTCTTTTTGAAATACGCTCCGCCAGCCCGGTGTCAGAATTTCTTTGCCGCTCACTCGGAACAGCGTATCGCCTGCCTGTCCGAACACAGTCGTTGTGGCGAATTTGCAATCCGGATAAAAAATGGCAATGAAGCGTCGCGCGATCAAGTCGTACACATTGCGCTCTTCCGGCAGCAAGTTATCGGCCGCCTGCCCTGTAGGAATGATGGCGTGGTGGTCAGTTACCTTCGACGTGTCGAAGACTTTCTTTCGCTTGAGCAACTTCTCGCCGCGCAGCGGTTGGAGTAGCGGCGCGTAAGTTGTGCGCCCGATTCCGTTGAGTATGGTTTTACATTTCGGGTAAATATCTTCGCTCAAATAAGTCGTGTCCACGCGCGGATAAGTCGTTACCTTCTTCTCGTAGAGCGCTTGGATTAGTTGTAAGGTCTTATCCGCCGAGTAGCCCCACTTTTTATTGCAGGCCACTTGCAAAGACGTCAGGTCAAACAAGCGCGGCGGCGCCTCCGTTCCATTCTTCTTTTCTACGCTTTTTACCGTAAACGGCACATTTTGAATGGACGCGAAAGCCCGTTGGCCTTCTTCTTCCGAGCGAAAACCCCGCTCTCCTTCTTTCAAGACTGCCGTGAAGGTCGTCTTGCGATAGATCGTGGCCAAGACCCAATAAGGTTCAGGCTTGAAATTTTCGATTTCTGCTTGCCGGTGCACGATCAGGGCCAACGTAGGCGTTTGTACACGTCCGATGCTCAACGGCGTACTGCCGCGCTGCCCGTATTTTAAGGTATAAAGTCGGGTTGCGTTCATACCGAGCACCCAGTCGCAGATCGCCCGGCAGAGTCCGGCGGCATAAAGTGAGTCGTATTGCTGCTGCGTGCGCAAGTCCGCAAACCCCTCTCTGATTGCCTCGTCCGTCATCGAGGAAATCCAGAGCCGCTTGACGGGACATTTCACACCCGCCTTCTGCATGACCCACCGCTGGATCAGTTCGCCCTCCTGCCCGGCGTCGCCGCAGTTGATAATCTCCTCAGCTGAGGCGTAGAGTTGGCTGATCGTATCAAATTGCTTTTGAATGCCGGCGTCCTGCTTCACCCTGATGCCGAAGCGCTGCGGGATCATAGGCAGGCGGCCCAGACTCCAATATTTCCACTCTGGCGTATAGTCTTCCGGATATTTTAATTCGCAAAGGTGGCCAAAGGTCCACGTCACTTGGTAGCCGTTGCCCTCCAAGTAACCCTCACATTGCTTCGTCGCACCCAAGATGCGGGCGATGTCGCGTGCGACGCTCGGTTTCTCTGCTATACAAACAATCATCAGTGGTCAAATTTTTCGTTTGCTTTGTACGGATTCGAGTAGCCTACTGCTTGCTTCGAGTCGGTCTACGATGCGCTGCAAGTCGAGCGGAGCCTCCTCCTTATAAATATGGTCGCGCTCCGGCATCCAGATGGCGTCGGCGGTCTCCACAACTACTTCAATCTCGTGCGTTGAGATCAGAATCGCTTTGCCTTCCTCGTGCGCCAGTTTGCCGAGGAGCCGCATCAGTTCGCGCTTCGATGGATAATCGAGAAACGCCGTCGGCTCATCGAGCAAGATGGCCGGCGTAGCTTGCGCCAAAGCTCGGGCCAGCATCACCCGTTGGCGTTCCCCATCGCTGAGGGTCGAGAAGAGTCGCCGCCTGAAGCGCATAGTGTTCGTCTGCACCATAGCTCGCTCCACAGCCGCTTGGTCTGCATCGTTTAGCAAGCCCCAGAAAGCCGTGTGTGGGCCACGCCCCGTCGCTACGACCTCCTCGGCCGTCATCAGCGTTGCTTCCGGTCGGCTCGTCAACACGATGCTGACGCGCCGCGCCAAGTCTTTCGGGCGCAGGTCCGAGATGCGTTCGCCGCCAACGTACAGTTCGCCGCCCAAACGCGGCTGCAAACCGGCCAGCGTGCGGAGCAGCGTACTCTTGCCGCAACCGTTAGGGCCGATGAGCGCGGTGAGCGTGGCGCAGGACAAGCAACCGCTCAATTGTTGCCCTACAATTTGCTGTCGGCGTCCGCGCCCGTAGCCGATCGACAAATCTTCAAAGGCGATGGGCGCATCGGGCGAAAAGGAGGGGGCTGTAGCGGCTGAGGCAAACTTTTTCATCGCCGCGAAGTTACGCATTTTTACCTATTTATCGTGCGTTTCCGGTCGATTAGCTGCCTTCCCGCTTCCCGCCGTGTTGGCCTTCTGTGCCTCTCCGTACCAAGTGCGGCGGGGCAGGTTGGGGCTATGATTGCGCTCGTCGGTCGGTCGAAAAAGTATGTCGCCTTTTCTACGCTGCCGCGGCTGCTTCGGAGGTGGCTCCGCCGCGTTTTTCTGTTGTTCCTGCCCACTTTTCTGTTGCTTTTCGCCCGTCTTTTTTTCGTTTGCCGGCAGCAAACCATCGTTTGGTGGGAGCATACCATGGTTTGGTGGCAGCAAACGATGGTTTGGTGGGAGCAAACGAAAAAAATATCCAACCAACGCCCGCTCAAATGCCCCCTTTTGCCTTAAAAATCAGCATAGAAAGACGATGAAGTCCTGCTTCGTGCTGTCGGTTTTGTGCGTGAGGTCTGCAAAAAAAATATTTTTGCGCTGCGTTTTTATATCTCGACAATACAAAATCGGGGTCTGAAATGATAAAGCGCTTTATTCTTAGCGCAAAGACTTGCCGTTTACTTTTGAAAAGTGGTAAATTTGCCGTACAAAATGATTATGTAGCGGTGAAAATGATGATAAAACCTGAATGGATATTTGAAACAAGTTGGGAAGTTTGCAATAAAGTGGGCGGCATCTACACCGTCCTTTCTTCTCGCGCCAAGGTTTTGAGCGCTACGATGGGCAAACACCTCGTATTCATTGGTCCTGATGTTTGGAAAGACAAAGAGAATCCTGATTTTACAGAAGATAAGCGCCTCTATCCCGCTTGGCGCAAAACCGCAGCCGATGCCGGTTTGTCTGTAAGGATAGGGCGTTGGAATGTTCCGGGAGAACCGGTGGCCGTACTCATAGATTTTACGCCCTTTTTCGAGCGTAAGAATGAAATCTACGGCCTGTCTTGGCAGTATTTCAATGTCGATTCGCTCCACGCTTATGGCGATTATGACGAAGCTTCGATGTTCTCTTACGCTGCCGGACACTTCGTCTCGCTACTCCTGCGTGCCCGCTTGCTGAGTGAGCACGGCGTAATCTACCAAGCCCACGAATGGATGTCGGGTTTGGGTATGCTCCACCTGAAGCGTGAGTTTCCCGCTGTGGCTACGATCTTCACGACTCACGCCACAAGCATCGGGCGCTCCATTGCCGGCAATAATAAGCTCCTCTACAAATATTTTTCGGGCTACAACGGCGATCAGATGGCCCGCGAACTACATATGGAAGCCAAACACAGCATCGAGAAGCAGAGTGCTTGGGGGGCTGATTGCTTTACGACGGTTAGTTCGTTTACCGACGCAGAATGTCGCCAACTACTCGATAAGTCGGCTGACGTAGTGTTGCCCAACGGATTCGACAAAGCCTTCGTGCCGAACGCCCGCCGCTTATTGACGCTGCGCAAGCAAGCTCGCCGGCGCCTGTTTGACGTTGTCCGCGCACTGACGGGCCGCACGCCGGCTGATGATACGGTCGTGGTCTCTACGAGTGGGCGCAACGATTATCGCTGCAAAGGTTTCGACGTTTATATCGACGCTTTGGCCGCCCTCAATCGCCGACTAAAAGCTGCGACCGACTACAACGGACCGCGCATCTTGGGCCTGATCGAAGTGCCTTGCTGGATGCGAGGGCCGCGCGCCGATGTGCTGGCTCGGCTAAAAGGAGAGAGTGGGGCTGAAAATGCGTTGCCGATGCCGCAAATCTCGCACGACCTTTATAATATGAGCGAGGACCGCATCTTGCAGACGATTCAAGCGAGTGGACTTTCAAACGGACCCGACGATATGGTCGACGTCCTGCTCATTCCCTGCTACCTCGATGGGCGCGACGGCATCTTCGACATTCCTTATTACGACATGCTGCCGGCCAACGACGCTTGCATCTATCCGTCATACTACGAGCCTTGGGGCTATACGCCACTTGAGGCGGCGGCTTTTGGGCTGCCTTGCATCACAACGGACCTTTCGGGTTTCGGACAATGGACTACGAGCACGCTGCAACAAGCTACGACGCTTGCCGATGGGGTGATGGTCTTGCACAGAGACGATGATAACTACAACGAACTGGTGGAGGCGATCTCGGGAACGATTCTTCGCCTTGCAACTATGTCTGTGGAGGATCGCAAGCAAGCCGGACGCAAAGCAAAAGCGCTTGCAGCCAAAGCGGAGTGGGCGCATTTTATTAAATATTACTTCGACGCTTATCAATTTGCCCTCCAAAAGACCGCAAAGAAAAGCTGACTACCATAAAGTATAAAACATAGAAACTACAATATCGTTATGAAAGTAAACACAAACAACGCCAACGAGCCGGTATGGAGTGAGGTGACGGTCAAAAACCATATCCCCGCACAGCTGAAGAAGCTCGACGAGCTTGCACACAACCTTTGGTGGTCGTGGAATCCGGAATGCGTAAATCTCTTCCGTAGTTTGGACATAAATCTCTATAAGGCTGTTGGGAAGAATCCCATCGAGCTGCTCTCTCAACTTGGCTTCGACAGACTCAGCGAAATCTCCAAAGATGAACAATTGATGGCGGAGATGGATCGGGTTTACAAAAACTTTCGTAGCTACGTCGATGCAAAGCCGGATCAAACACGGCCGAGCGTGGCTTACTTCTGTATGGAGTATGGACTTACGCACGTGCTTAAAATATATTCCGGCGGTCTCGGCGTCTTGGCCGGCGACTACCTCAAAGAGGCTTCTGATAGCAACGTAGACCTCTGCGCGGTGGGCTTTCTCTATCGTTATGGCTACTTTACCCAAAGCATCTCGATGGACGGTGCGCAGTTTGCCAATTATGAAGCGCAGGACTTCGACCGCCTTCCGATTGAGCGCCTCTTAGATAAAGACGGCAATCAGGTAATCATAGACGTTCCCTTCCCGGATAACACCACGATTCACGCTGCAGTGTGGCGCGTGAACGTAGGGCGCATCTCGCTTTATTTGTTAGACACAGATATTCTTCAAAATGCCGAGTATGATCGCTCGATTACACACGCCCTCTACGGCGGCGATTGGGAAAATCGCTTGCGCCAAGAGTATCTGCTCGGCATCGGCGGCGTCTTGCTCTTGAAAAAATTGGGCATCAAAAAGGATATTTACCACTGCAACGAAGGCCACGCAGCTTTGTGCAACGTGCAGCGCCTCGTAGATTATACAGAAAGCGGCCTCAACTTCGATCAAGCCCTCGAACTCGTTCGCGCTTCCTCTCTTTATACGGTTCATACGCCCGTTCCTGCCGGCCACGATTACTTTGATGAAAGTCTTTTTGGGAAGTATTTGGGCTGGGTTCCGGAGCGTCTGGGTATTTCTTGGGACGAATTTATCGGTTTAGGCCGTATGAATGTCGAAGACCACGGAGAGAAGTTCTGTATGTCTACGTTCCTGTGCAAAACTTGCCAAGAAGTCAACGGCGTCAGCAAGCTTCACGGCGAAGTAAGCCGCGAAATGTTTAATGGAATTTGGCGCGGCTATTTCCCCGAAGAGAGCCACGTAGGCTACGTCACCAACGGCGTTCACCTCCCCACCTGGATTGCTCACGAATGGCGCGATGTCTTTAAGAAATACTTTGATCCCAACTTCATGAAGGACCAAAGCAATCCTGCATACTGGGAGCGCATTTACGAAATCCCCGATGCCGAGATCTGGGATACGCGCATTAAGCTTAAAGGCCGCCTCATTAGTTATATCCGCGAGCGCTTCCGCGAAAGCTGGCTCAAGAATCAGGGCGACCCATCGCGTGTCGTTTCGCTGCTCGATAAGATCAGTCCTAACGCCCTCTTGATTGGTTTCTCTCGCCGCTTTGCTACGTATAAGCGTGCCCATCTCTTGTTTAGCGATCTCGATCGCTTGAGCAAGATTGTCAACAACCCCGATTATCCTGTGCAGTTCATCTTTGCCGGCAAGGCGCATCCCGCCGACGGCGCCGGCCAAGGCTTGATCAAGCGCATTTACGAAATATCTCAGCAGCCGGAGTTCCTCGGAAAGATTCTTTTCCTCGAAAATTACGATATGGAATTGGCGCACCGCCTCGTTTCCGGCGTAGATATTTGGCTCAACACGCCGACGCGCAAGATGGAAGCTTCAGGTACGTCGGGCGAAAAGGCCCAAATGAATGGCGTTCTCAACTTCTCCGTGCTCGACGGATGGTGGTATGAGGGCTACAGAGAGGGCGCCGGCTGGGCATTGTCCGCCACGCGCACTTATAGCAACCAAGAGCAGCAAGACCGCCTCGACGCACTGACCATCTACTCAATGTTAGAGCAAGAGATCATCCCGCTTTATTATGCTCGCAACCGATTTGGTTACAGCGAAAATTGGGTGCGCTTCGTAAAAGAGTCGTTTGCCAAGATCACCCCTCATTATACGATGAAGCGGCAGTTGGACGATTACTACGAAAAGTTCTACAAGCCCGAGGCAAAACGTTTCAAACAACTTTCTGAGAAAGACAATGCCGCGGCCAAGGAGCTGGCGGCGTGGAAGGAAACCGTAGCTGCGCGCTGGAACGACATACGCATCGTTAGTACCGACGATCCTGCCAACGTCCTCAATGGGCAATTGATCAGCGGCGATCCGTTTACGATCCGCCACGTCGTCGACGAACAAGGTCTGGACAACGCCATCGGCATCGATATGGTCATCATCTCCAACCGCGACGGAAGCGAGCATTTCCGCGCAGCTATTCCGATGAACGTTGTCTCTCGTGAAGGCAACAACTACACGTTCGAATTGACCGACAGTATTGATTTCACGGGCAGTTTCAAGATTGGCTTCCGCATGTACCCGAAGCACCCCGCTTTGGCTCATCGCCAAGATTTCTGCTACGTGCGTTGGTTCTAATCTACTTTGATTCAATCTATAAAGTGTTCCGCCGCGCACGTCTCGCGGCGGAACATTTTTAGCTCCATCTTCACTTATACATCATCTCAATCCTTATGCAAATCACCACAACCGACCTGCTCCAACCGCTGGGCATAGCTGCGCTCAACCCGATGCAGCAATCAGCGCTCGAGGTCATAGGCGGCGGGCGCCACGTCCTCCTGTTATCGCCGGCGGGCACGGGTAAGACGCTCGCTTTTCTCATTCCGCTTACCTTGCAACTGGATGCGGAGCGCGACCAACTGCAAGCGCTCGTCATTTGTCCCACGCGTGAACTCGCACAGCAAAACGAGGCCGTCTTTCGCTCGATGAAGACGCCCCTAAGGAGCATTTCCCTTTACGGCGGACGCCCCACGATGGACGAGCATCGCCGTTTGCGTGAGATCAAGCCGCAGATCGTTTTTGCTACCCCCGGTCGCCTGCTCGATCACGTCCAGAAGGGCAACGTCGAGACGCAGTTTGCCACCCGCCTCTTCATAGACGAATACGACAAGTGCCTCGAATTGGGTTTTCAAGCCGAGATGGCCGCCCTCTTAGCCGCTTTTGGCCGTGTACGACAATACGTTTTGACCTCAGCCACGACGGCTATCGACGTGCCGGCCTTCATCGATGAGGCAGGCAGCAGGCTCAATTTCTTGCCGGAGTCTAAAGACCAACGCACGACGACGCTCCTCGTGCCCTCGCCCGATAAGGATAAACTCGATACCCTGGCGCGCCTGCTTAGTTATGTCAAAGGTGCGCCCGCCATCGTCTTCGTAGCCCATCGCGAGAGTACGGAGCGCATCGGTCGCTACTTGCGTGAGCAGGGTTTCATCGCACAGATCTACCACGGCGGTATGGAGCAAGACGACCGCGAGCGCTCTTTGTATAAGTTTCGCGCCGGCAGTAGCAACGTACTCGTAGCCACCGATCTGGCCGCTCGCGGATTGGACATCCCCGAGGTGTGTGCCGTGGTCCATTATCACCTTCCGCTCAACGCCGACGACTTCACGCATCGCTCCGGTCGCGCCACGCGTTGGGACAACGAGGGGACGGCCTACGTCATCAAAGGCCCGGCCGAGACGCTGCCCGATTTTATTCACGCCGATGGGGAAGTCTGCGTCGATGATCAACCGATCGCCGCGCAGCGTCCGGTTTGGACTTCGCTCTACATAGGGCGAGGCAAGAAGGACAAACTTAGCAAGATGGATATCGTAGGTTTCCTGTGCAAGAAAGGGGGATTGAAGGCGAACGACATAGGCCGCATCGACGTAGTCGACCATCACGCCTACGTCGCCGTAAGTACGGCCCGCTTGAAGACCGTTTTGCAACGCATAAGTGGAGAAAAAATCAAGAATATGAAGACGCTGATCGAGCCGATGCGCAGTTGAACGGCCCAAAGTTCGGCAGCGCCTCACGCTTTCTGATAAACGCTGCGAGCACCCGCCCGACTTGATTCGCAAGTCCTTACGCGTGCTCGCAGCGCTTTGTTTTTTATTGGCTAATACTTCACTCTGTAATGCTGCCGCGGCCCATTTTTAGCCTTCGTAGCCTCGAAGTGGCCCATATCTTCCACAATTGAGTTTGCCATATCGCCAACGGCCACGCTTCTCGCGTGCAAACAGCCTTTGAAAGTTGTGCGAAAATCCCTCGCCCGCCTGATTGTTTATCGCCGAAGTATTGTTTTTTTCGTTTTTCTCACGATAAAAAAGGTTTACGCTCACGATAAAAAGACCTTGCGCTCGTGATGAAAAAGGTTTGCTCTCACGATAAAAAACCTCCGCGGCCGATTGTTGTATCCACCCATCCGCATCATTTCGCGTATTTTTCCTTGCCCTCCTTGTTTTTATAGGCGTGAAACTTCACTGCGAAAAGGCTGCGCCCGATTGCCGGCCCTTTGTCGTCGGTCGATAGATCGTTGTCAGCAAAGCAAAAGACGCGCGGATAAAACGATAACCCACAGGGGTGGGGCGAAGCAGAAGAAAATGAGCTTATTATTTTGCCCGCCGACTTTGGCCGCCTATCTTTGCACAAGAAACTCGAAAAAAGATGAAAACATATCTTGTGACAGGCGCTGCCGGCTTTATCGGCGCAAACTACTTAAAGTATATATTGAAAAAATACGACGACGTGCGCGTCGTAGCTTTAGACTTGCTCACCTATGCGGGCTATCTGGGCACTATCGCCGACGACATCGATGAGAAGCGCTGCTTCTTCGTGCGCGGAGACATAGGCGATCGCAAGTTGGTCGACGATCTGTTTGCCAAATATCATTTCGATGTGGTCGTAAATTTTGCTGCTGAGAGCCACGTGGACCGCAGTATCGAAAATCCGCAACTCTTCCTGCAAACAAATATTCTCGGTACGCAGAATTTGCTGGATTGTGCGCGCCGCGATTGGGTCTCCGGTAAGGACGAACAGGGCTACCCGACGTGGAAAACCGGCGTTCGCTTCCACCAAGTTTCGACGGACGAGGTCTATGGCAGTCTGGGCGATACAGGATTCTTTACGGAAGATACGCCGCTCCAACCCCACAGCCCGTATTCTGCGTCGAAGACGAGTGCGGACTTGGTGGTCTGCGCTTATCGCGACACGTATCGTATGCCCGTCAGCATCACGCGCTGCTCGAACAACTACGGGCCGTATCAATTTCCGGAGAAACTCATTCCACTCGTGATCAATAATATCTTGCAAGGCAAACCTTTGCCCATCTATGGCAAGGGCTTGAACATCCGCGACTGGTTGTACGTGGAGGATCATTGTAAGGCGATTGATTTGGTGGTGAACAAGGCGGCCGATGGCAGCATCTACAACGTCGGCGGGCATAACGAGCGCCAAAATATTCAGATCGTGAAGACGATTCTGCAAACCGTGCGACGCATTATGGAGGAGAACGAAAGCTATCGGCAACTCCTGCGCGGCGAACAAGGAGTGGAGGGCATCGATGAACGCATGATTACCTTCGTGAAAGACCGCCTCGGCCACGATCAGCGCTATGGTATCGACCCCTCTAAAATCAAAGCCGATTTGGGCTGGTATCCGGAAACGACATTTGAGGTCGGCATTGAAAAAACCGTGCGTTGGAACCTCGAGCATCACGATTGGATCGAAGCCGTATCGGGCTCTGATTATCAAAACTACTACGAAAAAATGTATGGTTCGCGTTAAGTATTCAGCTAAAAGAGACGCCCCGAAGCGGATTCCGCTTCGGGGCGTTTTGTATGTAGCGCTCGGCAAGGCCGGCCTTATACTCGTTGGTGCTTAGCGCAAGATCGTCGCTTCGCGATCAGGGCTCACGGAGATAATCTTGATTGGCGTCTCCAGTGCGCGCTCCAAATAAGCAATGTAAGCAGCGAAAGCAGGCGGGAAATCTTTTTCTTCGCGAATCTCCGTCAAGGGCGTTTCCCAGCCGGGTAGCGTTTCGTAGACGGCCGTCCACCCTTCGGTATCGAAAGGCATCTCTTCGGTTCGTTCACCTGCCTTCTCGTAGGCCGTACATACCTTGATCTCCTTAAAAGTATCGAGCACGTCGCTCTTCATCATCACTAAATCGGTCACGCCATTGATCATTATGGCGTACTTTAACTGCACAAGATCTATCCAGCCGCAACGGCGGTCGCGCCCGGTAACAGCTCCGTATTCGTGGCCGATACGTCGCAAGTCGTTGCCCGTTTCGTCGAAGAGTTCAACGGGGAACGGGCCGGCGCCAACGCGGGTAGAATAGGCCTTAAATATACCATAAACGTGGCCGATTCGATGCGGCGCAACGCCCAGTCCGGTGCAGACGCCGCCAATCGTCGTCGACGAAGACGAAACAAAGGGATACGTGCCGTGATCTATGTCGAGCATAGAGCCTTGTGCGCCCTCAGCCAAGACAGATTTGCCTTCGCGGAGGAGTTTGTTCAACTCTATTTCCGTGTCTTTCAGTTGGAATTGGCGCATATATTCAACGCCTGCAAACCATTCTTGCTCTGTTTCGGTAAGATCGTAATCCGTAAAATTCAGATCACGTAAGATTTGCTCGTGGCGCGCCTTTAGCGCCTTATACTTGGCTTCAAAATTGTCTAAAATGTCACCTACGCGCAAGCCGATGCGTGCGGCTTTGTCAGAATAGGCAGGGCCGATACCTTTGCCCGTAGTCCCGACCTTGTTTTTCCCTTTGGCCGCCTCATAAGCGCGGTCAAGCAGGCGGTGAGTTGGGAGAATCAAATGCGCTCGCCGACTGATGTGCAAGCGATCTATGAGCGAATAGCCCGCAGTTTCAAGTTCGCGCGCTTCGTTCATAAAGAGATCCGGCGCGATAACGCAACCATTACCAATGATATTCAGTTTGCCTTCATCAAAAATACCGGAAGGGATAGACCGCAAAACGAATTTCTTTCCTTCAAATATAATGGTGTGTCCCGCATTAGGGCCGCCGGCGAATCGAGCTACAACGTCGTAGCGTGGCGTAAAATAGTCGACGACCTTTCCTTTTCCTTCATCGCCGAAGACAATGCCCAACAAAGCATCAACTTTTCCTTGTGTCATAGGTTTTATTTGCTGATTGTTTTCTGTAGTGGTGCTACAAAATTACGCCAAGAGCCGCGAAGAGCAAAATAAATGTAGGCTTATTTTCTACCAATTTCTTAGTATGTTGAGCACAGCCCTGCTGAAGTTGGGCGTCCCTCGCACGCGTATATATAATAATGTGTCTGCGTCAAGAAAAGCGTAGAACGCGTGCCGATTTTTGCTGGCGGAGTGGTAATTGGGGCGCATACGATGGCTTTTCAACGCCGTTTGAGTGGGGTGAAAATCAATCTTTTTAGGTATTGCAGCGCTTCGCGACAAGGCGTAATTTTGCAGCATTAAAATTAAATACAACATCTATGAAATTACAAACGCTTTTGATGGGGGCTGCGGTGCTCTTTGTTGCAACTGCGTGCAGCAAGGACGAGCCTGAACCCAAACCAAATCCCAAACCGGATCCGGATCCTGAAGTTCCGGTGCAAGTAAAACAAATTACCGTCTCCGCAACGGATTATGGTACGTGGACTTACGTTGATTTGAAGTCGGGCAAGACTGAAACGCTGGGCGTGAAAGGCCCGTGGGTCTACAAGCAGCAAAATAATGAGGGGCAGATGGAAGAGGTCTATACGAAAGATATGGCCGAAAACACAGAGGAACCCAAAGAATTAAAGGAATGGCAGTTGGCGTTCCACCGCTTTGAACCCAAAACGAATATGGGCGAAGTGGTAGAAACGACCGAGACGGAGTTGAGTAAGGTGACGGAAGTACCCACTTCGGGCTTCGAAGCCGACAAAGAAATTAAGGAGAAAATCATTGTCGACGCGAAGAATATGATGATGGGCAACATCGGCTATGCAAAAACTGCCTTTGTTAACCTGACGCTCTACAAATGGTTGAAGCGCACGCCGACGGGTGGTATGCCGCCTTACGAATATAGTCTGTCGGGAAAAGTATACATCTTGAAGTGCAAAGATGGGCAATACTATAAGCTCAAATTTACCGACTATATGAGCCAAGAAGGCCAAAAAGGCGTGATAACATTCTCCTATTCGCCCATTAAAATGAAGAAGTAAAGATTAAGCTTTTCATATTTAACCTTGTTATCTCAAGGGGTGGCCGCGCTATTTTATAGCCGGTTGCCCCTTGGTTTTTAGAGAGCGCTTCAGGGGCTTTATTTTGTGGTCCCCGCCGCATTCCTTGCTCGTTTTTCCCGCGTCGGCGCGCTTACGCCTTGCGGCTTGATGCATAAAAGAAGCGCTTGGCGCTTTGCAACTCCCTTAGCTTGTATTAACTTTGCAATTATGAATCCGATAATTGTAAACGACAGTGATCTGCGTCGCGCTGCCGCCGAGGGAATGGACGCTTTTCTCGACGTCTTTGTGAATGCTTACAAAGCCGCTTGTGGTTCAGAACTCTCAGCTGAAGCTTTCGGCCTGCTTACGCCTGATCAGATCACGCTTTGGGGCTATGCTATCTTGCGCGAAGAGGTGATGGACGGCGGATTTGTCCAACTCATTCACAACGGCTATGGGCCTTTTTTCTTCCACAATCCGTTTGCCAAGGCTTTGAAACTGTGGGGCGTGGACGACTTGGCGCGTCTCCTTCGCCGCGTCGACAAACAGTATCGCCGCCATCGAGATGTCTTGACGGCCGATTGCACGGAAGCGGAGTTTATGGCGCTTTTTGAGCAGCATCCCGAATTTGACGATCACGACGACGCATTTATCGAAGGCGAAGAGTCATATACGGCGCAGATAGCGGCTTATGTAGACGAACATTTAGACAATTTTGCAACTATCCATGGCAAAGAATAATAAGCTGAAGCCTGCGCGTATCAACATTAAAAACAAGCGTGCGGAGCACGATTATTTCGTAATAGACCGACTGACGGCCGGCATCGTACTGACGGGGACGGAAATTAAAAGTATTCGCCTCGGAAAAGCCGGCCTCGTAGATACGTTTTGCTTCATCAATAATGGCGAAATGTGGGTCAAAAATATGTATGTGGCAGAATATAGCTTTGGTTCTTACAACCGCCACGAGCTGCGGCGCGACCGCAAACTCCTCCTTAATAAGAAGGAGATCCGCCATTGGGCTTCCGAGACCAAGTCGCCGGGTCTGACCATCGTACCGCTACGCCTCTACATCAATGAAAACGGGCGGGCCAAGCTGGATATAGGACTCTGCCGAGGTAAAAAGGAATACGACAAACGCGCTACGATCAAAGAAAAGGAATCGCGCCGCGAAATAGAGCGCGTCACGAAAGCCCACAAGTATTGATGGCAACAAATACAAATCCCCGCCAGACCACCAAGTCTTGGCGGGAATTTGCTTTTATCGACTATCGCTTGATCCGTCGCGCACTTTCAGTCCCACCATTTCTCCTTTAGTCGACCCATCCTCGATAGACCTTCCGCGCATCAACGCTTGACGGGCCGATCGTTTGAGCGGGCCGCAGCGAATCAACCTTGACGATAATTATGCGCTTATTTTCAGACGGATAGGTTCCGTCTTTTTTGTTTCCTGTACCGCACTGACTATTGTTTGCTACCGCCAAACGATAGTTTGCTGCCGCCAAACGATAATTTGCTGCCACCAAACGATGGTTTGCTCCCGGCAAACAATACGCAAACCCACTTATCGCCTGCCTCAATGCGATGCGGAGATAGAGAAAACAACCTTTTCCGCTTCAAGACCTTGCAAGAAGTACACCATAAAGACAAACAAAAATGCAGCAACCCAACAATAGGATTGCTGCTATCAAAATTTATGCGTTAGATGCGGCCTATAATTGTTTCAAAATAAGCCCAAGGCATTTTCGGCTGCGCTTCGACCCAACGCCGCCAAGCCGTCGGCGTACGAAGTGAGGCCCGCCGCTATGCCGATGGCGCTTGAGCCGTCAGCACGATGCGCGCTTCGCCGCTGCCTTTTGCGTAGCGCGTCAGCAGTTGCCAAGTATGCTCCAGCGCTTGTTTGACCTTTTCCGCATCACCATCATAGCCGTTGATGATAATCAAAATCTTTGTCGTCGCCTCTGTACACATTGTGCGCACACTATCGCTCGTTGGCGTGGCAAAAGCGCCTTCTGCATCTCGAAAAACGGGCAGGTCGGCTATGTTGAGTTGTCCGCGTCCGATGGCCTCATACGGTTCTTCCGGTCGGCCCAGACCCAAACTGATCGTATCGCCCACGATTTTTTCGCGATCCAGCACGGCGGTAGAACAGCCGCAGGCTAAGGATACCAAATTGCCTAAATCGACGAGCGTATCAATAGAAAAGAGCGACTTACCTTGGAGCACGCGGCGCGCCAACTGCTCGCAGGAAGGCCGATACCGACTCGGATCTTTGCCGGCCGCTTTATAGGCCGCTCGCGTTGCGGCAATGCCGGCCTGTTGCTTGATCGTCGTCGTATCAAAAGCCGCGCGAAGTTGCTCGCTGCAAGCCTCTATCTCCTGCCAAAGGGCAGCCGGTGTCGGCCCGTTGACCACTTCGGCTTCGAGGAAGCCGCCTACGTATTGCGGCGCCACGCTTTGCAGTTCGGGCGTAATGTTTATGTTCAGCATATCAAAACTTAATAATCAGATTTTACGTTTCGTTCGCACAATTGTTGGAAATCGCAGTGGGCACATACGTTCAAGTCGTCCGTTTGTCGGAAAGTCGGCGTGTCCATCATACGTTGTAAGAGTTCGATACTCTGCTCGCGGAAGTCGGACGCCAACGGGCCGAAATCGTAGACGCGCTCTTTCGCAAAAGGAATCCAAGGATCGTAAGCGTCATTGATGAGCGGAATGTGAAAGAGTACGGTGGAGACGGGCAAGTCCTCACCCGTAAACTCGCGCACCTTATCTTGCACTGCCAAAGCGTAGAGAAAAGTTTGGAAGATGTAGTAGGGCCTACTTTTTTTCGGTATGAAGAGATCTTCCATCTTGTTGGCCTTTTGCTCTTTTGTACCCGTCTTGTAATCGACTACGCGCAAGGTGCGCAAACCCGAGGGCGTGCGGGCTATGTCTAAGCGGTCGATGCGCCCGCCTACGTTGAAGGGACGCACCGTGCCGTTGATCTTGAGCGGCAGGGAGATGTCGACGTCGCATTCCAAACGTACAATTTCCAAATCGGCCAACCGGTAGTCGTAAGCCAGCATTCGGCGAAACAGGTTGCGAACAATCGTAGCATCAACCAAGCGATAAGGCGCATTGTTCTTGGCAAAGGCCTCTTCAATCAGCGGATTGAGTCGCTCGGGATGCTCATGATAATAGGCCAATCTTTGAGGGTCTATCTTTCCTTTGCCTTCAAAGGGCTTGTAAAAGTCTTCTGCCAATTGGTGAAATACGTTGCCGAAAATTCTATTGTCGAGGGTGGCGTCTGTATCTTCGTGGGGCGTCAAACGCGCTACGCGATGATAATAAAATTGTAGGGGGCAATCAATGTATTTATTGATCGAAGAGGGCGAAAGCGCCACTTGCTGCCCGCCGCGCACAGGGTTGAGGCGCTCAAGGAGGTCTGCCGGGCGCGCCACTTCAATCGGCGTGGGCTGCGGAAGCAGTCGGGGCGCATTCAGGGCTTCTTGTCGTATCCGGAAACGGCCACTTACGAGGAGCTGCATCATAAATCGTGACATCTCGCCGCCGCGTAGTCCGTCGGGCGTCGCATTATAAGTAAACGTAACGTGGTGGGCGCGCTGCAAAAGACGGAAGAAATAATATGCATACACGGCGGAGCGATGCGTAGTCGAAGGCAAACCGAACGCCCGCCTGATGGCGAAGGGAATAAATGAGAGTTCGATGCCCGAAGCCGGCATAATGCCCTCATTGGTTGAGAGTAAGAGAATGTTTTCAAAGTCTAAGTTACGCGTTTCCAAGATTCCCATCAATTGCAATCCCGCCACCGGTTCGCCGTGAAAAGGGATAGAAGTTTGCGCGGCTAACCGGCGGATCAGCCGATGCAGGGTAGGGGGCGTAACGGCTAACATTCCGCTCTCGACAAGGCCTCGCAGGCGCTCGATAATCGTGTAGGATTGGAAAAAAGCTTCGATCGATAGTTGGCGAAACCGATCATTGTCGGATGGCGTTGCGTCGGCCGCTTCTGCCGTCGCGTCCGCCTGCTGCGCCGCCGCTTGTATGGCCGCTGAAAGTTGGGTAAGGAGTGCACCGATGTCCGTCGGCGGAGTCGCCGACTTTGATGAACGCGCGGCCGTTTCAACCTTCGCCGCCTCCGCTTCAAAGAAAGATTCCATCAAACTGTAAGCTGAGGTGTGCGTAAGCGGAAATCCTTTCGTAATGTTGGCTTCTGCAACGCTCGGCGGCAAAGCGTGAAGTGTCGGCTCCAAAAGTTGCTCATCGCAGAGTACGATGGCCGTGCGCTTAGGCTCATCTGTGAGGTGCTTATTCAACCACTGCGTCGCGTAAGCCGCTTGCTCGTTTTCCGTTTGTGCGGCCACGAAGCAGAAATCCTTATCATGAAAATTGTCGAAACACTCCTCGTCCAAGGCGTTTGGGAATTGGCGCAAGTTTTGTCGGAGAAAGCGGCCCGCCTCTGCGGTGTCGTCGATATAAAAGCGGTCATAATCCCAATAAAACAAAGCGCGGTCGGCCTGCTGAAAATGTTTGAACAGTACTTCCTCCACCTTGTCGAGCGCATTAAAGCCCACAAAAACGTACAAGTCGGAATCGGTGCCAGCCAAATCCTCTCCGGCGCTCAGCCGCTCCGCAACTTCGCGAAAAATAGCGCCTTCGTAGGCCTTCCCATCTTGTTTTAGGGCGGCATTTAATTGGTTGTAGAGCGGCAAGAGTAGGTTCCAAAAAGCGAAATACCGCTCTCGGATGCCCTCCGGCGGACTTGCGTGCGCCGTCGTAAAAGCCTGCTCAATCGCAGCCCGCTGTTCGTCGCTCAAAAAGTTGCCAAAGTCGATCGCATTATAGTCTTTGACGTTGACGAACAAGCGCTCCGCATCCGTCATCGCTTTATCGACCTGCTCGAAGTCGGACAAAAGACGCTCGCCCCAGCCATAAAAAAGATCTAAAGGCTCACTCGTCTGCGCCAAGTCCGCATAAATGCGATACATACGGCAGATTGTTTCAATAGGATCTGCCGCCGTGAGCGGCGAAAAGGCCGAAAAAAGTTCGCCGATGGTGCAAAAGCGCGGCGCCCAAACGGCTTTTTCGTCGACAGCAAGGTATTCTATGAAAAATAAAGCGGCACGCTTGTTCGGAAAGACAACCGTGGTGTGTGCGAAGTCTACTTTTCGGCGCCGTAAGTCTTGCGCGACGAGCTGAAGAAAAGGATCTGTCATAACGAAATACTTTCTACCTTGTTTTGATACACGTACCAGAGCCGGCCGGTCACACTTTCGTAGCCCATCGTTTGGAGCAGGTGCATATAGGTCTTGACTTGCGAAGCGTGAGACGCGGCCGGCGCGCCGAACTTAAAGTCTATGACCACCGCCTGCTTGTCTTTCACCAAGACGCGGTCGGGCCGGTGGCGCGAGAGTTGGTTGTTGTTGCGTGAGAGTATGGTATGCTCGTTGAAAAGCTGCCACGAGCCGTCGAACCATCGACTTACCTTCGCGTCCATCAAGCGTTTGCGCAAGAAGGCCAAGTCCTCGGCGTCGTCGGGTCCGCTTAAACCTTCGCGGCGTAGGTTTTCAAAGGCGCGGGGCAAGTCTTCGACCGTATCAATGTCGGAAAGCAGACGATGAAAGCGCTTTCCGCGGTCAATATAACTTTGTTGCAGGTCGTCGGGATCGGCTTCCGTGCGAACGAAGTCTTTCGATTTGTTCGATTGCTTAAAGATGGCGCGCACCGGTTGCGGCGTAAAGTGGAAAGGAACGGCTTCTGCTTTCGCGTCAAACGGATTTTGCGCCTCCGCCTCTTGTTTGCCGGCCGTTTGCGAGGGGACAACGGCGCCCCAAGTCTTGATGGATAACGCTGCGTCCTCACTATCCGCGTCCGACGCAAAGTCCGGGTCGGCGAACGACGCGATCACGCTGCCGAAAGTCGGTTTATTCGAAGCCGGCGGCACGTTAGCCCAAATCAAAAGATTCTTTTTGGGCCGCGTAAACGCAACATAGGCCGCGTTGAATCCATCTACCTTTTGCATTAACAATTCCTGCTCATATTCTGTCTGGAAAATCGATTGTGCCGCCGCTTTATTTTGTTCGATAGGCAAGATAGGGAGTTCGTCGTACGGACTTTCCTGCGGATGCACCCAAAGCGTGGAGCGACTACCTTGCTTTGTATTAAAAATATCCCAATCGCAGAAGGGAATAAGTACCGTATGGAAGGCCAGTCCTTTCGATTTATGAATCGTCAGGATGCGAATGCCGTCGACAGCCGTTGAGGGAATGGTCTTCGCCGCTGCTTCCTCGTCCCAGAAATTAAGGAAGGCTTCAATCGAAGACGGATTTTCGTCGAGAAAGGCCAGTACTTGATCCAAAAAGGCCGTGATATAAGCGCTTTCGCCGCTTATGTCGACGCGTTCGTCCGAGCGCCCGGTCGTAAAAATCAAGATGAGTTGCTCTATGAGTTCAAACAGCGGCATTTCCGCCAAGGCCGCGCGGCGCCTGACAAAAGCTGCGGGCAGCAGTGTTGACCCGGCTTCGGCGATGTCGCTCATCGGGCGATTTTCGGCCAAGATGTGGTTACAATAGATCCGCGTGGCGACGGCTTGCGACAAAGTATCCTTCTCGTCCATCAAGCAGCGCAACGCACTGATTAAGAGTTGCACGACGGGGGAGGCCGATAGGAGAAAGGCCTCCGCAGAAGCGAGCGGCACGTCCAAATGCTGCTCCGCGAAGCGTTCGGCTATGGCCTGTGCCTCCTTGTTTCGCCTGACGAGGATCGCCATATCCGTATAAGCCACGCCGGTTTGGCGGAGCATTTGTATTTGTTGGTAAAGCGAGGCCTCCGCTTCCGCATCGAGCACGTCGGTTTCTGCATCGTGCAGCGTTACGCTTACGTAGCCATCGGCCGTTTTTTGAGGGCAAACTTGCGAAACATCGGCATAGATGTCTTGCAATAGGTGCGCAGCGGCGTCCGTTTCATCCGTTTCCAATCGATCCAGCATTTGCGCGGCCGCCGGAAAAAAAGCGTTATTAAAGTCTATGATGTGCTGCCCACTGCGATAATTTTCACGCAAACTATTTACGCGTGCCGCAGGGTATTCTTTTTCAATGTTTTGTAGGATATTCCAGTCGCCACCATTCCATCTGTAAATACTTTGCTTCACGTCGCCAACGAGGAGGCAGGTGTTGCCCTCGGCGAGGTTGTTGAGGAGCAGACTTTTGATGTTGTTCCATTGCAGGCGGGCCGTATCTTGAAATTCGTCGATCAAGATATGGCGCAACTGTGCCCCCGCCCGCTCGAATACGAAAGGCGCATCTTGCTCGCCGACCATCTCGTGGAAGAGCAGTTTTGTTTTGGCGAGCAGAAAGCGACTGTTGGCTTTGTTAACGAGGTCAAGTGCGGCGGCTACGGCGTTGAGGAGGAAGAGCTGATTCAAGTTTTTGAGAATCAACCGGCAACTTAAAATGGTCCGGCGCTTGTCGTGGAGCAAATCGACCAATGCAGCCAAGCGCGAAGATACGTTTGCCGCGCGGCCGTCGTCGGTTACGTTCTTGTTGAGCAATTTTTGCGGGTCCTCAATATATGAGCAGACCGACTTCGTAGGCTCTTCCAAATCGCCATTGAGCAATTTTCGCGCAAAAGCATAGACATATTGCCCCTTTCTGCTAAAGCCTTCGAGCGACATGCCGTCCAATTCATCGATTAGGTTTTGCGCCGCGCCGGTCAGTGCCCCCTGTGCCTCGTCCTGCCTTGCGCGCAGCGTTTGCCGGTAGCGCCGCATCCGCTCCGCATCGTTCAGCCGGTTGCGCAAGTCGCTCTCGCGCAGTTGGAAAGCCTCACTCAGCACGTTGCGCGCCGAGAAATTTTTCAGATCGCGGCCTACGGACCAGCCCTTGTTGCTGCGCATACGATCCTCGATCAAGTCTTCGATTTGGCCAATCAGTTTTTTATCCGCCCGCTCATCGATGGCATCGAGCAAGAAGTCGACCGCTTCGTCCACGGCCTTTCGATCATCAAGTTCGATCCGATAATTGGCCGACAAACCCAATTCGTGCGCCAAGTTGGACAAGAGTTGCTGAAAGAACTTATCGATCGTCATCACCTGGAAATGGTCATAATCGTGCAAGATCCCATCCAGTGCCGCCTGCGCCCGCTGCTTGAGGTCGGCCGGTTGGCCCAGACGCTCGGCCAGCGCACGTGTGAAATCGTTGTCTCGACCTTCGGCCAAGTCGTACAAATAAGCGAGGATGCGCTGCTTCATTTCCGTCGTCGCCTTATTGGTAAACGTCACGGCCAGAATGTAGCGATGCGAGCCCCCCTTCGATAAGAGTTGCACGAGGTAGTTTTGTGCGAGCGTAAAGGTCTTACCCGAGCCGGCCGAAGCCTTATATATAATGAGTGATTCTTTCATGTCCTTAGCGGCATCTCTTAATAGGCAAAGATAAGCTTTTTTTAGGAAAACGCCGGACCTTATGCCCACTCATCCTGCTTGCTCTTGGCGCGCCGACATCGCCGCTTTTGCGAACAGCGCCCCACAAACCAACACCTTTCGGCCCTATTCGTAGACCAAAAGCCTCCGCCGGCGCCGTTTACGCTCACGAGCGTAAACCTTTTTCATCACGAGCGCAAACCCTTTTTCTCGTGAGAACAAACCTTTTTTATCGTGATGAAAAAGCAACTAATCACAGTCGGCAGTGATAGCGACCAATGCTTTGCGCCCCGAAAAGGCGTGCGGCGCAGGCAGGAGCAAACCCGAAGCCGGCGGAGCGGTGGGATAAGCGTAAGGAATCAGACTAAAAGAATACCCAATTTTGAGTATTGCAACGATAAAAAGAAAGCGGCAACTTTGCAAGTGCTTTTAAGGCATATAAAATTCATACAACGGTTACGCTATGGCCCGATTTTGGGCAGAATTTCAAAGATGCACCGACTCAAACAAGAGAGCGGTGCATCTTTTTTCTTGCTATTGATGGCTCGTTTTTACAAGCCCATATTCGCTGCGACCGATGCCGCACAGCGCTCGCCGTCTATCGCCGAGGAAACAATGCCTCCGGCGTAGCCCGCGCCCTCACCGCAGGGATAAAGACCGGGATGTTGCAGGTGCTGAAGCGTAAGTGTGTCGCGCACAATGCGAACCGGCGAAGACGTGCGCGTCTCGGCCGCAATAAGAAGGGCGTCGTTGGTTAAAAATCCCCGACTACGACGGCCGAAAACTTCAAAGCCCGCTTGCAGTCGCTTGGTGATAAAGGTCGGCATCCAAAAGTGGAGGGGCGAGGAAACCAAGCCCGGTGCGTAGCTACTCTTAGGTAGGTCGAAACTTAAACGGCCGCGGACGAAATCTTGCATACGCTGCGCGGGCGCCGTCTGGCGTTGATTGCCTTGCAGCCAGCAGGTCTCTTCCAAAGCCTCTTGGAAGTAGAGCATGCGGAGCGGATTTTCGGCGTCAAAATAGTCACTATGTTCTTCCGAAAAGCGAGGGTCGGCAAAGCGTTCTTCCATGAAGGGACGCAATTCTCCGTCTAAATCTTCGAGACGCGTTTCCACGACCATTCCGGAATTGCTCCAAGCGGTGTTGCGGTGGGAGGGCGACATGCCGTTTACAACGATCTGGCGCGCGCCGGTGGCCGCAGGGACGACAATGCCGCCCGGACACATGCAAAAACTATAGACGCCGCGCCCATCGCATTGCGCTACGTAATTGTATTCGGCAGCCGGCAGATATTTGCCCCGCCCTTGCGGATTGTGATATTGCAAGCGGTCGATGAGTTGCGAAGGATGCTCGAGGCGAACGCCGACGGCGATGCCCTTCGCTTCGAGTCGGATGCCATCGCGGCGGAGAAAGTGGTAGACATCTCGCGCCGAATGACCCGTAGCCAAGATGACCGGTCCTAAAAACTCGGTGCCGGATGTCGTGCGCACGCCGACGACGCGCTCTTCTTGGCGCAAAAGGCCGTCGACGCAGGTCTGAAAGTGGACTTCGCCGCCACTTTCGATAATCTGCTTGCGCATGGCTTCGATGATTAGTGGGAGTCGGTCGGTGCCGATATGAGGGTGCGCATCGTAGAGAATGCTTGGCTGTGCGCCAAACTGCGCAAAGATGCGCAGAATCTTATCCACATTGCCGCGCTTCTTGCTGCGCGTATAGAGTTTGCCGTCAGAGTAAGCGCCGGCGCCGCCCTCGCCAAACGCGTAATTGCTCTCCGGATCTACCGTCTGATGCTGCTTGATGCGGGCAATGTCCTTGCGGCGCTCGTGGACGTCCTTGCCGCGCTCCAAGAGGATGGGGCAGAGGCCGAGTTCGATTAAATGCAAAGCTGCAAAGAGGCCGGCCGGCCCCGCGCCGACAACAACCACGCGGGGCGCACGGGAAACATCGCCGTAGCGGATCGGCTCATAAGCCACGGAGGATTCGTCTTCATCAATAAAAAGCAGGACTGTGAGATTGACGAAGACCCGACGCTGGCGCGCGTCGATGCTTTTGCGCAAAAGGCGCATAGCGCGGATGGAATCGGGCGCAAGGTGGAGTTCGGCAGCACAATGGCGACGCAAAGCTTCTTCTTGCAGAGCTATATCGGGCGTGAGGCGGAGTTGGATTTCTTTTTGCATACCGGAAAAAGGGAACTGTGGGGAGAATGATCGAATGTATAGGATAAAAAAATAAGCGCCCGGCGGCGCTTTATCGGCCTTTAGCGAAACAAGGCTTGCAGGGCTTCTTCGACACGGCGCACGGGAATCAACTGAATATTGACCTCCGCTCCCAAACCTTTGAGTGAGGCTTCGGGGAGCAGGAAGCGCTTGAAACCAAGTTTGGCGGCCTCGGCAATGCGCTGGCGGATGCGGGTGACGGGGCGGATTTCGCCGCTCAGACCTACCTCGCCGGCCATCGCTATCGTGCGATCGATGGCAATATCTACATTGCTCGACAAAATGGCGGCGATGACGCTCAAATCTATGGCGGGGTCGGTGACGCGCAGGCCGCCGGCGATATTGAGAAATACGTCCTTAGCCCCTAATTTGAAGCCGGCGCGCTTTTCCAATACCGCTAAAAGCATGTTCAAACGGCGAAGATCGAAGCCGGTGGCAGAACGTTGGGGCGTGCCGTAAGCTGCTGAACTGACCAGCGCTTGCACTTCGATGAGGAAGGGGCGAGCGCCTTCGACGGCGGCGGCAACGGCGATGCCGCTTAACTCGTCTGTGCCTTCCGTTAATAAGAGTTCGGAGGGGTTGGCTACGGGCCGGAGACCTTCCGCCCGCATTTCGTAGATGCCCAGTTCGTCCGTGCTGCCGAAACGATTCTTGATGCTCCTTAAAATACGATAGAAATAGTGGCGATCTCCTTCGAATTGGAGCACGGTATCAACAATATGTTCCAAAACTTTCGGACCTGCGATGGCGCCATCTTTAGTAATGTGGCCGACAAGCAGGACGGGCGTGGCGCTCGACTTGGCATACTTCAAAAACTCTGCGGCGCAGGTCCTGATTTGCGATAAACTGCCGGGTGCGGAATCGATGGTTTCCGTGGCCATCGTCTGAATGGAGTCGATGATTAAAAGATCCGGCGAAACGTCGCGCAACTGTTCGAAGATGCGCTCCAAATTGGTTTCGCACAGGAGCAGACAATCGTTGCCCGAAGCTGAGGGCGCTAAACGGTCAGCGCGGAGTTTGATCTGCTGTTCGCTTTCTTCGCCACTGATATAAAGAACCTTGCGGTCGGTAAGGCGAAGCAGCGTCTGGAGTAGCAAGGTTGACTTTCCGATACCCGGCTCACCGCCGAGCAGGATCAAAGAACCGGGCACTAAACCTCCACCCAAAACGCGGTTGAGTTCGGGGTCGTGGAGATCATAACGCGACACCGCGTCGGCCTGTACGTCTGAAAGCGACACGGGGCCACGCTTGCTGCGCCTATCTTGGCTTAGCGTGCGTTCAGCAACGCTTGCCGACTGCTGCGAAGCGGAGGGCGCGAGGCGGATTTCCTTGAATGTGTTCCATTGTCCGCAGGCCGGACAGCGGCCAATCCACTTGGCTGATTCCTGACCGCAATTTTCACATACAAAAGCTGTTTTTACTTTCATTCCAGTCCGCTTATGTCGGCTTTAAGGCGCACCAGTTCTTTGCGAATGGCGCGTAGTTCGTCAAGAACATCAGCCGTTTGCACGACGCCTTCCTTATTTTTTCGCAACAATTGTGCGGCCGCGGCGAGGCGAAGTCCGCGCACCTTGACCAAATTGTGGACAATGCGTATTTGTTCTATGTCTTCCTTTGTATATTGCCGAATATTGCGACCGCTTTTCTTCGGCGAGATCTGCGGAAAGACCGTCTCCCAATAGCGCAGAAGCGTCTCTTTCACATCAAACATCTTGGCTACTTCCGAGATGTTGTAGTATAGTTTCAAATCTTTCGGTTCTGTCATATCAAAATTGGCATAAATGGCTAAAAAGGAGCGGTGGCTCAGGCAGAAGCTGAAGACTCGTCGGCTTCAGTTGGTTCGGGACGCTCCGAAGAGTACTCACGATCAATAATGCGCTTGATGAGCGAATTTCGAATGCGTAGACTGATGAACGAAATCCAGATCAGCGGTATTATGACGAAGAGAAGGAGCTTGAAAAGTATGTCTATAAAATTGTACTTAGGCGCCAAGCTAAACGTATAATCGATGCCCGTGGCCGCGAATACGCTGACAAAAGCTCCGAGCCAAAACAAAATCAAGCCCAAGAAAGACCCCCAGAAAAGCGGATGGCGCAAAGCGCGGCGGATAACGTGCTTGCGCTTGCTTTGAGGCACACGTTGGAAAGCCGGAATTTGGCGTAGTATGCTGTCGAACGTCTCTTTTTTATTCATTGTCGTATGTTTTCGGCCGGCGCTCCGGAGATTCGTTTTCACCATAAGGGCAATAACGCCGGAGGGCAAAGATAAGAGAAAATACCTAAAACTCCCCTATTTTTAGGGCGGTTTCTCTGAAAATTGTAACTTCGCCCGCAAATGAGAAGTATGAAGACAGCTGCACTTATTTCTGGTGGCGTGGACAGCGCCGTTGCTGTTCACCTGCTGAAAGAGCAAGGTATTACGCCCGATCTCTTTTATATTAAGATCGGCAACGGACCGCAGGGCGAATGGGACTGCAAGGCGGAGGAGGATTGGGAGATGGCGACGGCCGTGGCCCGACGCTACGGCTGCAAACTCCAACTTATCGATTTGCAAAAGGAGTATTGGGACGAAGTAGTCGGGTACATCATCGACCGATTGCGCAAGGGATTGACGCCAAACTCCGATGTGATGTGCAATAAGTACATAAAATTCGGCTGCTTTGAGGAGCGCGAGGGCCACAACTATGATCGTATCGCCACGGGACACTATGCGCAGACTGAAACAGACGAGGCGGGGAGAGTTTGGCTCACCACGGCGCCCGACCCGGTCAAGGATCAGACGGATTTTCTCGCACAGTTGGACGGCTTTAGTGTGCGTAAGCTCATTTTTCCCATAGGTAGATTGGTCAAAGATGAGGTTAGGCAGATTGCGCAGGCGGCTCACCTTGCACCGGCCAAGCGAAAAGACAGTCAAGGTATCTGTTTTTTAGGCAAAATCAGTTTTTCGGAATTGGCGCGCACGTATTTGGGCGAAAAAGAAGGGCTGGTGGTAGAACAAGAGACGGGCAATATTATCGGCAAGCACAAAGGCTATTGGTTTTATACTATCGGGCAGCGCAAAGGTTTAGGTTTCGGCGGCGGGCCGTGGTACGTTGTGCGCAAGGATATCAAACGCAATATTATATATGTGAGCCGTGGCTTTGAGACGAAGGCGGCTTACGGCAAGTCCTTTCGCATAGAAATGCCGCACTTCATTACTTACAACCCCTATGAGGCGGATGGCGACTATCGGGTTACGTTTAAGGTGCGCCATACGCCGGAGTTTACACCGGGCCGGCTGCTTGTGCGCGGCGGGAAGTATGCGTTGCATTCGGACGAGTTGATTCAGGGCATCGCACCGGGCCAATTTGCTGTATTATATGACGAACAGGCGCATCGCTGCTTGGGTAGCGGCGAGATAGGATTGCTTTCGTCGGCCAAAATACAATAAGATCTTAACGCTCAAGCGTGATTTTTTAGCCTTTTATTTGGTTTGAATCAAAAGTTTCTCTACTTTTGCACTCGCTTACAACGCTTAGGCGTTTGCGGGGTGTAGCTCAGCCCGGTTAGAGTACGCGTCTGGGGGGCGTGTGGTCGCTGGTTCGAATCCAGTCACCCCGACAAAGCAATAGAGGTGGTAGACATCAATAAGTTAAGATGTTTGCCACCTCTTATTTTATGCAAGAAATCAGTCGAGACAGGGCGGGTTCGGAGCGATTGGCGCGCCGCCGGTCTCCGCGGAGGATTGTTATCATCCCATTATACACGGCACCTTTAGGGTGAACATCGATTTTAGGGGTCGGCCCGTAGGATTAAAATTATAGCTGTCTGCAAAACATTTGCCGACAGCTATAATGCTATATATAATAATGTGTATTTCGCTCAAGCGCGTTGGGCGCTTATTTGATCAGTTTCAATTCTTTCAAAATATAGCTTGAACCGCCGACTTTATCTGCGACCCAGAGGACATAACGAATGTCGGCAGAGATACAGCGTTGTAGTTTCGGATCATAACGGAAGTCGCTCATCAGGCTTTCTATGTTGCCGTCGAAGGCCAAACCTATGATTTCGCCGCGATCGTTCAACACTGCTGAGCCGGAGTTGCCGCCCGTAATGTCGTTGTTTGAGATGAAACACGTCTGAAGCTTACCATCCGGGCGCGCATATTGGCCAAAATCTTTCGCCTCATAGAGTTCGCGCATACGTTCGTTGACTACGTAATCGCTATCGTTCGGATTTTCTTTCTCAAACATACCTTCGAGTGTCGTACACCAATCGTAGCTGACCGCATTGCGCGGTTTCATATTGGCGATGTGTCCATACGTGAGGCGCTGCGTTGAGTTGGCATCAGGTGCTTTTGAGAAATTGCTCATTTCCAACAAGCCTTTCACGTAAGTGCGCTGCAAATCGATCAATCGGCGGTTGGCATTGCCGGCAGCACGCGCCAAGGGAACGTAAGTCTTCAGCATAATGCGATAAATAGGATCATTCAAGAAGACCGTCGTGTCGGGATGTTGGAGGAATTCGTCTAAAGCTGCGTGCGAACGGAAAATGGATTTTTGATAGATCTCTTCAGCCGTGGGCACTTTTAGCGCCTTTGAACTTTGCAAGCGGCAGTTTTTCTCCCAAACGGGGGCCAAGGCTGCGTAGCGGCGCTGATCTTGAGAGAAGTCAGACTTGCCCGGCGTGATGTAGAGTGCGGCGCGTAAGCGTTCAGCTGCATTTGCTTTATCTTCGGGCTTTCCGGAGCGCATTAAGCGTAGGAAATTGGCTGCGTCGAGCGGGTGAACGAAGATACCATCGGTGATAATGGTGCGCGTAATCAAGGTTGCGTCGTGCACCGTGTCGCTATATTCTTTCATCAGTTTGGCAATGTCGCTCACGACCGTCTTATAAGCCGGATTGCCACTCTTTTCTGCGAAAGCCTGAAAAGCTTTTTCTTCCTTACGTAGCGTTTCTACGAGCTTATTCTTGCGCACAGATTCGATAGCGCCGCCATAGTTTTTGACGAGGTTGTTCAAGCCCATATCTTCGTCTTGCAAAGCGAGCTTTTCAGCTTCGCTGCGCGCCATTTCAGATGCATTGAACGCCAGTTCGGCGCGACCCGCTTCTACGACGGGGCGATATGTGTCGTTCATAAGGTGGGATAACGCGTCGCTGGTCAAGAAGCGCTGCGTGCGGCCCGGGAATCCCATAATCATGGTGTAGTCGCCCTCGTTAATACCTTTGAGTGAGATGGGCAAATATGTCTCGCGCTTCAGCGGAACGTTCTTTGCGCTGTAAGCAGCCGGCTGTCCTTTTTTATCAGCGTAGATGCGGAAGATGGCAAAGTCGGGGTTGTGGCGCGGATAGACCCAGTTGTCTTGATTGCCGCCAAACTGCGCGATATTCAATGGCGGATTAACTACGAGACGGACGTCTTTATACGTCTGCTCGACAAAGAAATAGAAGCGGTTGGCGCTGAAGAAAGCTACGACACTGCCGCGGGCGCCGGGCATTGTGCTATATTTAGAGGTCTTGAACAGCTTCTCGCCAAAGGGCTTCAAGAAGCCTTGACTCTGCATCGTGTAGGTATCGATTCCGGCAGCTTTGGCCGCTGCTTCTACGGCTTCCGTGACGTCCTCGATCGCGATGATAAACGTAAAGGTCAAGTCTTTGACCGGCAATTCTTCGGCCCGGCTTTTCGCATAATAGCCATCGCGCAGATAATTGCGTTGCGTTGTGCTGATACCGTGCACATAGGAGTAGCCGCAATGGTTATTGGTGAGCACAAGTCCGTCGGGTGAGATCACTTCGCCCGTGCAGCCGCGCCCAAACTGGCCGATTGCATCTCGCAGCGAAGGGCCGTTTTCGTTGTACAATTGATCCAGCGGCATCTTTAGTCCGGCTTTTTTCAGTGAGTCGGCTAAATGCTGCTGCTCCATCAGTTTGAGAAACCACATCCCTCCATCTGCTTGGGCTGTTAGTGCCAAGAAAGCGAGGAGAGAAAAGAGTAACTTTTTCATAGTCTTGGGTTGTATTGAAAGTTAATAAAAAAAGTGCTTGTCAAGAGGCTCTACGGCATCGCGGAGAGGCCGTCGGAGAGTCTTTCTGTTTCGCTATAGACGATAGACGCTGCGAATTTAAGGAAAAAAAGCACGTGAGCGGCTAAGTTCTTCCTAATCTTTTTCCCTCAAACCGCAGATTTGTAAGGCTTACCGGTGGTGGTTGAGTGAGAGGGTTGGGATTTTGCATTCGGAGCGCGGGGATGGGGTGGGGCGCGCTTGATTTCCGGCAGGCGGCGAGGGGCTTTCTGCTTGTCGAGGTTTGACCTTGTGATTGTTTGGTGGGAGCAAACTATGGTTTGCCGGCATCAAACTATGGTTTGCCGGCACCAAACGATTGTTTGCCGGGAGCAAACGAAAGCAGAAGCCACGCAACGCATCCTCCGCAGCGCTGAAAAGGCTCGGTGGATGCGTGTTCGTTTTTTTTGAAAAGGGGGTGTCAGGTTATCAGGATTAGAAAGGATAACCGATGGCAAAGTGGAAGACGAGACCGTTACGGAATTTATCGATGTTATAAAAGCCCGACTTGCTCGTAGCATAGGGCGCGTGGAGTCCAACGCCGAGGTCGAAACGGAGCACCAAGTAGCTTAAGTCGTAACGCAAGCCCAAGCCCGTGCCTACGGCGATCTGCTTGAAGTTGCGCAAGTTGAATTCGCCGCCCGGCCGCTGCGGGTCTTTGTGGAGCAGCCACACGTTGCCGGCATCTAAGAAGAGCGCGCCGTAAAGACTCCCGAAGAGGTGCGCCCGCAGTTCGGCGTTGGCTTCCAGTTTGACGTCGCCCGTCTGTTCTATGTAAGCATATTTTGAATTGTTGGCCTTGTATGTGCCCGGCCCGATGCTGCGGACCGCAAAACCGCGGACGCTGTTGGCGCCACCGGCATAAAACTGTTCGGAATAAGGTGCACGCGTGCTGTTGCCGTAAGCGTAGAGGATGCCGCCGTAGAGGCGCGTGGCCAATTTGAGCGAACTGTTGATTTTATACGTATAATGTAGCTCTGCCGTGGCTTTTAGAAATTGCGCAAAGGGAGAGCCGAACATCTTCTTGTCGCGTTGGTTAAACGGTTTGCGCGCTAAGGCGTAGAGAGCCGACGTGAGGTTGCCGGCTTGCTTGGCCAAGACTTGCACCATTACGGGATTGCGGTGGTGAGCCGCCGAACTATAAGTGAAGAGATAAGACATAGCCGGCACAAACTGGTTGCGCATAGAAACGGCTAAAGCCGGATTGGCCGCGAGAATAGAATCGTAGGTGTGAGAGGAGGACAATACTTTGTTGAAATCAATGCTTAGCGGGACGAGTTCGTGCAGGGCGTTCTGCTTTTTATGCCAAGCATATTTCGCACTGATGCCTGCGTTGATCAAAGTGAAGAAGCTGGTGCGCTTTTTCCAATCCGTATTGAACGCAAAGGTCGTTTCGGCAGGGAAACGCAAGCGCTTCTTGGAGATACCGGGGAAGAAGATGCGCGGAAAATGGAAGGCCAATTGCGAGCCGAGCTCATAAGAATCGAGAAGAGAGCTGTTTCGTTCCGTTCCCGTGCGAAGTTGCCATTCGTAAGAGCCAAATATTTTGAACGAAATGCGTTCACCGCCGCGAAAAGCATTGTTCTTGCTCAGTTCATAACTCATTCCCGGACCTATCTGCTGGTTGCTCTTGAGCGTAGCATTCATCTCGAAGTTTGAATCATAAGGTTTATCGAGCACAGCGGTTACATAAAGGTCGAGCGAATCGCAAAGATCGGTCGTGTCTTGCGGGATATATTCTACGTCCAACAAGCGGAACACGCCGATATTATTGAGCTTCTCAAGCGTACTTCGCTGGTCGTCGTAGCGATACAGTTCGCCGTGTTTGTGCGTGACGGCCTGTCGCCACATAGATGAGCGCAAGGGGACGCGTTTTCCTGAATAATTGAACGTGAAAAAGCGCTTCGACTTCGTCTTTTCAAGTATTTCCGAATCGTAACGCCTCACGGTGATGTGCGTTTCGCCAATTTTCCAAGGTCGAAGTGCTCTCTTGTTAATCGCCGGCGAGGGCTGCACGTGTAGTTGTACGAGTTGGCGGCGCGCCAGTGTGTCGGCCTGAAAGGTCGTGTAGTTGTCCTGCCAAAAATAGTAGCCGGCGTTGCGAAAGAGCTTGCTGATGCGCGCTTGCTCATTAGTCAGTCGGACGACGGAAAAAGCATCTCCGCTGCGGAGTAGGCGCTTGTTATGCGTCGCTTGCAGCAAACTGTCTTGTGCGGGCGAGAAAGAAAGGTAGGCGATGGAGTCGAGTAGCGACAAAGGGCCTACTTGTACGGCGTAGGCTATTTTCGCTTTCTTCGGATTTTTTTCCGGCTTCACTTCATAATTGACTTTGCCGTTGAAAAAACCATAGTTGCGAAGGGTGTTTTGCGCCACTTTGGCGCGCATATCCGGACTAACGTTCGTGATAAGTACGGGCGTTGTGGCGAAACTCTTAAACAACCATTTGCCGAGCTTGGTCTCCGACTTCACAAAGGCGTTGTAGGCCCATAAGCCCAACTGCAATGGCGAGCTATGATAGGATGAACCAAACAAGGCATTGTTTGGCCGATAAGCTAATACGGCTTCTACTTCTTCCTTGGCCGTCTCTAAGGCGGCTTTCGTGATCTCTTGCTTGCGCGAAACGGCCTTGGCGGCTGCTTGCTCCGCTGCGGCTTGAGCAGAATCTGACTGCTTAAGGTTGGCAAGCGTACTTAAGCCGCCTTTGCCTGAGAGTGCGTCGTCGATGGCATTGACGGCGTCGGAGATCGTCGTGATGACGCCGACGGAATCTCGCCTCACCTTCGACGGTTTTACGGGCTCTTGCGAGTAAGTGATTTGCTTGATGCCGGTATAGAGCACCTGGCCTTCGGGCAGTTGGCTCGTCGTCGAGCAAGCACTGAACAAAAGGAGGAGCAGGGTGGGAAATAGTAGGTGCTTAAAAGCCATAAGTTGTTATAAACTTTGTCGGTTATTGCTTTTTCTTCGATGCCGGCTGTTGCTCCTTCGTCTTTTTCTTCCAGAAGATGAACAAGTCGCCGAAGCGATCCGTCTTTTTGCGCACGGAGTAGCCGACGCCGGTCTTCGTGAGTAAGCCTTCGAGCGGATCAATCGAGTCGCGCTCATAGAAGATGCGGGCATAGCGAGTGGCGCCTTGGTTGATTTTGTATTCTATGCTGACGTTGTTGATGATACTCTCAGCGCTGTTGTCGGCTTCTTTGCCCGCGCTGACGCGGCCGCCGATAATGACGCTGATACGATCGTTCCAAAAGCGCTTAGCAAACCGGAAAGAGTAGTCGGTTGTGACTGTTCCGACCGACGAAGTGCCGGTTTCTACGCCCAAACTAATATCTACGGTCTTCAAAGCCTTGCCGGCGATGTTCTGAATCTCATTCTGCAAGAAAGCGTTTAGCGCATTGTTGGCCTTGAAGCCTGAGCCGGCTGAGGAGTTGTCGGCTATGAACATTCCCGTTGCCATCATCGCCACCGCTGCTTTGCTTCTTTGCTCCTGGCTCATTGATGCCAGCGTATTCTGAACCGCCAAATCTTCGGGCGCTTCAATCGTAAACTCCAAACCCATTTGATCAAGGGGCTTCGTAAGTTTGAGCCCGACGTCGAAGACTACGGCGCGGCGTTGCTCATCCGAACTAACGAACGTCTTCATTCGCTCCGTCGCCGTAATATCTAAAGTTGGGTTGACCGGATCCCCCGTGAAGGTGATTGTGCTTCCCTCTTTGAGGTCAAATGTGCGTAGCGGAATGACGGGCAGTTCGTATTTAATCTTCCCATCTTGCGCTGTCAGCTTACCCACTAAGCGCATCTCGCCCGACGGCGTGTAGCGGAAAGTGAGCGAGCCGCCACCTTGGAGGTCCGCATAGCTTTGTCCGTCTTCCGAAAGCAAACAGTGGAAGTTTGCATCTTTAGCTATGTTTATGCCGAGCACCATATTGACGCTATAATCCGGTGTGATGGCTACTTCAGCTTTAGTCGTATCGCTAAAGTCTACAAACTCTACGAGTCCGTCTAAACTATTGCTCACCGTCAACGGCGAATCGCGCAGAATGTATGTCAAATCCGTTTGTTCCAAAATCCGCAGATCGCCGCGCACTGATAAGTTGTTGACCGGCCCTTTTATTGTGCAGTTGATGTCCGAGAAGACCTTTCCGAAGAGCAATGATTTCGCTTTGCGATGCGTATTGATAAGTTCGAAATTCTTCGTCCGGAGTCCCAAGTTCAGATAGACCTTCGAGAGGTTCGACATATCCACGTCGCCGTTCAAGACAAGCGGCGCTTCGCCCGTCGATAGGAGTTGATAATTCTCAAATGTGATCTTAGAATTCACAATTTGGATCTGCCTTTGTTCCGGTTTGAAATCGAAACCATACACTTCAGAAGCGATATGTGCCGAATCGGGAGTCAAACTGCCGTTAATTGCAGGCCGCGTCAGCGGGCCTTTGATTTCCACTTCCCCATTTGCCTTTCCGCGCAGTGCAATTTCCGTCCCGTCGAGGAAAGAATTGAAGAAGAGCAGCGGGAATCCCTCCAACGTAGCGGTTCCGTCAAAACTACCGCCTCCCGTTTCTGTATACGTACCTTTTGCCGACAACATTTCAGCATCGTTGGTAGAGACGTAAGCCTCCACATAATGCTCCCCTTTATCCTTTGGCAGGTACATCAACTCCGCCCCCAGCGACCCGAGAGGCGTACCTTCGTATGAGAAGTTGCTCGTTTGGAGCGAAGCCATTGCACTATACGTCTTATGATTGTCCAAAATATGAATATCACCCGAGAGTTTTCCGCTCATAGTTGGCAGATACGGCAAGACCGTCGACAGTTCTCCGAGGTTTAAGTTGTTAATCGAGAGTGCAATGTTGTTAATCGAATCGCCCGGAGCACTGTAGATCTTCACACCCGTCCCGTCGTCCGCCAACAAGTCCACGTTAGCGCGAATCTCCTTCTGCTTTCCGAAGAAAATATAGTTGTCTTTATTGACCGTAAAGTTGCGATAAGCCAGCACCGGATGTTCCGGCGAGATCATAATCTTCAGTCCGTTTTCGACCAAGTCGGCTTTTAGTCCCACATCGATGCCCTTTTCGCCATCGTTGTCGTAGAATTGCGCCATCAATCCCGCTCCCGACGAGAGCAGATAGCCCTGTGCACGTATTTCAAACTTATTCGGATTGCGTTTCGTATAGTTTTTCACAAACGCCTCCATACGTACGCCCGTCGTGTCCTGACTAAGGTTCGCGTAAATCGTATCTAAGAGCAGCCCACCGTTGCTAAAGCGCCCTACAGATGCCGTTCCGTAGACGCCCGCCGTCGGATTCGTCTGCAGATCGACGTATATTTTATTATATGTATAGCCATTAAAATGCAGGAAGTTCCCAATCGGGTTCCTTTGCCCTGCTTCTAAGTGCAGATCCATTACGGGCAATTCGCGCTTAAGAGCCTCTTGGTCCAATTTTTGATTAGTTATCTGCTTCGTCAGTAGCGTTCCCAGTCGCGCCAGTCGCGGTGCGAGGCGATTGATGTCGCCTTTCGTAGCCAGCAGCAACCGCAGGTCGCCACTGTTGATCCCGACCATCGTCGAGTCAGTGCCCGTTTTGAAGTTGAAGTGTATATCATCCGTCGAGAAACCTCGCGATGGAGAGACCGCAAACAGGTGATCCGCGATGCCATTGGCCGTAATCCGATTAAATTGTCGGTTAGTTGTCGCGTACAAGTGCAGTTGTCCGCCCGCCGAGAGCGTATCAGTCGTCACGTTCAAGCGGCGCAGATCCGCCTGCTCTATGTTTGCATCCGCTTTAATACTGATTAAGCGTTCCAACATAAGCTCTGCCTTCACATCACCTTTGACAATCTCGTTGTTGATGGCTGCTTCAAAGAGCGCCTTGTGTCCTTTTAGTAAAGTTTGGAAGCGGAGTCCGCTCAAGTCGTAGCCGCCATAGGCGAAGCGGTTGACGCTTACGTCAGCTTTCAGTTGAGCCTTGCCCGAGATCAAATCATATCCGTTTCCTTTGGCTACGATGTGCCCCGAGAAATCATTTAATCCCATCGTCGGCAGGAAGATTTTCAGTGGGAAGCGTTGAGCTTGCAGATCGGCCGTATAACTTTGTGCACGCAAATCTATCTTTCCTTTTGCCGCCAGTCGTCCTTGCCCTACCGCCAGTCGCAGATCAAACCCATAATTATCCCCCTTGAAGTTGACGCGTCCCGAAGCCTGCATTCTGTTGGGCAATTTTACGCTGCCGGCAGCCGAAGGCGCGAGCTGCCGATACAAGCGCGGCAGTCCGGCGCCCGTTGTCAGCGAGCGGATGTTAATCGCCCCACTGCGTTGCGCTGATGCCACGTTCAGCAAAGTGCCGTTCGTTTGCAAGCGGATCAAGCCCGGCAGTTCCAATGTCGTATTTCCGAAAGTAAAACGCCGCAGATTTCCACTAAAATCGCCCTTTATGCGAAGCGTCGTTTTTGGATAGACGCGCAGCAAGTCGCGCGGCACGTAGCTTCGTCCCAAGTTCTTTACGTCCTGCCACCCCAGTTGAGCATCGCAGTGAAGCGTCATCTTCGTCCGACTATCGGGATCGAAGGTCGACAATGGGAAACGCAGACCAATAGATACTTTAGAATGCGCCGTATGCAGGGCCATGTCGGGCAAAATGAGGCGTTGCTGATCCATATAGATCGGCCCGCTGATGCGCTTCACCTGCAAACCGCACTTCTCGACAAAGGCCGCGTGGGCTACGTTGGCGTTCAATACGTTTTCGGCGTAAGTCAGCGTGTCGATTTGCAGGAATACGTCCTGCAAGGCTATATCGTTCGGGTTCAATGGCTTGCCTTTGTGCAGCCATGTCGCCGGATCGCTTGCGCCGCCCCCCTTTGGGAAAGCCGCAAAGGGCTGCCACGCTTGCAAACCTTTGATATTGTCTTGATAAGTGTAGGCGCCGCGTATCGAATCGCGCAGCGAGCGCTCCTTCGCTGCGGGTATGGGGCGATATTGCGCGTTGCGCGTCCACGTGCCGTCCGGCGCTTGGTTCAGATAGGCCAGTTTGCTTTTTTCTACGCCAAAGGAGCGAACGGCATAACGGCCGGTTTTCATGTTGAATGTACCGCCCTTTAATGCTGCCTGTGCAATATCCGCCGCCAACCACATTTGTTTGGGCCGATAAGTGGCCGGTAGGCGCTCAAGCAAACTGCCTTTACCCTTTCGAGCTTGGGGTAGGGCGGCCATTAGTGCCACTTTCGCTTTCGTCTGTCGCAGCGTGGCGCGACCCACGCTCACTTCCCATTGCGCCTTGACTTTCGTCGTGTCGTCCATCGCCGTATCTGAGAGGCAAACGACGACATCAGACTTGCGTAAGTCGGCATAGTCTACGACGACTTTCCGCTTTACCCAGTCGATTTCCTTAGCCGAAGCCTGCAAAGCGCCGATTCGGCCTGCGACGTGCGCACCGCCGATATAGTTTCTCGTATCTACTTGCGCACGATATAAGGCTATGCCGTCCACTTCGGCCCGCCCGTCGAAGAGCGGAAGCAGCGCCACGTTGAGGCGTAGCGAACCCGCGGCCAGTAGGGTATCGTTGTGCTCTACGGCCGTCACGTTGTGAATGGCTAAGTCTAAAGGAAAGGCCAGACGTACGGATTCTACGTTAAACCGCACGCCCGTTTTTTTCGTAAGGTATTGCGCCGCTCTGTCTACGGCAAATTGCTGGACGGGTGGAATGTAGATCAGGATGGCCAAGAGTAGAAATAACGCAATGGGCGTCAAGACTATCCAAGCGAAAATGCGCATAATGCGCTTTGCGATACGGCGTTTTTCCATACTGAGAGCAAAGGTAATACTTGGCGGGTGCTTAACCAAAGGATTGCATTCCTTTTGTGCAATTTCTCGCTTCTTCCGGTCGCTTCCTCCTTTCTGCTTGCGAAGGCTTCCGCCGCTTTTTTGTCGAGCGAGGGATTGACTTTTTAAGGCACGCAAGGCCGCTTCTGACTGACTGTAGTGTACTGAATAAGTTGACACTTTCTCAATCACAAAGGAGTAAAAATTTAT